>WNFL01315946.1_pt2 | contig 53732 bp, 50 predicted proteins | sample 5400361 | NCBI WGS metagenome assembly WNFL01 (sample SAMN13153351, study PRJNA577476) | soil metagenome | isolation source: 40 cm soil on Douglas fir-dominated hillslope | place: USA:California | collected 2013-09-17 | reverse complement strand
CCGGTGGCGATGACCCGCCGGCTCTCCACCGCGGCACCGGTCGTGACGGGGCGGCGCTCCACCACGTTCTTGTCGTTCACCACCAGCAGATAGTCGCCCTGCTGGTCGTGCCCGACCGCGACCTCGGGAACCAGCAGGGCGCTGCGCTGCTCGAGCGGCACGCGTACCCGGGTGTAGAGGCCCGGCAGGATCTTGCCGTCCGCGTTGGGCAGGATGCCCCGCATCAGCAGGGTGCCGGTGGTGGTCGTCAGGTTGATGGCGGCGAAGTCGAGGTAGCCCTGGTGGGGATAGCCGTTCTCACTCGGCAGCCCGGCGTGGACCGGCCACTTCCGCGCGTCCGTGGGGCCGGGGATTCCCCGCGTGACCTTGAGCAACCGCGCCAGGTCGAGATCGCTGATGTTGAAGTAGACGTCCGGGGTCCACCAGCCGTCGATCCATCCGGCCGTCGAACGGGGCGGTGACCAGGGTGTAGTCCAGGTTGAGCTTGGCCAGGTCTCGCTGGGCCTCGGCGCCGCGGAGGTTAGCCGCCGCGGTGTCCCGCTGGAAGAGCCAGTTTTCGACGTCGGACCTGGCGGCCGCATTGTGCTGGATCAGGTTGGAGTAGCGGGTCAGCTGGGACTCGGTCCACTGCAGCTGGGCCCGGAACTGCAGGATGGAGGCCTCGGCCTGCCGGAGGTTGTCCTGGTAGGTGTTCTGCTGGATGACGAAGAGCGGCTGGCCCTTCTTGACCTGCTGCCCGTCCTGGAAGAGGACCTTCTCGAGATACCCCACCACCCGGGCGACCAGCTGGACCGTGTAGATGGCCTGGGTGTTCCCGGTGAGATCCAGGCTGTCGGTGACCGACTGCTGCACGGGCTGGGCGACCGTCACCTTCGGGGGCGGGGGCGGTTGCGGCTTCGGCTGCTCCTTGCAGCCGGCCTGCAGGGCCAGTAGCGCGGCGAGCACGAAGCAGCCGGAAACGCGTTTCTTCCGCACGCTCGTCACCAATCCGGGAGCCGGGGCCGCGACTGTGGCTCGCGGGAGGCCGGCAGGTTGTAGGTCGCGGGGGTGAGCAGCCTACCCCAGTTCGTGCGCTCTCGCATCTCCGCCTTGATCTCGGCCGGCACGATGTCCTCGCCCTCCCGGACCTCCCAGCCGCCCCCCAGCGCCCGGTACACCCCGACGAGGCTCGTCGAGATGTTGCCGAGCGTGCTGGCCAGGGTGTCCTGCTGGGTCAGGAGCGTCTGCTGCGTGGTCAGAACGGTAGTGAAGTCGGTCACGCCCTCCCGGTACTGCAGGACGGCGAGGTCCACGGCAGACCGGCTCGACGTGACGCTCTTGGCCAGGAGGTCGGCCCGGTCCTGGTTGCGGAGGAACGAGGCCAGGTTGTCCTCCACGTCCTGCTGCGCCGCCAGCACCGTCTGCCGATAGGTCAGGAGCCGCTGCTGGAAGCGCGCGTCCTGCACGCGGACGTTGTTCGTGATCTGCCCGTAGTTGAGGATGTTCCACTGCACGGAGGGACCGATCTGGACCTGCCGGCTCCCCCAGCGGAACATGTCGCTGAGCCGGAACGTTCCCAGATCGGTCGAGAGGAAGACCAGGTTGCCGATCAGGGAGAAGGCGGGGAGGAGCTCGCCCTTGGCCACGCCGATCTGGGCGGACTGCGCGACCGCCTGCAGCTCGGCGCTCCGGATGTCCGGCCGGCGACGCAGCAGATCGGCCGGGATGCCCACGATGACCAGGGGCGGCGAGGCCGGGATCGCGGAGGGCCCGTCCAGCAGATCGCCGAGGTCGTTCGGGGCCATGCCGAGCAGCACGCTGAGGGCATCCCGCGCCTGGCGCCGCTGCGTCTCGAAGACGGGGAGCGTCGCGCGGGTATTGAAGAGCACGGTCCGGGCCTGCTCGACGTCGAGCTGGGTCACGGTGCCGTACGTGAACCGGGCCTCGACGATCTTCAGGGTCTGCTCCTGGATGTCGATGTTCTCGAGCGCGATGCGGATGCGCTCCTCCGCGGTGCGCAGCGCGATGTAGTTGTTGGCGACGTCCGCGGTCAGGGTGACCAGCGTGTTGTCGTAGTCCGCGAGGGTGGCAAGCAGACTCGCATCGGCGGACTGGATGTTGCGCCGGATGCGTCCCCAGAAGTCGAGCTCCCAGCTGGCCTGGGCTCCGATCGTCGACTGCCAGTACGCGACGCTGCCGCCGCCGCCGCCGCTGAACAGCGCGGCGGTGGAGGCTCGGTCGCTGGTGCGGTTGTACTGGACGGACCCGATGGCCTGCTGCGTTTGCGGGAAGATCTCGCCGACCGTGATGCCCAGCTGGGCGCGAGCCTCCAGGACCTTCACCCCGGCCTGCTGGAGCGTGAGGTTGTCCTGGTAGGCCCGCGCGATGAGCCGGTCCAGGGCCGGATCGTTGAAGGCCTTCCACCAATCCCGGTAGGTGGTCGATTCGGTGCCGACCCGCTGCTGGTCCCCGGTCTGGCCAAAGCTCGGCGATACGGAGACCTTCGGCCGCTGGTAGTTCGGTCCGACCATACATCCGGCAAAGGTCAGGAGTACGGGCACCAGGACGATGAGCCCAAGTAGGGAGCGCGCCCTGGAGCCGAGGGCGGGCCGGGCGCCGCCCTCATCGATCGATCTGCTCATCTGGTGGTCATGGCCATGTCTCGTGTCCGCGACAATGGAGCATATGGGACGGACGTGGAGGTAGCAAGGCAATGTCACATGTCTTCGGCACTGGTCTATAGGAGGCGGGTCCCGTTCGTCGGGGTCCCACCCTGGTAATTTTCCGCAAGGATCGACAACTGACGATTCATGAGGGGGTCAAGACGGCACCGCCCGGCTGCCGCCGGCCGGGATCCGCCTGTGCCGAAGGCGGGTCAGGCATCAATAGCGCCGATCCCACGAGGCTTTCCCCCTCGCTACCTCCCCATGGCAGTGCCTTACGGAGCGGCAGCCGCGGACGGATCATCCGGCCCAAGCCAGGTCGAAAACCCACGACCTCTTGACATGGAATGAAACTATTGTTTCAATACGCAACATCTTGGCCTCTCCGGAGGGAGCCATGAAATACCAGATCACGCCCATCTCCACCCGTCCCTGGCTGCTGAACGGTCTCTCGCTGCGACTCATCGAGAGCCACTACGAGAACCACTACGGAGGCGCGCTCCGACGGCTGAACGCGATCACCGAGCAACTCGAGACCCTCGACTTCGGCAAGACTCCCCCGTACGTGGTCAACGGCCTGAAACGGGACCAGCTCATCGCGCTCAACTCGACGCTCCTCCACGAGCTCTACTTCGCGAGCATGGCCTTCGGCGATGGAAAGCCGACCGACACGCTCGCCCAGGCATTCATCCGTGACTTCGGATCCGTGGACCGCTGGCGCGGTGAGTTCGTCGCCATGGCGACCGGCCTCGCCGGCGGGTCGGGATGGGTGTTGCTCGTCTACGTTCCGCGCGATCGCCGGCTCATCAATCAGCACGCCGGCGATCATGGGCAGGCCGTCGCGGGGGGCATCCCGATCCTGGCCCTCGACATGTACGAGCACGCCTATCACATCGACTTCGGCGCCAATGCGAAGGCGTACATCGATACGTTCCAGCGGAACATCGACTGGGCCGGAGTAGAGGCCCGCTACGAGGACGCGTCGAGAGTCGACCCGCCGCGTCCCCTCGTGCAGAACGAATTCGGAGATCTGCCCGCGATCGCGGTCGAGGACGTAAAGGCCATGCTGGACGCCGGCCAGCCCGTTCAGGTCATCGACGCGCGTCCCAGGTCCTACATCTCGCGGCAGCAGGACATCATGGACGGCGCGGTCTGGCGCGACCCGGAGCGCTTCCCGGAGTGGGTCGGCGAGCTGTCGAAGGCAGAGCCGGTCGTCGTCTTCTGCGCCTACGGGTTCCACGTCGGCTGCAAGACCGCCATCGCGCTACGCGAGGCGGGATTCGACGCCAAGTACATGAAGGGGGGCCACTCCGCCTGGAAGGCGATCGGCGGCCCGATCAAGCTCTACGCATGAACAGCCCTCCGCTCTTGCTCCTGCTGGTGGGCCTCCCCCCCACCCCGTCCAGCCTCCGGGTTCGCGTCTGGCGACGCTTGCGCACCCTGGGGGCGGTGCCGCTCAAGCGCTCCGCGTATCTGCTGCCCGACACGCCGGAACGGCAGGAGGACTTTCACTGGCTCGCGCAGGAGATCCAGCGTGAGGGGGGGGACGCGACGCTCATCCGGGTCCAGCAGATCGAGAACATGAGCCCCGAGAACGTCACGCGCCTGCTCCACGAGCCGCGGAATCTCGACTACCGCCAGCTCGCCGCCCGCTATCGCAAGGTCCTTCAGCGACTGGATCGGAAGTCCGGGGCAAGGAGCGGCACCGCTCACGAGGAGCTCACGCGACTGGCCAAGGAGCACCAGAAGATCCGTGACATCGATTTCATGAACGCCCCGGGGGGCGCCGAGGTCCGGCGTCTCGAGGAGGTCATCGCCATGCGTACCCGACGCCCCGAATCGGCCCGCCGCGAGGAGCCGCCGAGCCTCGATCTGTCCACGCTGCGTGGTCGACGGTGGGTGACCCGTCCACGCCCCCACATCGACCGTATCGCCTCGGCGTGGCTCATCAAGCGTTTCATCGACCCCCAGGCGGAGTTCCTGTTCGCCCCGCCGGCCGACTTCCCCGAGGACGCGATCCCCTTCGACGCGCCGGGCGTGGAGCTGACCCATCACGGCGAGGACTGCACGTTCGAGACTCTCGTGAAGCGGGCGCGGCTGCGCGACCGACGGCTCGTCCGGATCGCCGAGGTCGTCCACGAGGCGGATCTCCGTGACGGCAAGTACCCGCACGAGGAAGCTCGCGGCATCGACGTGGCGATCCGCGCGCTGCTCGCCGCGACGCCCGACGACCACCAGGTGCTCGCCAATGGCATGACCCTGTTCGAAGGCCTGTACGCCACGACCCCGCGGAAGCCGTGACGACCCTGATCCTGTCACGGAGCGACGTCATGGAGCTCCTCAGCCTCGGTGACTGCATCGAGGCGGTCGAGCACGCCTTCCGGCTCCACTCGGAGCGGCGCACGTTCGGGCCGGGCGTGCTGGGCATTCGGGCCGCCGACGGCGGCTTCCACATCAAGGCGGCCGGCCTCGTGGGCGAACGGGGCTACTTCGCGGCCAAGACCAACGCGAATTTCCCGGAAAATCCCCGCCGGTTCGGACTCCCGACCATCCAGGGCGCCGTCTTGCTGGCCGACGCGAGCAACGGCCAGCTGCTCGCGGTGATCGACTCGGCGAGCGTGACGACCTTGCGGACCGGAGCCGCCACCGCGGTGGCGGCGAAGTTTCTGGCGCGGCGCGACGCGCGGACCGCGACGATCGTCGGCTGCGGGGTCCAGGGCGAAGTGCAGCTGGCCGCGGTCGCCGCGGTGCTTCCGCTGGAGCAGGCCTGGGTCGTCGACGCCGACCCCACCCGGGCGGAGCGCCTGGCCGCTCACGCCGCGTCGAGCCTGGGCATCCACGTCGAGCCGGCCAAGGATCTGCGCGTGGCGCTCCGGCAAAGCGACGTGTGCGTCACCTGCACGCCGTCGCGACGCGCGTTCGTGGCCGCCCGCGACGTCAGACCCGGCACCTTCGTCGCGGCGATCGGCGCGGACAGTGAGGGCAAACAGGAGCTCGAGCCGGAGCTGGTCGCCTCGGCCACCCTGGTCGTCGACGTGCTCGAGCAGTGTGCCGAGATCGGAGAGCTGCAGCACGCCCTCGCCGCCGGGCTGCTGACCCGCGATCAGGTCCACGGCGAGCTCGCCGACCTGGTCAGCGGGCGCCGGCCGGGCCGCACCCGTGACGACGAAATCACGATCTTCGACAGCAGCGGGACCGCGCTCCAGGACGTGGCGGCGGCCGTCGCCGTCTACCAGAATGCGCGCGCCCGGAATCGCGGCACGGAGGTGACGCTCGATGCCTGAAGCGCGCCCGACGACCGCGGAGCTGCTCAAGTACTTCCTCTACCTCGGCAGCCTCGGTTTCGGCGGACCGGTCGCGCTCGTCGGTTACATGCAGCGCGATCTCGTCGAGAAGCGCCAGTGGTTCACGAAACAGGAATACATGAAGTCATTGGCCCTCGCCCAGCTGGCCCCGGGACCGCTGGCGGCCCAGGTGGCGATCTGCCTGGGCTACGTGCATTCGCAGGTCCGCGGGGCGACGCTCGTGTCCTTGGCGTTCGTCCTGCCGTCGTTCGTCATGACCGTCGCGATCGGCTGGCTGTACGTCCGCTACGGTGGTGTCCCCGGGATGCAGGCCGCGTTCTACGGGGTCGGCGCCACCGTCATCGGGATCATCGCGATCGCCGCCTACAAGCTCGCCAAGCTCACGATGGCCCGGGACCGCCTCCAGTGGCTCATCTTCGCGGTCCTGGCCGTGTTCACCGCCTGGACCGAGTCCGAGAGCATCGTGCTGTTCATTGCGAGCGGCCTGGTCGCCATGGTCGCCCTGGCGCCCCCGGCCTGGATGAAGCGCTCCGCGCCGGCGTGCTTCGTGGTCGCGGTCACGCCGGGACTCCTCGCGGAGATCATGTGGTTCTTCACGAAGGCGGGAGCCTTCGTCTTCGGCAGCGGGCTGGCGATCGTGCCCTTCCTCTACGGGGGCGTGGTCAAGGAGTACGGCTGGCTCAACGACCAGCAGTTCCTCGACGCGGTCGCGGTCGCCATGCTGACCCCCGGGCCCATCGTGATCACCGTCGCGTTCATCGGGTACCTGGTGGCCGCATTCCCGGGCGCGGTGGCCGCCGCCATCGGGGTCTTCCTGCCGGTGTACCTGTTCGTCGTCATCCCGTTCCGGTGGTTCGATCGGATCAGCGAGAATCCCAGGGTGAAGGGGTTCGTGGCCGGCGTCACCGCGGCCGCCTCCGGAACGATCGCGGGTGCCTGCTTCGTGCTGGCGCGCCGCGCGGTCGTCGACGTGCCCACGCTGCTCATCGCGGCCGGCGCCCTCGCGATCGCGTGGCGGTTCAAGGTTCCGGAGCCCATCCTCATCGCGGCCGGCGCCCTCGCCGGCATCATCATCGTCTCTCTTCGCTAGGAGGAGCCATCATGAAATGGATCACACGTGAACGCGCGCGGGTCGATCGCATCGCCTGTCCCTGGCTGATCACCCGCTTCATCGACCCGAAACCCGAGTTCTTGTTCGTGCCCGCCCGGGAAGTCCTCGAGGCGGGCCGGCGGGAGCAGGCCATCCCCTACGACATCCCGGACGTGGAGCTGGGCCACCACGGCCCCCAGTGCTCGTTCGATGCCTTCATCGATCGCTACGAGCTGGCGGACCCGGCCCTCGTGGCGCTGGCCGCCGTCGTCCGCGGGGCGGACACCGACGATCGCGCCCTCACCCCGGAGTCGGCCGGGCTGTACGCGGCGGCGACCGGATTCCAGGCGATCAGTCGCGACGACTTCGACAACATGGCGCGTCAGTTCCCGATGTACGACGCGCTCTACGAGTTCTCGCGCATGCAGGCCGCCCCGATCCCGCTGCAGTCCCGCGTCCTCTTCGTCTGCCTGCACGGGGCGGCCAAGAGCGTGATCGCCGCCGCCCACTTCCGGCGCCTGGCCGCGGCCCGCGGGCTACCCATGGGCGCCGTGGCGGCCGGGACGGAGCCGGAGCCGGACCTGGCGCCGGGTGCCGTGAAGGGCCTCGCCGGCGACGGCCTCGCCGCCGCCCCCGCTCGCCCACGCCCGGTGACCCTCTTCGACCTCAAGACCGCGTCGCGCGTCGTCAGCTTCGGGTGTGACATCGCCCCGCGCCCGGGGCAGGTCGTGGACCACTGGGAGGTGCCGGCGGTCAGCGATGGCTACGAGGCGGCTCGAACACGGATCGTCGAGCGGGTCGGGCACCTGGTCGCCGAATTGGCCGGCGGTCGCTGACATGCCCCTGCGCCATCTCGGCTTCATCGAGCTGCCGGACCATGCCGGCTCCGGCGGGTTCGACCATGCCGCGGTCCACGAATCCATGGGCCGGATCTACGTGGCCCACACCGCGAACGACGCGGTCGACGTCATCGACATCGAGGCCCAGAAGTACGTCGAGTCCATTCCCGGCCTGCCGGCGGTGGCGGGCGCCTTCGTGGCCCCGGACGTCGACACCGTCTACACCTCGAACCGGGGCGAGAACACGGTCGGCATGTTCCCGGCCGCGACGCGGCCCGTCGTCGAGAAGATCGAGGTCGGCGTGCGCCCCAACGGCCTCGCGTATGACCCGGGACGGAGGCGGCTCCTGGTCGCGCACGTGGGAGACCCGGCGATCCCCCGCTCCTGCACCGTCTCGATTCTCGATCTCGGAACCGGCCGGCGGGTGGCCGACATCGAGGTCCCCGGCCGCACCCGGTGGGCGGTCTACGATCCGGGCGCCGACGCCTTCCATGTCAACATCGCCGACCCGCCACAAATGCTCGTCGTCGAGTCGGGCGACCCGGCTCGGATTCGGCGCACCGTTCCCCTGCCGTATGCCGGTCCGCACGGGCTCGACCTCGACGTCGGCAATCGCCGGCTGTTCTGCGCGTGCGATGCGGCGGTGCTCGCCGACGTCGACGCGGATAGTGGCCGGGTGCTCGGCACCGAGGCCTTGGCGGGCGTCCCGGACGTCGTGTTCTTCAATCCGGCGATGAGTCGCCTCTACGTCGCGACCGGCGACCCGGGCGTCATCGAGGTGTTCGGCACCGCCCCCCTCCGCCGTCACGAGACCATCACCACCGAAAGAGGCGCCCACACCTTCTCGTTCGACGGCCGCCGCAACATGGTTTGCGCGTTCTTGCCGGAAAGTCATCGCGCCGCGGTCTACCAGGAGACGTAGTCGTAGTATGTGAAGAAAGGAGTCCAGCCATGCGAACGATGAACCTCCCCCTCGCGATCCCTCTGGTCGCGGCCGCCCTCGTGGCATACACGGCGCTCTCCGCGCCAGCCGCCGAACCGAACTGGAATGCGGTGGAACAGGCGCTGGGCCGGTCGGGCCGGCTCATGCCCGGAGACGTATTCCGCATCGGGATGCCCCGCACGGATCTCGCGGTCACCGTCAAGGGCGTACCCGTGAAGGCGGGCTTCGCTCTCGGCTCATATGCCGCGTTCAAGCAAGTCGGCGACGACGTCATGGTGATGGGCGATCTCGTCCTCCTCGACCAGGAGATCCCTGCCGTCATGTCCGGGCTCTTCGCCGGTGGCCTCGAGGTCACCGCCGTCCACAACCATCTCAACGAGATGTCCCCTCATGTGATGTACATGCACTATGAAGGTCGCGGCGATGCCGTGCAGCTCGCCAAGGCGCTACGGCAAGCGCTCGCGTCCAGTGCGACCCCACTCGGGGGTGCTCCATCCGGGCCGGCTCCCGCCGGGGGGCCCACCCTGAACACGAAACGGATCGAGCAGGCACTCGGCCGGGCTGGCCGTGACATCGGCGGTGGCGTCTTCCAGGTCACGGTCCCGCGCGCCGAGGCCATCACCGAGATGGGCGTGCCGCTCTTGCCCGCGATGGGCGTGGTGACCGTGCTGAACTTCCAGCCCATCGGCGATGGCAAGGCCGCCATCACCGGCGACTTCGTGCTCACCGACCGGGAAGTGAATGGGGTGGCCCGAGCTCTTCGCCAGCATGGCATCGAAGTCACCGCCATCCACAATCATGGGCTCATGGACTCGCCCAGGCTGTTCTACATGCACTTCTGGAGTGCCGATGACGCGACCACGCTGGCGCAAGGCCTGAAGACCGCGCTCGAACAGACCAACAGCCAGAAATGACTCCCGAGCCGCGCTGGGGCATGTCTCGCCGCGTGTGGCTGGGGGCGGCGGCAATGCTAGGGGCCGGTGGAATGGCCGCGCGGCCCGCCGCCCGCGCGGCGGCCGCCGGGCCAACGTTGCCCAGCGATGCCGCCGCGGAGAGGGTCGACTTCGAGTCCAAGGGCATCGAGGGCTGGACCACCGTCCACGGACAGTGGGCCGTCGAGGACATGCCGGGCGCCCCGAGCGGCCGAAGAGTCCTGACTCAGCGGGCGACCGCGAACCAATTCAACGTCATCGTGGCGCCCTTCGGGCCGTACTCGGATGTGGACGTATCGGTGAAGTTCAAGCCGATCGCGGGAAAGGAGGACGCCTCGGGGGGGATCGTCTTCCGCTTCACCGAAGGCCGCTACTATGTCGTCCGGGCGAACGCTCTCGAGAACAACTTCCGTCTCTACTACTACGACCGCGGGCGGTCTCAGATCGCAAGCTCGGAAACCACGCCCCCGGTCCTGGGGGGATGGCACACCATCCGTCTGCTGGCCGTCGGCGATCGTCTCCAGGCGTGGCTCGACGGTGCGGCGCACCTCGACAAGCGCCACTCCAGGCTTGCCTTGGGCAAGGTGGGGCTATGGACCAAGGCCGATTCGATTACCGCGTTCGACGATCTCGACATTCGCGGGGTGGTCGGAGGCCGGTGACCTAGATTCCAGGCCCTGGATGCCGGGTCCCAGGTACCGGTGGTACGCTCGCTCGCGGGACCCGATCATTCCACCCGCTAGCTGAGCCTCGCATCGCCGTCGAACCGCGGCGGCGACCGGCGGCACGAGAAAGAGACGTCTCGATGGCCAACCGTGCTTTGAGCGAGCCCGCGGTCGATCTGCGCGAAGCGGAGGGCGTCTGGTGGATCACCTTCAATCGGCCGGAGGCGAGCAATGCCTTCACCCTCGCCGATCTGGACCGCCTGGCCGAGATCTTCGAAGAGGCGGGCGATCGCCCGCGCGCCGCCGTCCTCACCGGGGCGGGGACGAGGGCGTTCTCCGCCGGGATGCATCTGCAGGCGTTCTCGGACCTCACGCCGGAGCGCGCGCGGGAATTCATCGTCAAGAACCGAAGACTGCTGGCCGCGGTTCGGACCGCCCCCTTCCCGACCATCGCCGCGATCAACGGACACTGCCTTGGCACCGGGCTGGGGCTCGCGTTGGTCTCGGACATCCGTATCGCCGTGCCGCACGCCACGTTCGGGCTCCCGGAGATCAAGGTGGGGGTGCCGTCGGTGTGCGACATCGCGCTCCTTCAACAGCACATCGGCCTGGCGAAGGCCAAGGAGGTGATCCTCACCGGCGACAACTATCCCGTCGAGGAGCTCGCCCGGTATGGATTCCTGAACGCGGTGGTCCCGGCCGATGACCTCGTCGCGGAGACCACGCGCATGCTCGCGCGGGTGGTCCGGCACACCCGGGCGGTCACCGCGGCCCAGAAGAGGCTGTTCGAGATCTGGCAGACGACGAGCTTGACCGCGGGCATCGACATGAGCGTCGAGGTCTTCGCGAGCGTCTTCGAATCACCGGAGACGCACGAACAGATCAGCCGGCACCGCCTGGTCATTGGCCGGAAGCCGGAGACCCGCTGAGCGCCGCCGCTCAGGCCCGCGAGCGGACGTGGCGGGGATCGAGGGCGTCGCGGAGCCCGTCCCCGAGGAAGTTGAAGCTCGTCACCGCCAGCGTGATCATCACCCCGGGGAAGATCGCCACCCATGGAGCCGTCGCGAAGTAGCTCTGGGCGTTGTTGAGCATGTTGCCCCAGCTCGCCAGGGGCGGCTGGATGCCATAGCCCAGGAAGCTGATGTAGGACTCGAGCAGGATGGCGCGGGCCACCGAGAGGGTGGCGGCCACCGCGATGATCCCCACCGTGTTGGGCAGAAGGTGCCGCGCCATGATCCGCGCCCCGGAGGCTCCGAGCCCCCGTGCGCCGGTCACGAACTCCTGCTCGCGGAGCGTGAGGATCTGGCCCCGCACCATGCGCGTCACGTCCATCCACGACGTGACCGCGATGATGACGGTCATGGAGGCCAGCGAGGGCCGGACGAATGCAGCCAGCGCCAGCAGCATGAAGATCGGGGGGAACGACAACATCGCGTCGGTGAGCCGGAGCAGCACCGTGTCCACCGCGCCGCGGACGTACCCGGCCAGGGTCCCCAGGACGGCGCCCACGATGACGGTCACCGCCATGGCGGCAAACCCCACCGTCAGCGAGATGCGCCCGGCGTGAAGCAGGCGCGAGAGCACGTCGCGCCCGAGCTCGTCGGCGCCCAGGAGATGACCCTTGGCGAGAGGCGGCGCGAACTTGTGGGACATATCGATCCGCAGTGGATCGCGTATCGCGATCGCACCGGCGAAGATCGAGGCGAGCCCGAGGAGAGCGATCACCACCGCGCTGATCACCGCGGGCCGGTGGCGCACGAAGCGCGCCCAGAAGATGCCGGCGAGCGCCTCCGGCGCCCCGACCGTTCCCGGAGCCGCGACGACGATGGCCGCGCTCATGAGTGGCGTACCCGCGGGTCGATGGCCGCGTAGACGAGGTCGGCCACCAGGTTCCCCAGGATGACCAGCGTCGCCGTGAACACCAGGATCCCCATGAGCACCGGGTAATCGCGGTAACCGATGGAGTCGACGAAGAGCCGGCCCATACCCGGCCAGGTGAAGATGGTTTCGGTCACCAGCGCGCCGCTGAACACCAGCGGGAGCTGGAGGCCGGCCAGCGTCACCAGCGGGATGAGCGCATTCCGCAGCGCGTGCCTGAGGATGACCCAGCCCTGCGTCACCCCCTTGGCTCGCGCGGTCCGGATGTAGTCCTCGCCGATCACGTCCAGCATGGCGGCCCGCGTGTAGCGGCTCCACGTCGCCACCATGACCACGCCGAGGGTGCCCGCCGGGAGGATCAAGTGACGCAGCCGGTCGGCGAGGGCGAACGGCGCACCCACCGTCCCGATATTGCCAGGCGGGAGAGTGTGGAGCAGCTCCGAGAAGACGTAGATGGCCATGAGGCCCAGCCAGAAGGTGGGAATCGACAGCGCCACCATGGCCCCGAGGGTGGCCAGGTGGTCGAAGAGCGAGTACTGGCGGACCGCGCTCACGATCCCGCTGGCCAGGCCCAGGAGCAGGGCCACCGAGAAGGCGCTCAGCATGAGGACGACGGTGGCCGGGACCCGGTCCGCGATCACCTCGAGGACGACCCGCCCGTCGCGGTAGGAGCGGCCCCAATTGCCGCTCAGCAAGCCCTTGGCCCAGGAGAGGTACTGGACGTGGATCGGCCGGTCGAGCCCGAGCTCGTGGGTGATCCGGTCGAGATCCTCCGCGCTCATGGTGGGGCTGAGCGCGTAGATGGCCGCCGGCCCGCCCGGCGCCAGGTGGAGGAGCGAGAACCCGGCGAGCGACACCAGGCCGAGCACCACCACCGCCTGGATCACCCGCCGGGCGAAGTACTGCTTCAGGCCTTCCACCCCCACTCGTGCATGTTCCAGCTATTCGTCAGCGTGTTGCTGTTGGGCACGTAGTTGACGATGCCCTGCTTCACGCCCTCGATGCGCACGTAGCTGAAGATGGGCAGGTACGCGAGGTCGGTGCGGATCACCTCCTGGAGCTTGAGGTAGATCGCACGGCGCTTGGCGCGGTCGATCTCCCGCACGCCGTCCTCGAGGAGCTTGTCGACGGTGGGATTCTCGTACTGGCTCACGTTCCGGCCCGATCCCGTCTTGGCCGCGATGTACTTGCTGTGGATCCGGTTCAGGCAGTCGGGATCGTCGCCCACCGAGGCCTGGATCCCGACCAGCAGCGTCTCGAACTTGGACTTCACGTAGTACTCACCCCAGATCACCGCCGCCGGCATGTTGGTGATCTGCATGTCCACCCCGACGGCCCGCCAGTTCTGCTGGACGAGCGCCTGCGTCTGCTCGCGGAGCTTGTTGCCCGCGGTGGTGGCGTTGGTGAAGGACAGGCGCACGCCGCCCTTGGCCCGCACGCCGTCACTACCCGCCTTCCACCCGGCTTCCTCCAGGATCTGCTTGGCCTTGTCGGGGTTGTACTCGTGCTTGGGCAGCTCGCCGTTGTAGGCCCACGACGTGGGCGGCAGGTAGCCTTCCACCGCCTTGGGCAGCCCGTAGTAGACCTGGTCGATGATGGCCTTCTTGTCCATCGCGTAGTAGAGCGCCTGCCGGACCGCCCGCTCCTTGAACCTCGGGTCGCCGTGATTGAAGTAGATGTATTCCACCGAGGGCGAGTAGTGCAGGTGAATGGTCGTGCCGGGGAGGCTCTTGGCCTCGCTGTAGAACTCCGCGGAGATGCCCTGCATGCCGGTCACGTCCACCGCGCCGCCCTTGAACTGCGTGTACAGGACGGTGAGGTCCGGGATGTACTTGAAGATCACGCGCTCGAGGGCGGGCGCTCCCAGGTGGTACGCGGGATTGGCGACCAGGAGCAGATGGTCGCCGGCCACCCGGCTACCGAGCCGGAACGGCCCCGTGCCCACCGGACTCTTGGTGTTGAACTCGGCGGTGTTGGGATCGGCGACGCCCTCCAGGATGTGGGCGGGCACGATGTAGGTGTCGCCCCACGCGGTCATGAAGGGGGCGAAGGGCTCCTTGAGCCGGATCCGCACGGTGGACTCGTCGGGCGTCTCCACGCTCGCCACCTGATCGTGTCCTACCTTGCTGTAGGCCCCGAACTTGGGATTCATGATCAGCTCGTGCGTGAACTTCACGTCCTTCGAGGTGAACGGCCTACCGTCGTGCCACTTGACGCCCTTCCGGAGCTTCACCAGGTACTCGAGGCCGTTCTTCTGGATGCCGCCGTTCTTCGCGGTCGGCATCTCCGCCGCCAGATTGCCGCCACAGGCTGTCGAAGAGACCGAAGTGGACACCACGATCCACCTCGATGTGTGGCCGGTTGGGATTGAAGACGGTGGGCTCCTGGGACAGCGCCACCACGATCTGGCCGCCCTTCTTCGGGGTCTCCGCGGCGAGCACGGCTCCGGACCGGACGATGGGGGCCAGCATCGCCCCCGCCCCCGTCGCCGCGAGCAGTCCGAGCACCTCGCGGCGCGAGAGCGACCGGAAACCGGATCGGGGGGCCTCGGGGCGCGCGTCGAAGTCGGTCATGGCGGCTCCTTTTCTAGCGTCGGCCGGTCGAGGGTCCGTGCGCCTTGAGGAAGCGCCGCGCGTGCTCCACGACCTCGTCGATGTGCTCCGGCGAATCCTTCCAGGGATAGATGGTGACCTCGGACTTCGGGGCGAGGCTGGCCACCTCCATCGCGACCTTGTACGGATGCGCGGGCACGTCGTCGGGGGCGATCAGCAGCGGCGTCTGGATGGAGCGCACGAAATCGCGCGACACCGTGAAGACAAAGTCGGCGCGGTTGGTGTACATGCTGGTGAGAAAGTCGTGGACCATGGCCATGGTGAGGTCGGGGCGCTTCTCGCACAGCGCCGGTCCCCAGCCCTTGATGTTGTTCTGGTAGAACAGGTCGAGCATCTCGGGCCGGGAGCCGCTGGGCTGCATCATCGCGGCGGCCACCACGCGCTCCGGAGCCCGCTTGATGAGGTTGTGGATCATGGGCCCGCCGATGCAGAAGCCCATGACCAGGAACTCCCGGATGCCGAGGTGGTCCATCAGCCCGAGCTGGTCGTCGGTGTAGGCGTCCCAGGGGCGGTCGATCTCCAGGGGGCCGCTGGACTTGCCTGGGTTGGCGTTGCGCAGGTCGGCGCAGATGCAGCGGAAGTCGCTCCGGTACCGTTCCATCGGATCGAAGGGCGACGCGGTCTGCCAGGATGACAGGGCCGAGTTGAGCCCGCCCCCCGGGATGAGGAGCAGGGGGAAGCCGGAACCGACCTCTTCGTAGTGGATGCGGACGGGCCCTCTCTCGTAGAACGGCATGGCGGTGGTCCTCCCTTTGGAAAGTGCCCGCTACTCTAACTCACCGCGGCGGTGTTTTCACGCGGGGCGTTCCTCCTGGGCCGGTGGGTACGTCGGGACGGTTACTTCCGCTTGCTCTGGGCCTGCTGCACCACCTGCTCGAGCGCCTCGCGGCGCTGCTTCTCGCTGTTGAGCTCGTCGGTCAGCTGCTTGATCCTGGCCTGCACCTGGCCCCGCTCGTCGGCCAGGCGCACCTTCACGGTCTCGATCTCCGCGCTCTGGCGGCCGCCCTCCCACCAGCTCAGGGCGGCCGCGCCGATGGCCAGGCCGATCAGGAGCGCCAGCAGGGATCCGAATACGCTCGACCGGTCCATGGCCTTCCTCCTTGCCCGGGGTCGCCTAGTGCTTGGCCGCCGCCGGGGCGACCGCGCTGTCCGACTTGATCCGCATGCCGTAGAACGAGCGCAGCACGAAGACCATCGAGATGACGAAGAAGATGGCGGCCAGCACCGAGGTGAAGCCGGAGCCGCGCTCCGCGCTCAGCGAGACGGCCAGCTCGACCGCGAGCAGCCCGAACAGGGTGGTGAACTTGATGATCGGGTTCATCGCCACCGAGGAGGTGTCCTTGAACGGGTCGCCGACGGTGTCGCCGACCACGGTGGCCGCGTGCAGCGGCGTCCCCTTCTCCTTGAGATCCACCTCGACGACCTTCTTGGCGTTGTCCCAGGCTCCTCCCGCGTTGGCCATGAAGATGGCCTGGTAGAGACCGAACAGCGCGATCGAGATGAGGTAGCCCACGAAGAAGTAGGGCTCCACGAACGCGAAGGCGAGGGTGACGAAGAACACCGCGAGGAAGATGTTGAACATGCCCTTCTGGGCGTACTGGGTGCAGATCTCGACCACCCGCTTGCTGTCGGTGACCGAGGCCTTGGTGACGCCCTCGAGCCGGATATTGGCCTTGATGAACTCCACCGCCCGGTAGGCCCCGGTGGTCACCGCCTGGGTGGAGGCGCCGGTGAACCAGTAGATGATGGCGCCCCCGCTGATGAGCCCGAGCAGGAACGGGGCGTGGAGCAGCGAGAGCTTGTCCAGGTTCTGGGTGAGCCCGTTGGTGAGCAGCACGATGATCGAGAAGATCATGGTGGTCGCGCCCACCACCGCGGTGCCGATCAGCACCGGCTTCGCGGTCGCCTTGAAGGTGTTGCCCGCCCCGTCGTTCTCCTCGAGCAGGTGCTTGGCCGCCTCGAAGTTGACGTCGAAGCCGTAGTCCTTCCTGAGCTGCTGCTTGATGCCGGGCATCGTCTCGATCACCGACAGCTCGAACACGGACTGGGCGTTGTCGGTCACCGGGCCGTAGGAATCCACCGCGATGGTCACCGGGCCCATGCCCAGGAAGCCGAAGGCCACCAGACCGAAGGCGAACACCGCCGGCGCGGCCATCAGGGCGCCGAGGCCGAGGGTGCTCACCCCGTAGGCGATGCTCATCAGCAGCACCATGGTCAGGCCCAGCCAGTACGCGCTGAAGTTGCCCGCGACGAGGCCGGAGAGGATGCCGAGCGACGCCCCGCCCTCGCGGGCCGAGGTGACGATCTCGCGTACGTGGGCCGAGCTGGTAGAGGTGAACACCTTCACGAACTCCGGGATGATGGCCCCGGCCAGCGTGCCGCAGGTGATGACGGTCGAGAGCTTCCACCAGAGGGTGCCGTCGCCGAGATCCGGGATCATGATCCAGGACGCCGCGTAGGTCAGCACCACCGACACGATGGAGGTGAGCCACACCAGGCTCGTCAAGGGCGCCTCGAAGCTCATCTTGGCCGCCGAGCCGTAGCGGGCCTTGGCGAAGGCCTCGTTGATGAGGTAGGAGCCGCCGCTCGCCCCGATCATGATGATGCGCATGACGAAGATCCACACCAGGAGCTGGACCTGCACCAGCTCCTTGGGGACCGCGAGCAGGATGAAGGTGATCAGGGCCACCCCGGTGACCCCGTAGGTCTCGAAGCCGTCCGCGGTGGGGCCGACCGAGTCGCCCGCGTTGTCACCGGTGCAGTCCGCGATGACCCCGGGGTTGCGCGCGTCGTCCTCCTTGATGTTGAACACGATCTTCATCAGGTCGGAGCCGATGTCCGCGATCTTGGTGAAGATGCCGCCCGCGATGCGGAGGGCGGCCGCCCCGAGCGACTCCCCGATCGCGAACCCGATGAAGCACGCCCCCGCGTAGTCGCGGGGAATGTAGAGGAGGATGCACAGCATGATGAACAGCTCGACCGACACCAGCAGCATGCCGATGCTCATGCCCGCCTTGATCGGAATCGCGTAGACCGGATAGGGCAGCCCCTTGAGGCTCGCAAAAGCGGTGCGGGAGTTGGCGAAGGTGTTGATGCGGATCCCGAACCACGCCACCCCGTAACTGCCGAGGATGCCGACCACGCTGAAGAGCAGGATGATCAGGACCTTGACCGCCTCGAAGTGCTGGAGGATGCCGAAGTAGAAGACGATGATCACCGCGATGAACAGCTCCAGGATCATGAGGAACTTGCCCTGGGTGATCAGGTACGTCTTGCAGGTCTCGTAGATCAGCTCGGAGATCTCCCGCATGGACTGGTGCACGGCCATGTTCTTCAGCTGGGAGTAGATGACGAGGCCGAAGGCCAAGCCCAGGAGGCAGACGAGGAGACCCCACTGCAGCATGGTGCGTCCGGTCATGCCCACGAAGGTCGCCTGGGAGAGGTCGGGCAGCTTCAGCGAGGCTTCTCCCCCGCTGTGCGCCGGCGCGGCGACCGCGGCCGGGGGGGCGGGAGTCTGAGCTGGCGCGGCCGAGGGCAGTCCCAGCGCGAGCACGCTCACGACGAGCAACACCCAGACGAGCGGGATCACCGCGCGCCGGGAGAAGTGCCGAATCGCTTCCATAGTCCGAATCTCCTCGTTGAGCCAGTTCGTTGAGCCAGTTTCGATGAGCGGGTCAGGACGGCACGGAGGACCGAAGCCCGACTAGAACCGTAAGCCCAACTTGGGGTTATACCCCACGCGGCCCGCGCCCGTCAATTCGAGGCGGCGAGGCCGCGCGGCGTCGGGAGCGCCCGGCTTACTCCCGCAGGAGGCCCTCGATCTCCTCGCGGTGCACGCCGAAGCCGTCGAAGACGCGGTCGCCGATGACGACGGTGGGCACGCCGAGGCGCCCGGCGCGGGCGAAGAGATCGAGGCTCGCCTCGGGATCCTTCCCCACGTCGCGCACGTCCACCGCCACGCCGCGGGTCTGGAGAAATGCCAGGGCGGCTTCGCCGTCGCTGTTGCCTTCCATCGTGAAGAGCAGGGCTTTTTTCACCGGGGCGTCCACCATACCATTCTCGTCCTTGACGCTCCAACGTCCGGTTTGCTAGCATCCGCCCCCGCAGATGAGCCGGGTTGACCTCGTGACCGCGATGGCCGCGTCCAGCGGCTGGACCAAAGCGGGCGCCGATCGCGCGCTGCGCGCCTTCCTCGAATCGGTGCGCACCTCGCTCAAGCGCGGCCAGCCGGTGACCCTCGTGGGCTTCGGCACCTTCTCGGTGACCCGGCGCAAGCCGCGCAAGGGCAAGAACCCGCGCACCGGCCAGCCGATGCACGTGGCGGGCGGCCGGACGCCGCGCTTCAAGCCCTCGAAGGAGCTCAAGCGCGCGGTCCGTTAGGGTTTTTCTCTACTCGCCAAATTGGCCCTGCCGGTAAGATAGGGTCAGTGCGCGCCATCTCCGTCCTCGCCATCAGCGCGGCCTGTTGGCTCGTCGCAGCACCGGCTCCCGCTCAGACCACCAGCCCGAATAGCCGGCCGCTCGCGCTGAGCGCGGAGTCCGTCCTGCTCCTCGACACTCAGGGCCGCGTGCTCTACGCGAAGAAGCCCGCCGAGGACCACGCCCCCGCGAGCCTCGTCAAGCTCATGACCCTCTACCTCGCCTGCGAGGCGCTAGACGCCGGGCGCGCCCAGTGGGAGGATCCGGTGCTGGTGAGCCACCGCGCGTCGGTCACCCCGCGCTATCGGATGGGGCTCAAGAGCGGCGAGTCGGCGCCGCTGCGCACGCTGCTCGAGGGCGTGGCCATCGCCTCCGCGAACGACGCGGCCACCGCGGTGGCCGAGCACCTGGGCGGCACCGAGGAGGCCTTCGTCGCGGCCATGAACGCCAAGGCCGAGGAGCTGGGGCTCACCCGCACGCACTTCGCCAACGCCCACGGCCTGCCCGACCCCGCGCAGCGCAGCACCGCCGAGGACCTGGCTCGGCTGACCCAGCGCCTGCTCGACGACTATCCCTCATCGCGCCCGCTCCTGGGCGGCGCCACCTTCGTCTACCGGGGGCGCGTCTACAGCCGCCGCATCCCGCTCTTCCAGGATCCGGGCGGCGTCCAGGCGCTCAAGACCGGGTTCACGCGGGAGGCGGGCTACAACCTGGCCATCTCCGCCTGGAAGTCGGAGCAGCACTTCGTGCTCATCGTGCTGGGCTCGCAGACCCGCAGCCTCTCGTTCCGCGACGCGAAGACCGTGCTCCGCTACGGCTTCTACGAGACCGGCCTCGAGGTCGCGCCCCCGGCGGCGGCTCCGGCGGTGAAGCGCAAGGCTCCCGTGCCCCCGCGGCGCCCGGGCGAGCGCCGTCCTCGCGCGGGGCTGCCCGGCGCGGGCTGAGATGGCGCGGCCGCGCGCCCTCGTCTTCGACGCCTACGGCACGCTCTTCGACGTCCACTCCGTCATGGACGCCGCGCGGGTGATCACCCCCGACCCGCAGGCCCTCTCGCTCCTCTGGCGCCAGAAGCAGCTCGAGTACACGTGGCTACGCTCGCTGATGGGCCACTACGAGGACTTCTGGGTGGTGACCGGCCAGGCCCTGCGCTACGCGATCCGCCGGCTCGGGATCACCGCCACCGAGGCACAGGTGGAGACGCTGATGGACGCCTACCTCACGCTGCTGCCCTTCCCGGAGGTGCCGGGGGCCCTCCGGGCGCTGGCCGGCACCCCGCTGGCCATCCTCTCGAACGGCTCGCCGCGCATGCTGGCGGGCGCGGTGCGCTCGAGCGGCCTCGACGGCGTCTTCGCCCACGTGCTCTCGGTGGACACGGTCGGGGTCTACAAGCCGTCGCCGCGCGTCTACGAGCTGGCGCCGCTGGCCCTAGGGGTGGAGCCGGGCGAGATCCTCTTCGTGTCATCGAATGGGTGGGACGTGGCGGGCTCCGCCGCCTTCGGCTTCCGGACCTGCTGGTGCAACCGGGCCAACGCGCCCGCCGAGGAGTTGGACGCGACGCCCGACTACGAGGTGGACCGGCTCGACTCGATCGCCGACAAGCTGGGGATCTAGACCCGGGTCATCTCGCTGGACATCACGCGGCGGAGCGTCCTGGGGCGCCGGGCGGGGTCAGGACGATCCGCTCGCTGCGAACCGGGACTTACTTCTTGGCCAGCCGCTTCCGCTTCACGTAGGCCCAGATCTTCTTGGTCATCTCCGAGGGACCGATGGGCGTGGAGCCCATGACCTTCTCCAGGGTATCGTCGCAGCCCTTGAAGTTGATGGAGTAGCCTCCAAACGCCAGCTTCTTCTTGGCCATTCGTCATTCCTCCCTCGTTAGGTTTAGTGGGGGTCCTGCCCGGCGCCCCCCGAAACGGCCGAGGGTATTATGGCCGGACTCCGAGGGAGAGAAAAGCGAAAAATACAATCCCTGGGGGGTCTCCACGAGGGAAAGACTACCCCGTGGGGGTATACCCCTGGGGGGTCCCCCTCCCCCTCAGCGGCGCCCCGCGAAGGCCGGCATCACGTCGCGCGCGAACCAGCGGAGCTGCTCCTTGAACTCGGCGGGCGGGAGCCCTTCGGCCCAGTGGATCATGCACTGATCGAGGCCCGGGTAGCGGGCTTCCATCTCGCGGATCGTGTCGATCACCTCGGACGGACGGCCCACCAGCCACGCCTTCTGCTCGACGCCGTCGCGCAGGCTCGGGATGCGGGAGGGCGCGCCCGGCGTTCCCCACGCCCGGCCCTCCTCGTCGGCGTAGCGCACGAAGCCGAAGGGCGCGAACCACTTGTAGCGCTCGTCGTGGGCGGGCTCCAGGCGGCGGATCGCCTCCTCGCGGGAGTCGGCCAGGTAGAGGCCCACGCCCCAGCAGAGATCCTCGCCGAGCGCCTTGGGCCGCCCGTGGCGCACGCAGGCGTCCCGGTAGGCGCGCGCGACCTGGTCGAGCACCTTCTCGCCGTTGAGCGTGACCATCGCCTTGAGCCCCATGCGGGCCATGTAGTCGATGGTCTTGCCGCTCGCGATCGGCATCCAGATCTCGACGGGCCGGTGGATCGGGCGCGGCACGCAGGTGACCTCGCGCAGCCGGTAACCCCGGTAGTCCACGTCGGGCGGGATCACGTAGTGCTTGCCGCGATGGCTCCAGGACTCCTCGTTGAAGCACTTCAGCAGCACCTCCATCTGCTCCTCGAACAGCTCCCGGTTGGCCGCCGCGTCGAGCAGCGGCGCCCCGAGGGACTCGACCTCGCGGGTGTGGTAGCCGCGGCCCACGCCCATGATCACGCGCCCGTCGGTGACGATGTCGGCCATGGCGTAGTCCTCGGCCAGGCGCACCGGGTGCCACATCGGGAGGATGTTGAAGGCGCAGCCGAGCTTGAGACGACGCGTCTGGGTGGCGAGCCACAGGGAGAGCTGCACGAGGTTCGGCAGCACCTCGTAGCCTTCCTTCTGGAAGTGGTGCTCGGCGGTCCACAGGCAGTAGTAGCCGAGCTCGTCCATGAGCTGGGCGACCTCCTTGGAGGTCTGGAACGCCTCGATCAGGCGCTCGTTCGGATACACGCGCTGATCCGAGGGCGTGCCGTCCATGCCGACCTTGTCGAGCTCGATCTGCCCCACGTAGAGGACCGAGAATTTCGTGATCACTTGGCTCTCCAGCCTCCGTCGACCACCATCGCGTGGCCCGTGATGTAGCCCGCCTCGTCGGAGGCCAGGTAGCAGACCGCGGAGGCGATCTCCTCCACCGTCCCGCGACGCCCAGCCGGGGCGATGGCGCGCACCGCCGCGTCGTCCACCGCGACGCCGCGACCGCTCATGTCGGGCACGCCGGGCCCCAGGATCTGCTGGGAGTGGGCGCGGAGCCCGGTCAGGATCGGCCCGGGGCAGACCGCGTTGATCGTGATGCCGCGGGCCGAGTAGGTCACCGCCATCTGGCGCGTGAGGCCGACCACGCCGTGCTTGGACGCGACGTAGGCCGCGCCGCCGCCGGTGCCGTTGAGCCCGGCCACCGAGGCCATGTTGATGATGCGCCCGCGTCCGCGCGGGAGCATCTCGGTGAGGGCGCGCTTGCAGCCGAGGAAGACGCCGGTCAGGTTGATGCCGATCACCCGGGCCCACACCGCCTCGTCGGTCTCGTCCACGCTGAAATACCCGTCGAGGATACCCGCGTTGTTCACCATGATGTCGAGCGCGCCGAGCTGGCTCACCGCGGTGGATACCGCGCGATCCACGTCCGCGGCCGCGCTGGTGTCCGCCTGCACGCCGAGCGCCTTGCCGCCCGCGCCCATGAGCAGGCTCGCCGTCTCCTTGGCGCTGGCGCCGTCGATGTCCACCGCCGCCACCCGCGCGCCGCGGGCCCCCAGCGCCTGCGCGATCCCGCGCCCGATCCCCGATCCCGCCCCCGTCACCACCGCCACCTTGTCCTGAAGATCCACCGTTCTCTCCCGAATGGGGTCAGGTCTTGAAATGCGACATTTGCCGCAGTGCGATGTCGTATTTCAAGACCTGACCCCGGTCTAGATGGCCAGGGCGTAGCCGTCGCGGCGGGGGTCGGCGCCGGCCATGAGGGCACCCGACTCCGGGTCGCGCGCGATGCCCTGCCCGCCGCCCACCACCCACGACCAGTCGTCGATGGTATTGATCTGGTGCCCCCGCCGGCCGAGCTCGGCGCGGGTCGCCTCGGAGATCCGCGACTCGGCGTCCACGAGCCGGTCGCGATAGACGCGGATGCGCGGCGCCTCGATGGCCTCCTGCAGGTTGAGCCCGAACTCCAGGAAGTTGAGCAGCATCTGCGGCTGCGTCTGGAGGATGCCGTAGGAGCCGGGCGTGCCGATGCTCAGCGCGAAGGCCCCGTCCTGGAAGACCTGGGTCGGCGACATCATCGTGCCCGACTTGCGCCCCGGCTTGACCACGTTGGGAGACGCCGGATCGCGGTCGCTCCACTTGAGGATATTGTTCAGCACGAGCCCGGTGCCGGGCACCGCGAAACCCGACCCGAACGGCCCGCCCAGGGTCTGGGTCACCGAGACCACGTTGCCCTCGGCGTCGGCGCAGGCGAAGTGCGTCGTCTGCTCGTTCTCGAAGCGCGCCGGATGTCCCTCGCTGATCTGGCCCCCGAGCCGCTCCGGATTGTGCCGCTCGCCCTCGCTCACCGCGGCCCGGGCCGGGTCGATGCGGGCGCGCTGCGCGGCCGCGTAGGCCTTCGACACCAGGCCCTTGATCGGCACGTTCCCGGAATAGGCGTAGGCGAGCCGGTCCGCCGAGCCGATCTTGATCGCCTCGATCAGGTGGTGCAGGTAGTCGGGCGAGTTGTGTCCCCAGCCCGCCACGTCGTAGCCCTCCAGGATATTGAGCGTCTCCAGCGTCTGGAACGCGGAGAAGGGCGGCGGCACCGAGCAGACCTCGCGCCCCCGGTAGGTGATGGCCAGCGGCGGCCGCCACTCGGGCTTGAACGCGGCCAGGTCCTGCTCGGAGAGCCAGCCGCCGGCCTCCGTGACCGCGCGGGCGATCATCTTGGCGATCGGCCCGCGGTAGAAAACCTCCGCGCCACCCTCCGCGACCTGGCGGAAGGTCGCGGCCAGCTCCTTGTACGTGACGATCTTGCCCGGCCGCGGCCCGCCGTTGCCGAGGTAGAGCCGGCCCGCCTCCGCGGAGCGGCCGAGGGTGGCCCGCGCCGCCTCGAAGAAGTTCACGCCGGCGAAGGTCAGCGGCACCCCGTTCTCGGCCAGCTCGATCGCGGGCGCCAGCACGCGCGCCCGGGGCATGGTGCCGAAACGCTCGAGCGCGGCCATCCAGCCGCCCAGGTTGCCCGGCGTCGCGCAGGCCTTGGGGCCGCCCGCCAGCTCGTCCTCGGTGCAGCTCGCCGCGTCGGCCGCGAGCGGGGCGGGCCCGATGAAGTCCAGCACGTGGCGCTCCCGCGTGCGCGCCCGCGAGATGAACATGAGCCCGATGCCGCCCGCGCTCGACATGAACGGCTCGACCACGTTCAGCGTCGAGCCGACCGCCACCGCGGCGTCCACCGCGTTGCCGCCCTCCAGCAAGACGCGGATCCCGGCCATGGAGGCGAGCGGATGGGCCGAGGCGACGGCGCCGCGGGTTCCCATGACGGTGGGGCGATAGGCGTGGCGGTGCGGGGGCATGTGGTGTCCTCCGGAGATGGAGTCGTTGCCCGCATGGTAGGCTCTGGGCCGAATGGACGCAAGAAGCCCCGAGCTCGCGCGCGCCAGGTACATCTACGTCACGACATACAGCCAGGCCGGCAAGCCCGGCACCGTGCCCACCTGGCTCTGGCCCCACGAGGACGCGGTCTACTTCACGACTAAGCGCGACAGCGTCAAGGCGCGGCGGATCCGGAACAACGGGCGCGTGACCGTCCACGTCGGCACCAAGGACGGCCCCGCCTTCGAGGGGCGGGCCGAGTGGGTGGACGACCGGCCCGATCTCGAGGCGGCGCTGCTGTCCACCTACCGGTGGAAGTACTGGCTGCTGGTGCCGCTGTTCATGGGGCGCTATATCCGCCGAGGCCTGGCCGCGAAGACGAGCGTGCTGATCCGCATCACGCCCCGGCGCGCCGAGCGCGCGGCGCCTTGACCGCCCGGGGCTTTGGACGTAGCATTCAGCCAGCCATTCCCACGCGGGAGCTCGGAGAACCGGGCTGAGAGGGCAGCCGCAACGCTGCCGACCGCTACAAACCTGACCTGGGTAATGCCAGCGAAGGGAGGCCTGACATGTCGACGTCCTCTACGAAGATCTATCTCTCCGCATCCGACCCCTCGGTCCGTGTCCCATTCCGCGAGGTCGCGCTCTCGACCGGCGAAAGCATTCGCCTCTACGATACGAGCGGCCCCTACACCGACCCGGGCTTCACCGCGGACCTCAAGCAGGGGCTGCCGCCGCTGCGGCGTCACTGGATCCTCTCCCGCAACGACGTCGAGCCCGGCGCGGGCGGCCGCTGGGGCCTGCGAGCCAAGCCCGGTCAGCGCGTGACCCAGATGCACTACGCGCGGCGCGGCGAGATCACCCCCGAGATGGAGTTCGTGGCCCTGCGCGAGGGCATGAGCGCCGAGATCGTCCGCGACGAGGTGGCCCGCGGCCGCGCCATCATCCCCTCCAACATCAACCATCCGGAGTCGGAGCCGATGATCATCGGCCGCCGCTTCCTGGTGAAGATCAACGCCAACATCGGCAACTCCGCGGTCTCCTCCTCGATCGAGGAGGAGGTCGAGAAGATGACGTGGGCCACCCGCTGGGGCGGCGACACCATCATGGATCTCTCCACCGGCAAGAACATCCACGAGACGCGCGAGTGGATCCTGCGCAACTCGCCGGTGCCGGTGGGCACCGTGCCCATCTACCAGGCGCTCGAGAAGGTGAATGGCAAGGCCGAGGAGCTGACCTGGGAGATCTACCGCGACACCCTCATCGAGCAGGCCGAGCAGGGCGTGGACTACTTCACGATCCACGCGGGCGTGCTGCTGCGCTACATCCCGCTCACCGCCCAGCGCGTCACCGGCATCGTCTCGCGCGGCGGCTCGATCATGGCCAAGTGGTGCCTGGCCCACCACCAGGAGAGCTTCCTCTACACCCACTTCCGCGAGATCTGCGAGATCATGGCCGCCTACGACGTGGCGTTCTCGCTCGGCGACGGGCTCCGGCCCGGGTGCCAGGCCGACGCCAACGACGACGCCCAGTTCGGCGAGCTCGACACGCTCGGCGAGCTCACCACCGTCGCGTGGGAGCAGGACTGCCAGGTCATGATCGAGGGGCCCGGCCACGTGCCCATGCACCTGATCAAGGAGAACATGGACCGGCAGCTCGCGGTCTGCCACGAGGCGCCGTTCTACACCCTGGGTCCGCTCACCACCGACATCGCGCCGGGCTACGATCACATCACCTCCGCGATCGGCGCGGCCATGATCGGCTGGTACGGCACCGCGATGCTCTGCTACGTGACGCCCAAGGAGCACCTGGGCCTGCCCGACCGGCAGGACGTCAAGGACGGTGTCATCGCCTACAAGATCGCGGCCCACGCCGCCGACCTCGCCAAGGGCCACCCCAAGGCCCGCGACTGGGACGACGCGCTCTCCCGGGCCCGCTTCGAGTTCCGGTGGGAGGACCAGTTCAACCTCTCGCTCGATCCCGAGACCGCCCGCTCCTTCCACGACGAGACCCTGCCCGCCGACGGGGCCAAGGTCGCGCACTTCTGCTCGATGTGCGGCCCGCACTTCTGCTCGATGAAGATCACCCAGGACGTGCGCGACTACGCGGCGAAGCACGGGATCACGAGCGAGACCGCCGCGGTGGTCCAGGGGCTCCGCGACAAGGCGGCCGAGTTCAAGAAGGCGGGCAGCCAGCTCTACGTGAAGCAGTAGCCATGGCCGGATTCGCGGACTACGAGCAGTACGACGCCCTCGGCCTGGCGGATCTGGTCCGCCGCGGCAAGGTGACCCCCACCGAGCTGCTCGACGCGGCCATCCAGCGCGTCGAGGCGCGCAATCCCAAGGTGAACGCGGTCATCATGGCACTCTACGACCACGGGCGGCGGGCCATCGCCGACGGGCTGCCGGACGGGCCGTTCCGCGGCGTGCCGTTCCTGCTGAAGGACCTCGGCGCGCCGCTCACCGGGGAGCGGATGACGCGGGGCAGCCGCTTCTTCGCCGACACGCCGCCCTCCACCTTCGACAGCGAAAACGTAGCGCGCCTCAAGCGGGCCGGGCTCGTGATCTTCGGACGGACCAACAGCTGCGAGGTCGGCCTCTCGCTCACCTGTGAGCCCCGCCTCTACGGTCCCACCCGCAATCCGTGGGACCCCACGCGGATCTCCTCCGGCTCGAGCGGGGGAGCGGCCGCCGCGGTGGGCGCGCGCATGCTGCCCATCGCCCACGCCAGCGACGGCTTCGGCTCCATCCGGGCCCCCGCCGCGAGCTGCGGGCTGGTCGGCCTCAAGCCCACGCGCGGGCGCAACACCTTCGCGCCGGTGACCGGAGAAGGTCTCGGCGGCAGCTCGACCGAGCACGCGGTCTCCCTCACGGTGCGGGACAGCGCCGCGCTGCTCGACGCCACCTGCGGCCCCGGGCCGGGCGATCCGTACTCCGCGCCGCCCCCCGCCCGTCCCTACCTGGACGAGGTGACGGCCGCGCCGCGGCCCCTGCGCATCGCCTACACGACGGTCACCCCCAACGGCGCGGACGTCGCGCCCGAGAGCCTCGCGACCCTGCGCGACACCGTGCAGCTCTGCGCCGAGCTCGGCCATCACGTGGAGGAGGCCAATCCCGACATCGAGCGGGCCGCGGTGATCCCGACATTCATCACGCTGGCCGCGGTCAACACGGTGGTGAATCTCTCGACGCACCCGACCGCGGGCCGGCCCGCCCGGGAGGGCGAGGTGGAGACCGTCACCTGGAACACCGCCAAGCTCGGCGAGCGCACCAGCTCGGCCGACTACGTGCGCGCGACCCAGACCGCGCACCGGCTGGGGCGGCAGATGGCCGCCTTCCACTCGCGCTACGACGTGCTGTTGACGCCGGGCCTGGGCCAGCTCCCGGTCAAGCTCGGCTGGATCGACATGATGATGGACGACGTCGAGGAGTACTGGCGGCGGGTCTTCACGTTCTCCCCGTTCACGGTGTGGTTCAACCTCACCGGCCAGCCCGCTCTGATGCTGCCGATCGGCCACGCGGCGAGCGGGCTGCCGGTCGCGGTCCAGCTCGTGGCCCGCTACGGCGACGAGGCCACGCTGTTCCGTCTGGGCGCCCAGCTCGAGGCGGCGCGCCCCTGGTTTGCCCGCAAGCCCGCCCTCGCGTCGTAGGCCGCGCGAGCGCCCGTGACGTTCGTCTTGTTCATGGGAGCCCTCCTCCCCGTCCTGTTTCTCGGGGTCACCGCCGGTCCCGGTCCGGCCGGCGCCGCCGGCGAGATGCCCGCCTTCACGGTGGAGCGCTGGGTGAACTCGCCGCCGCTCACCGCGGAGGCGCTACGCGGCAAGGTCGTCCTGGTCGACTTCTGGGAGTACACCTGCATCAACTGGATCCGCACCTCGCCCTTCGTCCGGGCGTGGCACCGCGACTACGCCGAGCTCGGCCTGGTCGTGGTCGGGGTGCACGCGCCCGAGTTCGAGTTCGGCAAGCGCGCCGAGAACATCGACCGAGGGATTCGCGACCATGGGCTCACCTATCCGATCGCGCTCGACAATGGGTTCGTGACCTGGCGGGCCTTCGCCAACGACGCCTGGCCCGCGAAGTACCTCTTCGACGCGCAGGGGAGACTGGTGAAGCGCTGGGTGGGAGAGGGCCGCTACGACGAGATCGAGGCGGAGATCCGGCGCCAGCTGGTCGCGGCCAGGCCGGGAACCAGGCTGCCGGCGGTCAGCCCGGAGGCGATGGCGTTCGCGAGGACCGCCGAGCCCTCCTACGCCGGGATCACCCCCGAGACCTACGTCGGTGTCGAGCGGCGCGAGCCGGGCACCGTCACCCTGGAGGGTGACTGGAAGAGCGGACGCCAGTACCTCGAGCTCCAGAAGGGCACCGGCCGGGTCGTGCTTCCCTTTACCGCCGGTGAGGTGAACCTGGTCGTGGAGCCGGGGCCGTCGGGCAAGGCGGCGCTCACGGTCCTGCTCGACGGGAAACCGGTCGGCGAGGCGCGCGGCGCCGACGTCGGGCCGGACGGCGTGGCGCGCTTCGATCGGTCGGGAATGCTTCGCCTGGTCGCCCGCGCGCCCCGTGGCCCCCACGTTCTGACCCTGATCGCGACCGACCCCGGCCTGCGCGCCTTCGTGTTCACCTTCGGCCCCTGAGCCGCAGGCAATCGGATCGAGGCGTTCCGCGACCCGCGCGCGGCGCCTACCTGGGCAGGGCGGCGACCAGCGGCTCGAGGTTCTTCGGATCGGGCTTGAGCGTGCCGACCCCGTGTTGGCGCACCGCCGCCACCACCGCGTCGTTGACCGGGGTGGGGACGCCGAGCCGCTTGCCCTGCTGGCTCACGTAGCCGTTCAGGTAGTCGATCTCGGTGCGCCGGCCCTTCATGACGTCCTGGAGCATCGACGGTCGCCCGCCGGTCAGGAACTTCACGCTCGCGGCCATGTCGGCCTCGACCGCGGCCCAGCCCTTGCCCTGCGCCGCGTCCACGAAGCGCCGGGCGTCGATGCCGTAGATGGGCTCGACCTCGTAGCCGGCCGCGCGCCCGACCTGGATCACCTCCGCGGCCACGTGGATCGCGATGCGGCGCGGGATCGGCGCGGTGCGGACCTCGGCCGAGCCCAGGCCGCTCAGTCCGGCCAGCGGGTTGGCCATGCAGTTGACGGCCAGCTTGGACCACCGCTCGCCCCACAGGTTGGTCGTCACCTTGGTGCCGGCCACGTCGCTCATCACCTTGGCCAGGGCCTGGGCCCGCGGGGTGTCCTTGCCGTCGTGCTCGCCGATCTTGAAGCCCACGCTGCCGGAGTCGGTGCGCATGGCGTGGCCGGGCTCGTACATGCCGGCCCCGATCGTGATCACGCAGCCGAGGCAGCGTGACTTGCCCACCACCGAGGCCACCCGCTCGTCGTTGACCCCGTTCTGGAAGTCCACCACCACGCCGTCGGGCTGCTTGAGATAGGCCAGCGCCATCTGGGCCGCCCACTCGGTGTCGTAGGACTTCACCGACACGAAGATCGCCTCGAACGGAGTCGCCACCCCCTGCAGCTCGTGGATGTGGAGCGCCTTGACCGGGATCGTGTGGTCCCCGCAGGTCCCGCTGAGCTTGAGCCCGCGGCTCTTCATGGTCTCGATGTGCTCGGGCCACTGGTCCACGAGCGTGACGTCGTGCCCCGCCTTGGTGAGGAGCCCGCCGACCACGCAGCCGATCGCCCCTGCCCCGATGATCCCGATCCTCATGACCGTTGGCTCCTTCGCCTGGGATAGCGAAAACACGTCGTGACGTGGTCGTTCACCATGCCGGTGGCCTGCATGAACGCGTAGCAGATCGTGGGCCCCACGAAGCGGAACCCGCGCTTGACGAGGGCCTTGCTCATCGCGCGCGATTCCGCGGTCTCGGCCGGCACCTGCGCGCCCGCCTTCCACCCGTTGACGATCGGCTTGCCGCCCACGAACTGCCACAGGTACTCGGTGAGGCTGCCGAACTCCTCCTGCACCGCCAGCACCTGGCGGGCATTGCCGACCGTCGACTCGATCTTCTGGCGATTGCGCACGATGCCCGCGTCCCGCATGAGGGCGGCGCGCCGGCGCGCGTCGAACCGGGCGACCTTGACCGGATCGAAGCCCGCGAAGGCCTTCCGGTAGTTCTCCCGCTTCCTCAGAATCGTCGACCAGGACAGGCCGGCCTGGGCGCCCTCGAGCACGATCATCTCGAAGAGGTGCCGATCGTCGCGGGACGGCACCCCCCACTCGCGGTCGTGGTACGCGATCTCCAGCGGACCGCCGTTGGCCCAGCCGCATCGGGTCGGCATCGCGTCAGACCGCGTCGGGGTCGATGCCGTGTTCCTTGAGCTTCTTGCGGAGCGTGTTCCGGTTGATGCCGAGGAGCTGGGCCGCGCGCACCTGGTTGCCCTTGGTCTCCCGCATCACCGCCCGGAGCAGCGGCTTCTCCACCAGCCCGACCATCAGCCCGTGCAGGTTGGCCGAGGGGTGCCCGCGCAGGCCGCGCACGCACTCGTGCATCTTGCGCTCGATGATGTCCTCGAGCGAGGCGTCGGTGCCCACCGCGGCCGCCGCCGACACCGGCCCGATCGGCAGGTGCTCGGGCATGATCACTCTCGCGGAGGCCATGACCATCGCGCGCTGGATGACGTTCTCCAGCTCGCGCACGTTGCCCGGCCAGTCGTGGCCGACGAGTCGATCCATGGCGTCCCCGGCCACCACGCGGTCCCCGAGGGACTCGGCGTACTTGGCCAGGAAGTGCTCGGCGAGCAGGGGGATGTCGCCCCGGCGATTGCGGAGCGCGGGCAGCGAGAGCGTGACGACATTCAAGCGGTAGAACAGGTCCTCGCGGAACTGCCCGGCCTTCATCATGGCCTCGAGGTCGCGGTGGGTGGCCGCGAGAACGCGCACGTCCATGCGGATCAGCTCGTGCCCCCCGACGCGCTCGAAGCTGCGCTCCTGCAGGGCGCGCAGCAGCTTCACCTGCAGCTCGGCCGGCATGTCGCCGATCTCGTCGAAGAACACCGAGCCGCCGTGGGCCAGCTCGAGCTTGCCGAGCCGGCGCTCCTTGGCGTCGGTGAATGAGCCCTTCTCGTGGCCGAACAGCTCGGACTCGAGCAGGTTGACCGGAATGGCCGCGGCCGAGATGCCCATGAACGGCCGCCCCGCGCGGCGGCTGTAGTGGTGCAGCGCGCGCGCCACCACTTCCTTGCCGGTGCCGGACTCGCCGCGCAGCAGCACGCTCACGTCGCTGGCCGCCACGCGCCCGATCGCCTTGTAGACCTCCTGCATGGTCGGGTGGCGGCCGACCAGCGCGCCGAACTCCCAGACCTCCTTGAGGCCGGAGCGGAGCGCGGTCACCTCCTGGGTGAGGCGGCGCGCGGTGAGGGCCCGCTCCGCGAGCAGGAGCGCCTCGTCGAGATCGAAGGGCTTGGCCAGGTAGTCGTAGGCCCCGTCCTGCATGGCCGCGACCGCCGTCTCCATCGTGCCGTGGGCGGTCATGATCACGACCTGCGCGTCCGGCCGGCCCGCGCGCACCTGCTTGAGCAGCGAGAGGCCGTCGATGCCGGGCATCCGGATGTCGAGGAGGATCAGGTCGAACGGTCCGGCCTCGGCCTCCCGGAGGGCCGCGGTGCCGTCCTTGACCGCGGTGACCTGGTAGCCCGCGCCGCGGAACCCCTTCTCGAGGACCCAGCGCAGGCTGTCCTCGTCATCGGCGATCAGGATACGGCCATTCATAGTCCTCTGGGGTGGAAGATGCTCGCGCAGCGGTTTGGCCTCTTCGCGCAAGCGCTCATCGCGCGATCGGGAGAAAACAGGAAACCGCGGTGCCGCGGCCGGGCTCGCTGGCGATCTGGATCGCCCCGTGATGCTCGTCGATGATCCGGTGGCAGAGGGCCAGGCCGAGGCCGAGCCCCTTGTCCTTGGTGGTGAAGAACGGGGTGAAGAGCCGGGCGAGCGTGACTGCCGGGATGCCGTGTCCCTCGTCCACCACCTGGATCTCGGCCATGCTGCGCTGGCCCTGCCCCAGATCCACCTTGGCGAAGAGCGGGTTCATGCTGAGCCGCGTGACCAGGGTCAGGCGTCCGCCCGCGCTCATCGCCTCCACCGCGTTGCGGACCAGATTGTGGAAGACCTGCAGGATGCGGTCCTCGTCGGCCAGGATCGGCGGCAGGCTCGGGTCGTAGCGCCGTACGATCTGCACCCCGCGCTGCGCCGCCATCTCCTCGGACAGGAGCGCCACGCGCTCGAGGAGCTGGTGCAGGTTCAGGGGGACCAGGCGCGGGGTGACCGGTCGGCTGATATCGAGCAGCATCTCGATGATCCGGTTGACCCGGTCCACCTCCTTGAGCAGCACGTCGGTGTACTCGGCGAGGCGCGTGTCCTCACCCATCTCCCGGGCCATGAGCTGCACCGCCCCCCGGATGGCCCCGAGCGGGTTGCGGATCTCGTGGGCCAGCCCGATCGCGATCTGGCCGGCCGCGGCCAGCGTCTCGCCGCGCCGCACCTCCGACTCGAGCTGGTGGAGCCGGCTCATGTCACGGAGCACCGCCACCGCGGCCTCCACGCCTCCGCTCCGCACCGCCAGCGGGGCGGTGACCACGCTCACGTGCACGGGGCGGCCGTCGCCGCCCTCGATCACCGCCTCCGACTCCGACCGGCTCTCCCCGGTGGCCAGCGTGTCGGTGAGGTGCCGCACCAGCGAGGTATCCGGCGGGAACACTTCCTTGAGCGCGCGTCCGATGGTCCGTCGGGCCGATCGCCCGAGCAGCGACTCCGCGGCCGGGTTCCAGAGCATCACGCGCAGCCCGTCGTCCACGCCGACCACCGCGTCGGGCAGCCCGGCGATGAGCGCCTCGTAGTCCAGGCGCGGGCTCACGCCAGCACCAGATCGGGCACCGCGTTCAGCGACAGCGGCGCGCGCTCGCCCGCCTCCAGGCGGTCGTGGCCGGCGGCCGCGATCATGGCCGCGTTGTCGGTGCAGAGCCGACGCGAGGGCACGTGGAGCGCCCACCCGCGCTCGCGGCACTCGCCCTCGAGCGCTTCCCGCAGCGCGGTATTGGCGGCCACCCCGCCGGTGAGCACGAGCCGCCGCACGCCGGCGCGGATCGCGGCCTTCACGGTCTTGCGCACCAGCATCTTGACCGCGGTGGCCTGGAAGGACGCGGCCACGTCGGCGACCTGGGCGGGAGCGAGCGCGCCCGCACGGCGCACGTGGAGCGAGACCGCGGTCTTGAGGCCGCTGAACGAGAAGTCGGACGCGCCGTCGCTCATGTTGGCGGTCGGGAACACGATCGCGCGCGGATCGCCGCTGCGCGCGACCCGCTCGATGGCGGGCCCGCCCGGAAAGCCCAGGCCGAGCAGCTTGGCGACCTTGTCGAAGGCCTCGCCCGCCGCGTCGTCGCGGGTCTGCCCGATCCGCTCGTAGCGGCGCGCCTCCCGCGCCAGGTAGAGCGCGGTGTGCCCGCCCGAGACCACCAGGGCCAGGAACGGAAACGTGGGGGGGTCGCCCTCGAGGAAGGCCGCATAGATGTGCCCCTCGAGGTGGTTCACCCCGACCAGGGGCCGCCGGCGCGCGTAGGCGATGGCCTTGGCCGCCGAGCAGCCGATCAGCAGCGAGCCCACCAGCCCGGGGCCGTAGGTCACCGCGAGGCCGTCCACGTCCTCGAGCCGGATCGCGGCGGTCTCGAGCGCCCGGCGCACCACCGGCATCAGCACCTCGAGGTGCCGGCGCGACGCCAGCTCCGGCACCACGCCGCCGTAGGGCGCGTGCACGTCGTCCTGGGAGGCCACGATGCTCGAGAGGATCTTGCGGCCGCCGTCCACCACGGCGGCGGCCGTCTCGTCACAGGAGGTCTCGATGGCGAGGACGATCATGGCGCCTCGATTATCGCGCGAGTTGGGAGACCGGCACCAGCCGGAGCCCACGCGCCTCCCACCGCGGCACGTATTCCTTCAAGAGCCTCACCGTCAATGGATGACCGTGGGCGACCACGACCACCTCGCCCCGCCGCTCGGCCCATCCCGCCACCTCGTCCCAGCGGGCCCGATCGCCCGCCTCCCCGCCCGCGTGGTCCACCAGGATCTGGCGACGGGCCGCGCGTACGCCCGCGTCGCGCGCCTCGTCGAAGGCCACCGACTGGCTCGACGTGTAGGCGTCCACCAGGAAGAGGCGACGGGCCGCGAGCACCTCCAGCACCGCCCGCATGCGGGGGCGGTCCTCGGTGAGCCGCGAGCCCATCCGGTTCACCACCCCGACCGCCGGGGCCACCGATTCTAGATGACTGCCCACGAGCTGCTGGATCTCCCCGGGAGGCATCGACATCAGCAGCGCGCCCGGCCCCGGATCGATCTCGGGGAACCGGTACGGCTCCATCGGCAAGCCCAGCAGCACCTCCATGCCCGCCCGCGAGGCGTCGCGCGCGATCGCGGCCGACAGGGGCAGCGCGGGCAGCACCGCCACCGTGAGGGGCCGGCGGATCTCGCGCAGGACGTCGAACACGTCGCGGCGGCTCCCCAGGTCGTCCACGATGACGGCCACCCGGGGCGCGCCCGGCGGCAAGGGCGTGGCCTCCGGGAGCGCGCGCGCGAGCGCGACGGGAGCCGGCGCGGGGGGCCTCCGGGGCGCGCGGCCGAAGAGATCGGAGCCGAAGAGACTCGTTTCCCCGCCCCGCGCCTGCCACTGATCGAGGCCCACCACCGCGATCAGCAGCAACGTGATGATGCCGGCGAGAGCCTGCCACACTCTCGCCGGCATCGGTTCCCTCCGGCCGCCTAGCGGGTCTGGGCCTGGGGCCCGGTCGGGCCCGGTCGGCCCTTGTCGAGGATCTTCATGGCCTTCAGCAGGTCGAGCGCGCGCTGCAGCTGCGGATCGCGCTTGAGCTGCTCCTGCGGCGTCTCGGTCACCGGCGGGGTCGGCACGGGCTGCTCGGCGCCGGGCGCGGCCGCGGCCACCTTCGGCGCCTCCACGATGATGTCGGGGGTGATGCCCTTGCCGTGGATCGAGCGGCCCTTCGGGGTGAAGTACTTGGCGGTGGTCAGCCGCAGCCCCGAGCCGTCCGAGAGCGGGATGATGGTCTGCACCGAGCCCTTGCCGAAGCTCTGGGTGCCGATCACCACCGCGCGGCCCCAGTCCTGGAGCGCGCCCGCCACGATCTCGGAGGCGGAGGCGCTGCCCTGGTTGACCAGCACCACGACCGGAAAGTCGGTGAACACGCGCTTGGCGTTCGAGGAGAAGCGCATATTCTGGTTGCGCACGCGGCCCTCGGTGTAGACCACGAGCTTGCCCGACTCCAGGAACTTCTCGGTCACCTCCACCGCGGAGGTGAGGAGGCCGCCCGGATTGTTGCGCAGGTCCAGCACCAGGCCCTGGATCTTGCCGTCCTTCACGTACTTCTCGAGGGAGGTCTCCAGGTCGTTGGCGGTCTGCTCCTGGAACTGGCGCAGCTTGATGTACTCGATGCCGGGCTCGAGCTGGTTGGCCCGCACCGACTGGACCCGGATCTGCTCGCGGGTGATGAAGAAGTCCTTCGGCTCCGTCCAGCCCTCGCGCACGATCGAGATCGTGATCTTGCTGCCCGGCTTGCCCCGCATCCGCTTGACCGCGTCCGAGAGCTGCATGTCCTTGGTGGAGAGCCCTTCGATCTTCAGGATGCGGTCACCGGGCTGGATGCCCGCGCGGTAGGCGGGGGTGCCCTCGATGGGGGCGACCACGGTGAGCACGTCGTCCCGCAGGGTGATCTCGATGCCGAGGCCCCCGAAGCTCCCGCTCGTCTCGACCTGCATCTCCCGGTACATCTCGGGGTCGAGGAACGAGGAGTGCGGATCGAGACCGCGCAGCGTGCCCTTGATCGCGTTGTAGATGATGTCCTTGGGCGCGACCTCGTCCACGTACTGGCTCTGCACGATCGAGAGCACCTCGGTGAAGAGGCGCAGGTTCTCGTAGGTGGCCGCGGTGTCGTTGCCCTTGCTCGCCACCCCGCCCCCGAGCGACAGGGTCAGGATGAGCAGGAGCGAGGAGATCAGGACCACCTTCTTCATGTGCCGGATGGGCCGCATCGTGTACTCCTCCGTGGGTACTTCTTCTCTTTCTTGTATTCGCTCTTGTATTCGCTCGGCTCGCCTTCGGCTGCGCCTCGCCTAGCCACGTGGCCTGAGCCACTGAGTGGGATCTTGCGGCTTCCCTTCGTGCCGCACTTCGAAATACAGGCGCGGCCCCTGCAGCGAGCCGGTATCGCCGACCGTTCCGATGATCTGCCCCTGCTTCACCTCGTCGCCCTCGGTGACCCGGATGTCGGCGGCGTGCGCGTAGACCGTGTAGTACTCGCCGCCGTGATCCACGATGATCAGGTTCCCATAGCCCCGGAACCAGCCGGTGTAGACGACCTGGCCGGGGAACACCGCCGCGATGTTCGAGCCCTCGCCCGCCTCGATGTCGATCCCGTTGCGGAACGTCTTCGTTCCGAACCGCGGGTTGACCTGCGGACCGTACTCCGCGACGACCCGGCCGTCCGCCGGCCACGCGAGCCGCCCGCGCAGGGACGCGAAGCCCGGCCCCGCGTCGCCCGGCGCCGGGCGGGCGGGCCGGCTCGGCGGCGGCACCTTCGCCACCGCCCGCCGCTGCTTCTCCTGCAGGTCGCGGATGAAGGCCTCGAGCCGGCGGGTGGCCTCCGACAGTTCGCCCACCATCCGGTCGTGGTACGCGCGCTCGCTCTGCACCTTGGCCAGCAGCGCGCGCCGCTTCGCCGCTTCCTGATCGAACTCGGCCCGCTCCTGATCCGCCTCGGATCGGAGCGACGCCATTTCTCGCCCGCGCGCCTCGACCTTACCCTTCCGGTCCGCCAGCACCTCGGACGTCACACGATACTCTCGAATCAGCCGGGCGTCCACCGAGGCCAGGGTGGTCAGGTGCCGGAGCTGTACCGCCTGCTCCACCGGGTCCGCGCCCGAGAGCACGATGGGCAGCACGCCGCCCTGGACCTGCAGCTTGTAGAGCGCGCGGAGGCGACGGCCCAGCACGTCTTCCTGCCCGGAGCGACGCGACTGCAGGCGCCCGATCTCGCTCTGCAGCTCGCCGACGTCGGCCTGGGCCCGCCGCAGCCGCGTGTCCAGCGCCACCACCTGCTGGCGCTTGTCGCTGAGCCGCCGATCGATGCCTTCGAGCTCGCTCAGCACGCCGGCCTCGCGCTTGCGCGCGTCCGCCGCCTTCTGGCGCTCCTCGAGGAGGCGCTTCTGAGTCTGCTGCAGGTCCTGCTGCTTGTCGCCGATCTCCGCGCTCTCGCGCTTCGGGACCTGGGCCAGGACCGCGGGCGCGAGCAGGGCGGGCACCACCGCCAGGACCAGGCCGATCCGCCAGGCGTGTCTCATACCTGGGCCCGCCCGCGGGCCAGCAGCCCGCCCAGTGCTCCCAGCATGGTCCCGGCGCCGATGAGGGCGAGCGCCTGCAGCGGCGACAGGAAGGTCACCCGCTCGAGGCCGATCGTCATCGGCAGCAGGGGCTCGAGACGCGGCACCGCGAGCGCGTACGCGATCTCGAGCGCGGCGAGCGCCATGATCGCCGCGACCAGGCCCTGGGCCATGCCCTGGAGCAGCCGCGGCGCCCGGATGACGTTCTCGGTGGCGCCCACCAGCCGCATGATCTCCATCTCGTCGCGGCGCAGGTGCAGCACCAGGGTCGTCGCGGTGGTCACGGTGAGGATCGCGGCGACCGCGAGCACCGCGCCGATCACGAGGCCCACGCCCTGGAACAGGCGCCGGAACTGCTCGAGCCCGTCCACCCACTGGCTGCCGCCCTGCACTTCCTCCACTTCCGGCAGCGCGACCAGGCGGCCGACCAGGGCTCGCGTGCCCTCCGGCGTCGCGATGGCCGCGTCGGGCGTCACCTCGACCGAGGCGGGCAGCGGATTGCGCGGGAGCTGCTCGGCCACGTCGGCCTGGGTGCCCAGGGAGCGCTTGAGCACGCGCAGGGCCTCGGCCTTGGAGACGTAGCGCACCCGCTGGATGCCGCCCACCGCCTCGATGCGCTGCAGGAGGTCGTCGAGCCTGGCGGCCGGCGGCTCGTCCTTCAGGTACACGATGACGCGCACCCGGTCGCCCCACTGATCGATGGCCCGGCCCAGGTTGAGCGAGAGCAGCCAGAAGCCGCCGAGCGCGGTGAGCGAGAGCGCGATGAGCAGGATCGCGGCGAGACCGATGCGACCGGCGCGCCGCAGGTCGCGCATCGCCTCGTTCATGACGAAGCTGAACACTAGCCCTCGACTCCCATATTCAACATGGCTGAGCGATGCATGGCGAGCCGCAGCCGAAGGCGAGGTGAGCGAATCAGCGATTGACCGTGGGCCATCTCGGTCGCGGCAACCCGGATCGCCCGGCTCATCCTTCGTCCTTTACGAGACGGCCGCCTTCGAGCTTGAGCGTGCGACGCTTGAGCTGGGGCACCAGTCGGGCCTGGTGCGTCGCGAAGAGCACGGTGGTCCCGCGGCTCCAGATGTCCTTGACCAGCGCCATGATCTCGTTGGCCATCTCGTCGTCCAGGTTGCCGGTGGGCTCGTCGGCCAGGAGCAGGCCCGGCGACTTGACGATGGCCCGCGCCAGCGAGGCCCGCTGCGCCTCGCCCTGGGAGAGCTGGTGGGGAAACGCCTGGGCCCGCGCGGAGAGTCCGACCGCCTTGAGCGCGGCGAACGCCTTGGGGGTGATGTCGCGCCGGGCCGTGCCCAGCACGCGCAGCACGAAGGCCACGTTCTCGAAGACGGTGCGCCCGGCCAGGAGCTTCGAGTCCTGGAACACGATGCCGATGGACCGCCGCAGGCGCGGGATCTCGGAGCGGCGGAGCGCGGCGACGTCGAAGCCGGCCACGTCGATATCGCCCTCGGAGGGCATTTCCGCCGCGTAGAGGAGCCGGAGCAGGGTGGTCTTGCCCGCGCCGCTGGCCCCGCTCAGGACGACGAATTCCCCCTTGGCGACATGGAAGGACACGTCGTTGAGGGCGGCCACTCGGGAGGGGCCGGCACCGAAGACCATCGACACGTGCTGCAGCCGAATCATGAGGTGCAGACCATTCTATCTAACTATTCAAACTTTCGGTAGTTTTTCCACCAAAAGGCGGTTCACGGCGGCCGGATTCGCCTTGCCCTGCGTGGACTTCATCACCTGGCCGACCAGGAACCCCAGCGCGGCCTTCTTGCCGGCCCGGTAGTCCTCGACCACCTTGGCGTGCTCGGCCAGCACCCGATCCACCGCGGCCCCGAGCGCGCCCTCGTCGGCCACCTGGGTGAGCCCCTCGCGGCTCACGATCGCCTGCGCCGTGTCACCCGAGCGGTACATCTTCTCGAACACGTCCTTGGCGATCTTGCCGCTGATGGTCCCGTCGTCCATGAGGGCCAGCAGCCCGATCAGGTTGGCGGGCGGGATCGGGCAGGCCGCCACCGCCTGGTCGTCGTCCCCGGGCAGCTCGCGCAGCAGCTCGTTGAGCACCCAGTTGGCCACCACCTTGGGCTTGCCGGCGCCGCGGACCGCCTCCTCGAAGTAGTCCGCGAGCCCGCGGCCCTGGGTCAGGAGGTCGGCCTCGTAGGGGGTCAGCGCGTAGGCGCTCTGGAAGCGGATCCGGCGGGCCGCGGGCAGCTCGGGGAGCCGCGCGCGCACCTCGTCCACCCAGCCCGCGCGGAGATCGAGCGGCGGCAGGTCCGGCTCCGGGAAATAGCGGTAGTCGTGCGCGAACTCCTTCGAGCGCATCGACACCGTCACCGCCCGGTCGAGATCCCAGAGCCGCGTCTCCTGCACGATGCGCTCCCCGGTCTCGAGGGCACGGGCCTGGCGCCTCATCTCGTACTCGAGCGCGTCCCGTACGTTCCGGAACGAGTTCATGTTCTTGATCTCGACCTTGGTGCCGTACTCGACCTGGCCGCGCGGCCGGAGCGAGATGTTGGCGTCGCAGCGGAGCGAGCCCTCCTCCATGTTGCCGTCGCACACGCGCAGGTAGATCAGGATCGCGCGCACCGTCTTCAGGTAGGCGGCGGCCTCCTCCGGGCTCTGGAGGTCGGGCTTGGAGACGATCTCCATCAGGGGCACCCCGGCCCGGTTGAAGTCCACGCTGCTCGAGGGCGCGGTCGCGAGCGCGCCCTCGTGGACGAGCTTGCCGACGTCCTCCTCGAGGTGCACGCGCTGGATGCCGATCTCGCGCGGCCCGCCGCCCGCGTCGACGGCGAGGCGCCCGTGCTCGGCGAGCGGCTCCTCGTACTGGCTGATCTGGTAGTTCTTCGGCATGTCGGGGTAGTAGTAGTGCTTGCGCGCGAAACGGTTCAGGCCGTTCACCGCGCACCCGAGCGCCAGCGCGGTCATCGTGCCGAACTCGATCGCGCGCCGGTTGATCACCGGCAGCGAGCCGGGCAGTCCCAGGCAGACCGGACAGGTCTGCGTGTTCGGCGCCTCCCCGAAGGTGGCCCGGCAGCCGCAGAACATCTTGGTCACGGTCGCGAGCTGGGCGTGGACCTCCAGGCCGATGACGGTCTCGTAGCGGGTCTCGGTCATAGGGAGGGCCTTCGCGTGTGCCAGCTCGTCACCTGCTGGTAAGCGTGGGCGGCGCGGAACAGGGTCGCCTCGTCGAAGGCCTTCCCGATGAGCTGCAGTCCGATCGGCAGCCCGGTCTGGGTGAAGCCGCCCGGGATCGACACCCCGGGCAGCCCCGCCAGGTTCACCGGGATCGTGAAGATGTCGTTCAGGTACATCTGGAGCGGATCTTCCTTCTCGCCCATCTTGAACGCCACCCCGGGGGTGGTGGGCGCCACGATCAGGTCCACGCGCGCGAAGGCCTGCTCGAAGTCGCGCCGCACGAGGGTGCGGACCTTCTGGGCCTGGCCGTAGTAGGCGTCGTAGTAGCCGGCGGAGAGCACGTAGGTCCCCAGCATCAGGCGGCGCTTGACCTCCTTACCGAAGCCGGCCGCGCGGGTCTTGCTGTACATGTCGATCAGGTCGCGCGCGCCGGGCACCCGCAGGCCGTACTTCACGCCGTCGTAGCGCGCGAGGTTCGACGACGCCTCCGCGGGCGCGATGACGTAGTAGGCGGCGAGCCCGTACTCGGTGTGCGGGAGCGAGACCGGCTCGGTGCGGGCGCCCAGCTTCTCGAGCGCGGCGATGGCCTCGCGCACCGCGCGCTCCACCTCGGGATCCATCCCGTCGATGAAGTACTCCGCGGGCACCCCGATCTTCATGCCCTCGATGCCCCGCCCCAGCGCGGCCCGGTAGTCGGGGACCGGCACGTCCACCGCGGTCGAGTCCATCGGGTCGACCCCCGCGATGGTTCCGAGCAGCACCGCGGCGTCCTCCACGTCCTTGGCGAAGGGGCCGACCTGGTCCAGCGAGGACGCGAAGGCGATGACCCCGTAGCGCGACACCCGCCCGTAGGTGGGCTTCATGCCGAGCACCCCGCAGAAGGCGGCGGGCTGGCGGATCGAGCCGCCGGTGTCCGTGCCGAGGCTCAGCGCGGCGAGATCGGCGGCCACCACCGCGGAGGAGGCCCCCGAGGAGCCGCCCGGCACGCGGGCCAGGTCCCACGGGTTGCGCGTGGTGCCGAAGGCGGAGTGCTCGGTGGAGGAGCCCATCGCGAACTCGTCCATGTTGAGCTTGCCGAGCAGGATCGCCCCCGCCGCGTCGAGCCGCGCGACCACCGTCGCGTCGTACGGCGGGACGAAGCGGTCGAGGATCTTCGAACCCGAGGTGGTACGGACGCCGCGCGTGCAGAACAGGTCCTTGAGGGCGATCGGGACACCGTCGAGCGGTCCCCGCGGATTGCCCGCCTTGAAGCGGGCATCGGACTCGGCCGCGCGGCGGAGCGCGTCCTCCCGGGTGACGGTGAGGAAGGCCCGCAGCTGCGGATCGATGCGCTCGATCCGGGCGAGATACTCGGTGACGGCCCGCGTGGGCGTCGCGGTGCCGCTCCGGTACCGGGCCGCGAGCTCGTGCGCGGTCAGCGACGCCAGCATGCGGCCGCTACTCCTCGATGATCTTGGGGACGCGGAACAGGTCGCCCTGGCGGTCCGGCGCGTTGGCGAGCGCCTCGGCCTGGGGCAGCGACGGATACGGCACGTCGTCCCGCATCACGTTGGTGACCGGCACCGCGTGCGAGGTGGGCTCGACGCCGGTGGTGTCCAGCGCGCGGAGCTTGTCGATGTAGGTCAGGATGCCGTCGAGCTCACGGCCCATCCGCTCCTTCTCGGCCGCCGACAGGTCGAGCCGGGCCAGGCGCGCCACGTGCTCGACGTCGTGGGCCGAGATCTTCGGGCCGGAGGGGGCCATCGCTAGATCTCCTCGAGGTGCGCGTACTGCAGCGACAGGCGCTTGCGGCCCACGCTGGCGAAGTGCACGGTGGCGATCACGTCGGCGCCCTCGCGCTGGATGCCGACCAGCAGCCCTTCGCCCCACCGCGCGTGGCGCAGCTTGGCGCCGAGGCGAAACGGGAAGTCGTCGTCGGGCGCGGGCTCCGAGACCCCGGAGACCGGCACGTGGACCGGCTCGGGCCGGCGCGCGTTGATCAGGTGGAGCTGGTCCTCCGGGATCTCGAGCAGGAAGCGCGACGGCTCCGCGACCCCGTAGCCCTGGATGCGGCGGTGCAGGGCGTACGAGAGCATCAGCCGCTCCCGGGCGCGCGTGATGCCGACGTAGCAGAGGCGCCGCTCCTCCTCCAGCTCCTCCGGCTCCTGCATGGACCGCGAGTGGGGGAATACCCCTTCCTCGAGCCCGGTGAGGAAGACCACCGGGAACTCGAGCCCCTTGGCCGAGTGGAGCGTCATCAACGTGACGCCGCCCGCCTCCGCGTCGATCTCGTCGGTGTCGGCCACCAGGGCGATCGAGTCGAGGAAGGCCTCGAGGGTCACCGACTCCACCCCGGCCGCGAGCTGGCTCGCGATCAGCTCCTCGGAGGCGGCCACCAGCTCCTCCAGGTTCTCGAGCCGCGCCTCCGCCTCCGCGGTGCGCTCGGCCTTTAGCGCGTCGCGATAGCCGGAGGCCGCGCACACCTCGTCGATGAGCGCGGGCACCGTGAAGCCGGAGCGCCGCTCCCCGAGGCGGGCGATGAGCCGCGCGAACTCCTCGAGGGCCCGGCGCGGCTTGCCGGTGATGTCGCCGGGCAGCGCCGCGCACGCCATCAAGAGCGGGACTCCCCCCGCACGGGCGGCGTCGGCCAGGCGATCCAGGGTGGCCTTGCCGATGCCGCGGGCGGGGGCGGCCACCGCCCGGCGGAAGGCGACGTCGTCGAGCGGATTCGAGATCAGGCGGAGGTAGGCCACCATGTCGCGGATCTCGCGCCGCTCGTAGAAGCGCACGCCGCCCACGATCAGGTACGGGATGCCGGCGCGGCGGAGGGCATCCTCCAGGACACGGGACTGGGCGTTGGTGCGATAGAACACCGCGACGTCCCGGTAGTCGCGCCCCTCGCCCCGCAGGCCCCGGATCTTCTGGGCCACGAAGGCGGATTCCTCGTTCTCGTCCCAGGCCCGGTAGACCTCCGCCCGCTCGCCCTCATGGTTCTCGGTCCACAGCCGCTTGTCCTTGCGGGCGGTGTTGTTGACGATCACCGCGGAGGCGATGTCGAGGATGCGCTTGGTGGAGCGGTAGTTCTGCTCGAGGGCCACGACCCGGCAGTCCGGGTAGTCCGTCTCGAAGTCGAGGATGTTGCGCAGGTCCGCGCCGCGCCAGCGGTAGACCGACTGGTCGGGGTCGCCCACCACGCAGAGGTTCCGGTGCTCCTCGGTGAGGAGCTGCACGATGCGGTACTGCGCGCGGTTGGTGTCCTGATACTCGTCCACCAGGACGTGGCTCCACACGGTGCGGTACCAGCGCAGCGCCTCCGGCACCGTCTCGAGCAGCCGCACCACCCGGAGCAGCAGGTCGTCGAAGTCGAGCGCGCCCGCGGCCTGGAGCTTCTCCTCGTAGAGCCGGTAGAGGGAGGCGAGGCGCTCCTCGCGCGGGGTGCGGGCGGCCTGCTCCACGTCGGCGGGCGAGAGCATCTGGTTCTTGCAGTGGCTGATGCGGTGCACCACCGTACTGGGTGTGAGTGTGCGCTCGTCGAAGTCCAGCTCGCGCAGGGCCTCCTTCACCAGGCTCTGCCGGTCGTCCTCGTCGTAGATCACGAAGGAGGGCGGGAGCCCGGCCTGGGCCGAGCGCTGGCGCAGAATGCGCACGCACGCCGAGTGGAAGGTGGCGATGAGCGGAGGGCGGATCCCCGCGGGCAGCAGCAGGTCCTCCACCCGGTGGCGCATCTCGGCGGCCGCCTTGTTGGTGAAGGTGACCGCGAGCACGTGCCGCGGGTCGATGCCTTCGACCGCCAGGAGATAGGCGATGCGGTGGGCGATGACCCGGGTCTTGCCGCTTCCCGCCCCGGCCAGGACGAGCACGGGGCCCTTCGTGGTGGTGACCGCCTCGCGCTGAGGCGGGTTCAGCGGCGCGAGGAGACTGTCCGCGGTCACAGCGGGGTGCGGCATGGGAACAAACGATAACACAACCGCAAGGGGTCGTGCCCCTCGCCTTGCCCTGTTGCTGGTGGGGAGAGCGCGAAAGCTCTCTTTGTATCCGCTCGGCTCGCCTGCGGCTGCGCCTCGCCCTGCGGCTACTCGACGGTCACCGACTTGGCGAGGTTTCTCGGCTGGTCGACGTCGCGGCCGAGACGGACCGCCATGTGATAGGCGAGGAGCTGCATCGGGATCGACAACAGAATTGGCGTGATCAGATCCCCCGACGGCGGGATCGAGAGCGTCACCGCGGCCTTGGCCGCCAGCTCGCGATCGCCCTCGTGACCGATGGCGATCACCCGCCCCTCGCGGGCCCGCACCTCCTCGAGGTTGCTCATCATGCGGTCATAGGAGCCGTCCCGCGGGGCCACCGCGATCACCGGGAAGCCGTCCTCCAGGAGCGCGATGGGGCCGTGCTTCATCTCGCCGGCCGGATAGCCCTCCGCGTGCACGTACGACAGCTCCTTGAGCTTGAGCGCTCCCTCCAGCGCGAGCGGATAGTTGATCCCGCGTCCCAGGAACAGGAAGTTCTTGTGCCGGGAGAGCTCCCGGGCCAGGTCGGCCACCGCGGGCTCGAGCTCGAGCGTCCGCTCCATCAGCCGCGGAAGCTCGAGCAAGCCCTGGATGTGCTTGCGCCCGTCCTCGGCCAGCAGCGCGCCGCGCCGCCGCCCGAGCCAGAGGGCCAGCAGGTAGAGGGCGATGAGCGTCGAGGTGAACGTCTTGGACGACGCCACCCCGATCTCGGGCCCCGCGTGCGTGTAGAGGGTGCCGGTGGCCTCGCGCGAGAGCGCCGAGCCCACCACGTTGGTGATGCCCACGATGGGGGCACCCTTGGCGCGGGCCATCTTGACCGCGCCGAGAGTGTCCGCGGTCTCGCCCGACTGCGAGAGCGCGATGACGAGGGTCTCGGGTCCGACCACCGCGTCCCGGTAGCGGTACTCCGAGCCCAGGTCCACCTCGGCGGTGATCCCGGTGAGGCGCTCCAGCATGAAGCGGCCGACGATCGCCGAGTGATACGACGTCCCGCAGGCCACCAGGACGATTCGCTGGATCCCCGCGACAACGTCCGGGTCGAGCTGCACGTCGGGCAGCACCACGGTGCCGCCCTCCGGCTGCACGCGCCCCCGCATGGTGTCGGCGGCCGCGCGCGGCTGCTCGTAGATCTCCTTCAGCATGAAGTGGCGGTAGCCGCCCTTCTCGGCGAGGATCGGATCCCAGAGGACGCGCGAGGGCGTCCGCTGCACCGGGGCCCCGTCGAGCTGGGTGATCTCGACCCCGCGCCGCGTCACCACCGCCACGTCCTCGTCCTCCAGCACGACCACGTCGCGGGTGTGGGAGAGGATGGCCGGGATGTCGGAGGCCAGGAAGATCTCGTTCTCGCCCAGGCCCACCACCACGCTGCCCGCGCCGAGCTTGGCCGCCACCAGGCGGTCGGGCATCTGGCGATGGAGGACGACGACCGCGTAGGAGCCGCGCAGCTCGCGGAGGGCGCGCCGTACCGCCTCGTCCAGCTTGGGGGTATCTTGGAGATGGCGCTCGATCAGGTGCGCGATGACCTCGGTGTCCGTCTCGGACTTGAAGGCGTGCCCCTCGGCCTGCAGGCGCTCCTTGATCGGCAGGTAGTTCTCGATGATGCCGTTGTGGACCACCACGAGGTCGCCCGAGCCGTCGGTGTGCGGGTGGGCATTCTCGTCGGTGGGCCGGCCGTGGGTGGCCCAGCGCGTGTGGCCGAGGCCGATACGGCCCTCGATCGGCTTCTCGCGCAGGAGCGACTCCAGGTTCTTGATGCGCCCGGCCGCGCGCCGAATCTGCAGGCCCGCGGCGCTGGTCACCGCGACCCCCGCGGAGTCGTAGCCGCGATACTCGAGGCGCCGCAAGCCCTCCAGCACGATGTCGACCGCGTTCTTGTCCCCGATGTACCCGACGATTCCACACATGGGCCTGCTCCTAGTGCTTGGGCTTCTTGTCTTTCTGTTTCCGGGCGACCCAGCCTTCGCGCGTCTCCTGCCGGCCGCGGGCCACCGCGAGCGAGCCCGGCGGCACGTTCTTGGTGATCACCGAGCCCGCCGCCACGTAGGCGCCTTCCCCGATGGTGAGCGGCGCGACCAGGCTCGAGTTGGTCCCCACGAAGACCCCGTCGCCGATCACCGTCTCGTGCTTGGCCACCCCGTCGTAGTTGCAGGTGATGGTGCCCGCCCCGATGTTCACGCCATCGCCCATCTGGGTGTCGCCCACGTAGGACAGGTGCGGCACCTTGGAGCCGCGCCCGATCCGCGACTTCTTGAGCTCCACGAAGTTGCCGACCTTGGCCTTCGCTCCCACGTGGCTCAGCGGGCGCAGGTGGCAGAAGGGGCCGAGCTGGGCCTCGTCCTCGACGAAGCAGCACCCGATCGCCGAGCGTGGTGTCGGCCACGTGGCAGCCGGTATTGATCACGCACTCGGCGCCCACCACCGTCCGGCCCTCGAGGATCACCCCCGGATGCAGCACGGTGTCGGCCCCGATCGTCACGGTGTCGTCCACGTAGGTGGTGGCGGGATCGATCACGGTCACCCCGCCGGTCATCAGCCGGTCGAGGATGCGGCGCCGCATGATGCCGGCCAGCTCGGCGAGCTGCTTGCGGTCGTTGACGCCCAGGCACTCGCTCGGATCCTCGGTGATCACCGCCTCGAGCCGATGCCCCTGGCGATGCAGGATGCCGATCACGTCGGTGAGGTAGTACTCGCCCTGCTCGTTCTCGGGCGTGACCTGGGCCAGCGCGGGCCAGAAGCGCGCGGCGTCGAAGCAGTACACGCTGGTACCGATCTCGCGGATCCGGCGCTGCGCCGCGGTCGCGTCCCGGTGCTCCACGATGCCCACCGGCCGGCCCTGCTCCCGCACCACGCGGCCGTAGCCGGTGGCGTCCGCGACCTCGGCAGTCAGCAGGGTAGCCCCGGCGCCGGTCTGCACGTGGTGGTCCACGAGTCGCTTGAGCGTCGCGTCCGAGAGGAGCGGGACGTCGCCCGGGAGCACCAGCAGGGTCCCGGGGCCGTCCCCGCAGGCGACCCGCGCCTGCAGTACGGCGTGCCCGGTGCCCAGGCGCTCCTTCTGCTCCACGAAGCCGGCCACGGTCTCCGGAGAGACCGCTGCCCGCACCTCCTCGGCCGCGCGCCCCACCACCACGACGACCCGGGAGCCGAGCGCCCGGGCGGCATTGACGGGATAGGCGATCAGGGGGCGCCCGCAGAGGCTGTGGAGAACCTTGGGCCGGGCCGAACGCATGCGCTTGGCCTCGCCGGCCGCGAGGATGACGGTGGTGAGCTGAGCCATTGTAATAAACATCGTAGCACGCGGCATGCCACGCTCCGGACCGCGGTTTGGAGCCGGAAAATGCCCGGGGTAGCTCGGGGTCCTCGCGCGCGGCTAGCGTGCCTTGTTGCGCAGATGAGACAGGATCCGGCCGATCCTGTCGGGCAGAGGACACGAAAAGTCCATCGGCGCGCCCGTCGCCGGGTGCGCGAACGCGAGGCCCGCCGCGTGGAGCGCCACACCGCCGAGCGCGGCGATCAGCTCGGTCAACCGGGGGTCTCCCGCCGGGGCCGCGCGACGGCCCCGGTACGTCTCGTCACCCAGGAGCGGGTGGCCCAGCGAGGCGAGGTGGACGCGAATCTGGTGGGTGCGGCCAGTCTCGAGCCGGCACTCGACCAGCGACACGGCCGCCGCGGCGGCGCCGAAGCGCTCGAGCACCGTGAAGTGCGTGACTGCCCGCTTGCCCTTGCCGTCCTTCAGCACCGCCATGCGGAGACGCGAGCGGGGATCGCGCCCGATGGCCGTGTCGATCACGCCCTGGACCTTCCGGACCGAGCCCTGGGCCAGGCAGAGATAGCGCCGGCGGACGGTGCGCCGCGCCAGCTGGGCGGTCAGGGCGTCGTAGGCCGCCTGGGTCTTGGCCAGCACGATCAGCCCGGAGGTGCCCTTGTCCAGCCGATGGACGATTCCCGGCCGACGCGGGCTGCCGACCCCGGCCATCCCCGGCGCGTGGGCGAGGGCGGCCGCGGCCAGCGTGCCGGTCGGTCGGCCGGCCCCCGGATGCGTCACCATGCCCACCGGCTTGTCCACGACCAGCACCTGCTCGTCCTCGAACACGAGTGGCAGCGCGACCGGCTCGGGGGCCAGGCCATCCCGGGGCGGCGACGGGATCGACACCTCCACCTGATCCCCCGGCTGCAGCCGGTGCGAGGCCTTTGCCGGCCGCCCCCCCACCAGCACGCGCCCCGCCTCGATCAGCCCCTTGACCCGCATCCGCGACAGCCCATCCAGGCGCGCCGCCAGCCACACATCGAGCCGCGCACCCCCCGCCGCCGCGTCCGCGACGCCACGCCAGTCCCGGGGGAGATCCGTCTCCGATTCGCTCATCAGGACCCGGCCGCTGCCCGGGCAACCACGCCGTGCACCGAGGTTCAGCGCGAAGGGGAGGCCGGCGCCAGGAGCATGCGCAGCGCCAGCAGCACCACGCCGACGGAGATCGACGCATCCGCCACGTTGAACGCCGGCCAGTGGTACCCGCGCCAGTAGAAGTCGAGGAAGTCCACCACCGCCCCGAAGCGGGAGCGGTCGATCAGGTTGCCGACCGCGCCCCCGAAGATCAGTCCCAGGGCCAGCGGCGTGAAGCGCCCACCCGTCGGCAGCATGCGCAGCCCCACCACGGCCAGCACGGTGAGCGCGCCGATCGACAGCAGGGCCACGAGCCAGCGCCAGCCCGCCGGGGTGCCCGCGAGCATCCCGAAGGCGAGGCCCGGATTCATCACCAGGGTGAGGGAGAAGAAGCTGTCGATCACGTGAACCGGGCGGCCGGGCGGCAGGCGCTCGAGCGCCAGGTGCTTGGTCACCAGGTCGAGAACGAGGACGACGACCGCGGTGAGGCCGGCCGCCCTCACCGTTGGAGCGCCGTCACGACCGGGGCGCAGCGCTCGCAGAGGGTCGGGTGCGCGGGATCCTCGCCCACGCGCGGGCTCCAGGTCCAGCACCGCTCGCACTTCTTCCAGCCGAGCGTCTGCGCGGGCACGACCTCGAGGACGAGGCCGGGGATGTCCTGGCTCTCGTAGCGCACCGCCTCCCCCGGGGCCCGCTGCTTGAGCCGCGTGCCCGAGACGTTGAAGAGGATGGTGAGCAGGGCTTCGCCCTTGGCCTCGAGCAGGGGGAGCCACTCCTCCTCGGGAGCGCTCGGCACGTAGAGGACCGCGTCGATGCCCTTGCCGATCTTCCCCTGCTGGCGCGCGGCCTCGAGCGCGCGCGAGACCTCGCCGCGCACCTCGAGGAGCCGCTCCCAGTCCACGCTGAGGCGCTCGTTGAGCCACTCCCCGCGCTCCTCGGGGAAGACCACCAGGTGCACGCTCTCCGGCTTGCCCCGTCCCGGGATGTGGGACCAGACCTCGTCGGCGGTGAAGGTCAGGATCGGCGCCATCAGCCGGGTCAGCGCGGTCAACACCTCGAAGCACACGGTCTGCGAGGCGCGCCGGCGCGAATCGTCGGGGGCCGACACGTAGAGCCGGTCCTTGATGATGTCGAGGTAGAGCGACGAGAGATCCACCGCGCAGAAGTTGTGGATCGCGTGGAAGGCGACGTGGAACTGGTAGTCCTCGTACCCCTTCCGCACCCGCGCGATGAGCCCGCCGAGCCGCAGGAGGGCCCAGTGGTCGAGCTCGTCCATCTCCGCGTAGGGGCGCCGATCGCGCTCCGGATCGAAGTCGGCGAGGGTGCCGAGCAGGAAGCGGCAGGTGTTGCGGATGCGCCGGTAGGCGTCGGCGAGCCGGTTCATGATCTCGAGCGAGAACCGGATGTCCTCGGAGGAGTCCTCCGCGGCGACCCACAGACGCAGCACCTCGGCGCCGTACTTCGGGATGAGCTCCTCCGGCGAGACGTTGTTGCCGCCGGACTTGGACATCTTCCGCCCCTCGCCGTCCACCACGAAGCCGTGGGTGAGGACCGAGCGGTAGGGCGGCCGGTCGCGGGTGCCCACCGCCTCGAGGAGCGAGGAGTGGAACCAGCCACGGTGCTGGTCCGAGCCCTCGAGATACATCTCGGCGGGCCAGTGCAGCTCGGGCCGGGGCTCGAGCACCGCGGCGTGGCTGCAGCCGGAGTCGAACCACACGTCGAGGATGTCGGTCTCCTTGCGGAACTCCCCGCCCCCGCACTTGGGGCAGCGGGTGCCTGCGGGCAGGAGCGCGGCCGCGTCCCGCGTGTACCACTCGTCGGCACCCGCGCCGTCGCGCATGATGCCGGCCACGTGCGCGACGAGGGCCTCGTCGAGCAGCAGCGCCTCGCAGCTCGCGCAGTAGAAGGCGACGATCGGCACACCCCACACCCGCTGGCGGGAGATGACCCACTCCTGCCGGTGCGCCACCATGTTGTAGATGCGCTCCTCGCCCCACCCCGGGATCCAGGTCACCTCGTTCCGGATGGCGTCGAGGGCCTTCTGGCGGAGTCCGTGGCGGTCCAGCGCGAGGAACCACTGCTCGGTGGCCCGGAAGAGCGTCGGGTTCTTGCAGCGCCAGCAGTGCGGGTAGGTATGCTGGAGAAGGACCTGGGCCACCAGCGCGCCGACCGAGCGCAGGTGCTCGATGATCCGCGGGTTCGCCTCCCACACGGTCTGGCCCGCGAAGTGCGCGACCTCGGCGATGAACCGCCCGTCGTCGTCCACCGGGTTGTAGATCTTGAGCCCGGCGCGGCGGCCCAGCTCGTAGTCTTCCTCACCGTGGCCGGGCGCGATGTGGACCAGGCCGGTGCCCGCGTCCATCGCCACGAAGTCCGCGGTGAGCACCGGCACGTCGCGATCGATCCACGGGTGGCGGGCCACCACGCCCTCGAGCGCCCGCCCGGGCACCGCGAGCGGCAGCGCGGCGCCGAGGCCCTTCACGCCGGGCAGGCGCAGGAAGGCCTCGACCAGCGGCTGGGCGACGATGAGGGCCTGGCCGTCGAGCTCCACCGCGGTGTAGATCTCGGTCGGGTGCACCGCGATCGCGAGGTTGGCCGGCAGGGTCCAGGGCGTGGTCGTCCAGATCACGAGCGAGACGGGCCGCCCGTCCACCGCGCGGGCGATCGTCTCGGGAACCGCCTTGACCGGGAACTTCACGTAGACGGACGGCGTGGTCTGGTCCTCGTACTCCACCTCGGCCTGGGCCAGCGCGGTCTTGCAGTACATGCACCAGTGCACGGGCTTGAGGCCCTTGTGCACCAGGTCGCGGCCCACGAACCGGCCGAACTCGCGCGCGATCACCGCCTCGTAGGCGGGGGCCATCGTCTGGTAGGGATCGTTCCAGTCGCCGAACACGCCGAGCCGGCGGAACTCCTGCCGCTGGATGTCGATGAACTTGGCCGCGTACTCGCGGCAGCGGCGGCGCTTCTCGACCGGGTCCATCGCCTGGCGCACGTCCACGCTCGCCTGGTCGAGGCCGAGCTCCTTGTCCACCTGGTGCTCGATCGGCAGCCCGTGGCAATCCCATCCGGGCACGTAGACCGCGTCGTGACCCAGCATGGAGCGCGACTTCACCACGAGATCCTTGAGGATCTTGTTCAGCGCGGTGCCCAGATGGATGTGGCCGTTCGCGTAGGGCGGCCCGTCGTGGAGGATCCAGCGCGGACGGTTCGCCGAGGCCTGCCGGATCCGCCCGTAGATGTCCATCGCGGCCCAGCGCTCGAGCCATTCCGGCTCCATCTTGGGCAGGTTGGCCTTCATGGGAAAGGCGGTCTTGGGCAGGTTTAGCGTGTCCTTGTAATCCATAGAGGGCCAACGCTAACACTCCTCAGGGGTCCCGGCAAGAACGGGGCCCCCGAGTGGGCCGACGGCGGGGCTACTTCTTGGGCGTCAGCGTGACGACGCGGGCGGCGCTGTCGATGGTGACGATGAAGTTGTCGAGGAAGTCGCGGCCGAGCAGGCCGTCGCGTCCCGATCCGAGGCCCGAATCGTGCGAGACGACCATCAACGGGCCGAACCGGGCGCCGTCCACCTCGATGCTCTCGATCCTCACCGCGAGGACATTGGCGTCGCCGGTCACACCCTTGATGGAGCCGCGCACCGCATTGCGGTAGCTGATGCCCAGCGCGGCCAGGGCGGTCGGGCTGATCAGCGTCCCCTGGGCGCCGGTGTCGAGGATGAGCTGGGTGGTGCCGCCGCCGTTGATCTTGGCCGCCACCACGATCGGCTGGCCGGGCGTGAACGGGATGCGGGCCACTCCCGCGGCCGGGGCGCTCGGCGCCGTCGGCTCGGAC
>WNFL01314631.1_pt2 | contig 54115 bp, 63 predicted proteins | sample 5400361 | NCBI WGS metagenome assembly WNFL01 (sample SAMN13153351, study PRJNA577476) | soil metagenome | isolation source: 40 cm soil on Douglas fir-dominated hillslope | place: USA:California | collected 2013-09-17 | reverse complement strand
GTTGTTTTCACTTGCCACTTGATCTTGCCGGAGTGTCTGGTGTCGATGGCGCTCAGCACGCCCCAGCGCGGCCCCCCGCCGGGCTCCAAAGACGTGTATCGCAGCGCTGCCTTGGCGGCGGTCGCTGGAATTTCCTTCACCGTGTAACGCATCGGCCAGTGTATCGCGGCAACAAAGGCGATTCCGGTGCGCGTGTCGAAGGAAACCGGCGACCAACTGGCGCCTCCGGCACCGCCCGGCGCGATTTCGATGCCTTCCGCGGTAGGCCGCTTGAACATATTCTGTTGCGGCACGAAGGCATCGGACTTGAAGAGCAAGCGGCCGTCGCGGCGATCCATCACATAGAACCATCCCGTTTTGCCCGCCTGGCCGATGGCAGGAATCGTGTCGTATCCCTTGACCACATCAAACAGGACAGGCGGACTTGCCACGTCGTAGCCCCACATGTCGTGCGGGACTTCCTGATAGAACCACTTTACCGCGCCCGAGTCGGCGTCCAGTGCAACGAGAGACACCGTATAGAGGTTGTCACCCGGCCGCGTCAGATCATCCATCTGCGGCGAGGGATTGCCGATACCGACATAAATCAGATTTTCCTTCGGGTCGATGGCGGGGGTGGTCCAGGCCGACCCCCCACCGCGATTTGCCGCGTCTGGATACTGTGCAAGCGTAGCGCGTTCTCTGCCGATGTCTCGTTCCAGCAGCGCACCGTCGGCAGTCGTCTCAAGAAACTCCCCTTCCCACCCGGAAGTCGGAGTGGAGTCGAATTGCCAGATCTTCTTTCCCGTATTGGCGTCGAATGCTGCGTAGAAGCCTGCTCGCTGACTCTGGCCCGCAATGCCGACTACCGCCCCGAGCGGCGCTCCCGCACGTTCGGAATCCAGATGCAGGCCGTAGCCCACGCCCGTGATGCCGATGATGACCTTGCCCCGATACACCAATGGCGCCATATTCGCGCCCACGCCGGTGGTCCCGCTAACGCGAGCGTTGCGATTCGGATCGTCGGCACCAAGCTGGTCGGCCTTCTCCGTCGCGCCGTCGAGGTCCTCCACGAGCGGAACATCCCAAAGCGGCTTGCCGCTTTTCTGATCCAGGGCGATCAAACGAGCATCCACCGTGCCGAGGAACACCTTACCGTAGGCCACCGCCACGCCTCGATTGGCGGGGCCGCAACACATCTTCTCCGTCCGTCGTTTGTGCTCATAACGCCACAGTTCCTTGCCCGTCCTGGCGTCGAGCGCTACAACGTGGTTGAACGGCAGGGACAGGTACATCACACCGTCCACCACGATAGGCGTGGTCTGGAAGGTGGACGACACGCCGCTTTTGAAGGTCCAGGCGGGGGCCAGACGCTTGACGTTGCCCTTGTTGATTTGCTTGAGTGGGGAGAAACGCTGATTGCTGTAATCCCGGCCGTGAGTCAGCCAGTTGCTCGAATCCAGCTGGGCTTTGAGCAGCCGGTTGTCGTCGATGGACCCTGCGTCGCCATTGGCGTTGAGCGAACAACCCAGGGCCAGGAATCCAAGCGCTAACATGTGATGACGCATGAGCAGTCTCCCCCAACAAAAACCTCAGTGAGAATTCTACTTCCGGCCGGTACGGACGTTGAACTAAAATGAGCTTCCAGAATTATCGATCAGAAAAGAGGGCTGCCGCCCAATGAAAACTCGTCCCCAAGCCATCTCCAAACGCCTCCTCGAAACCGACCGCACGATCGTGACGGAATGGCGCTTCGCGCCTGGGGCGGAGACAGGGTGGCACAGGCACGCGCACGACTATGTCGTGGTGGTGCTGACGGCGGGCAAGTTGATGCAGGAAACGGCGAACGGGGAGATCGTGACGGAGCTTGCGGTCGGGCAGTCGTACGCGCGGAATGTCGGGGTGGAACACAACGTGGTCAATCCGAACCCGCACGAGTTCGTCTTCGTCGAGGTCGAATTGAAATAGTTCGCTAAGGCGATCTCCGTCTCACCACGAAGGTCACGAAGGGACACGAAGGAGGGCAAAAAACCCGGACGAATATTGGGTAGTAGATTTGTTGGGATCGGCCGATATCAGAATATCCGGTGACCATGAACGCGAACCAGCAACTTCACGCATCAACTTCTCTTTGTCTTTCTTCGTGTCCCTTCGTGACCTTCGTGGTACGCATTTCGCCGTAGCTGTGGTGCGCGCGTCAGATTTGGCGAATTAATTGGATCAGGCCTGTGATGATTCCAGCAACATCGTGCCACGGCATTGCGCAGTTCCGCAGCCGCAGCTATGCGCCTTGCGCGTACGCACGGTGAGGGGTCCTTCCCAGCTCAGCCGATAGTCGTACGTGAGTTCCTCGCCGGCTCGGATCGAGCGGATTGCATGGATGAACAGGCGTCCATCGTCTTCGATTGCCTCGCAGTTCGGATCACAACTGTGATTGATCCACCGTGCGGCATTCCCATTCACGCCAGCATCGATGACCGTGCCGTCGCCGAGTTCGAATATGAACGTATGATGAGGGTTTGCCGGATCGCTGAGAGGTCGTTCGCACGCGACTTCCATCGTCGACCTCGCGCCGCGATATTCGATGATGCGGGTGCCTTTCCGGATTGGTTCGGCGGCAAAAACGCCTTTGCCGTGTATGACTGACGAACGGGTGACATACCGTCGTTTGGGGCTGGATCTGATCATCGTGAAACGAAAAAATGTAACGAGGCTGCAACGTGAAAATTCACCAGCTGCCCGCTCAGGGAATTTGGGAGGGCGCATTATATCTCCCGTATCGCCAATTGAAAGCAGGTTCGCACATGTCTGCCTGGGGGATATTGCGGTTTTAAAGAAATGGGGGAGCGGACCTCGTTTATCACCTGTTACTCTCCTGCCTGGCGCCGAGACTAGCGGGCAGGTTTGGAATGTTGAGTAAACAAGGCCAATGCCAAGCTCGACTCGTTCCGATGCTTAACGCATTTCTAGAACGCGGCTCTCTCGCAGTCAGTATTGGCCGTTGAGAAAATCCCCCAATGCGAGGCCGAGCTCCCGGCAGGTCTGGAATTCCACGGTGCTGACGGTGAAGATGGGAAAGGGAATGATCCAGGCTACGCCGATGCCGGCCGCCTTGTGCTGGGCATTGCTGACCTCCAGGGTCCCGGCCACTTTTCCTTCGTAAATGTCGACGACCAATGCCCGATAGTCCGACCGTCTCTCCCACTGCTGCGTGAGTCCGATCACGCCGCCGTCCCTTCCGCCGCTTCCATCGACACCCCATTTCCCGTCTCCATCGCGGGTCACGACATGCAGCACAAGGATGTATCGCAGACCGAGCGCTTCCATCCTGGTTCTCGTCGCCGTATCGGATAACGCCACGAGAATGTCACTCTCGGTGTGCGGAGAGTCCGTAAAAGTCATGCCCGGGAATACCTTTTCACGGACCTCGCGCGCACGCAGCAGTACGATCGAGGAAACCCTGGCGCGTATCGCGGTGCCGATGCAACTTTCGAAGGAAGATTCGATGGAGGCCGATTCCTTCGGCGCGTCGCAGGCCGGGGATTTGCTGTTTTCGCAGTCGATGTAGCTTGCAAGGATGACGGCGACGCGATCGTTCTTGCCAATCTCCGTTGGCCCCTCGCGCGATACATTGATGCTGTGGGCGTTTTTGACGGAGCAGGCGCCAAGAAGCGCGGCGACTACAAGAGTGAACACAACGACAAATGGCCTCGACGGCATCACAGACCTCCCTGTGTACAAGCGCGCCTCGAATCGATTGGGGACAGACCGCGTTTCCTTCAAACAGCCGAAAATTGTGATGTGTTCCCCAATCGAAGTACCGGTTTCTATTTCTTCATCTCAATGACAATCGCGCGAGAGTCCGTCAGATGTTCGTGCGAATGCGTAGTCGCCGTGCGGAACGTGGCTGAGCCGTCATTGCTTCCCGACTCCGATACTTTGCCGCTCTCGTCGGTAAACCGTGTTTTCCCTCCCTTGATTATATAAACGACGATATCGGGGTGGGAATGCATCGGAACCTTGTCGCCTTTCTTGAAGTTGACCTCTATCACACGCACCTTGTCATTTTCGAGAAGGACTTTTGTCTGCTTTGGCGCAGCTTCGAGAAAATCGACGGCGTAGACACCGGACGAGAAAAGAACGGTCATCACGATTGCGCATAACCTTGCTGCATCGACAGTCATCCGTTTCGAGATCATTGGTTATCCCCCTGGGTGATCCAACAGTAGAGATGCGGCGGCCGGGTATTGCCGGCCGTCTGGTTGTACGGTGTTCCTTGAAAGGCGAAGAATTACGCCGAGGGGGCCCGAAGACCCGGGGAGCAACCCGGTCGACCGATTCGTAAAAAAGTTTCGAACCAGTCTGGCGATGCACCACGCCTTGCGGGGCGGCCGGTTTGTGAAAGCGAAGGTATTGCAGGTATGCCGTTGTTATTAACAGTGATCGTATACCCGTTTGCGGTCGAATCGCAAACAGGTAGTCGTGTCTACCCCTCACCACGAAGGTCACGAAGGAGGTCAAAACCTGGTCGAATATCGGGTGGTAGATTTGTTGGAATCGGCCGATATTCAGAACGTTCGGTGGCCAAGAACGCAAACCGGCAACCTCTCGCATCAACTTCTCTTTGTCTTTCTTCGTGTCCCTTCGTGACCTTCGTGCCTCAAGGGAACACTCATATGCACCCGCAGGGGTGTGTGCCGCGGGCAGCGCGTGGTGAGAATTATTCCGGATGAATTTCGAGTTCGCCTTACGTAGTAGCAAGCGGATAGTTCGACGGGAACATGGCGCGCTTTGCTGCCTCGTCCATTTCCTGCTTGAAGGCGATGTCCTTGCCGACGGCGCGGGCGCGCGCGACAGCGGGACGCGCGTTGATCGCGGTAAACCAGCGCTTCAGGTTCGGATACGCCGCGAGCGGATCGGCTTCGCCGGGAAGCACGATGGGTGCGCGATCGATCCATCCCCAGGCCGACATGTCGACGATCGAGAGTTCCCTGCCCACGATGAAGTCGCGTCCCGTCAGATGCGCGTCGAGCACGCGGTAATGCCGATCCGCTTCACGCCGGTAGCGGTTGATCGCGTAGGGAATCTGTTCCGGCGCCGCGCGCTGGAAGTGCACGGCCTGTCCCGAATAGGGTCCGATGCCGGTCGCGACGAACATGAGCCAGGAAAGCAGTTCGCCGCGGTCCGCGGCACTGCCGACGTACTTGCCGATCTTGTCGCCGAGGTACAGCAAGATCGCGCTGGAATCAAACACCGTGACTTGCTTGCCGCCGGGTCCGTCGGTGTCGACGATGGCGGGCAGCTTGCCGTTCGGGTTGACGGTCCGAAACGCCGCGGTGTGCTGTTCACCCTTGCGCGTATCGACCGGAACGATCTCGTAGGGTGTACCGGACTCCTCCAGGAACAATGCAACCTTCAGGGGATTCGGCGTGGGATGAAAATAAAAGCGGATCAATGCGGCCTCCTTTGAGTTAATGGCATGCAGTTGCCAGCGTGGGTCGATTGTACGCTGGCATCCTTACGCATCCGCATCCGGTCAGAAGCGCGGTCCGATCATCAGGCAGGCGGAGCCCTGGCCCAGGCTCGAATAGCCCACACCCAGGTATACGGCTCCTAATATGGTATCAGCCGCCCAGAACACGCTGCCCGAATACGTCCAGCCCGAGGGGTTTTTCCATCAGGTTGTCATTGATCCGGCCGGCTTCCAGCGACGTCCCGTAGTACAGGCGGTGTAGCGCAATCTGAGCTGATACTGGAGGCGCGTGCCGCAGAATTCATGGCGTACGTCGGCTAGGATCCACTGCGTTTTTTCGGGGAGTCAGGCGCGGTCGCCCGGCGCGGCTTCTTCAAGCCGGTTTCCCAATAAGGCGGATCGCCGAAGGCTTTGCGCAGGTGCTCGGTCAGCGCGCGAATCTTGGCGGACGGACCGCGGTCTGCGGGATACGCCAGGTAAATCTCCGCCGCCTCTGCTTCCATTCCTATGTCGATCGTCCGCAGCGCACCGTTCGCCAGTTCGGAGTGGATGAGAAACGTCGGCATGAGCGCGATGCCGAGTCCGGCGATCGCCGCGTCCCGCATCATCACGCCGTTGTTGATGCGCAGGCAGAAGCCGGGGCGGACGACGACGTCGGCACGACGGCCGGAGCCGGGAAAGCGCCAGTCCGTTTCGCGATTGCTGTAGAGAATGGCGTTGCGCGATTCGAGCTCCGCCACGGACGTGAGCATGCCGTGTCGCGCGAGATAGCCCGGAGAGGCGACCAGCAACCGCCGGCTCGACGCCAGTCGTTTTACGATGAGGCGATTGTCGCGCACCGGGCCGTGCCGGATGACGGCATCGAAGCCGCCGGATGCCACATCGACGAAGCGATCGTCGAGTTCCAGCGTCAGTTCGATCTCGGGATTTGCAAGGAGGAACGGATACAGCGCCGGGCCCAGGTGCAAGCTGCCGAAGCTGACCGGGGCGGACAGCCGCAACGGCCCCGCCAATGTGCCGCGCCGTTCGGCAATTTCGGCAGTGGCCTCGGCGGTATCGCGCAGGATGCGCCTGGCTCGTTCGAGGAAAGCCGAGCCATCTTCCGTGACGGACACCTTGCGCGTCGTCCGTTGCAGGAGGCGGGCGCCGAGCGAGCGTTCCAGTTCCGCCAGGCGCTCGCTCAACACGGATTTCGAAATGCCGATGCGCCGCGCCGCCTCGGTGATCGATCCGGCTTCCACCACCGCCGCGAAGGCGGCCAGTCCGTCGAGCTTGATCATTGTTCGGTTTTTCCGGAAACCGGATTCGGTTATGGCAGGCTTACCCGGACGATACCTTCCGCCTATAGTGCTGTCCACAGACGCGAATTCACGCGGTCACGCTTTTTCATCCGAGTAGATCATCGTGCGCAAACTCATTTCGGTATTACTCGCCGCCTTCGCCACGATGCTGGCCGCTCCCCAGGCCGGCGCCGACCAATCCATCAAGATCGAAAGCCGCTACAAGGAAGTCAACGGCGTGCGGTTGCACTATCTCATCGCCGGAAAAGGCGATCCCGTCATCCTGTTGCATGGTTATGCGCAGAACAGCCACATGTGGCTGCCACTGATCCCGAAGCTCGCGAAAACGCATACGGTGATCGCGCCCGACCTGCGCGGCTTCGGCACCTCCGGCAAACCGGAGAGCGGTTACGAGAAGAAAATGATGGCGCAGGACATCCATGCCCTTGCAGAATCACTCGGGTTCAGGAAAGTGGCGGTGGTCGGCCACGACATCGGCCTGATGGTGGCGTACGCCTACGCGGCGCAGTATCCCGAAGACGTCGATCGCATCGCGCTTATGGATGCCTTCCTTCCGGGCGTCGGCGATTGGACCAAGGTCTGGCTGCTTCGCGACCTATGGCATTTCCATTTCTACGGCAAGACGCCGCTGGCGCTCGTCAAGGGCCGCGAACGCACCTACTTCGAGCACTTCTGGAATGAATTCGCCGCCGATCCGAAGCACTCGGTGCCGGAGAAGGACCGCCAGTTCTACGCCAAACAATATGCGATGCCTGGCGCCATGCGCGCGGGATTCGAGGTGTTCCGCGCGTTCGAGCAGGACGGCAAGGACTTCGCCGGATTCGCTGAAACCAGATTGACCATGCCGATGCTCGTGCTGAGCGGAGAGAAGGCCGGCGGCCAGTTCCTGATCGACCAGGGCAAGATGGTCGACGACAACGTCGAAGGCGTCATTGTCACGGGCTCGGGCCACTGGCTGATCAACGAAGCGCCGGAGCAGGTCATCCCGAAGCTGCTCGAATTCCTGAATGGCTGAATGGAGGCGCTCTGCCGGCGGCCCGGTATTAAAATAGAAAACGATGACTCCACTGGCTTATCTGGCTGGAATCTTTGTGATCGTGGCGGTGCTCGTCGACTGGAACTGGTTCTTCGAGCATCCGCGGGCCAGATTCTTCGTCGATGCGTTCGGGCGCGGCGGCGCTCGCGTGTTCTACGCAATACTCGGAAGCGGACTTCTGTGCCTGGGTTTTTATCTGCAGCAGGTCCAACCCGCCTGAGCTGCCCGGAGCGCCCCGCCTCGCGCCTCGCAGGCTCTGCGGTTTCATGTCGCGACATCCCGTTGCTCGCCATCCTTCACGTAGCGCCGCATCAGCGGCGTGACGGAAATTCCGTGCAGAAGCACCGACGTTGCGATCACGCATAACACCACTTGCATCAACCATTGTCCGGTCGCCGCGGGCAATCCCCGGTTGATCGCATAAAAAAGATAGTAGAGCGATCCGATGCCGCGGATGCCGAACCAGGACACCATCGCCGCCTGACGCAGGTTCATGCCAGCGGCAAGGGCGATGGGGCCCACCGCCAAAGGTCGGATGACGAAGAACAGGAACAGGGCGAACGTCATGGCCGGGAGCGAAAAATCGATCAGGCTGAGCAGCGCGCCGGTTACGAGCACCAATGCGAGTTCGCCAAGCCGCTCCAGGTGCTCATTGAAACTCAGCACTGCGGCCGCGAGGAAAGCGGGCGCGTGTTGCTGGTCGCTTGCGATCTCTTCGTCCGTCCCCGGCACCTGCTTGATGTCCGGAGGATCCTCCTGCCCCGTCAGTTCCCGTTCCACGGTTCTCAGGGCCAATCCGGCTGCGAATACCGCGAGGAATCCGTATGCGTGCAAGGCAACGGCAATGCCGTAGGAAGTGGCGATAAGCCCGAGCGCCAGAAAATCGTCGTATCCGACTGCTTCCAGATGACGCTGCCTCAGGTACACGACCAGGCGACCGACTGCCTTGCCTAAAAGCGCCCCCGTTGCCAGACCGCCCGCAATCGCCCAGAGGACATCGATCGTCCACCAGCGCCAGGTCCCGGTTCCGAGTTCGTGCAAGCCGAGGAGCCCCAGTCCCAGCATCACGAACGGGAACGCAGCGCCGTCGTTCAGGCCTGCTTCCCCCGTCAGGGTGAAGCGCAGGCTATCGGTGTCCCCCGGATCGGACACCTGAACTTCCGAGGCGAGAACCGGATCCGTCGGTGCAAGGATCGCCCCGAGCAATATGGCCAGTCCGATCGGCACGTCGAAAATGACAGCCCCGCAAATCGCCACGAGCGCCACGGTAGTCACCATCGAGGCCGAGGCGAGGAACAGCGGCAACCGCCAGAGGTGCGATCGCAAGCTCTTGCGCAGCTTCAGCCCGGCCGAGAACAGAGACACGATGACCGCGATCTCCGCGAGCGTTTCGAGCGCTTCGCCATGCGGCCCGGTATCCAGCGTGAGCCAGCCCAGGCGGCCGAATCCCCAGCCGATGACGAGGTAGATGATGGCTGTGCTGATCGGCGCGCGCCTGACTGTCGCACTGCTCAACACGACGAGCAGGAGCAGGACGCCGATCAACGGATACCAATAGTGGAAGTGGCTCATGCCTTGATTGTCTCCCGCAAGTGATTGCGTTCCACGGCTTCACTGATTCTGCGACTTGAACTGGCTGCGCCGGCTGATATTCCGGCCGGAGATCATGAACACGCCGTCGCCCCGGTAGTGAACTGTCTGCGGATACTTCGGCGAAGTCGCGACCTGCGCCTTGACGATTTCCCAGATGAAGAGGCTTTGCCTGTTGACCTGGCTGCCATCGTAAAGCCGGCATTCGAAGTTGGCGTAGCACTCCCGGATCAGCGGGGCATCGATCCTGCTGCCGGCGACCGGCGTCAGGCCGAACCGCGCGAACTTGTCCACCTCGGTCCCGCTGCAGTTGCCGATGCCGATCACCTTGTCCAGGAGATCGGCGGTCGGAAGGTTGATCACGCATTGCCCGCTCCCGCGGATCAGCTCGAAGCTGTGATTGGCGTCCCAGATGTAGCAGGCGAACAGCGCGGGGGAGAAGCCCATCATCATGTGCCATCCCATGGTCATGATGTTCGTCTCGCCCTTCCAGGCGGAGCTCACCAGCACGATCGGCCCCGGCTCCAGGAAGCGGCGCACGCCGGCTGTCGGGAAATTCTTCTTTTGATGTTTCTTCAACGTCGATACTCCTCAAGCGGAGATTCCCATCACGAAGATTGCGAATCCCCTCGATGGCGTGGTGTACCCTTCTGGACGACTTTGCTCCGTTTCAATACGACTGAAGCAATGCGAGTGGGTTCCGTGTCCCGGCATATGCGTTGGCCCGGAACCGGCCTGTCGCTCTTGCCCGCCTTGCGTTTAGGGGGTGGCAGCGATCGCAATCGTCGTTCTGGGCCGGATGCTTTACGACGCCATGAGTCAGGAGATTCGACGCGCTGGTTGCGCCGAGTCTGCTCAATGCAGCTATCTGCTTTCGGGAGGCGCCACCTTTCCGGAATTTCCGGACTCGCCGCTACAGACCAGGCGGCGTGTTGTCAGTCCCCGGTCCGGAGGATTTTTCAGCGACAATACCCGTCAGGTGAGATACCGGTTCACAAGGAGGCTTTTCGCTTTGCCATGGCCGAACCCCTGATCAGAGACGTTTCCGGTACGTCGCGCCGGATCGCGCATCAAGCAGAAGGGCTGGAGGACCCGGTCCAGGATCGTGGGACTGAATAGAATGAGTTCCCGGACCGTGATCATATTTGCATTCCTGGCCGGAATCTTCGTGCTTGTCGCGGTGGTCAGCGACTGGAACTGGTTCTTCGAACACCCGAAAGCGAAGTTCCTCGTCGATGCATTTGGGCGCAAAGGCGCCCGCGTTTTTTACGGGGTACTCGGATGCGCTCTCCTCATTCTCGGTCTCTACTGCGGGCAGTTTTGATTCTGAAGCCCGTGGTGCGTTTCGTCGTCTGCTCGATGCTTTTGGTCGGGCTCGCGCCGGCGACATCCGCGGACAACGAACCGGGCTTCGCCGTTCTGGTGTTCTCGAAAACCGCGGGATTCCGGCACGACTCGATTTCTGCCGGCGTCGCCGCCATCCAGGCCCTGGGTGAGCAGAGCAACTTTCGCGTCGATGCCACGGAAGACGACAAGATATTCAGCGATGACAGGCTGTCGAAGTATCGGGAAGTCATTTTCCTGAACACGACGGGGGAGGTTCTCGATGCCGGCGGGCAGGCCGCCTTCGAAAGATTCATCAGGCATGGCGGTGGCTTCGTCGGCGTCCATTCGGCGACCGACACCGGATACGAGTGGCCCTGGTATGGCAGGCTCGTCGGCAATTACTTCAGCCGGCATCCGCCGATTCAATCCGCGAAACTGAACGTCGTCGATGCGTCGCACGCTTCTACGCGATCCCTGCCGATCGAATGGGGACGCAGGGACGAATGGTACGATTTCCGCCATGACCTCGATCCCGACATCACGATTTTGATCCGCATCGACGAATCGTCGTACCGCGGCGGCAGGATGGGCGCCATGCATCCGGTGGCCTGGTATCACATCTACGATGGCGGTCGTGCGTGGTATACCGCGCTTGGGCACACCGTCGAGTCTTACCGGGAACCGTTGTTCCTCGATCACCTCCGCGGCGGCATTCTTTGGGCCGCCGGCGTCAATCCGGAATAGCATCGACCAGCCCTCGCATTTGCATGGCCGAGCCCCTGATCGGAGACGTCTCCGACACCTCATTCTGGATCGCGCACCATCGGGCCCTGGAAACCGCACGTCCCGATGCGCTTTTCCGTGATCCGCTTGCAGCCGGGCTCGCAGGAGAGCGCGGCGCGAAGATAGCCGAAGCGATGCCGATGCCGCGAGTCATCGGCTGGAACGTCGTGATCCGCACCTGCATCATCGACGACTTCATCCTCCGCGCCATCGACGAGGGCGTCGATACCATCCTCAATCTCGGCGCGGGATTGGATACGCGTCCGTATCGGATGAACCTGCCCGCGTCGCTACGGTGGATCGAAGCCGATTATCCGCACATCATCGAGTACAAGGAAAACCTGCTCGCGAACGAGCCGCCGCGCTGCCGCCTGGAGCGCGTGAAGATCGATCTTGCCGACGTCGCTGCGCGGCGGGAATTGTTCGCGCGCGTCAATGCGCAAGCGGGCGGGATCCTTGTTCTCACCGAAGGCGTCGTGCCTTACCTGAGCGTCGAACAGGCAGCGTCGCTGGCCGACGACCTGAGAGTCCTGGATCGTGCCCGCTATTGGCTGGTGGATTACTTTTCCCCGCGGGCGGTCAAATACCGGCATAGCAGGAAAATGGGACGGAGGATGCAGAACGCTCCGTTCAAATTTTCACCCGGCGACTGGTTCGCCTTCTTCAGGCAGCACGGATGGCAGCCCAAGGCGATCCGCTACCTGACCGACGAAGGCGAACGCCTGCACAGGCCGATTCCCCTGCCCTGGTTTGTCAAAGCCGTGATAAGGGTCTGGGGACAGTTCGTGCCGAAGCAACGGCGGGACGCGTTGCGCAAATTCGCCGGCTACGTTTTGCTGGAACCCTCTTGAGCAGTCAGCCGGCGCCGTAGTGAATACCGGTCCGTGCCGGCATCGAATTCCCTATCTTGTTGCTCGCAGCCGGGAACTAAGTCTGCAAGGCCGAAGTCATCTTGTTTGATGGACTGACGGACCCCCCTTCGCAGAACCGCCGCGATCCGCGCGCGCAGCGACCCCATTTCTGGAGCATGCCATGGAAAAAGAGCACAGACGCAACGCAGCTTCGGACGACCCCGATTTCCTGCTCGAGCGCGGCGTGCTGCGCCGGCGGACTTTTCTGGGCTACATCGGCGGCGGTTTGGCCACCGCGCTCGCGACACGCAGCCTGAATCTCGCCGCCGCCGAAGAAGACCGCGTCGATTTGCCGTCGATCCAGGCCCCCACGGAGAAGCCGGAAAAGCTTCCGGCGCCCAGGGATCCGGGCGGGAAACGCGTGGGCTACGCGGTCGTCGGACTGGGACGGCTCGCGATCGGCCAGGTGCTGCCGGCGTTCGCGACATCGAAGCATTCGCGGCTGGTTGCCCTCGTCAGCGGGGACGCCGACAAGGCGATGAAACTTGCGCATCAATACGCGATACGTCCCGACTCGATCTACAGCTACGAAAACTACGACCAGCTTGCCGACAATCCGGAAGTCGATGCCGTCTATATCGCGCTGCCTAACAGCATGCATGCCGAATACACCATTCGCGCAGCGCGTGCTGGAAAGCACGTCCTCTGTGAAAAGCCGATGGCCGTCAGCGTGAAGCAGTGCGAGACGATGATTCAGGAATGCGACAAGGCCAAGCGCATGCTGATGATCGCCTACCGCAGCCAGTATGAGCCGATGGACCGCGCCATCGTGAAGATGGTCCGCGACAACAAGTTCGGCGACCTCAGGGAAATCGTTTCGATGAACTCGCAGAATATCGGTGACCCGGGACAGTGGCGCCTGAAGCATGAACTGGCGGGCGGGGGACCGCTGGCGGACATGGGCATCTACTCCATCAACGCCGCACGATTTCTGACCAATGAAGAACCCTTCGAAGTGAGCGGTTCGGCCTACCGGCGCAAGAGCGATCCGCGCTTCCAGGAAGTCGAGGAGTCGGCGCATTTCACCCTGCGCTTTCCGAGCGGCATGACGGCCATTTGCGCGACGAGCTTTGCCACGCACCGTTCGCAATTCTTCCGTCTGCACGGGTCGGAAGCCTGGGCGGAATTGAATCCCGCATTCGCCTATCACGGCCTGCGAATGCGCATCGGGCGCGTCGCCAATGGTGAGGAAATCCTGGAGGAACCGCGCATCGAGGCGGGCGACCAGTTCGCGCGTCAACTCGATCACCTGTCGCAGTGCGTGAGGCGTAATGTGTTGCCGCACACGCCCGGCGAAGAGGGACTTCAGGATATGCGCATCATCGAAGCCATCTATGAATCGGCGCGCAGCGGAACTGTCGTCGTGCTGCCGGTTCCCTCCGGTACACGGGGACCCGATCCCGCAGAGGAAATTTAAGTGGATCGCTGTGCGCTGGACGCGCGCTTACTTCCAAGTACTCACCACGAAGTCACGAAGGACACGAAGAAACACGAAGAAGTGCGGAGTGTTTTCTAGCTTTTTAGAATTTTCTAAAGCCGGGCGGAAAAAGAACAGTGATTATTACTTGCGGAAAATCCATTTCTACTTGTCGGTTTTCTTCGTGACACTTCGTGTTCTTCGTGGCTTCGTGGTGAGATTTACGGTAGCTGTTTAGTTCAAAGCCTTGTCGGACCTCAGCCTTTCCACGAGCAGGTCGACGAACGTGCGGACCTTCGCCGGTACCTGCCGTCCTTCGCTGTGCAGGACATGGATAGGCAGGCTGGGCGGCTCGAAGTCGACCAGTACCGCTTTCAACTGCCCCGAGGCCAGGAACGCAGCGACCTGGTAGGAGAGCGGGCGCGTTATGCCGAATCCGTCCGCGGCCGCCACGATGGCGGCTTCGTTGCTCGTCACGGTAAGCCGCGGCGACAGTCTGATGTTCGCCGATTTCTTTCCGGTGAAGAATTTCCAGTCGACCGAGGGTGACACCGGATTCGCGGCAACAACGGTATGCTTCGCGAGATCGGCCGGCGCGCGGGGAATGCCATTTGCTTTGAGATAAGCCGGCGAGGCGCACACGACGCGGCGCACATGGCCGACGCCGATCGCTTTCATCGACGAATCCGGCAATTCGCCGATGCGCACGCCCACGTCAATGCCTTCCTCCAGCAGGTTGACGACCCGGTCGAGAAACGTGGCGGAGAGCGACATTTCCGGATAGCGCCGCAGATATTCGACGAGGCTGGGCGTCACGAACATGCGTCCGAACATCAGGGGAGCCGTGACGGAAAGCTGGCCGCGCGGTGCGGCATTCACGCCGGCGACGGCTTCGTCCGCTTCGTCGGCCTCCGCGACGATGCGCCGCGCATGCTCCAGGTAGCGCAGACCGGCATCGGTGGTCCTGACGAAGCGCGTGGTGCGGGTCAGGAGCCTGGCGCCGAGGCGCTTTTCGAGCGAGGCAACCGCCCGGGTCACCGCCGGCGGGGACATGCCCAGTCTTCGCGCGCCGCCGGCGAAACTCTCTTCTTCGGCCACCGCCACGTACACGGCCATGAGGTGAAACCGGTCCATTTTAATTATTCCAATGAACGGAAGAATAAATTGTAATCGGTGGCTATTCTTCTTTCCAGCGGAATTCATCAATATGCAGCCACTCGCAACGCACAGGGCGAAGCGAACCCAATCGAACTGATGAATGAGGAGAACCGCCATGACCCGCATCTCGATCCCCGCCGCCGACCAAGCGCCTGCCGCCTCCCGTCCGCTGCTGGACGCCGTCAACAAGCAACTCGGCGTCGTGCCGAATCTGATGAAGGTGCTGGGCAACAGCCCCACCGCACTTGGCGGTTATCTGAACCTCAACGGCACGCTCGCCAAGGGCGCGATCGGTGCGAAGACCGGCGAACGCATTGCGCTGGCCATCGCCGAGTTCAACCGCTGCGGTTATTGCCTTGCCGCCCATACCTACCTCGGCAAGAACGTGGCGAAGCTGGATGACGCGGAAATCGCCGCGAACCGCAACGGCACGTCTTCGGACGCGAAGGCCGATGCGGCGGTGCATTTCGCGGTGAACGTCGCACAAGAGCGTGGCCATGTTTCGGATGCCGCGGTCCTGGCTGTGAAGGCTGCCGGCTACGATGACGCCGAAGTCATGGAGATCGTGCTCCACGTCGCGCTGAACACCCTGACCAACTACGTCAACGAAGTGGCGCAGACGGATATCGATTTTCCGGCCGTGGAGATGCGAAGGGCGGCTTAAAAAAAGGGGAAAGGAAAAAGGTAAAAGAGGAGAGAGGGGACGGAACAGCACAGGCAAGCTGGGCGCCGCACCTTGCGTTCAGCACCTTCACTGGCCACCAGCCCCTCGTCACAAAGAAGCCATCATGAAAAAACTCATTCCCAGCGACGTCGCATTTACCCCGACCGTGAAGGCGATCCAGCAAAAGCTGGGTTCGCGTGCGGCGTATGCCCGCATGGAAGAAGGAGAGGGCTGGGAGACTAAGATCACGCCGGATCTGGCGGGGTTCATCGCCGACCAGGCCAGTGTTTTCCTCGGCACCGCGAATGCCGCCGGCCAGCCTTACATTCAGCATCGCGGTGGTCCACCAGGATTTCTGCACGTCCTCGATGACAAGACCATCGGCTTCGCGGATGCGCGCGGCAACCGGCAATTCATCACGCTCGGCAATCTCGAGGAGAATCCGAAGGCGCATCTGTTTCTGATCGACTATGAGCATCGCCAGCGCGTGAAGATCTGGGGCGAAGCGCGCGTGGTCGGGGACGATCCAGCGCTGCTGGACAAGCTGATCGCCCCTGGCGAAGAATCCTCGGATGCGCGCGCAATCCTGTTCACTGTGACGGCGTGGGACGCCAACTGTCCGAAATACATTCCGCAGCGCTTCGAAGCGGAGGACGTTGCGCGCACGCTTGAGCAGCGCGACCGGCGCATCGCCGCCCTCGAGGGAGAAGTCGCGGGTCTGAAAGCGAAACTGCATGATGCGGCCGTAGCAGGGTAGCAAGGGATGAAATGAAAACCCCGCCATCCGGGCGGGGTTCGAAGTCGAACAGGTTTTCAGGTCGTCCCCGAAGCCCGTTGCTTCAGCGCAGCATCCACCATGCGATGAGCGCCGCTATGGCCGGCACGCCGAATACGAGCAGAAACATGGGCGCCTCTTCCGCAACCGAGTAGCCGGCCTGCTTCACCCCCAGGTACATGTTGATGCCTGCGCCGACGAGCCAGAGCGGAAGAAAGGCGAGCGCCGCCGTCGCGATCGCGGACGTGCCGCCGAGAAGATAGCCCGCGAGGGCACACACGCCGAGTATTCCGAATCCAATCGCAAGCACGATGATCGTGTGCATGATGTACTCCTCAAATTGGTAGATCGTTACCGATGTTCCAGACTACTGAAAGTCTCACCACGAAGACACGAAGATCACGAAGGAACACGAAGAAAAACAAAATGGGATGATGTATTAGTTTTCCGGTTCGCGTTTATGGCTGCCGAATATCCTGATATCAGTCCAGCCCCACAAATCTTCTACCTGATATTCGTCAGTGTCTTTCGCCCTTCTTCGTGTTCCTTCGTGTTCTTCGTGTCTTCGTGGTGAGATTTAACATTTTATTTCGCCTGTCCGATGTCCAGGCATTTGATCTTGCCGGATGGGGAGAGCTGGAACCTGAAGTAAGTTCGAAAGTCACCCCACTGGTCAGAGTGGAAGTGACCGGTTATGTCGAGACCTCCATTCTCCACCTTGTCGATCGACGTAAACCGCTCATGGCCGAGCGCGTCCTTCGTGAATTTATCCAGGTTGCGCGGCGCGCCGTCATCGTAGAGCTTTGCGTTCGCTTCGAACAGGGACGACCAGGTTTTGCGGTCACCGCTCTGCAGCGCGTCGATGGCGGCTTTGACGGTCGGGTTCGTCAGCGCATTGGTATTCACCGGATTTCCTCCGTCATGGCCTGATACCTCGATTTGCCAGGGTTCAGAGAAACATTCCGCCCGAAGCCTCGATTCGCTGTGCATTGATCCAGCCGTTGTCGGCCGAAAGCAGCAAAGAGATGACGCCGCCGATGTCATCGGGCTGGCCCACGCGACCCAGCGCGGTCTGCGAGGCGAGAAAGCCGTTGAGCTGGGCATTGTCGCGCACCACGCCGTTGCCGAAATCGGTTTCGATCGCGCCGGGCGCTACTACGTTTACGGCGATGTCGCGCGGTCCCAATTCCTTGGCCATGTATTTGGTCAGCACTTCGATCGCCCCCTTCATCGACGCATAGGCGGCGTAGCCCGGCTGGGTGAAACGCGTCAACCCGGTCGAGACATTGACGATGCGGCCGCCGTCGGCGATCAGCGGCAACAGTTTTTGGGTAAGGAAGAACACGCCCTTGAACTGAATGTTCACCAGTTCGTCGAATTGCGCTTCGGAGGTTTCCGCGAGTGTGGCATAGGTGCCGATGCCGGCGTTGTTGACGAGATAATTGATGCGTTCGCGCTGCCAGTGCTGCGTGAGCGCGCTGCGCACCCGCGCAACGAAGGCGGTGAAGCTGCTGCTGTTGCCGACGTCGAGCTGCAAGGCCACCGCGCGGCGGCCGAGTTTTTCGATCTGCGCCACGACTGCCTCGGCTTCGGCCTGGTTGCCGCGGTAAGTGAGGATCACGTCGCTGCCCTGTTTGGCCAGATGCAGGGCGGTGTTTTTGCCCAGGCCGCGGCTGCCACCGGTGACCAGGGCGATGGGGTTGAAAGTCGTATTCATGCAAGTCTCCTTGAGGGTCAGGTTGATCGGTAGTGCATGGAAGCCACTCTATTGAGAGACAACCAACCGATAAACTCCTAGAATCTGATTTGACTGTTCATGAATGGCGAACAATAGCCGCTCGCTCGCGGATCGAAGACCCTCCGGGACCTTGGATGAACCGACTCGAAGCCATGCAGATCTTCGTCCGGGTGGCGGACCTCACCAGCTTCACCCGCACGGCCGATATTTTGGGAATACCCAAGGCCAGCGTCTCCAACGCCGTGCAGCAGCTCGAAGGTTCGCTCGGCACGCGGCTGTTGCACCGGACCACGCGCAAGGTGGAATTGACGCAGGACGGACGGGCGTTCTACGAGCGCTGCAAGGATCTGCTGGACGACATGGACGAATTGCAGGCCATGTTCCAGCAAGGCACGCAATCCCTGCGCGGCCGCCTGCGTGTCGACATGCCGAGCGCCGTGACGCGCACGTTCATCATTCCGCGCCTGCCGCAATTCCTGCAGGCGCATCCGCAACTCGAACTGGAGTTGAGCGGCACCGACCGTCGCGTGGATCTGGTCCGCGAGGGTTTCGATTGCGTGCTGCGCGTCGGCGCGCTGGGCGACACCAATCTCATCGCGCGTCCGCTCGGCCGCTTTCGCATGCTCAACTGCGCAAGTCCGGCATACCTGCGCAGCCACGGCACACCGCAGACTCTCGACGATCTTGCTTCCCACCAGCTGATCCATTACTCGCCTACGCTCGGCGCGAAATCGGCAGGATGGGAATATCCGGACGGCGCAGGCTACAGCGACTTGCCCATGTCCGGCGTGTTGACGGTAAACAATACCGAAGCCTACGAGGCCGCCTGTCTCGCGGGATTGGGAATGATCCAGGTCCCGGCGGTCGGCGTGCAGCATCTCGTCGCGCAAGGCGTGCTGGTGGATGTGCTGCCGCAGTTCCGCGCCGAGCCCATGCCGGTATCGCTGCTCTACGCGAACCGGCGCAACTTGCCCAAGCGCGTGCAGGTGTTCATGAACTGGATTGCCGAGACGCTGGCGCCGCACCTCGACGATGCAGCGTGACGGAGTACGGACTTAAGGGTGTGAAAATTCCGGTTCGCTAGCTTCCCTCCGCTTTTCTCTTTCTGCCCAGTTCGCGGATGAAACTGACCAGGTACCAGATCTGTTCGTCGGCGAGCTGGTCCCTGAACGGGGACATCATGGTTCCGGGACGGCCGTTTTTGATGGTATTGAAAATCATCTCGTCGGTCGGCGTGCGCAACCATTCGTCGTCGGTCAGGTCGGGGCCGGTTCCACCGCGGGCGTTGCCGCCGTGGCAGCCGTGGCAGGAGATGCGCTTGAATAATTTTGCGCCGTATTCGATTGCCTGCGGATCACCTTCGTAAGGATTCTTGAGCTGGCCGGTCGGGACCGGGCCGGTTTCGACGTTGCCCGCGCCGCCGGTGAGGGCCGCCAAGCAGGCCAGGGCAAACAGGATTCTTTTCATCTGATTCACTTTGCCAATGCGGGCTGCAAGAACGCGGCCGGTTCAGGAGCAACCGGCCGCATCGACTCGAACGAGTCCGGCTTACTTGTCGAACAACGCGAACACCGTCAGGTAACCACCCTTGCGGTTGTCCTTCAGGTGCGGCGCGCCGCCTTTGCCTCCCCAGGTTGCCCAGCCGGTCCAGCCGCCCCAGCCGGACGGTACCGCGATGTACTGCTTGCCGTCGATGGAAAACGCGACCGGACTGCCGACGATGCCGGAGCCGGTCTGGTAGGACCACAGTTCCTTGCCGGACTTCGCATCATAGGCACTGAACGTCCCTTCCGGCGTGCCGGCGAATACCAGACCGCCCGCGGTGGTGAGTATGCCGCTGGTGAACGGCGACGGCGCCTTCACCGTCCATTTCTTCTCGCCGGTGACGGCATCGAACGCAACCAGCTGGCCGTAGCCCTTGATCCATTCCGCCTCGGCAATGCCGAGATTGTAATTGCCTTCGGCGCGTTCGCTTTTTCCCGCGAGGATGTCGACGCAGATTTCGCGGCTGGGCACGAACACCATCTTCATCTGCGGGTTGTAACTCATCGGATTCCACCACTTGCCGCCCTCGGACGCCGGGCACACGCCCTTCGCCTTGTGCTCGTAGGTGGGAACCTTGTCCATGTCGATGATCGGCTTGCCCTCGGGAGTGAAACCGGTGGCCCAGTTCACCTTGGAGATTTCCTTGCCCCAGAGGAATTTGCCGTTGGTGCGATCAACCTGGTACAGGAAGCCGTTGCGGTCGCCATGCAGCCACACTTTCTTGCCGCCCAGGTCGGCGAGGATGGTTTCGTTCACGCCGTCGAAATCCCACACGTCCCAGGGCGTGTACTGGTAGTAGAACTTCATCGCGCCGGTATCGGGATTCAACGCGAGCGTGGAGTTGGTATAGAGATTGTCGCCCTTGCGGTTCGATCCGTCCCAGTCGGGATTCGGATTGCCGGTGCTCCAGTAGAGAAGGTCCAGCTCCGGGTCATACGAACCGGTGATCCATGCCGAGCCGCCGCCGAATTTCCAGATGTCGGCATCGTCGGTGCCCCAGGTGTCGGAGCCCGGCTCGCCGGGAGCGGGAATGTTGAAATGTTTCCAGACTTCCGCGCCGGTCTCCGCGTCCAGGGCTTCGATCCACAGGCGGGTCGGGTATTCGGCGCCGGACATGCCGACGACGATCTTGCCTTTTACCACCAGCGGCGCAACGGTCATGGTGTAGGCCTTGCTCCAGTCGGCGACCGTCACGTCCCAGGCCACTTTGCCTGTCACGCGATCGAGCGCGATGACGTGCGCATCCGGCGTGGTGAAGTACACCTTGTCCTTGTAAATGGCTGCGCCGCGATTGCCGAGATCGCAGCAGAGCATCTTGCCGATTCCGTCCGGCAGCGGATGCGCGAAATGCCAGGCAGGGGTGCCGGTCTTCGCATCGACCGCGTAAATATGGCCGTGGGACGAAGTCACGTACATCGTGCCGTCCACCACCAGCGGTGTCGTGTTCTGCGCGTCGAGCGTGCCGAACGAAAAACTCCAGACCGGGACCAGCTTCTTGACGTTGCCGGTATTGATCTTCGACAGCGGGCTGAAGCGCGTGCCGGAATAATCACGGCCCGCCATGAGCCAGTTGTTGGGTTCCTTGGCTGCATTGAGCAGCATGTCGTCGGTGACCGGCGTGTGGATCACGTCGGCGTGGGCCGGCATGATCAGCACCCCGGCGCCGAGGCCGGCGGCGAAAAGAAGGGACTTCAGAAATGACTTTATTCGAGCGCGCATGGGAGTACCTCCGATTGAGTTGCGTTTCATTTCGAGGGCGGCTTTATTTTTTTGCCGCGGGGGAGTCTCTGCAAGAAATCTGCCAAACGCAAGGTATTGCGCTTGGTGAAATTGCGGATTCAGGAGCGCGTTCCATCAGTAAAAATGATGTGTGCATCCGTGCACTTGCAGCCTGCACGCGCTCGCATCTCAGGTGCCGGGCTCGCAGTCCGGAACCGGATAGGTCCAGTTCATCGCACGAATCGGGTGCGAAAAATCTGCGGCCGGGCGGTCCCGGTGCGAAGCCCGGCAATGCGGGCCGGGCGCAGACAACCAAGCCCCAGGGAAGCTCTGATCAAGTCTTGCGAGGCGCGTTGCGTCAGGTGCGGATGGATGGGAGGCGCCGCGACGAAGCCAAGGCAGGTACCTTGGCCAGGAGCGCAACAATGCAGACGCCGCACCTGACACNNNNGATTTGGGCCGATGGCTGCGTGGGCTCCTCCTTGTGTAGACCGGCTACACGGCGTCCTCGCCCTCTTGCCCCAGGCCCAAATCACCCCGGTCGCGCACGCAAGACTTGTTCAGAGCTTCCCTGGACTCGCCAAGACTCTGGCGCCAAAACTCGACAACGCGGGCAAGCTGCTATAGTCCGGCGGTTCGTATTTCCAGAAGAGCACAGGCTTGCCAAAGAGCCGTGTGCCGGATCGAACGAGGAGGAGTTCGCGATGAAATTGCGGAACAGCATCATAGCGAGTGCTGCAGCGATCGTTGCCGCGCTATCGATCTGTACCATCCCGGCCGGCACGCACGCGCAGGACAAAACGCCGATCCGGGTCGGCCTGTCGATCGCACAAACCGGTCCCTTGAGCGGGGCCGGCAAATCCGGACTGGTCGCGCTCCAGATCTGGCGCGACGATGTCAATGCCGGCGGTGGCCTGCTCGGGCGACCGGTCGAACTGGTGGTCTACGACGACCAGAGCAATCCGTCGATGACGCCGGGCATCTATTCCAAGCTGCTGGACGTCGACAAGGTCGACCTCCTGGTCGCGCCCTACGCGACCAATCCCACGGCGCCGATCATGCCGCTGGTCAAGCAGCGCGATCGGCTGCTGATCGGAAATTTCGCGCTGGACGTCAATGCGCAGATCCGGCACGACAAGTATTTCAACAACCAGCCCTGGGCTTCGGCCAGGGACTCGGCCGCTCCCTTCCTCGGCCTGTGCCGGACGCTCGGCGCCAAGACCATCGCCATCCTCGCGGCCGACGCCGAGTTCGCACAAAACCTGACCGGCGGCGTGCGCGCAGGGCTGAAGGAGGCCGGCCTGGAGCCGGTTTACGATCAGAACTATCCGCCGAACACCGTGGAGTTCTCCTCCATGGTGCGCGCGATTCGCGCCAGGAATCCCGACGTGGTGTTCGTCGCCTCGTACCCGTCCGATTCCACCGCGATCATCCGTTCGGTCAACGAAATCGGCATTGGCGGCAACGTCAAACTCTTCGGCGGCGGCATGGTCGGCCTGCAGTACGCCTCCATCATGCAATCCCTCGGCTCCGCGCTGAACGGCGTGGTGAACTACAACACCTGGGCGCCGGAGAAGACGATGGATTTCCCGGGGATACGGGATTTCCTGGCGCGCTATCAGGCGAAAGCCAAACAGGCGAACGTGGATCCGCTCGGCTTCTACCTGCCGCCTTTCGATTACGCCATCGGCCAGATCCTGGCGCAGGCCGTGACGGCAACCAGAAGCCTCGATCACAAGGTCCTGGCGAACTACATCCGCGAACACGAGATCAGGACGATCGTCGGCAATATTCGCTACGGCCCGACCGGCGAATGGGCGAACCCGCGCATCATCTACGTACAGTTCCGGGATATCGCGGACAAGGACCTCGAGCAGTTCCGCAGCGCGGGCAAGCAGGTGATCGTCGCGCCGGACGCGTACAAGACCGGAGAAATAATCGACTTCGATCAGGCGCGCCGCCAGATGTCACGCTAGGACAGGAAAAACAACGGTGTCCTTCGAGCTTCTCGGCGAGGCGATCATCGCGGGCGTGTTGCTCGGCTGCTTCTACGCCGCAGTGAGCGTCGGCCTTTCGGTTGCCTTCGGGCTGCTCGATGTACCGCAGATCGCCCACCCCGCCTTCCTGGTCCTCGGCGCATACGGCGCGTATTACCTCGGCGGCTTTGGCCTTGATCCCTTGCTCGCCGGGGTTGCGCTCACGCCGGTTTTTTTCCTCGCCGGGCTGGCCGTCTACCGCTTTTACCATGCCACCTTCGAAAGCCGCGGCACCGATGCAGGCCTGCGCGGACTGGCGTTCTTTTTCGGCGTCGCGTTCATCGTCGAGGTGGCGCTGATCCTGAGCTTCGGCGTCGACCAGCGCATGGTCGAGGCCGCCTACATCGGCAAGAGTGTTTCGCTGGGCGACGTGCGCCTGCCCATGCGCATGCTGGTCGCCTTCGGCGTGGCGCTGGTGTTGACGGTCGGGCTCTCGCTCTATCTTTCCGGCACGTTCACCGGCCGCGCGATCAAGGCCGTGGCGCAGGACCAGACCGCGCTGGCGCTGATGGGAGCCGATCCGGTGCGCATCAAGCAATGGGCGTTCGGCATTGCCACCGGCACTTGCGCACTCGCGGGCGCACTGCTGATCATCGTCGCGCCGGTCGAGCCCGGCCTGGGCCGCCTCTACATCGGCCGTACTTTTTGCGTTGCCGTGCTGGCCGGCCTGGGCAGCATGCCCGGCACGCTCGCTGCCGGCGTCATTCTCGGCGTTGCGGAAAGCATCGTGCTCACTTCGCTCGGCGCATCCTGGGCCCCCGCCGTGGCTTTTGGATTACTTTTGCTCGTGCTGGCGATTCGCCCGGCCGGGTTGTTCGGGCGCTGATCCGTGGGCCGCTGGACGACCTTCATCGTCGGTGCGGTTGCAGTGCTGGTGGCCGCGCTGCTGCTGGCACGCCTGGTTCCGAACGAGTACTTTTTTTTCGCGAGCTACGTGGTGCTGCAGTTCATCGTCCTTGCCACGGCCTGGAACATCCTCGGCGGCTATGCCGGTTACGTGAATTTCGGCTCCGGCGCTTTCTTCGCCGCCGGTGCCTACACCGCCGTGGCGCTGATCAAGGCCTTTGCGGCCCCGCTGATGATTCAACTTGCTGCCGCGGCGCTGGTGACCGGGCTGATGGGTTTCGCGATCGGCGCGATGACCCTGCGCCTGCGCGGTATTTTTTTCTCGATCGCGACGGTCGCGATCGCCGTCATCTGCGAGACCATCGTGTTCAACTGGGGCTTCGTCGGTGGCGCCCGCGGCGCCACGGTGCTGCAGCCGCCGGCGCCGGCCCTGTTCGCTTCCTACGCGCGAATGCTGTTCGTCGTGATGACACTGCTCGCCGTGCTGGCCGTCGCGCTGGCACGCTACGTAGAGATTTCCTGGATCGGCCGCGGATTGCGTGCGATCCGCGACAACGAGGAGGCGGCCGAATCCGCGGGTGTTCCCACCCTGAAGCTGAAACTGTTTGCCGCGACGGCATCCGGCGCGCTGATGGGCATTGCCGGCGCGCCGTTTCCGCTCTACATGAGTTTCATCGAGCCCACGTCGGCGTTCAGCCTGAACTACGCGGTCTCGGCGCTGGCCATGCCGATCATCGGCGGTACCGCAAGCTGGGCCGGTCCGGTGATCGGCGCGGTGCTGCTCGGTTCCGTCCAGCAGGTCGTGACCGTGACGCTGTCCTCGGAGCTCAACGTGCTGGTGCTGGGCGTGCTGCTGGTCGCGTTCGTCGTCGCCGCGCCCGAGGGCATCCTCGGGCTCGCGCGCAAGCTGTCCGCAAAGGCGCGCGTCAGATGAACCCAATCCTGCTCAGGGTCGATGCCGTCACCAAGCGTTTTGGCGGCTTCGTAGCACTCTCGGACGTAAGCCTGACGGTGCGCTCCGGAGAGCGGCTCGGCATCATCGGACCGAACGGTTCGGGCAAGACCACGCTGATCAACTGCATCTGCGGAGCGCTTGCCAGCGACGGCGGATCGATCGGCTTCGACGGGATCGACGTGACCCGGCTCGCCGCCCATCGGCGCGCGCGCCTGGGCATCGCGCGCAGCTTCCAGGTGCCGCGTCCGTTTTCGAGCATGACGCTCGCCGAGAACATTGCGGTGCCCCTGGAGTATGTCGCGCACCGGCGGTCGCTGCATCGCGCCGATGTTTCCGCGGAAGCGCGCGCCATCCTGGCGCAGATGGGCCTGGCCGACCGGGCCGACGCGTCCACCGCCACGCTCACGCAGGTGGACCTGCGCAAGCTGGAACTGGCGCGCGCGCTGGCGGCCCGCCCGCGTCTGCTGATCCTCGACGAAGTGATGGCCGGCCTGTCCCCCGTCGAAGTCGATGAGATGCTCGGCATCGTCCTGGACTTGAGCCGGCAAGGCGTGACCATCGTGATGATCGAGCACATCATGCGCGCGATCATGCGTTTCTCCGAGCGCGTGGTCTGCCTGGACGCCGGACGCATCATGGCCGAGGGGACGCCGGCGCAAATCGTGCAGGATCCCGATGTGCAGAGGATCTACCTCGGTGATTAGGCTGGCGATAGAAAGGCTCGAGGCGGGCTACGGTGCCGTGCGTGCGCTGCACGGCGTATCGCTCGAAGTGCGCGAAGGCGAGACCGTCGCTTTGCTCGGCACCAACGGCAACGGCAAGAGCACGCTGATGAAATGCGTCATGGGACTGCTCAAGCCGTCGCGCGGTTCGATCGTGCTGGAAATGGACGGCGGGCGCGTCGACCTCGCCGGGAAAAGCCCGCAGGAGATCGTCGCACTGGGCGTGGCCCTGGTGCCGGAAGGGCGCCGCCTGTTCCCCAGGCTCACCGTGGCGGAGAACCTGCTGCTTGGCGCGTTCCGCCACGGCGCGCGCAGCGCGATCGGGCGTAACCTTGCGCTGTGCCACGAGGCCTTCCCGATACTGCGGGAGCGCGGCACGCAACTGGCGGGAAGCTTGAGCGGCGGCCAGCAGCAGATGCTCGCGATCGCGCGCGCGATCATGTCGGCGCCGAAACTTCTTCTCATCGACGAGCCGTCGGTGGGCTTGTCGCCGGTGCTGGTGAAGCAGATGATCGACACGATTGCGGCACTCAAGCGGCAATTCGGCCTGACGGTGTTGATGGCCGAACAGAATTTTCACCAGGCCAGCCGCATCGCGGACCGGGGCTACCTCATCGTGCACGGCGAGATCGCCTTCGAAGGCCGCAATCTCGAGGAGCTGCAGAGCAGCGAACTGGTGAAAAGTTTATACCTGGGGGCGTGACCGGCAGGTGCGTTCGCGGATCGACAAAGGAGAAAGCAATGGCAACTTTGCCACGCGTGGGCTGGATCGGCGCCGGACGCATGGGCGTACCAATGGCGGGCTTCATCCTCAAGGCCGGCTACCCGCTCAGCGTTTTCTCGCGCAGCGCCGCGAGCCGGCAGAAGCTCGTCGCCCAGGGCGCGCGCGAAGCATTCAGCACGCAGGAATGCGCAGGCGCCGCCGAGGTGATTTTCGCGGCCGTTGCGGACGACGCGGCATTGCGCGAAGTAGCACTCGGCCCGCTCGGCGTGCTGGCGAACGCCAGGCCGGGCGCGATTTTCGCGGATACCAGCACGGTGTCGCCGCAGGTCTCCGCCGAAATCGACCGCGAAGCGGCCGTGCGCGGCGTGGGCTATCTGCGCATGCCGATTTCGGGCAACGCGGCGTCGGCGCGCAGCGGCGACATTACCGTGTTGGTGTCAGGGCCGGAGGCGGCCTGGCGCAGCGTGAAGCCCATCGTCGAGACGTTCAGCAAGGAGCAGGCGTACCTTGGCGCCGGCGAGCAGGCGCGCTACATGAAGCTCGTCATCAACGCGGTCGTGGTGAGCACGGCCCAATCCTTGGCCGAGGCATTGACCCTCGGCCGCAAAGCCGGACTCGAATGGAATCTCATGCTCGACACCATCGCGCACAGCACCATCGCCTCTCCCTGGCTCAAGGCCAAGATCGCGCTGCTCAAGCCGCGCGATTTCACGCCGACGATGAGCCCGCAATTGATCCTGAAGGATATGGACCTGATGCTCGCGGCGGCGGCCGCCAGCGATGTGGCCATGCCCTTGACCGCGCTGACGCGCGAGCTTTGGCAGGAGCTGCTCACTGCGGGCTACGAGCAAGAGGACTACATGGCGGCGGTCAAGCTGGCCGAGAAGCGGGCGGGATTGTCCACCGGCAGCCTCGACGAGCGGGAGGAAAAATGACAGCCAAAGGTTCGCGTGATCGGGTGCTCGTCATCGGAGGCTCGCTGGTCGGCCTGATCGCCGGCAACTTGTTCCACCGTGCCGGCTGGGACGTGCAGGTTTTCGAGCGCGTCAGCGGCAATGTCGAAGGCCGCGGCGCGGGGATCACCATCCTTCCCGGGCTCGTCGACGGCTTCCGCGCGGCGGGCGCGGACGTATCCGAGCAAGCCCTCGGCGTCGAGCTTCCTGCCCGCATCGCGCTCGACAAGTCGGGCCGGATCGTAGCCGAGCGCCCGTTCTCGCAGGTGATGACGTCGTGGAAACGCCTGTACGACGAGCTGAAGAAGGTGTTCCCGAACGAGAACTACCGCGCAGGCATGACCCTCGAAAGGGTCGAACAGGAGGACAAAAAGATCACGGCCTGTTTCGCAGGCGGGGAGCGCGTCGAGGCCGATCTGCTCATCGCCGCCGACGGGTTGCGTTCCACGGTGCGCGCCCAGTTCCTGCCGGGGACCAAGCCGCACTATGCGGGCTACATCGCCTGGCGTTGCCTGACGGACGAAGGCGATCTTTCCGCGCCTACCCACGCGGCGCTGTTCAACCGCTACTCGGTGTGCGTGGCGCCGGGGCAGCAGGGCATCGGCTACGCGGTGCCGGGATCGGGCCACAGCGTGGAGCCGGGCCGCAGGCAATACAACACGGTCTGGTATTACCCCGTTCCCGAGGACGGGCTGCGTCGGCTGATGACCGACGACACCGGCCATTACCACCCGAACGGCATCCCGCCGGGATTGCTCAGCTCGCAGATCCGGCAGGAAATGATCGAGAATGCGTCACAGGTGCTGGCACCGCAATTCGCGGAAGCCGTGCGCCGCGCCAGGCTGCATTTCTTTCAGCCGATCGTCGACCTGGAATTGCCGCGCCTGGTCTTCGGGCGCGCGGTCATCATCGGCGACGCGGCGTTCACCGCCCGGCCGCACGTGGCGATGGGTGTGCCGAAAGGGGCGGGCGACGCACTCGCGCTGATGAAGGCGATCACGCTGGGCGGACGAGAACCCTTGACCGCGCTTGCACATTTCGAAGCGGAACGCCTGCGCATCGACGGTGCCATCGTTGCGCGCGGCCGCTACCTCGGGTCCTACATGGAAGCGCAGCTCAAATCGGAGGAGGAACGCCGCCGCGCGGAGGCGTTACGCGTGCCCGAGCACGTAATGATGGAGACGGCCGCACCCATGGCCTTCGCGTGAGATCGATGGCAACCAGGAAAAAGATAAAAGAAACGGGAGCCTCCGGCAGGCCATCGGGTCCACCGGCTTTTATCGTCCGTGCGGCATCTTCCCCTGCGTACAAATTAGCAGTAGGTTGTGGAACTAATTGCGCTGTTAGCGGACCATCTCTTTGGCCTGCACGCCTTTCTGCTTGCCTGCCGACTCATGGACTCGAGCGACAACGCATGGATTCATCAACGGTGACCAACTTGTGGCCGGACGACGCAGACGGTGAGCCCTTCTGACCTCCACAACGCCCGCATCCTGATTGTCGACGATCATGTCGACAGCCTGGAGGTGCTGGGACAGATGCTGCGCCTCGCCGGATATACCGCCGTCGATCTCACGAGCAATTCGCGTGACGTAGTCGAGCTGCATCGCAAGAACCGCTATGACCTGATACTGCTCGATCTCCAGATGCCTGGCCTGGATGGTTTCGAAGTCCTGGAGGGTCTCAAGCAGATCGAATCGGAGGCGGGCAGCTATGTCTCGGTGTTGGCCATTACCGGCAATCCCGCCCACAAGTTGCGCGCACTGGAAAACGGGGCCAAGGATTTCATCAGCAAGCCCTTCGATCCGGCGGAAATGTTCAGGCGGGTATCCAACTTGCTGGAAGTCCGCCTGTTGCATGAAGAGACGCGCAATCAGCGCGAGATGCTTGAATCCCTGGCGCTGCACGATCCGCTGACCGGGCTTGCGAACCGGCGCCTCCTTGTAGACCGAATGTCGGTGGCGATCGCCCAGGCGCGCAGAAGCAAAGGCTGCATGGCGGTGATGTTCCTGGACCTGGACGGCTTCAAGGAAATAAACGACACGTTGGGGCACGGCGCCGGCGACCTTTTGCTGCAGGCGGTTGCAAAGCGACTGACTGACACGGTGCGCGAAGAGGACACGGTGGCGCGCCTGGGCGGTGACGAATTCGTCGTGACCTTGCCGCATATCCACGGAAATGCCGCTGCGGCCGGAATGGCGGCAAAAGTCATCGATGCGGTGTCACAGCCCTATGATATCGAGGGCCGCACTGTTCACATGACCGTCAGTGTCGGTATCGGCATCTTTCCCAACGACGGCAATGATGCGGAAGCGCTGATGAAGTCCGCCGATACGGCTTTGTACGAGGCAAAGCGCGCGGGCAAGAATACCTATCGAGTCGGCACCCAGACCCCTGCCGGCGATGCCGCACAACCGGAACGCAAGAATGGAGTCACGGCCCGTTAGGAAAGCGCAAGAACCCCGCGGCTCAGCTTTTCAGCCGATACCCCGTCCTGAAAATCCATACCACCCCGCCGAGGCAGGCCACGAAGAACGCGAGCGTCATCGCCAGGCTCACGCCGACTTCGACATCCGACGTTTCGTAGAAGCTCCAGCGGAACCCGCTGATCAGGTAGACGATCGGATTGAACAGGCTCACCGTGCGCCATGCCGGCGGCAGCATATCGATCGAATAGAAGGCCCCGCCGAGGAAGGTCAGCGGCGTAATGACCAGCATCGGAATGAATTGCAGTTGCTCGAAGCCTTTCGCCCAGATGCCGATCATGAAGCCGAACAGGCAGAAGGTCGCCGCGGTCAGCACCAGGAAGGAGATCATCCAGAGCGGGTGCGCGATGTGGATCGGCACGAACAACGTCGCCGTCGCCAGGATGACCAGGCCGAGCAGGATGGACTTCGTGGCCGCCGCGCCGACGTAGGCGAGCACGATCTCTAGCGCCGAAACCGGCGCGGACAAGACTTCATAGATCGTTCCGGTGAACCGGGGAAGATAGATGCCGAACGATGCGTTGTTGAGGCTCTCGGTAAACAGCGACAGCATGATGAGCCCCGGCACGATGAAGGCACCGTAGTGCACGCCGCCGACTTCCGCCATGCGGGAGCCGATCGCGGCGCCGAATACCACGAAGTAGAGCGAGGTGGTGATCACGGGCGTCACCAGGCTCTGCCAGAAAGTGCGCTTGAAGCGCGCCAGTTCGGAACTGTAAATCGCCCAAACGCCGTGGCGGTTGAAGGACGGAATTTTCACGGTGGTGCTCATGTCCGCTCGTGTACCAGGCTGACGAAGATATCCTCGAGCGAGCTTTGCCGGGTCTGCAGGTCCTTGAACCCGATGCCGAGTTCGCTCAGCCGGCGCAACAGCATCGGGATGCCCGTTCCTTCCTCGCGCGCGTCGAAGTTGTATTCCAGTTCATTGCCGCTATCCTTCAGGATGAGGTGCCAGTCGCTCAATCCCGCGGGGATCTGGGTCATCGGCTCCTGCAGATGCAGCGTCATCTGTTTCTTGCCGAGCTTCTTCATGAGTTCGGTTTTTTCTTCGACCAGGATCAGTTCACCTTTGCTGATCACGCCGATGCGGTCCGCCATTTCCTCGGCCTCGTCGATGTAGTGCGTGGTCAGGATGATGGTCACGCCGCTGTCGCGCAACTGCCGGACCAGAGCCCACATGTCGCGGCGCAGTTCCACGTCCACACCCGCGGTCGGCTCGTCGAGGAACAGGATGTCCGGTTCGTGCGCCAGTGCCTTTGCGATCAGGACGCGGCGTTTCATGCCGCCAGACAGCGTCATGATCTTGTCGTGGCGCTTGTCCCATAGCGACAGTTCGCGCAGCACCTTCTCGAGATGCGCCGGGTCCGGCGCGCGGCCGAACAGGCCGCGGCTGAAGCGCAGCGTGTTCCACGTCGTCCCGAACATGTCCGTGGTGAGTTCCTGCGGCACCAGGCCTATCCTTGCCCGCGCCGAACGGTACTCGCGCTGGATGTCGTGGCCGTCGGCGATGACCGTGCCGGTGGTCGGCGTGACGATGCCGCAGACGATGCTGATCAGCGTGGTCTTGCCCGCGCCGTTGGGGCCGAGCAGGGCGAAGATCTCGCCTTTGCTGATTTCGAGGTCGATGCGCTTGAGCGCCTGCAGTCCGGAGGCGTAGGTCTTGGTGAGGTTGGAGATGGAGATGATCGATTGCATCGCCGGGAGTTTAACGTCATTCGGCCTGGTTGATTCCTGCAATGACGGGTGTGCGATATCCATGACTGGTCGTATGGCCGGGAGGGGTTACTCAGACCGGAAGCACTTCGATGCGATCGACCTTGTTCGGGTAGAACGCGAGCCGCTCCCGGATGACGCTGACTTCGTCGTAGGGCTGTTCGTAACTCCAGACGGCGTTTTGCTCCGTGCGTTCACCGGATGACAGCGTGTAGTAAGAAGCGTCGCCCTTGAACGGACAATGGGTGCGGTGCCCGGTCCGCGTCAGGCATTCCATTTTCACGTCCTGGCGCGGCACATAGAAGACGGGCGCGTAGCCGCTTTCCTCGAGTTTTATTGCGTCCTGCGTGTCGGCGATCACCTTGCCATTGAATGTTATCCGCACGCGTGCGCTTGCGGGACTGGTATCGACGCGATGGTCGGGATGCTTGCTGTAACCGGGTCCGCTATTTGCGCTCATTGAGTATTTCCGGCTGCTGCTAGTCGACCAGCGAACCGCAGGTCAGATTGGCGATGGCACCAGTCATCGCGCTGGCGCGATCGGAGGCCACGAACGCGGCGTAGTTGCCGATTTCGGAAAGCTTCGGAAAACGGCCGAGCAAGGTGCCCGTGCGTGCCCGTTCCGCCAGCATGGCTTCGACCGTGATGCCTGCCCGCTGTGCAAAGCCTTCGAATACTCCGCGGGAGTGCGAGATCGCCAGTGCTTCGGGAATCGCATCGGGCCGCAGGCAGATGACGCGGATGCCGCTCAAGCCGAGCTCACCCGCCAGGATGCGTGAGAACGTTTCGATAGCGCCGCAGGTTACGCCATAGCCCAGGAAACCCTGGCCCGTCAAGCGCGACCCCGGCGTCGACAGCGTGAGGATCACGCCGGAACCTTGCTTTACCATATGCCGAGCGAGCGCCTTTGCGGTGAGGAAATTGGTGCGCGTGTACGCGGCGATCGGATACGCATAGTCCTCGAAGGACAGCTCCGCGAGCGGCGGGCCTTGCACGTGCAGGATGCCGACGGCGTTCAGCGCGATGTCGATGCCGCCGGCTTTCGCCGCCACGGCGTCGGCGTGGTTCCCAACCGCTTTTTCGTCGAGTGCGTCGACCACGGCGGTTTCCACGACGCCGCCCAGCGCGGCGATGTCGCGCGCCACGGTATCGAGCTTCGCCTGCGAGCGGCCGGCCAGGAAGACCTTCGCGCCTTCGCGCGCAAACGCGCGGGCAACCGCGCCGCCGATCGCTCCACCTCCGCCATGGATCACGGCGGTCTTGTTCTCAAGCAGCATATCCATTTCCTTTCCGGTCATCGATGCGGCTGGAAACTGCAAACTTGATCCCGCGACTGTCCCTGAAATGCTTCGGTGTCGTGCCGGCCAGCCTCCTGAAGACCTTGCTCATGTGGCTCTGATCGGAGAATCCCGCCTCCTCGGCAATCGCCGCCAGGCTCAGCCCGCTTTCGAGCAGCAACGCCTTGACTCTTTCGATGCGTGCCCCGGTGAGATAGCGATGCGGCGCCAGACCGGTCGTGTCCCGGAATGTTCGCGAGAAATGAAATACGCTCAGTCCGACGGCGCCGGCGATATCCTCGAGATGCACACTATCCGCAAGGTTGGCGTGGATGTACTCGATCGCCCGGCGCACTGCGCGGGGCCGCAAACCTGCCATCGATGCCGCGCGCAGACTCGTGGTGCGCTCGGGATGTGTTGCTGCGTCAGAACAGGAATCGAACATTTTCCCTGGTCCCTTTCAGTATCGATGGGCGGCAGCCGATGCGGAAGATTTCCCGGCCGCAGCTTGCATTCCTGCGCCCGCTTCTTCACCATCGTGCCCAAGTGCCTGCAGTCCGGTGCGAAGAAACATTGCACCGAACAATGCCGCTGTGACGGCGAACACGGCACCGATCAGGAAGGCGATGTGATAGCCGCCAACGAGCGCGACCAGCGAGTCCGCTCCAGACGAAAGCAGGCTGTTGGTGCGCGCGACCGCAAGACTCGCGAGGACTGCGAGGCCCAGCGCTCCGCCCATCATGAACGAGGTGTTGACCACACCCGATGCCAGACCGGCCTCCTCCGGTTTCACGTCGCTCATGGCCGCGAGCAGCACCGGGTTGAACGCAATGCCGGCGCCCAGCCCGAGCAGGAGCATGCCGGGCAACACGTCGACGATGAAGTTTCCGCCCACCGGCGCGCGGGCAAAGAGCAGGAGGCCGGCCGCCGCCAGCAGCAGTCCGGCGGCGAGCGGCCATTTGAGTCCGAAACGCATGACGAGTTTGGCGGAGATTCCGAGCGAGAACACCGCCATGATCAGATTGGCGGGCAGGAATCCGAGGCCGACCTGCAACGCGCTGTAGCCGAGTACGAGCTGCATGTAGAGCGCGGAAATGAAGAACCACGCGAACATGGCGGCCGCCCACAGGACACCGACGATATTTGCGATCGCGACGTTGCGCAGGCGAAACAGGTTCAAAGGCATGAGCGGTGTACGCACCCGGGCTTCGATGCCGAGGAAGAGGGCGAGAAGCGTCGCGGCGGCGGCGAGCAGCCCGATCGACTGCGCCGAAGTCCAGCCGGCTTCGTTGCCGTTCACGATCGCGTAGACGGCAAGCATCAGCGACGAGGTCACGGTCGCGGCGCCGGCGACATCGAGGCGGCCCGCGCCCGCCTGACCGCGTCCGTCCGGCAGCAGCACGAGGCAAAGCGCATAGACCGCGACGCCGATGGGCAGGTTGACCAGGAAAATCCAGTGCCAGTTGAAGGCGCTCGTCAGTACGCCGCCAAGCAACACGCCGATACTGCCGCCGCCCGCGCATACGAAGCCGTAAATGCCCATTGCTTTTGCGCGCTCGGCCGGCTCGACAAACAGATTCATGATCAGCGACAGCGCGACGGCCGAGACGACGGCGCCACCCAATCCCTGCACCGCGCGCGCGACAATGAGCAGCTCCCGCGAATTCGAAAGTCCGCAGGCGAGCGATGCAATCGTGAATAGCGTGATGCCGAGCAGGAACAGCCTGCGATGGCCGTAAAGATCACCCAACCTGCCCCCGAGCAACAGGAAGCCGCCGAAGGTGAGCATGTAGGCGTTCACCACCCACACGAGCGAGGTTTCGGTGAAGGCGAGATCCTGCCTGATCGAAGGCAGTGCCACGTTCACGATCGTCGTGTCGAGGACGATCATCAGGACGCCGAGGCAAAGTACATGAAGTGCCAGCCAGCGCTTGCGGCTGTCGATGTTGTTTACCAATATTGTCTCCTTCAACTACGTCAAGTTCATTGGCCACAGATACCCTACGTGCGCAGCACGTCGGAGTACCCTTTTAGGACACAGAGGTCACGGAGGAAAAAAACCGTACGGGTGCGGACCGGTCTGCGCAATCGTGACATTTGGCCCAGAAGGGTACTTACTTCTCGTGAAGTTGGTTTCCAGAATTTCTCTGTGACCTCTGTGGCCAAGATTGTTCTTGCCATGTCTTTTCAGGCTTCTTGCAGATACAAGGCGAAACGATCCATGCAACTGCCCCAGCCGAATTGGTGTGAATCGCGCGCTGCAGCGGATTCGAATTCCTGCTGCCGGAAGGTCATCAGCGTCTTCGCCCCCTGATCCTCGAAGATCATCGTCACGACCGTTTCGTGCTCCGGATCGCTCGCCGGATCATCGGAAATGTAGGTGAACACGAGGCGTTCGGGTTTGACGACTTCGAGATAGACGCCGCGGCGCCAGTACTCGAGTCCCTCCGGCGATCGCATGCACTTGCGCCAGGCGCCGCCGGGGCGGACGTCCATCTCCAGGAAAGCCACGGAAAATCCTTCCGGCGCGAACCACTTCACGAGCTGTTTCGGGTCGGTCCATGCGCGGAATACCAGGCTGCGGGGTGCGTCGAAGACACGGGTGAAAATGAGCACGCGATCTTCTGCCACGGGCATCGCGCCGGTCCTTGCCCTCGACAATTCCCTGGTGCTCATTGCAGCGCCGCCTGTTCCAGGCCCCTGATGTCGAGTTTGTCCATCTGCATCATTGCCTTCATGACCCTGGTCGACTTGGCGGCGTCCTTGTCCTGCAGCAACTTACCCAGGATGGAAGGGACGATCTGCCACGACAGGCCATATTTGTCCTTCAGCCAGCCGCATCTTTGCTTTTCTCCGCCTTCGGAAAGCTTCTCCCAGAACTCATCGACCTCCTGCTGTGTCTCGCAGTTCACGAAGAACGATATGGCCGGCGTGAAAGTGAAGTGCGGTCCGCCGTTCAGGGCAAAGAACTCCTGCCCGCCGAGTTCGAACGTCGCCGACATGACCGATCCCTTTGGCCCCGGACCCGCATCGCCGTAACGCGTGACGCGTCCGGTCTTCGAGTTCTTGAAAATGGAGACATAGAAATTCATGGCCTCCTCTGCCTTGTCGTCGAACCATAGAAACGGAGTGATTTTTTGCACGAGATCCTCGTTTGGTCGTGACTGCGGTTACTTGCGTTGTTCCCTGGCAGATTTCGCCAGATAGCCTTCGAGTTGTTCGAATGTGCCCGTCCAGCCTTGCCGCATCGATGCCATTCCGTCCTGGAAGGTTTTGCGTTCCAGGTCCGTCGCCTCGTAGGCCTCCCATTGCACGGTGACCGTTGTCTTGCCGCCCGCTTCTTCGAAAGTCACCGTTGAAAGCATCTGCAGCGGCCACTCGAGGTGGCCGGGATGCCGGCTGATGCCGCCGTCGGGGTCCGAGAATGACACGATGAATTCCAGCCGCCGCGGCGGGTCGATCTCGCGTTAAAGGAACCCGCCCCACATGTCGCTGCCGTCGGGGGCGCTCATGCCATAGTGAAACAGGCCGCCGGGACGCAGGTCGACCTTGCAGGTGTGCACGACGAAACCCTTCGGTCCCCACCATTGCTTCAACCGTTCGGCCTCGGTCCATGACTTCCACAGCAGATCGCGCGGCGCATCGAAGCGGCGCGAGATGACGAAAGGCTTCTCGGCCTGGAGGGCAGATTTTTCCGCGGACATGGCTGTATCTCCTTCGAGTCGAAGTTCAGGCGTGGCTCATTCGTCCTTGATTGCCTCGACCTGGATGCGCAAGTGCACCTTGCCGGCATCCCCCTGGCCGTACTGGCTCAATTTCATGCCGTATTCCGACCAGTTGAGTTCGCCTTCGGCGTCGGCGCCGCACACTTCTTTCTTGAGCATGGGGTGCGGCATGCAGTTGAAGAGATTGATGTTGAGCGTCGCGGGGCGCGTCACACCCCTGATCGTAATCTGGCCATCGACGGTCCTGGGTTTGTCGCCGGCGAACTTGAGCTTGCCCTTGAACGTGGCGGTGGGAAATTTTTCGGTATCGAAGAAGTCATCTGAGCGCGCCTTCTCATCCATCGCAGCGAGGCCGAAATTGATGCTCGAAACGTCGATCGTGACTTCCACCGTTCCCGACTTGGCAGCGCGGTCCAGCGAGATCTTGCCGGAGGTCTTGTTGAACTTGCCGCGCCAGACCGAGAGCCCCATGTGGGAGAACTCGAGGCTCGGATAGGTGTGCATGGGGTCGACCGTGTAGTTGTCGGGTGCAGCGACCGCGGGCAAGGCAGCGCCGGCGAAAACTGCGGCGAGCAGATATTTTGTCAATGACATGGCGTTTTCTCCTGAAATGATTCCCTTTGGGGCGGAACCGGGAACCTACTTCGGCGCGGCTTCCACTATTTTTTTCATGTCGGCGAGCCCCTTCTCGAATTCACCGCCGACCATCCGGTCCATGTTCATGAAAAGGTGGAGCGCCTTGGCAAGGTAATTGTTGTTGCCTTCCATGCTCCAGGTCACGGCCGTCTGATTGCCTTCGGGCTTGAAGGTGAACGTGGCGACATTGGTCGCGGTGAAGGGTTTCATGAATTCGAGCTTGATCCGGACCAGGTCGTTCGGGCGGCTCTCGGTGATCGTCAGGCGTCCTTCGCCCACATTCTTGTTGCCGGCCCAGGAGTAGGACGCACCGGGTCCGGTCGGCGGGCCCGCAAAAGTCAGCTTCATCGCCGGATCGACTTTCTGCCAGGGATTCCAGGCTTCCCATTTGCGCAGGTCATCGACCTGGGCGAATACCACCTGTGGCGGGGCCGACATGGTGGCGCTGCGCGCCACGCGGAAATCGCCGGGCTGCATGGCTATCACGATGGCCAGTAAGACGACAATGATGACGGCAAGGACGATGAGAATGATCTTGAGCATGATGGCTCTACTCCGATTGGCTTGAATGGCAGGGAGGCTTGCGCTTACGGTGCGACGATGACCATCCACGACACGCCGAAGCGATCGGCGACCATGCCGAAGCGCGGCGAGAAAAACGTTTTGTTGATGGGCATCTGCACCTGGCCGCCGTCACCCAGCACGGCGAACAACCGATCGGCCTCCGCTACGCTCGCCGCCGTGAGCGACAGGGAAAACCCCTCAAAGCTCGGTTTGCCCTTGCAGTTGCCATCGGAAGCCATCACCGTCGTGTCGCCGATGCGAAAGCTGGAGTGCATGACTTTCCCTTCGGAACCCGGCGGAATCATGCCGGGTGGGTGAGGCTCGGGGGCTTCATCGAAGCGCATGAGCATCGTCACTTCGGCGCCGAGCTTGCTGCGGTAGAACTCGATCGCTTCCTCGCAGCGACCGTCGAAGAACAGATAGGGCTGGATCAGCATGGAAGTTCCTTTATCAGGTCCTGGTTGGAGGTGGTTACCGCTTCGCGGCGGCAAGGGCGCGGGTGCGTTCTTCCTGCTCCCTGAGTTCGGGCGTGAACTCGGCGCCGAAATCCTCCGATTCGAACACCTGGCGAATCTCGATCTCGGACTCCGTGCCGGGGAAGGGATTGGGGCTGCGCTTGACCCATTCGACCGCTTCTTCTTTCGACTTCACCTGGAATATCCAGAAGCCCGCGACCAGATCCTTCGTTTCGGGAAACGGCCCATTGATCACGCTGCGCTTCGACCCGGAGAACCTGATGCGCGCGCCTTTCGAACTCGGGTGCAGGCCTTCGCCCGAGATCAGCACACCGGCCTTTGCCAGTTCCTCGTTGTACTTTCCCATCTCCGCCAGAAGCTTTGCGTCAGGGAGCGCGCCGGCTTCGGAATTCTTGTCTGCTTTGACTATCACCATGAATCGCATTGTCCTGTCTCCTTAAAGTTGTGGCCCTGCGTGTGAAGGGCTGCCGACAAACGGGAACGACCCACGGGCCCAGGTCGTCCCCGCGGGATGGCGGCAAGGCGCTCCCGACGTGAACCAGTACCGGTGGCATTATTTCTTCTTGCGGCTGCCGGCTTTCCCCTTCTTCTTCTCTTTCGTCTGGATTTCGCGCAAATAAGCATCCAGGCGGTCGAAACTTTCTTCCCAGAACTTCCGATACCGTTCCACCCAATTGGAGATGTCCTTGAGCGGCGCCGCCTCGAGCCGGCACGGACGCCATTGCGCGTCGCGGCCGCGTGAGATCAGCCCCGCGGATTCCAGCACCTTGAGATGCTTGGACACCGCGGGAAGGCTCATCTCGAACGGCTCCGCCAGATCGTTTACGGACTTTTCCCCTGAAGCGAGGCGGGCAAGGATGGCGCGCCGGGTGGGGTCAGCAAGGGCTGCGAACGTGCTGCTGAGGCGGTCGGGGGTCATGCTTTGAATTTCACTCTCCAGTTAATTAACCTGGTGGTTAAATATACCAGCCGGAAATATCCTGTCAAGGCAAATTGAAAGGCCGATGCCGGGAAATGTGCGCCGCTCAGCAGCGCCACGCCGGCGCAGTCGCAAAAATCGTGCAATGCACCTGGACCGCTATCCGCTGACTATATTGAGGATGTTGCCGTCCGGATCCTTGAACCAGGCGACCTTCATGTCTGCGCCGACATACACATCGCCTTCACGCTTCAGTTCCGGCATATCGTAATGCTCGAAGCTCACACCCTTGGCCTTCAGCTTGCTGACAAAGCCTTCGACGTCATTGCCGACCACCCAGGTCAGGGCCGTGGCCTGGTTGGTGCCGGCGAACTTCGATCGATATACGTTGATGGTGGAGTTCCCGCTCTTGTAGGCGACCAGTTCATCGCCTTCCGCCCCGATTTTCTTCAGGCCGAGCGTGCCTTCGTAGAATTTCCTCGCCGTTTCCATGTTCCTGACCGCAATCATGGCGGCTGCATCCTTGTTTCCCAACATGATCATCTCCTCGGTTGACGTTATCTCCCATTCCAGTCTGTGCAATCCGGATCTTCTGCGACGGTGGCCACGCATTCAAAACTCCACGATGACCTTGAATCCGCCGTAGACCATGCGCCTGGCGTCGAAGGGCATGGCGCCGGGAGTCATCATGTCCGCCAGGCGCGGATCCTTCATGACTTTTTTGTTGATGCGATCGCGATCCGCGCGTGACTTGTACACAATGTATGAGAACACCGCGACCTCGCCGCGCCCGAGCTTCACGCTTCGCGGGAACGACGTTAGTTTTCCCGGCTTCACGTCATCGGAAAGGCACTCCACGTACTCGAGCGCGCCATACTCCATCCAGATTTTTCCCGCCCTGCGGGCGATGCGACGGTACGCCGCCAGGTTTTTCTTCGGTAAGGGCAAAACGAAGCCGTCAACGTAGCGCATGGATGCTCCTTTCTACCTATGCGGCCGGGGCCGTTATTTCTGCAGAAAGCGCTCGAGCTTGGTGAAACTGCCGGCCCAGCCAAATGCATGCCGGTCGCGCGCCGCAACGTCGAAGAACTGTTCGTGGAGCATATTGAATTCGGTGCCCTCTCCCGAAGGCCGGAAACTCAGAGTCACGAGCGATTCACGCTCGGGAGTGCTCTTCCAGGCCCAGGTAAACACCAGCTTGCTGTGCGGTAGCACTTCCCGGTACACGCCACTGACGTCGTGCTGCTCGCCATCGAGCGTGCTGAAGATGACATGAAAGCGGCCACCCACGCGCACATCCGTTTCGGCAAACGAGACTTCCCCCTCGTCCGGCCCGAACCAATGTTTCAGCGCCTGCGGCTCAGTCCAGGCGCGCCAGACTTTTTCCGGCGCGACGGGAAAAATACGGGTGAGGGAGAGCGATGGCTTTTCCTGGATCTGGCTGGCCATGGATGTCGGCTCCTGATTCGATTGACCCCGGTCATTACGACCAGTTCACTGCCATTACTATTTATCTTTGGCAGGATGAGGCCGGCCTGCTCTGTGCTTGCGCAGAGCGTTTTATGACGCCGCATGGCGACATGCCGTGCCGCACGTTGCGTAATTATTTAAGGAAGGGATATTTCGGGGATGCTGCGATCTGGAGCGCACACACATTGCGCGCTTCCACGGGAAGGCGCCGGTTCAGCGCCGGATCGGGTGCTGCGGATCGGCCTCGCGGATGACTTCACCATCGATGATGCGTCCGCCGGGCGGCCGCTCTCGCAACTGCTGGCGCAGAGCGCGTGTTTTCCACCACAGGTAGCCTCCGGCCACCAGCGCAACCGCCGTCACGGCCGCGAAAACCAGGATCGAGAACATGAATGCCACGACAAGCACCGCGGCGCTTACTACAGTCGTAAGGATCCTGCCAAGCAATCCTGATGCAGGCGCGCGAAGGCGCGGACCGTTTCCGCCGAGCCTGAATTGTTCGTTGTTTGTAAGCATTTGTTTCCGTTGACGTGAAGAGGGTCGGTCAGTTTGATATGGGGGACGGCGCAAAGGTTCTCAAGACCCCGACCCCCGGAGATAAAGACAAGGGAACACCTGAAGCGCGGCAGGGAAGATATGAAGCAAAAGACGAATGACGAAAGAGGGACCTACTTCTTGAAAGCTTCGATATAGCGCTCGGGGACGAAGCCGACCAGCAGGGCCTTGTCGTTCTCCAGCACCGGACGCTTGATGAGGCTCGGGTTCTCGCTCATCAGTTTCAACGCCTTGCTCTCGTCGAGATGCGCCTGTTGTGTCGGGGAGAGCTTGCGCCAGGTGGTGCCGTGCGTATTCAGTAGAACTTCCCAGCCGACCTGATTCGACCAGACCTTCAGACGGGGGAGGTCGATGCCCGCAGTCTTGTAATCGTGGAAATCATAATGAATGCCATGACCGTCCAGCCAGGCGAAGGCCTTCTTCATGGTTTCGCAGTTCTTGATGCCGTAGATCGTTGTCATCGTGAACGAGGCCCCCACAGTGCCCGGACGTGTCTGTTGAAAGGCTAATTGAAGCATAGCTCGCGATTGGGCGCCGGACAGGCTTGCCGCGCCGCATTGCCATTGACATACGAACAGTAATATCATACATTTCTGTTATATCAGAAATAACAGGAGAAACGCTATGGAACTCACGCCGGTCATGCAGCGCTATGTTCTCCACTGGGGCGAAATGGGTGCGCGCTGGGGGACCAGCCGGTCCGTGTCGCAGATTCATGCCTTGCTCTACCTGTCCCCGCTGCCCCTCACCGCGGAAGAGATTTCGGACACCCTCTCGATTGCCCGCTCCAACGTAAGCACTTCCCTGAGGGAGTTGCAGTCCTGGAGGCTGGCGCACCTGACCCACGTCATGGGGGACCGCCGGGATCACTTCGAAGTACGCAAGGATCTGTGGGAAATGGTGACGACCATCGTGGAGGAGCGCAAGAAACGCGAGATCGATCCCACGCTCACCGTCCTGCGCCAGTGCGTGGTCGAGGCCTCGGACGATCGCAAGACCGATCCCGAGGTCAAAGCCCGGCTGGAGGAAATGCTCGAGTTTCTCGAACTCGCCAGCAACTGGCACAACGAATTGAAGCGACTGCCCAAACCGGTACTGGTGAAGTTGATGAAGCTCGGCGCGAAGGTCGCCAAGTTCATCGGCGGCTGAAGGCCGACCGCGCTGGATCCGATCATGTTTCGATTCGCTATCAGGAGAAACTGCCATGGAAGTTGCCTATACGCTTCTCGCCGCGCAAGGAATTCTGGGAGCCTGGGATAACCTATGGAACCACGAATATAAAGTCGGGCTGGCGCGACGAGCCGGGGCGCGCGCGGAACTGGTTCTCCATGCGTTGCGCGCGGCACTCTATGCGCCGGTGTTCGTGGTATTCGCATGGCTGGAGCTGACCGGCTGGTATGCCGCAGTATTCGCGGGGCTGCTGGCCACCGAAATCGCAATCACGCTTCTCGACTTTGTCGAAGAGGACCGGAGCCGGGAGCTGCCTGCGAATGAACGGGTCCTGCATACCGTTCTGGCAATCAACTTCGGCGCTTTTCTCGCTGTACTCGTTCCGCAGCTCTGGCTGAATGTCCAGCAACCGACCGCTGCCGTAGTGATGGACAGGGGGATATGGTCGTGGTTGTTCAGCGTATTCGCGCTTGGCACGGCTGCGTGGAGCTTGCGCGATGCGATCGCCGCCTTTCGCAACAGTCCTCCCGATCTTGCGACCTGGCAAAGACGGCAACTGGCGGTGCGGCGCTGCGTGCACCCCAAAGTGATACTCGTCGCCGGAGGTACCGGATTTGTCGGACGGCATCTGTGCTGGCGGCTGATCGAGAAAGGACATCGGGTCATCGTCCTTGCGCGCGACCGCGCGAAGGCCGTCGATTTGTTCGGCTCGTATGCACGACCCATCATCGACCTGAAGGAAATCAGGTCCACGCAACGCGTTGACGCGATCGTCAACCTGGCCGGGGAGCCTATCGCGGGATGGTGGTGGACGGCGTGGCGTAAGGCCCTGCTGGTCGAAAGCCGCGTGGGCATGACGCGCATGCTGCTCGATTGGGCGCAAGCACGCGGTGTAAAGCCCGCCGTGCTGGTCAATGCTTCCGCCGTGGGTTGGTATGGCGCGCGCGGCGACGAGCCCCTCGACGAAAGCGCGCACGGTGGCGACGATTTCCCTGCGCGCTTGTGCCGTGCCTGGGAAAGGGAAGCCCTGGTCGGCGGCAACATCGGCATACGCGTGGTGACTTTGCGGCTGGGCCTCGTGCTCGGTCATGGCGGTTTGCTTGCACGCTTGCTGCCGACGTTCGGACTTGGATTGGGTGCGCCGTTTGGCCGCGGCAACCAATGGATGCCGTGGATTCACATTGACGATGCAGTCGATATTTTCGCGCTTGCGTTGCGGGACGTCCGGCTGAGCGGTCAGGTCAACGCCGTTGCGCCGCAACCGGTGACCAACCGGCAATTCTCGCAACTGCTCGCTCGCACGCTTCGCCGGCCGTTGTGGCCGGCAATTCCGGCAGTGGTGTTGCGCACGGTACTCGGCGAGCTTGCAACGTTGTTCGTCGATGGACAGCGCGTGCTGCCGGTGAAGCTGATCGGCATCGGCCATCGCTTTCGCCATCCGGCGCTATCGTCCGCGTTTTCGGACCTGATCGGTCGTGAAGGATCTACATCATTACGGACGGCATCCGATCATGGCTAGCTGCCTTTACGGTGCGACGCTGATGGGCGGGAAGTTGGGACCGACGCTGCAATGTTTCGACGAGTCGGTGCGGACCATGCATGCGGTCCTCGATGCGAAGGTAGTCTTCGGATACACCGACATCGATTGCGGCACGAGTCCGCTGGCCGGCCTGGTGAGTTGGCTCTTCGGATTTCCAGCGCCGGGCCGAGCCTTGCCGACAGCGATTACGGTAGTCAGCGATGGCGCGTGCGAGATCTGGCATCGCCGCTTCGCCAATCAACCGATCCTGACCAGGCTCGAGCCTGGTCGCTCGGCCCAGCCGACGATCGTTGAACGATTCCGCTTCGGTGTGGCCTTCGACCTCAGGGTACTGGAACGCGATGGCCGGTTGCGTTTCGAAGTGGTCGGCATGCGCATTTTCGGCATCCCGATGCCCCAGTGGCTATGGCCGACCCTCACTGCCGAGGAATGCGAAGAAAGCGGTGGTTTCCGCTTCGATATCGATATCGGAATGCGCTGGACCGGCAGGCTGATCCGCTATCACGGATGGGTCCGCGCCGGTGGCTGAGGAGAAGCAGGGGCTAGGGAAGAACAAGGGGCTAGCGATTCGGGATTCAGGCGATTAATTTCCCCCCTAGCCCCTACAACGTAAAGATCTTGCCCGGATTCAGAATATTCTGCGGGTCGAGCGCCCTCTTGATCTGGCGCATCACGCTGACCGCTTCGCCGTGTTCGGCGACCAGGAATTTCTGTTTGCCCAGGCCGATGCCATGTTCTCCGGTGCAGGTGCCGTCCATCGCCAGCGCGCGCATGACCAGACGATCGTTCAGGCGTTCGGCTTCCTCGAGTTCCTTCGGATCGTCGCGATTGATCAGGAAGCCGAGATGGAAGTTGCCGTCGCCGACATGGCCGACCAGCGGCGCGATCAGGAAACTCTCCTTCAAGTCCTTTTTGGTTTCCATGATGCATTCGGTCAACCTGGAAATCGGCACGCAGACGTCGGTCGCCCAGATTTCGCAACCCGGACGCAGCGCCTTGTTGGCGTAGGTCACATCGTGGCGCGCCGTCCAGAGCGCGTTGCGCTCTTCGGTTTTGGTCGCCCATTTGAATTCACCGCCGCCGTGTTCCGCGGCGATCGACTGCACCATTTCCGCCTGTTCCTTGACGCCGGCGTCGGTGCCGTGGAATTCGACGAACAGCGTGTCCTTGACCGGATAGCTGAGCTTGGAGAACTTGTTCACCGAATCCATTTGCACGTCGTCGAGCAACTCGATGCGCGCGACCGGAATGCCGAGCTGGATGGTCTGGATGACGGTGTTGACCGCGCCTTCGATCGAATCGAAGGAACACACCGCGGCGGCCATGGCTTCGGGAATGCCGTAAAGGCGCAGCGTGACTTCGGTGATGATGCCGAGCGTGCCTTCGGAACCGACGAACAAACGCGTCAGGTCGTAGCCCGCTGCGGATTTACGCGAGCGGCGCGAGGTGCGGATGACGCGCCCGTCGGCGAGCACGACGGTCAGCGCAAGCACGTTTTCGCGCATCGTCCCGTAGCGCACGGCGTTGGTGCCGGAAGCACGCGTCGCGGCCATGCCACCCAGCGATGCGTCCGCACCCGGATCGATCGGGAAAAACAGGCCCTGGTCGCGGATGAAGGCGTTCAATTCCTTGCGGGTCACGCGCGCCTGCACCGTGACGTCGAGGTCTTCGGCGCTCACGCGCAGAACCTTGTTCATGTTGGCAAGGTCGACGACGACGCCGCCATGATGCGGAATCACGTTGCCTTCCAGCGAGGTGCCGGTACCGTAAGCAACCACCGGGGTCTTGTGCGCGGCGCAAACCCGCACGATTTCGGCGACTTCTTCCGTGGTATTCGGAAACACCACGGCATCGGGCCGGTGCGGGTGATGCCAGGACTCGTCCTTGCCGTGGTGGTCGCGTACGCCGGTGTTGGTGGAGAGCCGGTCGCCGAACCGGGCGCGCAGCTCGTCGATTGCAGTCTGGTGTTTTTCTGCGGGCATGTTCATGGTCGTTTTCCCTTTAATCTCCCGGGCATCTCTGCGATGGATAAGCCCTTGAAGCCGTTAGTTTACGCCAGCAGATACTTTTTGACCGCGTCCTCGTTCCAGGCAATGCCGGCGCCCGGAACGTCGGGGATCGCGACGTGGCCGTTTTTGACCTCGAAAGGTTGCTGCAGGATGGCGTTGGCCCAGTCCACATACTCCAGCCAATGGCAGGTCGGGGTCGCCGCCAGCAGGTGGGAACTGAATTCGGGGAACAAGTGGCTGGACATGTCGAGGTTGTGCACATGGGCCAGCGCCGCCGCGCGCAGCCAGCCGGTAACCCCGCCGATACGCTGAACGTCGGGCATGTAGTACTCGGCGGCCCTGGCGTCGATCGCTTTCTGCATCTCGAAGGTATTCAGCAGGTTTTCGCCGATCTGGATCGGCGTTTTCACTTCCGCGGCGATCTTGGCATAGCCGGCATAGTTGTCGTGGCGGACCGGTTCCTCGATCCAGTACAGGCCCTCATTGTCGAGCGCGCGTCCGCGCATGACGGCTTCGTTCACCGTCAGGCTCTGGTTGAAGTCGGTCATCAGCAGGATGTCGTCGCCGATGCGCTTTTTCACGTTGCGCACGGCGGCCAGGTCGTCCTTGAAATTCGGCCGCCCTATGCGCAGCTTCAACGCACTGAAGCCGCCTTCGGCGATCAACTGCGATGCTTCATCCGCGAGCAGGGCGGGATCCTTGATCCACAATCCGCAACTGTTGTAGGCCCGTATCGGCTTGACCTCGCCCCCGAGCGCACGAACCAGCGGCACGCCGAGGCTTTTGGCATACGCGTCCCATGCCGCCATGTCGATGCCCGCGATGACCTGGCCGGCAATGCCATGCGAATCCTGCAGTGTCATGCGCTTGCGCAGCTTCGCCTCGATCTCGAACGGGACGATTGCATCGCCGTCGATCATTTCCGCCAGCGCCTCGACCATCGCCACCGTAGGCTTGAGCATGCCGCGCATGAACGCAAACAGATAACTGCTGCCCGTAACGCCTTCATTGGTTTCGATGTCGATCAGCACCAGGGCCGCATTCGGAATCTCGCCCGAAGCCGAACGCGGCGGCCGCTTCAGCGGCGCCTGAATCGCGCGTGCACGGATGTTCTTAATTGTCAGTTTCATTTAATTCTCCTCGAGAAAATCTTTTGCCACAGAGGACACAGAGAAATACGAGGATCGAACCCATTGACCATATCGCCATGACTAATCGCTTGGGTTCGTTCGCTTTCCTCTGTGTCCTCTGTGTCCTCTGTGGCTAATTTGTTTTAGATTTGTGCCTCAGCGGGACGGCCGTTGGCGAAGGGTTTCAAAGCGGCGTAGACGAACTGGTTGGCCGGTGTGGGAATGCCCAGTTCCTTGCCGAATCTTGCAACCATGCCCGACAGCCACGGAAGTTCCAGCCGGTTGCCGCGGCGCAGGTCGCCGCACATCGACGCGACCATCGTGGCCGGGTAGGTGTCGACCCTGGACATCTGGTCGGCGACGAGGCCCGCATCGAAATTCACGCCCTTTGCCTTGCCCACTGCCACTACCTCTTCCATGACCTGCTGCATCAATGCGCGGGTATCGGGATCGGCGCGCAGCGGCCCGACCGGCATCCGCGTCAGCGAAGTCAGCGCCGAAAGCGTGACCAGGCGTACGTATTTCTCCCAGATCGCCTTGTTGATATCGCTGACGAGTTCTGCCTGGACATTCGCGATCTTGCAGGCCACCTGCAACGCCTGCGACCTTGGAGACGGTTTGCCGTCGAGTTCGCCGAAGAACAGGTTGGCCATATTGCCGTTGTGCCGGATGACGCCGGGCTCTTCGATCAGCGCCGCGATGTTCGATACCCCGCCCATGACATGGTCCTTGCCCAGAATCGGCAACAACGTATCCACGGCGACCACGCCGTTCTGAAAAGAGACGGCCACGGTGTTCGGGCCGATCATCGGCTTTGCAGCAGCGCCAGCCTGCTCGGTGCCCCAAAGCTTGACGGCGATCATGACCACGTCGACCGGACCGATGACCGTCGTGTCGCCGGTGGCCTTCACTTCGGGCAGATGCAGGTCGCCAAGCGCGCTGAGAACCTTCAAGCCTTTTTTCTGCATGGCGTCGAGGTGCGCGCCGCGCGCCACGAAAGTGACATCCTGTCCACTGGCAGCCAGCCTTGCGCCGAAGTAGCCGCCGACGCCGCCGCTACCGATGATTGCAATCTTCATTTGCCGGTTTTCCCGTCTTGTTGGAGTCGATGAAAGGACCGACATGTTAGACGGTCGCGCCGGATTTTTGAATCGGTGCGTTGCCGCGAAGCGGGTGCGCAGCATAAAATTCATCCAATCGCATGGCCGCACCGCCGGTGTTGCCCGCGTCCCGATCGAGGTTTTTGCATGAACCGACCCGAAAAACTTCCGCCGACCGTCGGTCCGCATATCGCGTCCCGCATGGAAGGCATCGAGCCGTTCCACGTCGTGGTACTGATCAATCGCGCCAAGGAGCTGGAAGCGCAGGGGCGGTCGATCGCCAACATGGTGGTGGGCGAACCCGATGCACCGACGCCACCCTTGATCGCCGCTGCGGGTATCCGTGCCATCGAAGGCGGTCGTATCAGCTACACGTCTTCGCTCGGCACCGCGGAACTACGCGACAGGATTGCCGCCTGGTACCACACGCGTTACGGCGTGGAAGTGCCGCGTTCGCGCGTCATCGTGACGACTGGCTCATCGGGTGCCCTGTTGCTCACCATGGGTGCATTGCTGTCCCCGGGCGACCAGGTGCTGATGGCCGATCCCGGTTATCCGTGCAACCGGCATTTCGTGCGCACCATGGAAGGCGAGGCAGTCGGCATTCCTGTCGGCGCGGATACCGCGTATCAGCTCACGGCGGCGCTGGTGGAGAAGCACTGGACCGCAAGAACGGCGGCGGTACTGATCGCTTCGCCGTCGAATCCGACCGGCACGCTGATCGATCACGGTGAATTGCAACGCATCCACGCCGTGGTCAGGGCGCGCGGCGGCGTGCTGATCGTCGACGAGATCTATCACGGCCTTACTTACGGCAAGCGCGATCGAAGCGCGCTGGAGTTCGCCGACGACTTGTTCATCATCAACAGCTTCTCCAAATACTTCGGCATGACCGGCTGGCGCCTGGGCTGGATGGTCGCACCCGAGCAGTACGTCGCCCCGATCGACAAGCTGGCGCAGAACCTGTTCATTTCGCCGTCAGATCTGGCGCAGCAGGCCGCGCTCGCCGCGTTTCATCCGGACACGGTCGCGCTGCTCGAGAAAAGGCGCGACACGTTCCGCGAGCAACGCCCCGGTCACGCCCGAAGGCGCGTTCTACATCTATGCGAACTGCGAACGGTTGACCGCCGACAGCTACAGCTTCTGCTGGGACGTGCTGGAGAAAGCCGGCGTCGCCATCGCGCCGGGACTCGATTTCGGCAACCACCTGTCGAAGCAGCATATGCGCTTCTCGTATCCGAAAGCGATTCCTGTTCTGGAAGAGGGTGTCGCGCGGCTGCGCAAGTATCTCGGAAAGTAAAGCGTCAATTCAAAGTTTTCACCACGAAGACACGAAGACACGAAGAGAACCAAGAACGAGGAAAGTGTGCCTTTGACAGATTTTCTCGCGGCGCAAAATGCCGGCATCGGAGCATGCAAATTCTCCGACACGAACTCATCTCTGGATCTGGCCCTTCTTCGTGCCTTCGTGACTTCGTGGCGATACAAGGAAAATCACTACTATGACTTTCATGCCCGGCCTCAAGCAACAAACCATCCGCGCGAACGGTATCCGCGTGAACGCGTGGGTCGGGGGCGAGGGGGATCCGGTCGTATTGCTGCACGGCTATCCGCAAACCGCGCAGATGTGGCGCAAGGTTGCGCCGACGCTGCTGAACCGCTTCACGGTGGTGTGTCCGGACCTGCGCGGCTACGGCGATTCCGACAAGCCGCGCGACGGCTACGACAAGCGCAGCATGGCGAAGGACGTCAGGGAAACGATGAAGGCGCTGGGCTTCGAGCGCTTCGCGCTGGTCGGCCACGATCGCGGTGCGCGAGTGTCCCACCGGCTCGCAGTGGATTATCCGGAAGCAGTGAAGAATCTTACGGTGCTCGACATCGTGCCCACGCATACGGTATTCCGCGACGCCGGCAAGGATCTCGCCGCCGCCTACTGGCACTGGTTCTTCTTCCAGGTTCCCGACCTGCCGGAAATCATGCTCGCCAACAGCGCGGAGCCTTTCCTGCGCAGCATGTTTCGCGCACTGTGCTTTCGCCAGGATGCGATAGAAGAGCCGATGTTCGCGGAGTATTTGCGAGTCTTTCTGATGCCCGGAACGATACGCGCGGGCCTGGAGGACTATCGCGCCGCCGCGACGGTGGATATTGCCGACGACGAGCGCGATCTCGGCAAGAAACTTTCCTGTCCCGTGCTGGCCATCTGGGGCGAGCAGGGCAAAATGCATACGTTGTTCGACGTGCTCGCCACCTGGAGGGAGAAAGCCGCCGACGTGCGCGGCCATGCGTTGCCGTGCGGGCATTTCATTCCAGAAGAAGCGCCGGGCGAACTGTTGCGTGACCTGATTCCCTTCCTGGGCCAGGGCCGTTGAACGCTCACCCGGCGCCAGGGTCTATGGCAATGGCCGGCCGCATATCCTGCGAAACCGGTTTGATGACTGAGGCACCGACATGAAACTCCGAATTTTCGTCCTGTCCGCGTTCCTCTGGTGCTCGGGCGCGGCACCCGCATACGAACAGGAAGAAACCTTTACCGACCTGACCCCGGGCAAGGACATGCTCGACCCCGCCAGGCTTTCGGCATTGCTGCGCGAGAACGATGTCCGGGCGATGAACAACATCGCCTTGCTGTGGGCGAAAGGATACGACGGCAAGCAGAGTTTCGAAGAGGCGTTGAAGTGGTGGAAGGAGGCGGCCAAACGCGGCTACACGGTGGCGATGAACAATATCGGCCTGCTGTATGCCAATGGCCACGGCGTAAAGCAGGACTACAGCGAAGCCTTCAACTGGTGGCACCAGTCGGCTTTCCTCGGCAATGCCTGGGCAATGAACAGCGTCGGCGATCTTTACGAGAACGGCCTCGGCACGCAGCGCAATCTGCAGATGGCGATGACGTGGTACCAGAGCGCCGCGGTGCAGGGCGAGCCGATGGCGATGTACAACATCGGCGTGTTGTACGAAGCCGGCGGCGGTGTCACGCGGGACGACGCCGAGGCGATGGCCTGGTTCCGCAAGTCGGCGGAACGCGGCTACGCGTCGGCGATGCACAGCATCGGAAAAATGTATGCCGAAGGCCGCGCCGTGGGCGCCGACCCGGTGGAGGCATTGGCCTGGTACAGCGTCGCCGACTTGCGCTATCCGCCGGAAGATGCCGGAGAGGCCAGGTCCAACCGCAAGGACATCGCGGAACTCTCCATGCGCCTGGATGCCGATCAGGTCGCGCGGGCAAAGGACAGGGCTGCGGCGATCGATGTCCTCACCCAACCGGCCAAGCCGGAACCGCCGAAACCGCTGCAGCCCGGCGAGAAATCAACTTGATCATCCGCCGCGTCGCGTCGGCTGGCCTCGCGTTCGTGCTCGCCGTACCGCTCGTCGCGATTGCGGCAGAATCTGCCGGCCAAACCGCGCCGGACGCCGCTGAAATGGAGCCTGCGCGAAGCTACGGGAAGCATGCCAACGACGGCAGCATTACATCGCGAAAGTATCTCGGCAATGCCGGAGCCGAGGAACTGTCCGAAGCCGAACTGATGCCGGCCCTGGTATCCGCGCTGGACCAGATGTCGAAATATCACCGCCTGGTCGCCTCGCCGGAAATCATCCGCGTGCCCCACGAACGCATCGAAGCCATGGTGTGCAACGCGAAATGCGGCGCGCGCGCAGTCTACCGCCCGGGCGAAGGAATCTACCTGGACGACGATCTCAAACCGGAAACGGATTTGTTCGCCCGCTCGATCCTGCTGCACGAACTCGTGCATTACGCGCAGGACATGAGCGGCGAGTATGGGGACATGCGGCCTTGCATGCGCTGGTACCAGCGCGAGCAGGAAGCCTATGCGATCCAGAAAATATTCCTCGGCATGACCGGCAGCCCGACCCGTGTGGGCTACTCTGCACACAAGTCCACCTGCGACGACGAACCCAAGTCGGTTGGCACCGGGGCCGCACCGGTCAGGTAGTTCATCGCACGATCCGATCGGCCGCGGCCATTCGCATTCGCTATCAATCCGCCGCAGGCAATATATTGGACGGCGCCGCGTTGCATGACGAACAATGCCGCTTCCGAATCCGGAGAAAGCCATGGCCGCAAACCCGACACCCTTTTCCCTGCACGTCGGCGACGACGTGCTCGCCGACCTCAAGGCCCGGCTCGCGCGCGTGCGCTGGCCCGACGAGATACCCGACAATCACTGGAAATACGGCGCCGACCTGCCTTACCTGAAATCGCTGGTGGAATACTGGCGTGACGGATACGACTGGCGCAAGCACGAAGCCAGACTCAACGGCCTCAAGCAGTACAAGGTGAAGCTCGCCGGGATCGACGTGCATTTCATCCGCGAAGAAGGCAAAGGGCCGAAGCCGATGCCGTTGTTGATCTCGCACGGCTGGCCGGGTTCGGTGCACGAGTTTCACAAGATCGTGCCGATGCTGACGGACCCGGCGAGCTTCGGCGGAGATCCGGCGGATGCGTTCACCGTCATCGCGCCATCGCTACCGGGCTATACGTTTTCGTTCGCGCCGAACCAGCCGCGCTTTTCCGTCGAGCAGATTGCCGACGTGTTCGCCGAACTGATGACCGGGGTGCTCGGCTACAAGCGCTTCGCGGCACAGGGCGGCGACTGGGGCGGCTTCGTCACGTCGCGGCTGGGCCATGCCTATCCGGAACGGCTCGCGGGGATTCACCTGAACCTGCTGAGCCTGCGCCGTGACACGCCGATGCCGGACAAGCCGACCGAAGAGGAGAAGCGCTATTTCGACGAGCGCGCGCATTGGATGAAGGAAGAAGTCGGCTACACCTGGATCCAGGGCACCAAGCCGCAGACGCTGGCGTATGCGCTGACGGATTCGCCGGTGGGCCTTGCGGCCTGGATCGTCGAGAAATTCCATACCTGGAGCGACCACAAGGGCGATCTCGATGGCTACCTGGGCCGCGACGAGATGCTGACCAACATCATGCTCTACTGGGTGACCGGTGCGATCGGTTCGTCGTTCTGGCCGTACTACGCGCGCATGCACGGGCCGTGGCCGATCCCCGAGGGCGCGGTCATCAAGGTGCCGATGGGTTACGCCGAGTTTCCCAAGGAAATCCTGCGCCCGCCGCGCTCGCTGGCGCAGAAGATGTATAGCGACATACGGCGCTGGTCGAAGATGCCCAAAGGCGGACACTTCGCCGCGCTCGAGCAACCGGAGTTGCTGGCGAACGAAATACGAGAATTTTTTCGGCCGCTGCGCTGAGGTTTCGCCCCACCATACCGAATATAGCGAACGCATGACGCAGCCAGTCGATGCCAAAGAGGCAAAAGTAAGTCATATGTAAGCGGGCTGGGCGGACAATTCTGTGGAGCGTTCGGTGACCTTCTGGTCGTCTTCCGAAATGGGTTCGAACCTGTACGCGGAGCACAACAAGTAGGTCAATCCCGAGCGCATTGGTGCATGGGCACGTCGTATCTGGCTGCGTTATGGTTTTGTGGCACGCCATCCGGATTCGGCAGGAGAGACATTGCCGAAGAAGACGCAGCAACTAGCCAAGCTGTCACGGCCGCGACTGTTTGACGCGCTGCCGCGAAAGCGTCTTTTTGATTTACTCGACGAACAGCGGAAGCATCCCGCGATCTGGATTGCGGCTCCGCCGGGTTTCGGGAAGACGACGTTGTTGGCGAGTTATATTGAAAGCCGTAAGCTGTCATGCCTTTGGTATCA
>WNFL01065451.1_pt1 | contig 54353 bp, 67 predicted proteins | sample 5400361 | NCBI WGS metagenome assembly WNFL01 (sample SAMN13153351, study PRJNA577476) | soil metagenome | isolation source: 40 cm soil on Douglas fir-dominated hillslope | place: USA:California | collected 2013-09-17 | reverse complement strand
ATCGGTTGGAAGATCGTCCGAAGCCGTACGAGAGGCGTGGGCCCGAATATACAAATAATGGGTCGCTTGCGGGGAGTACGAGATCCTCAGAACGAGGAAATCTCCGAATTTGTTTGTCATGGACGCGGTGAGGAAGAAGGGGCGGGACAAAGTGAATCGTCTTCAACTGCAAGAGAGAACAACACACACGTGACAGCAGTACAGTACAAGACCATACACCAACATGCTAAGAAGTAACAGGATCGCGCAAAAATGCGAGCACCGACTACGCACCATCAGTAACCTCGTCTCCCTCCGAACAACCGACATACGGATGTAGTTCACATCCCATGTAGCCGATGGCTTGCCCCTCTCCGGCTTGTAACACCCTTTCTTTCCGCTCGAGATCCACTGCCATCCACGCACCAGTCTCCTGGTCCCGCCAGTGAAGGTCTGCACACACTCCTTGACCAGGGGGATGGGGAAAGAATAGATCATCTTCCCGCTCCATGATGCCTTTGGTGGGTTGGCCCACCCGCTCTTCTTCATCTGGCGAAAGGAACGGGTGGTACAGCGCGCCACGTGCCGTGATTCGGGTCACATTGTCAGGGTCAAGGCACTTGTTAAGGAGGTCCACTGCGTGATTCAAGAGTGGCCCCCGTTTTGCGGATGCTGGATCCTTGGGCGTGACCGCTTCGGTATTGAAGAGATCAGGGTTAAGGGTTTGAACAAATTTCGACCAGGGTGTCCGCTTCTCGACAGTCGTGATGTTTGTGGCGAAAGTTCGGTCTGTGAATCCCTTCAATGGGTGGGCCTCGTTGGGTGGACGTATCTTACTATGTAAAGCTGCAGTGTCCTCCATTACGTCTCTCCCCAAGATGGCCGATTGTTCCATGAGCGCCTCAATGTCCGAGTTCGCTGCGAATATCGGGAACCTTCCTGAAAGAAAGAACAGCATCACCGTTCCCACCGACCATATATCAACCGCTAAATCATGTCAACATTTGGGTGATGAAATAAGTCGGATACCCACCTGGAGTTTGGGTAGTACACTTGAACAACACCTCCGGTGCACGAAACCCGCGCGTGCCTGCGCGATTTGCCTTGGCCGAAGACCTAAATGGAATAGCGATGAGGGGTTGCGGGTTATGTGGCAAATGAAACATGCCTCGTATCCTCTGTCGGCCAGCCCACGTAGTGTGCTTCTGACACTGACTTGTCGCGCGACACTTTATGTGCACGCATGGCAAATTTTAAATGTCTCTGGCCTTCCTTTAGCTTTCCGTGTGGATGGGCCTCTGCTGGTGCAGTATGTTGACACGCCGTCTCCCGGGCGTCGTCGTATTCGAACGTCTGTAAAGGGTGGTCAGACTAATGACGAGGAATGTTCGGCATCACGGCGTACTTCGGCGAGCCCAAAATCGACCATCGTCCCCTCCCAAGTCGTAGGATTGAAAAGAAAGTTTGCAGGCTTCAGATCACGGTGGATGATTCCACGAGCGTGGATATCGCGCAGTGCTCGGAACATACAACGAAAGTATTGTCGGACTCCTTCCATTGACAGTGTTTTGTAGTATTCCTGTAGGCAACCCTCAGTCTATTACCCCGCCACCCATCGAAGAACGCAGACCTTGAACTCCTCGCTCTTCTGGTACGGCATGATAGCCAGCACCTGATCCTCGTGTCGGAAAGCGGTGATGAGTTGGGCTACGTGTCGACACCCACGGCAGGTTTCCATAATCACGATTTCATTCATCACTCGTCTCGGAGCGGAGGTGACAAGGATACGCTTGATGGCAACAAAGGACGACTTCCCAGGCTGACTTATACGTGATTGGTACCATGCAGATGTATGCGGAGGATGCTTGCCACGCCAGAGTGTGTTATCCCATTTCTTGTGGTAGTGGAGATCAATGGCTTTGTACACGGCGGAGAAAGTTCCTGTTATGGAATTTAATTAGAACGGAGTGAGGTTGTTACATAAAAAGGGTCTGCCACACCTGTCCCGAGACGATCCAGTAGCTCGTAATCGTCCGCCAACTGAGGTACCTTCTGTGCGAGGTCCTCCATCTCTTCTTCAATCTCGGCTTGTTCTTTTGGAGATTTCAGATCCAACGTGAGATGTTCATCCGACGTACGCTCCCTGAAATCCCCTTCACTGAGTTCGTGATCCCCAACTGGCTCGTCGTAGTCCTCCATGGTCTCGTCATCAAAATATTCACCCTCCATAGCTTGTTCTGCGTCAAGTGTCTCGTCGAGTTCTGTATTCTCTTCTTGTTCATCTTGTGGAGGAACCTTTTGTAGGATAGCGGTTGCATCTAGTTCCGGGTCAGGCTGTTCCTCAGTTCTCCTTAGATCCCCTTCCTCCTGTATTGCCTGTGCTTGGGGCTTCTTCCTTTTACTCTTCCGCTTACTGGGTGTCAGAAGCATTGGATCAGAGGAAGCATCGTCTGCTGGGAGCTCAAACGGATTCGAAGGATGGTGAGAAAACGGGTCTCGTCCGATGTACGCAATAGGGTCGGAGCTTTCCGAGGTCATGGAGAGGAACCGAGATCGGAAACAAAGAAAGGCATGTTCAAATATTAAAAAGGATACGGAACCGGGTGAACCGCAAACTGCAGGCAAAATGCAAGAATTGTGGTGATAGAGATGAGATGACGGGCGGAGGCCCGTAACCTGGATGAACCTTCCAATTCCTAAAAGTGAGTGGTTGCGCGAAGGCGTGAAACTATTGGTTGAGAGTTGATAGCAAAAGATGGTCTAAGCGTTTGAGATAGTCACATATACGAAGCCAGAGCTCCGGAGGTAAAGAAACAGCCAGTGCCTAACAAACCATCGATCCATCTGCGCAGCATAATGGGGAATTGAAGAGAAAGGACACCAACTATCTGTGACTGTTTCATACGCAATTTTGCCCAATTATCTTTGAAGCTATTAATGGAAGGAGACGAGTGCAGTTGGGTGCGTCACGTTCAGTCTGGTGAGGGCAAATGCGTTTATATGGACCCCCAGAAGCTATGTATGTGTGTGATACAGATTCCACGCTGCCGTCGGCCGGTAGAAACTACTTTGTGTGCAAGCAAGCGTAAGCCTCTGCTGAGTTAATCCCGCCAAACGATGGATGGAATAATACCGTGGAAGTGGTCGAGGAAAGATAACTGGTGAGCAATTTTGAACCGTATTTGAACCACTAAGGAAACGTAGACAAACCTGAGGTGAAAGTGTGCGCCATAAATACAAATAAACAAGCCAGAATAACATACGTATGTAAGGTGTGATACCATCAACAGTCTCATATCCCGCGTCTGGGCTTACACATGTACGTTCACTACGTCCTAGATGGCTGCCTATCGGTGTTTCTTGTCACTAATTGTCACTCCGGTGACACTTATGGAGACCGACGCCGAGCAACAGATCAAGCGGAACAAACTGACAGCTTAGCTCGTAGAGACGGACCCGCATGCCAGCTGTCCAACTCGGCGTCAAGCTCGCGGTCAGGTTGCCCTCTTCCACTCCTTGCAGTTTTTCGGTCATGAACATTGTACGATTTCGCCTAGTTACTTACCGTAAGTGCCTCCGGCTCATCCTTGACGACGCGAGCCTGAGCTGATCCTTTGTAACCGTTCTATGCCGACCCCTTGTCAATTATCGACCCGTATTGCTGGAAATACCGGTCGGTCGTGTATTAGTACTACTTTCGTTGCTGGACATCGTTATATTTATTGTTACTCTGCACGCGCAACTCCAAATCCTCACCAGCCAGCCACTCTCTGGTGCGAAAACCTTAGTCCTGACTCGTACCTTTAACCTACTCAATACGGTGTTTGTTCTAGGTTTCCCGAAGGTTTTCCTCTTCTCCGTTAGTGCGGGGACCCTCAGTTTGCCATGCTTGCATGTCATTTTCTTCCTTTGGACGGCAAATGGCTCACCAATTATACCCTAGGCTTCTTGTTCAATATTGGGCGCCTTCATCTCGCCTCTTTATGCCCATCGTCGAAGTCGCTTGGCTTTTTGTGGGGAGCGGTCTCTACCTTGGTAAGTAGCATTCTAATACACCTAACACCTAACTTGAACCCTAACTTCTGTTGGGAAGCCGGGTCCTTTGTTATCCTTTTTGTCAATGTGCCACTTCTCTGCAATGACGTCACAACGTTGAGGAACTCGGAGGCAAGAACTCCGTGAGTTTAGCTTTCCGACATTCCGGGTCGTTTCCTAACTCTATCGCAGGTCTGCTTGTCTAGAATTTAACGCTGCACGGTTTCTATGGTGGATAAATACTGTAATTTGTGCGGCTATTTCTCGGTCTTGGTGACAAACATACTGAAATAAGCCCAGTTCTCGTGGCTCTCGTGGTGATTACCACTTGGTTGTCGGTTCAATCTGCCAGAGGCTCCCAGCGAGTATGGAGCACCCCGCTCACGCGGGTCTGGATGTCCGAAACCAAGGACGTTGCGATATCGGTGAATCAGCGCCATTCTTTCTACATCACGACAAGCGCTAGACTGGGCCCTTATCTTGGACAAGTCGAACAAGATTCTTCTGAAGATCTCATAGATCCTGCCGGTCCTTCACGGGCGGCACCTCAACCAAGGCAATCAGGGGAATTCACACGTGCCAAATATGTCAGCACTGGAGCTGGCTATGTGCGTGCCAACGATCCAATTGCTGCGCTCGGGCAGATAAGCCAACCGGTCTATTCTGCCGTTCCTACGGCTGATTCAAACTTGCAAGACGGTGTCCCATATGGTACACATGACGGTGCAGTGGTGAAGTCTCTTCCCGCTCAAGGCATGTCAGGATCAGCAATTCGGCAAAACGTGCCAACCCTTTCTACATTTTTTAACCCAAACGTCTCCTCGAGCCAATCTTCTGCTACTAGCACACGGTCGTATCCCTACCCATTTCCGGCTATTCCGTCTTCTCAGCCACAGTCCAGACCTACTTCCAATGTACCATCACAGATGGACCAACCGTTCCAAACTCAACCTCTGGATAGAGAGTACACTTCTAGTCTCTTCCAGCATAACCGAAAGTCCAATGGCAATATGCCCTACAGTGCGCGAGGAAATACGAACCGTCACACTGCTGGTACTGCATTCAGTCTTTCTCCGTATTACGCTGGTCAGGAGGGCGACGATGACACCAGCTCCGTCGCGTCCCGATTCTCGACGACGACAGCGATGACAAGAGTGAATCCCAACAACCCTGCGACCGCACATCCACTGATACCAGCACTTGCACCTCTACCAAGGCTGCCGCCCGCCGGACAACCGCCCCCTATCCCAACGAGAAGCCCGAGGCGACAATCCTTTACTCGTTCAGACACTAACGCCTATTGGCAACAAGGACCCGTCCACCCTTTGCCTTTGAAGAGGGCCTGAAGAAATGAGAATGAGAGCGAAAGTCCAAATGCTCAACGTAGACAACCCAATATATAACCCCCCGGAGTCTTATTTCCTAGATCCAGTCCTTTCCAGTACCATTGGACATTATCTGCGCATATACCAACCGAATTCTGCTTGTAATCTAGGTGCTTCACTGTACAATTGTGACCACCCCTTCCAATTCGTGACTTGTAACTGCTTAAACGATCTCAATAAGTCACATAGTGAAAGGGCAACAGACATTAGATAATGTTTGGTCAGAGAAGGCCTTTGTTCTAGGTTTGACATGGACGAATCCCTCCATTTACTAGTCGGTATCATAGTTGTGCTCTTGTAAGCCCTCCAAGTTGTTTTAGTGGGTGTCTGAGATAACTGACACCCATCCTGAGCTGCGCATTCGTCGTGTGGCTCTTCCTTTCCTCTTGCCTTGGGACTCCTACCCGAAACTCATTATCCTCGGCCACGACACAGAGGTACCGTCGCCTACGGTCTGATTATGGACCATGGGGAGAAGTGGACGTCGTTGGTTCCCCAGAATATGAAATGGAGAACGTTAGAGCGACACGCGAGCACTCATATTGAGCCCTAGCCGCAAAATGTTCAATATTAATTGTTTGCAACACGCAAACACTTATATTGTGGGTGAATTCAACCATTGATTGTGTCTTTCCATTTGGTAGACGCATTTCTTAGAAACACCAAGCGAGATCACGACATCATTTGTGTGGGAGCGCCTTGAGCAGACGCCTGATACCCGAAGCACTACATATATTTATGTATTCATAGCGGGAATATCCTAGGCCTTGTTCATTCGCGGCACTTCGATCAAATCCACACTGACTCCATTGTTTGGATCGAGCTCTCCTATCACTACTTTTTCGCGTCCTTTTGTGGGTTTCACGAGCGTGCTCTTTGTGCTGTAGGTGAGAGCAAACGATCATTGCACACAAGAATACATAGACGTCATGCACCGACAGCTTCCTCTACGACTTTTTCTACCCACTCAAAGAATGGGATGCCTTTTCGGAAGTTCTGGCTCTGGATGCCCTGTCCATCCTTCTTGAGCGCGACAACACAGTCAAGCTGCCATTGTGCGTTGAATGACGTCGTGAAGTTCCTGTAATGAAGTTGTCAACCACTCAAGCAAGTGTACAAACACGTTACGTTCACGCACATGATAGTCTGCTCCCAAGCCCCGACGCACTTGGCCTGGACGTGATCAGAGAACCAAGATGCCTTGTCCTTCGTTTTGCACAGTTTTCGCCCGATCTCTACTATGTGTTGCAGCAAGCACCGGTTGATCTCGTGCACCAGGAATTGCTGGAGCTGCACCAGTGAATGGACAGTCGAGATCGCTTGCGGGAGGTGAATTTGGATGACCGAGGGGCCTGTGAGTGTGAACCGAATAGTTTGCCTGTATTTCGCTCAGAGACCACGGACAAGCAGTGCACCACCGAGCCCGCAACACGCACCGATCGTCCAGTCGCAGCATAGCCTCTCCAGTAACTTCCAACTTCCCCTTCGTAGCATCCTTCCCAAGCTTACTCCCAGTCTTCTCTTTCGCCCTCGCTGCCTCAGGACTAACGTTCTCCCATAACATCCTTACGAGCCTGTCTGTCGTCTCCCCAATCTTCAAGAACCTGCACTTGGCTGGTATCCCCGCCTCACTGATGCCCTGCGCAACAGCCTCGAGGTGTTGCTGGACGCCAGCCGTGAAGATCCGGTACTGCAACAGCTCGATGATGGGGTGAAGGAGCAGGGGCCGCTCGGGGTATATTTGCTGATGGAGCCTGTACGCTGGAATAGTTGAGTTTTGGTCTGGGAGACGCGGTGTGGCGTGCCGCCTTGCAGCATCTTGGTTCCAGCGATGGAGCTTGATTAGGAGAAGCTGGAGTGTCGCGTAGATTATGTCACAAATGAAGTTTGTTTCTGGATCAGAATCCGGGAGGGGAGATGGATCGAGGTCCTCTTCGTATATCTGAGAGAGAGTGAGTAGGTTCCTAACAAAGTCCTTCGAAGGTGTACCTGCTCAAATCGCAGTTTCATGGTTGGTGAGATGTCAACACACAGGCTCTTCTCGAGAGCACGAGCCGGCGCCGTCACCAAATCCGAGGCATTGGTGACTAATGCGTTAAAGATTTCCCGTTCGACCACCTCGCGTTGCAAGGAGGTGATAACCGTGTCTACGTCTTGGTCTTCTTCGTCGATATCGGACGGTACAAACGTACTACGGGAGACTCGAGGCTCGCCACCAGCATTCCGTTGGACGATTGAAACCATGAGACGCGTGGGCCGTCGATCCCCAGTCGCAATTGGGCCTTTCCCATCCTCAGTATTTAAAAATGCCACAGATGCCATTCGAATATCGATGGGGGCTGGGATATAGTTAGGAACGGAATGGACGGAGCCGCGATCACGTACAATTCTCAAGGCCGTAGGAAATGCAAATGTCTTTGGCTAAGTTGTCCGTGGACCTCCTTGAGGTAAATTCTCCGGGGAAAGGAGCGGGCACCAACGCCCAATTGGCATTCCTAGCCTTGAGAGCATCGGACCAATACCGCTCTCCCGATGCCAGTGCCCGCTTCATACTCGACGCGGCCTCTTTGAATGCGTTCGACGACTCGCGCAACGACTCATCTTTCCACCCGAGCGTCAGTTGCGCGTTGTACGCCTGCATCGACGGGTGCGGCCCGGGCCTGCTGATCATCGAGGAGAGCAGGCCGCGATGCGGGAGCTCGGAGAGTTCAGGTGTGATTGATGGGTCTGGAGCACCTGTGACGGATTTGAGGTAGACGCTTAGGATGTCACGCGAGACTGTGAATTCTGTGAGGGCCTGGCTGAGGAACGTTGAGAGGATGGAGATAAAAGCCTTCAAGGAAGACGTACAGAAGATTTGGGATGACATCTTCGCGTAGTTTTTGCAGTTCTGCTGTCGTCATTGGTTTCTTCTTCGTCGCAATGGTTTCATCTCCGTCGTCCCCTTCACCTTCTTCACCGGACTCTTCCTCCTCGGTTATGTTATCCTTTTGCTCGTCCTCTACGGCGTTGATCCATTCTGGTGTGTAGTCTTCCCAGATACTAGTGCCGCGCTCTTCGAATATTCGTTGCAATTGAACGCCTAACTGCTCCTCATACACCTTGGGATTTTCGTAAACCCATCCCCCGGCATCTTCAATGTCGTAGACGCGTCGCATTGGCGCGCCTTTCGCGTCCTTGTACGGTCGCTCGAGCGAGAGTTTTGTGTCCTTCCATGAAGGCTGGTCGTTGGAGAGAACCCGAATGGGCGTAGCAGAGCTAGTTCCTTCGTCCATACTCCACTACAAATCCAATGAGGAGACCGTTGAGGGGAGGTCCAAGATGCTGCGGACAAACAGAACGTGACTTGGCCTCTTGCCCCGGCTTGCCATGGAGTCGATCAACCGATTCTTATATGGACCGACACCACAGGAGCGAGTGCGGTCATGGCAGCAGAAGCTACGGCAAGAACAGCGTGTTGTCGATCGGGAAATCCGCCAGGTACGTGGTCGCCGGACTGCAACTACTTGCGAGGCGCTGAGTCGTGAAGCCAGCTGGAAGCCGCCCAGGCAAAAGCACGACAGCAGCTCAAGCAGTTGGCTAGCAAGGGAGACAGCAAGAACGCAAAGGTTTTGGCGAGGGAGGTCGTACGCAGCAATAAGCAGAAGGATCGGCTACATGTCTCAAAGGCGAGGCTGGGCTCAATAAATAGTCAGCTAACGCAGCAACTAGGTGTGCATGTTCGCTGTCTACCCTCGTTCTACGGCTTAATTTTGTGGCTCTCCAGCAATGATGAAGGTGACTGGTGCACTTCAGAAGTCGACGGAGATCATGAAGCTCTCGAATAACCTAATCAGGATTCCTCAAATCAGTGCCACTATGCGGGAGATGAGCATGGAGATGACAAAGGTCCGCGGCTTGTTTCGAAACCTTTGAGCTGCGTCCTAACCAGAATGCAGGCGGGTATCATGGAGGAGATGATGGACGACACGCTAGAAGGGCTAGACGAGGACGAAGAACTTGAAGAGGAGGCCGAAGAGGAGGTTGAGCGGGTTCTCTACGAGATTACCGACGGAAAGCTGGGCGTGGCTGGTGCGGGCAAGGAGCTGCCGGTGCGTAGAGAGGTGTTTCTTGCTTTACACTGTTGGGTGCTTATTCGTATAATAGAACCTCAACGACGCCGAGGTGGAAGCAGCCAACGATCGGGAGATGGCACGTATGCAGGCACAATTAAACAGCCTGCTGACCGGATAATAGAAGCTCTACGAGCAAATGTACTCGCATATTTACCTCACCCTCATGATTATTTTCAGTTTTTGTTTACATTTATCTCGTGTTCCCTTTCACTGCTTTATACTTTTCATCTTATCGAAAACCCTCGCCAACACTTTTGTCTGTCCATCCGACTGGAATAATATGCTGCGCACTCGTTCGTTCGTCCGTGTCGCCAGGAGCGCCCGTCCAGCTCAGGTGCTTGTTATCTGCGCTGTTCTGTCCGTCGTCGCGAGCGCCAGCACTCAAGGCAGGTCACCTGCGGTTTCTCTCGTAGGCGTTTGTGTTACACCGCGGGTATGCTGCTGCTGCCCCAACTGGAGGATTTGCAGGCAAAAAGAACGCAAATGTATGTCTCCCCCTTCAGGATGCAGAATCACTTGCTGAACAACATTTGCACAGGGAAAGTACACCGTAACGCTCATTCCTGGTGACGGTCGGTCTCTAGTCAAATCTCAATATCTGTACCACGAGCTCAACGACATGCAGGTATCGGCCCAGAAATTAGCGAGAGCGTCAAAGCTATCTACAGCGCCGTAAAGGTCTGTCGGCTTTCGCGGTTCACAGGTATCGCCCAACTGACGAGTCTCAAGGCGCCTATAGAGTGGGAAGAAGTTGATGTGACCCCCACTCTCGTCAACGGCAAGACCGCAATCCCAGACGTCGCAATTCAGTCGGTCAAGAAAAATACCGTCGCTCTCAAGGGTGCGCTAACTCATCTGTGCTCGCTACGTCAATACTTATTGTCTCTCTAGGTCCTTTGGCAACACCCAGTGTGTCCACTCATTGTCCTGTGTGGTTCCTCATGGCTAACACTCTGCCACTGCTCCACAGTTGGCAAAGGCCATGTATCCCTCAACCTGACCCTCCGTCGTACCTTCAACCTCTTTGCGAATGTTCGACCCTGCGCATCCATCAAGGGCTACAAAACCGCCTATGATAATGTCGACACCGTCCTCATTCGAGAGAACACTGAGGGCGAATACTCGGGTATCGAGCATGAGATTGTTGATGGCGTAGTCCAATCCATCAAGCTCATTACTTGGGAAGCGAGCGAGCGTGTGGCCCGATACGCGTTTAACCATGCCAAGTCTCATGGAAGGAACAGAGTGACTGCTGTCCACAAGGCTAACATCATGTGCGTGCCTGATACTTGAGCTGCAAATGGTGGTTTGACAGTGGTTTCGCGTCTAGGAAAATGTCGGATGGCATGTTCCTCTCCGCCTGCCGAAAAGTTGCAACCGACTTCCCCAATATCAAGTATGACGAAGACCTGTTGGACCGTGTCTGCTTGCAGGTATGCTGCATCCTCTTGGTACTCCCCCGATCTATGCTGAATACGCTCTGCTCAGATCGTCACCAACCCCGGCCCATACTCTGACCGCGTGATGGTTATGCCCAACCTTTATGGTGACATTCTGTCCGATATGTGCGCCGGTCTCATAGGTGGATTGGGCTTAACTCCGTCAGGCAATATCGGCAAGGTCTGTGCTCCATTCCTCCCTCTGGCTTAGCCTTATCTGGCATTTTGTAGGACGCCTCAATCTTCGAAGCTGTCCATGGATCTGCTCCTGATATCGCTGGCAAGGGCCTCGCAAACCCTACGGCTCTCCTGCTTTCCTCCATTATGATGCTCAGGTGAGCAGTCTTCACCCTCACTATAGAGTAGCGACATCTTACCTTCCTACCAGGCACATGAGCCTAAACGAGCACGCTCTCAAGATCGAGCAGGCCGCTTTGTCGGTTAGTATCTTTGATCCCTTCCTTTCCCTATGCCCACTTATCCGTTTCGAATGACAGACGATTGCGGAGGGCAGAGCTATCACTGGTGACCTTGGCGGTAAGGCCACGACGAAGCAGTTCACCGACGCCATCATCGCCAAACTTGCATAGAGGCGCTCAGAATGAGTCTTACGTCTCGACATGCGCACCCCCCCAAAAAAAAATTAGACGTGGGATTTGATGTGCACCACGGATGGGACTCTGTAATGGCATTCCCTGTTTATGCGTTTTATTCACTGCCCCTGGGCGCGATGGGTTTGGTGATTGGGGAAGTGTGGACCAAAGCGAACGGATTTTGTCTGCTTACTTGTCTTCCACTACCAATGGAGGTGTACGCACAATTCTCCGTTTTTATATTCACTATCGCCTGGAAACACGAGTCATGGTGGTCCAAACGGATTTCCGTTTCGACTCGACCGGTGCTGACTGTACAACTTGCAACTCTTTCCCATGTTTGGTCTTACCAGGCCTGGGAACCGTGGAACCCATGATTGAGGCAATTGCAGATGGAAGCATCGCGAGGTTCTCTGACCAGGTTATGCGCACCTAACTTGAAATAGATTCTGGGCTTCTCACCAACATGTCTAAGGGATATTAATGAGATAGCAGATTTGCTTCCAACGAGGCTGGATCAGAAAATTGAACAACCATTCGGTGCCTGTGCCTCGCATGCATGCCCACGGTTGATAAGATTGGTATAATTACCATAAGAGAAGAGATATGGTCAGGGCGTGGATATCACTATCTTTGTCCTCGGCTTGATTTGAGCAATGACGAAAACCGCCCTCCTACTCATCGATATCCAAAACGACTTTATCCCACCCAATGGATCACTTGCAGTGAACGGGGGTGACCAAATCCTGACCCCTGTCTATCGGATTCTCGACGAAGCAGCTGACCACTTCGACCTGGTTGTGGCGTCCCTGGCATGTCTCGCTGATCTACGCGTTGCATTCCTTCCCGAGACTGACCTTGAGGCTTGCAGGACTGTATGTGCTGCCGATGTCGCGAAAAAAACGCATTTATCATTATGCTGACCGCGCGCAGACCACCCGATGGGACATGTCTCATTCGCCTCGACACATGGAGAGGCCCCATTCGTGGCTATCGAGGTACCCAGGCTTCACGCAAAGGACGAGACTGTTACGCAAATGCTTTGGCCAGACCATTGCGTTCAAGGCACCCATGTCAGCGCCGTGGGTAATCCGATCGGAGTCTCCCACTCACTCTATCTCGATTTAGGGAAGCGGTATTGAAAATGGGATACAAGATCGACTAGACAGTGAGAAGCTCAGAGGCAAGGTAGAATATGTGCATAAAGCGAGTTGACTTTTTCATTTTGGTCGCCACCCAGGACCCTCTGAGGAGCCGAGATTAATGTGCTTTGATAGGGTTCGGACAAGCGGGTAGACTCGTACTCGGCATTTGCAGACAACCAGTACACGCTCTTCTCCCCGCTTGCGAAGATTCTTCACGAGCACCATATAACCGACACAGTCGTGTGCGGGCTGGCCACCGACTATTGCGTACGCTACACCGCTATTGATGCATGCAAATTTGGGTTCAAGACCAAGGTCGTCACAGACGCCGTTCGAGCGGTAGACCCAGCAAACACCGGGAACGTCCTGAGCGAGCTGGAAGCATGGGGGTGCTCACTGGTGACGAGCAAAGATGTCTAAGCGCATTGGAGCGGACATCTGGATAGTCTAGCGAAACAGTCGTGCGTGTAATTGCGGTGTTGTGCGTGTGACAAGGTACGCGTTAGGAGGACATATTCCCAATTTGAAAGGTGAATAGAGGGCTGGTGGAAACGCTGTGATAGCCGAGCGTAGTGCTGTAGCTGCTGATTGACGCTGAGACGTTGAGGTGGTTTGGTTGGGTGGGGTTGGGCGAGGATTTCTAACCACTACCTCTGCCGCCTCGTCAGGCAATTCCACGGTCTCCTCTCCAACGCAGCCTCGTACAGGCAATTACGTCCATCTCCATCCCAGAATAAACTCTTCTAAACCCAGAACGGTCAGTCCCTTACCATACCCATATGACGCCAGCCAGCCGCTCAGGGTTGCTTACCGTTCCTCCTCACCAGTTCACGTTCATCCGCCAAGACTCTTTTTGTACGATCCTATTGCACAAGTAAATCCGGTATCTCGAAAAACCTGCACAAAATCCAAAAAACGTTCAAAGAAAACCCCCACAAAACCACAAAAGACGAAAACCTGTTCAGATTCTTGACGCTAGCTACACGATAACGATAGTACATCATGTCCGACCCCAATTCTTCGTCTCCCCCCGCCGCCTCGGGTGAGTCCAAGCAGGGCAATCCTGGCGGCTCCTCGAACCGTGGCAGGCGCTCTGCTAAGCCGACCGGTGGCTCCAACGCCTCCGGAAATGGCTCCAAAGCACCAGTCGCCAAGTCAACCAGCCAGCACGCAGTCCGGCACTAGTGGCGCCCGTAACACCGATGGCGCCTCCAGTGATGGCAAAGGCAGCACGGGCCGACGAAGTGGTGCCCAGAGCAGCCGTGGTGGTCGTGGTGGTCGAAAGCAGCCCTCCAATGCTAACCAACGCCCCAACAACAAGGACGCAGCCTCTCCTGCAACTACAAGCCCGGGCGAGGGCGGGAGTTCCGCTCTCTCCAACCTCCAGAAGGCTATCGCAGACCTCAAGGCCATGCCTAATAACGGCAACCAAGCGTCCTCGGCTAGTGCCACTCAACCAGTCCCACCCACGCAATCGACTCTTACACCGAGTGCCCCTCCCTTCCATCCAGCGTCATTCGTCGCTCCCGCCCCCGAAGTGCCCCCAAGACATCGAAAAGCTCAGTCTATGGGGCCTACCCCTCAACAACAGATTCAGAGTTACTCCAACCTTGGACAATATACACCAGGTCTTGACTCTATGAACGAAGACGGCGAGTTTCAACCCACAGAGACTGTCTCTCCATTGGCCCAATTCGGTCGCCATCAGGCGATGGGTTCTTTCACTGCTCCTCGATTTGCCGCCCTTCAAGGGCAAGGCACGCAGCCCCCTGGTGAAGGCGCTGCCGCCTCTGGTCGTCCGCAACTCGCCCCTAGCTTCCAGTTTGGTAACAAGCGCAGGACCAACAGCGTGTCCATTGGTCCGCCCATCAGCGAAGAAGACGCCGGCTTTCAATTCCCGCAAACCCCTCAAACTCCACAAAACCCACAAAACCCACACAAGCGCAGTGGTAGTGAGATCATGGCCGAGCAGATCGCTATCCAAAGCCAAATCGAAGCGCTCCAGCAACAACAACAGCACCTTCTGGCCCAGCAGCTGGCCGGTGGTCAAGTGCGTGTGAGATTCACTATCTTTGACATTTGCTCACCGTAGGTACAGGTCATGGGTAGTTCCATCTCCGCTCCCAATCTCAGCGTGCGAGGTGCAGCTCATAGGCGGATCCAGAGTCAGCAGGTTCCTAGTGGACCAGGCTTCCCTGGTGCCTCCAACCCTCCTCAGAATGTCCCCACTTTCACCAGTCAGGGAGGTGGCCTCGGTATTGATCAAGCTGGTATGCCCCGTGGTCATGGTCGCCGCCATTCAGTCAACGTAGTCAACAAGGGTCATGCCTCTGCCCCCTCTCAATTCTTTTCCTACAATGGCCTTGAAGGGTTCGATGATGGCTTCCAGCCTCCCCCGCCCGCTGCCGGCAATGGAAATCACTCTCGTGCTCAGTCCCGCGCTGATTCTAGCTGGCGCATCAGTAAGTATGCCTTACATTTGTTCGGCGGTGACCTCATGGCAACTTTTCAGATGGTGGTGCAGGTGCTGTCGGAGCAGGCAACGGGTATCAGGCCGACCTTGCTCAAGCACAGGCGCAGCTCCAAAGCCTCGCTCAATTCCGCGCTGCCTCTGGCGGGCACCACGCCAAGATGCCCTCGTTCAACTTCCCGAATATGCTCCCGAATATGATGGCCGCGAACATGATGGGCCTTGGTGGAATCAACCTCCTTCAGCAGCAGCAACAATTCCAGATGCAGTTGCAGCAACAGAACCAGCCTCAGCGCAAGTCCCTTTTCGCGCCTTACCTGCCTCAAGCCTCCCTGCCTCCCCTTCTTGCTGCTGGCAAGCTCGTCGTTGGTATCCTTCGTGTCAACAAACGTAACCGCTCCGATGCCTATGTCGCAACTGAGGTCTTGGACGCCGATATCTACATCTGCGGCTCTAAGGACCGTAACCGCGCGCTCGAGGGTGATATCGTCGCTATCGAACTTCTCAATGTCGACGAGGTTTGGACTACCAAGAAAGAAAAAGAGGAGAAGAAGCGCAAGAAGGAGGAGAATGCCGCTTACGATATGCGTGCTCCAGTCGGCAGGAAGAACGAGAAGAAGAAAGACGACGTCGAAGTCGAAGGCCAAGGCTTGGGCTTGTTTGAAGACGAAGAAGTCACGGATGATGTCAAGCCGCAGTTCGCCGGTCATGTCGTTGCTGTAGTCGAGCGTATGCCAGGCCAGCTCTTCTCTGGTACCTTGGGCTTGCTCCGCCCTTCGTCCGCTGCCACCAAGGAGAAGCAGGAAGCTGAGAGGAGGGAACGGGAAGGCGATCGAGGAGACGAGGGTGCGAAGCGTGTACCCACGGAGAGGCCCAAGATCGTCTGGTTCAAGCCCACCGACAAGCGCGTGCCACTTATCGCCATTCCGACTGAGCAGGCACCTTCCGACTTTGTTGAGAACTCTGAGGCCTACGCCGACCGCCTTTTCGTTGCTTGTATTAAGCGCCATGTAAGTACATAAGTACAGGTCCGAGTTCATGTTGAGGGTTACTAACACGACCTCTCTTTTTTAGCCCATCAGCTCGCTGCATCCCTTCGGTACTCTCGTTGAAGAGCTTGGCCCCATTGGCGATGTTGAGGTTGAGACTAGCGCTTTATTGAAGGATTGCAACTTCCCAACTGAGGATTTTAGCGAGAATGTTCTCAAGTGCATGCCCCCGATCCCTTGGACGTACGTGACTCTAATTTCGTGTTGCCATTTGTATTGACAACAACACAGCATTCCTGAACGCGAATTTGAGATTCGCAAGGACCTGCGTGCTCAACGTCTTTTCTCAATCGACCCCGATGGTGCCAAGGACATTGATGACGTGTTATCGATTACAACGAACAAGGACGGCACCTTTGATGTCGGTGTTCACATCGCCGATGTTTCTTACTTCGTTAAACCTAATACCGCCCTTGACCGCGACGCCCGCAAGAGGGCCACGAGTGTTTACCTCGTCCAGCGTGCAGTGCCTATGTTGCCTCCTACGTTGAGTGAGCAACTTTGCAGTCTTGTCCCTGGAGAAGAGAGGCTTGCGTTCTCCGTCGTATTTACCTTGACGGAGGACGCTCGCATCATCAACAAGTGGTTCGGCAGGACGACCATCAAGTATATCGCGTTTCTTGCTCACTAATGTCATAAACTGACGATGTTGTAGATCTGCTGCTAAGCTCACGTATGCTGACGCTCAAGCTGCGATTGACGGAGGCTCGTTGCCTGGCTCCGTTTCCATCTGCGGTGACCATGACAAGGCCGAAATTGCAAAAGATATCCTCGCTCTCAACGACCTCGCCCAACGACTTCGTAAGCGTCGCGCACAGAACGGCTCGTTGCGCATTGACAGAGCCCGCCTCATGTTCCACCTCGACGAGAATGGCACGCCATTCGACTGCTATAACTACATACAGAGCGACTCAAACCGGCTCATCGAAGAGTTTATGCTGTTGACGAACTTTGCTGTCGCACAGCAGATCGCTGTTAACCTCCCGGAGCAAGCCCTCCTTCGTCGCCATGAAGAACCCATTGACCGTCGCATTGTTAGTCGTGATTGTTTTATAAAACCTCTAAATCATACTAACCACAAACAGGTCGCTTTCCAAGAACGTGCAAGGCGGGTCGGGTTCGAGGTGGACATCTCTTCGGCTGGCGCACTTCAGCGCTCATTTGAGGCGATTGAGAACCCGGACGTGAGGTACCAACTCGAGAATCTTGCTACCAAGGCCATGCAGCGTGCCAAGTACTTCTGCGCTGGTATGCTCGATATCGCCAAGTACCAACATTATGCGCTCAATACGCCTCTCTATACGCACTTTACGTCACCGATCCGCCGGTATGCGGATGTCCTCATTCACCGCCAGCTCGATGCCGTCCTGAGTGCCATTGAGGGTGAATTCAAGTTTGCCATGGATCGTGACTCTGTTGCCAAGGTTGCTCAGCATTGCAACATGTGAGTGGAAGATTTAATTTCTTGCGTTAGACACGCTGACAATTCTTGGTGTTTAATAGCAAGCAGGACATGGCCAAACTGGCCCAGGAACAATCTGCTCACCTGTACCTCTGCTTGATGATCAGTGATTTGACGCAGCGTTATGGCCCTGTGGTTCGTCAAGCAAAGGTTGTCGGCGTTCTAGATGCCGCCTTCGATGTCATTGTCCCTGAGTTTGGTATCGAGAAGCGCGTGCATATTGACCAGATACCGATTGAGGTGAGTTCACTCTATCAGCCCTTCAGGGTGGAAGACTGAGGAAAGCGTTTTGCACGATAGAACCACGTCTACGATGAGCACCTCCACAAACTCCAGATCTACTGGTCGGAGCGTGATGTCATCTCGTGGTTGGCCGACAACAGTGACGATGAGCACCTGAAGAAGGTCAAGCAGACGGCGCAGCAGCACGCGCTCAATATGGAGGTGACCTCGCGGTCTGTCAACGACGAGAGTGCGTTGTTCGATGACGACAACGAGGATGACGAGCAAATTGTCGTGAACCGGACGAGCCCGGCGCAGAAAGAAACGTCAAAGCAGAGGCTAGTCTCGATTGCCAAATCCAAGCCCGAGTTTGAGGGCATTCGCACGACCGCTGCTGGACACCGTATCCAAGAGGTAAAGGAGCTCATGACGGTCCCGGTGCGTATATATTGCTTGAATTAGTGGTTTAAGGGGTTCCTGACTGACACTGATTGGGCAGGTCATCGTGACGGCGGACCTGATGAAGAGCCCACCTGTTATCAAAGTATATGCCGTCAATCCTTATGCGAGGGAGAGTGCGAGCGGGAACAAGTGATCGCCGCATGGATTCGCTTTGGGAATCGCGTGCTGTGTGCCACCCTGGAATATGCGTTTGTAATGCTAGCTAAAGTGACGGTCTTTGAGTCTTAGCTCCACATTTTGCGACCGTGGTAAGATTGACTGATACTGGAGAGACTGGCGCAAGTCTAAGCCAATTTCGGAACTGGAAGGCTCTTGACCAATTGCAGTAAAGGTAAAGTGATAACAAAATACGTGTTCAGGTGTATTTTGGAGCAGTATTTTGAAGCATTTTCAAAGATCGCAGGTCGCGGTTGGGGTCGGGCCGCCGCCCGGAGGTTGGCGTGAATAGAATAGGATAGAATAGGATAAGTGTACCTGACGTTCGGCCAAGGAGAAGGAAGAAGTTTCGTTCGTTCGACTCCAACGCTGACTTGGACTTGGTGACTTGGATGATGCCTAGCGAGGACGCTGGCGCTGCCCCGGCAGCGTCAAAGCGGAAACGTGTTGAAGACGTCGTCGACGGATCGAACGGTACACCCCGCAAGAAGACGCGCACCAGGGTGTCGTACAGCTGCTCAGAGTGCCATCGACGAAAGCAAAAGGTCAGCCTATGCCCACTACCGACCAATTTCTCTGCTTACTATCAGCATTTGCAGTGCGACCGTCAGCAGCCATGCGGTCATGTAAGTTGCTGAGCCATCGCCGCTGCCTGTCTCAGTGAGCTCATCGGCCACCCCCGCTTGCCTAGTGCATCGCTCGCAAGGTCCCTGAGCTCTGCAAAGGGTATACCCCCGGCAAGAATGACACCTCAGACCTCACACAGCGCCTTGCTCGCCTCGAACGTATCATTGAACTTGCACTCCCTGGCTATAGCGGTTCCGCCTCGCCCCCAGAACAAGACTCGCCCAGGCTCAACGCCCACGATGTCGATATGTCTCGTGGGAGTAGCCCAGACGACGAGGGAAAACCTCTCATCCCCACCGGCGGTGCCCTTGTCAATGGTGGTGAATATTACGGCAACAGCGCACTCGGCAGTGTCACATACGCACCCATTTTCGAACAGCTGCATACCAAGAGTATCCCTGGTGCTATCGAAGAGGTCTCAGCTTCTGAAAAGCTGGAGAGTTTGGTTCACGAGTGCGGCGTTCCTCCTCATAAACTCCCAGGTATGATTTTGCTCTTTCTCTCCCTGATACGGTGGTTGGTGCTCAGGCAGTAGCGTACTTCCAGATCTTCTCGAGGAGCTTCCGCCGCAGCAGCTCTGCAACGCCCTGATCGACTATTACTTTGCCGCCGTGAACTATACCCGTTACCCCATTGATGAAGCAGGCTTTCGCCGCGCATTCGATACTATCACCCGCACGGGTCTCCGCATCCAGGCAGAGGACGTCCGGTTCCTCCCTCTCCTCTTTGTCGTTCTAGCTATCGCGGCCCGCTTGGCACCTGACCAGCTGTTAGGAAACGAGCATCACCGACGGATTACGAGTTTACGCTACTACTGGAGCTGTGAGTCCGGTGACACCCCACCCGCGCGGACCACTTCTCACGCCCACACCTTGCCAGCCCGCCGGTCACTTCTGATAGCAGCCGCCATCCAGACTGATTCTTTGGAACTTGTTTTGGCGCGTCTTTTGGTAGGTGGTCGAACCCACCATTAACTTCGCTAAACTAAATTCACTTCGCTTCCCTGTTCTTTCGTTATCAGAGTGCTCGCTTCCTCGTATTCGATCGCAGAGTGACGGAATGCTGGAGCCAGTTGGGTGCTGCGGTGCGAACGGCGCAAGCACTTGGTCTGCACCGTGATGGTGCCGTGCTTGTGAGTGTTTAGTAGAGTCCCGGTTATGCACGAACCGGAAGTCCTCAGTCACCCGTTTCACAACAGGGCCTCGACCACCAGCAGACAGAAGATAGACGGCGAATATGGTAGATCTACGCTCATTCTCCCAACTAGTTAATGGTTCAGGCTAAATATCTTGATAAGGTCATACCTTTACCACGCCGATCGCACCCAGGCACTCATTTTAGGAAGACCATCTGCTGTACGTACGATAAGCTTGGGTACGACACTATTTGTTGACCTTCTTTGAAGATACAAGATGAGTATACCTCGACCTTGACCCCAGTCAATCTTGATGAGTCGGTGCCCGGAACCCCTCGGCCCCTCCCCCTCACCACCGTGAGTCAACCTAACTTTATACTGCACTGCCTAAAACCTGCTATAGCCTACACCGTGGACCTTTATCACCCTACGACACCAGCTCGCCGTGATAATTGGCCACATCGTCCACCACTTCCAGCAGGTACGCAACCACCACAATTACAACAGCGTCATCGCCCTTGATGAAGAACTACAACAATTTGTCGCCCTCCTGCCGCCCCATTTCGCCCAAGATGACCCAGATACGAGCCTTGATGCCTCCCAGCCATACATCCCAGTCCACCGCTTCATCATTATTACAGAAGTCTTTTTCGTCCGCATATCGTTGCACCGACCGTACCTCCTCCGGCGCCTCAGCTCCGATCGGTACTCCCTCTCCCGGCGAGCATCCTTCGATTCTGCAAAACGGGACTACCGTACCCGACAGGCATTCAAGCAAAGTGCCTCCTCAAGCGCCGAGGTCCTCCGTGTTCTTGGGGGTGCTTACCGCGAGTTCCAGGCTGCAATGATTGCAGGCATTGCTCTTATGATCGACAACTCTGGCCCCGAAGCGGGCGAGATGCATGATATTCTCGACGGTTTTATGCGCGATCATGAGGGGATGCAGGATATGGACCCCACGACGAAGCGCGAGCTCAAGATAATCGAGTTTTTCAAACGTAAGGCTGCAGCCAGGTCAGAGGATGGGATCGTGACCGGGACAAGCGGAGATGCTTCTACTGGGTACACTGGCCCCATGAGTGCGCTGAAAGGGCGAACCAACTCGCTCGTGGGGATGATGCAGCAGTTTAGGGGCGTGTCTGGTAGTCATCCGACCCAGGGCACGGCGAAACGCACGGCGACGTTCCGCAATCTTGCACTCCAACAGCCGATGTACCAGGGCACGCCGACACCTACGCCGTCCTCACCCGACCAGGGATTACACTCACCCCAACAGGGTCGCGCGGGTGGGAGCGCTGGGAGCGGGTTCACGCCCACGGACGAGGCACAACAATTGCTTGACGTATGGTGCAATAGCGTCATCAATAGTGGGGGTATGGCTCCTGATGCTCCTGCGCCAACGCCGGATGCACAAGGACAAGGATGGGCTGCGGCGGCTGCTACGCCTGGCATGGCAGGATTTGCAATTGCCTTCCCGCCCATAGAAAGTATGGGTGATTCCACTGGTGTCGGGGCGAGTGCTAGTGCGGCTCCGACGTATGAGGCTGATTGGAATTATTGGGAGAACTTGGTCAGCGCCATTAACCGCAATGGTGCGCCTGCGTAGACACGGTAGTGTTCTCATCTGTCTTCGTTTGGTTATGTGACTGCAATTTGGTTCGGTTTCTTCTTTGGTTCCCTTGGTGGTACAATTCCACTTGTATCACTCGTCTGGTCTGGGTGACACGCATCTATGTACTCCTTCTGAATATACGTTGCACGATTTGGCCTCATGACCCGGAGCCAGGTGGCAGGTGACCGCCTTCGACATCCCCATCCTCGATGGGTCTTTCGCACTCTTGGACACTTCCATCACCTTCAACGCATGACTCCACCAGTATCCCGTAGCGCGGTCCTTCGCCTGCTCAACGCGAGCCGACATACCGCTTGTCCATGTCATGGATGTTCGACGGCTCATGCTGCAACGGGGTCGCTCCATGCGGTCATGAACTTACGCAAATACGCCGCTCCGGTCGAAGCTAGCAAGAAGGAGTATGCGTTTGAGGTATTTATCTCATTTTGTCTAAGGCAATGCCAATAAGGAGTGGTCACGTGACACTACCGCTTTAGGTTTCTGCTGCGAATTTGCGCTTTGGCGATGGGGCGACCAGAGAGGTGGGGATGGATTTTAAGAATATGGATGCGAAGAAGGTATGTGATTTTCCAACCCTTGTTGAGGACGTTGACCGAGCAGCCTTGGATAATAGGTGGGTGTGTTCACCGACCCAAATTTGATCAAGTTGTTCCCCGTCAAGACGGTAAGTGTTTGATTGTCTCATGTTCCATAGCCTCAGCGGTCGGTGTCTGAAAGTACCTCAGGCCATCGAAGCTCTTCAGCAAGAAGGCGTGCCATTCGAGTTGTACGATCGCGTTGCTGTGGAGCCGACGGACAAATCCTGGTTGGATGCTATCGAGTGGGCGCGAAAGCACGATTTCAGTCATTTCCTTGCGTGAGTTTTGCGACTCCCCATTTCCTAGGACAAAACTGAATGTCGAATGCAGCGTTGGAGGGGGAAGTGTCATGGATACAGCAAAGGCCGCCAATCTCTTTACGGTATACAGGGATGCTGATCTCTATGACTTCATCAACGCCCCTGTTGGGAAGGGGCTTCCTATTACACAATCCTTACGGCCTTTGATCGCGATACCAGTAAGCCACTATAGACTGTTATGACCTGCCATTGTTCCGCTTATTGCCCCAGACCACAGCAGGAACTGGTTCGGAGACCACCGGCACCGCAATTCTTGACATACCATCCCGCAACTTCAAGACTGGCATTTCCAACAAAGCATTAAGGCCACTACTGGGCATCGTAGACCCACTGAACACAGATTCGTGTCCAAAAGCCGTACATATAAGTGCAGGTTTGGATGTGGTGAGAACGGCTACACGCCACGACTCCTTTTGAAGCATGATCTGAGTTTACCCCATAGTTATTCCATGCATTGGAAAGCTACACTGCCATTCCGTACTATGAACGCTCTCCACGACCAACAAACCCTAAATTGCGACCTGCATACCAAGGGAGCAACCCATTGGCGGACGTATTTTCTATGTGGGCACTCCGGGAGTGTGTAAGAAACCTCCCTAAAGTTGCAGAAAACCCAGAGGATCGGGTCGCAAAACGCCAAATGCTTTTGGCTGCGTCGTTCGCGGGTATTGGCTTTGGATCGGCCGGCGTTCACCTAGCACACGGGATGAGCTACCCGGTTCGTGCCTTCAACACGGTGGATAATGTGTTTTCTCACCCTTTACCTAGATTTCGGGATTGAACAAGACGGGTCCGCGCTTCAAGGCGCCAGGATATGTAGTCGACCATCCTATCATTCCCCATGGTATATCAGTCGCACTCACCGGGCCCTCTGTTTTCAAATTCACTGCCCCGTCCTCTCCCGACCGCCATCGTGAAGCCCTCGCCATCTTCCGAGGTGTCTCCCACCACGACGATTCGGTCACTCGCTTACCAGACAGGGATGTAGGTGGTGCATTGTATGAAGCGATTGCACGCTTCTTGGAGAACCTGGGAGTACCGCGTGGTTTGAAGGCTGTTGGCTACACCATCGCGGATATTCCTCGCCTGGTTGATGGGACTATCCCGCAGCGCCGTGTCCTTGACCTGGCGCCAGGTATCGGAAACGTTGCAGGTGAAGACGGCAGAGAACACCTGACTATGATCCTAGAAGGGGCTTTAGAGTACTAGTGGCTTACTTTGGATCGCAAGTAACCTATTTAAATTTATTTGGAATATACTGAATGCTGATATGAACGAAACTATCACTCTGGCCTTTATACAAGGAAGGTTGGAGGTGAGTTGGAAGGTTATTCTGAATCATATCCGTACATTGGATTGTTTTGAGGCAGCGTCATATCCGTTTGTGGATCTTGATCCGTCCAAAAGCTGGGCAACACCTGCGACACCTTTTCGGCGTACCACCAGTCATTGCCCTTGTACTTCTTCTGTAGACGGCAGAGTGAGCGAAATTCCCAGGGAACAAACCTGGTCTACTTCACCTTGCCACCTTGCTCACTTTGAGTTTCCTCAGCCTTGACGCGCTCCGCAAGCTGCACCCAAACGCCAGAGATCCCCATTCCTATCCCAGCCTTGAGGGCGTCCACTGTCTCGGGGGCAACTAAAACCTTGATTGTATCTTTCGCTTCGTCGTGCCTGCGATACGCCATTCTTGTTGCCTTGATATCGCCATCGGACCCATTGGGAATTGGAACCGATTGGGGAGGCTGAATGCAAGAGTGGGGGTCGGCACAAGGATCTGGCCACGGTTTCAAGACAACTACTGCTAGTTCCTGAAGCAGAGGAATTAGGGAGTCAACGCTTGGAGGGAGAACATCGACGATCATTCGCGTCGACTGTTCAGCCCGAATGGGCAGATGAGTCTGATGCATGTTCGTCCTTTCAACGAACTCTTTGATTTCTGGGTCATCCCATTCTGTACCCCAAGCATCCCCGTCGTCCATAGGGGCTTCATTGATACCCCAAGGATCATCCGGATCGAGCTCAAGTCGCTTGACCTTGTCGTCGTCACTCCATCCCCCAAATGACTCTGCCCTCTGCTCGTCCGTTTCCACTTCAGCAAGAATAGGGTCATCCGGTTGTACCTCTTCGATCGTGGCTTCGGGGAGAGGATCTCCCCCCGCATCCTGCTCGCCACCGTGCCATGTCTCCGGAGGCGCTGTTTCCCTTATTCGCTTCTCGCCCGAATCGAAGTCGACACTGACCAACTTCGTCTCGCCTTCTATTTCTACAGGGGTCTTCGGCAGCGGGTTGGACGACGCGGAGTTGAAAAGGAACAAGGGTGGGCTCTGTTGGACACCCCAAACTCGGAGACATCCTTTTGACCACTTGTCAGGCATGGCACGGGCAATGGCACCAATTTGAGGCAATTCGACCATAGCCTTTTCGACGACCTGCATAGCCTTCTGGCATCCTTTGGTAAAGTCTCGATCTTTCGTAAACCAGCCATTACGAGCAATGAAGTTGAGGTAAAATCGCAGAAGCAGGGGCCCATTGCGAACGTTGTCGGGGCTCCTATTTTGAAATACGAATCAAAACGGCATGCTCTCAAGGCGACAGAGCACTAACCATAGTAGGCCTTTGTCATGGTAAAACGAAGAGAAAAATATTCTCGTAGCCTCCTCTGTCTTTTCGACAAAAAAGTCCACTCGTTCGTCCTTCTGACGCAAGAGCTCCTGATATCTTGCCCAGCTCTTATCTTCTAGCCTCCTCTTCGTTTCATTATCGTTGAACGTGGTCGTTGTTCCGCCAGTCTCAGAGGGAGCAGCGGCATGTCCACCCTCTGTTGGGCCAAGAAGATCGTCGTCACTGACATCTTCATCTTCATCAGCATCAGCACCACCGGTTTCTGGTTCCTGAGCGGCTTCCTCTTCAGGCACCTTAAGGCGGTTACTGGGTTTCTGGACGCTCGCAATCACGCCAGCATATATGCGAAACTGGCAAGGGCGCATAGTTTAGGTACAGCAGAAGCACACACAAGTATGGTCACAGACCTGGTCCCATAAAGCTTGTAGGCCTGGTGTCCATGGCCGCTTATTGTGGAACAAACGCATCGACTCGACGAAGCGTTCGGCTAATGCTTGATGACTGTCGGGCGTGCCGTTGATCAGGAAGGTATACTTGGATATTGAGACGCCTTGATGTATTGTACTCACGGATCGATGTGCTCACTCATCCTCATCTCTTCTCCCAATTCCCATTTCTTGTCCCACGTCATCTTGGCAAGTTCTTCTTGCGTCACTTCCGCAAGAGGTCCCTTGGCTTTCTTATTTTTTAATTTTCGTTTCTCTTTAATGCCTCCGAGTGAGTGCTGAACTCGGAGCCTGACGGTCGGCACACCATCGCCGTCAAACTCTTGAGCATCGTCTTCCAGAAGAACGACTATCCCCTTGGGTTCAAAGTCTTGGAACGCGATGATCGTCGTTCCGGGAGGCGGTTCAGGGAATGGTGGCCAGGACCACTTTGGATCGATTTCAGGTTTGGGCGGTGGAGGGGGGAGAGGTGTCGAGAGACCGATCAGACCGACCACCTCTGCGGCCGACTTGTTTTTCTTCTTCTTGGCCATCGACCCTCGAATGTGGCTGGAATCTAAAGATCGACACAAAGGAAGCGGAACAGACCCAGCTGTGAACTTCATATCCTGGCAAGTATGATTTATATACAGGGAGTACATCTTCGAATATTAGATGTTGCCTCGTATCATCGCAGCAAGTACTATACAAAACCGTATCAAGTCAAGATTAAAGGTTGTGGGTCATTCCAGGGTCTATGACCGGTGGACCTCCTCGTGCTCCACAGGGGGGACCTTCTCGTCCATAAAGCCAGAACCAACAGGCAACAGGCTTCTCGTCGGAGTGGGCATGCCCCCCCTCCACCTGGTGAGGAGTTTGATCTACACAGGAATAGTGAGCGAGAAGGTGTCGATGGATATAGAACTGAACTACGTACGGTAGACGTCTCCCACGCCAGCGACCGCGAACTCGAAATGGGTACCAAGCTTTTCCTTCCCGATGGCAATCCAAGTGGCTAGACCGACCGCAACAATTGAGAGCGCGATAGCCATGGTTGGGCCAAATCCCTCCACATCTTTTCCGACATTGGGAGACCAAACGTAATATTTGCTCGAAATACCAGTCACCATCTGAGCTGCTGGAGAGCTGATCATGTTTCCGAGCTGATAGCAGATACCGGGGAAGGAGGCACGGAAGGCAGGAGGCGAAATTTCGTTGAGGTGGCCGGGTACGACCCCCTACAAAACAAAACTCAGCTTTTGGACCTTGCGGGTCCAAATATACTCACCCATGCGCCCTGAACCATGAACCCTATCCAGAACCCTCCGGCTGCCAAGCCACCCATCGAGTCAGGAAGGATCCTGACAAAGTGTGAGGACATCGTCACCCGAAGACGTATCGCAGCATTTACCAAGCAGGAACGAGCACTGCCGCCAGCAAGGCGGCGGCGAAAATAGCTCTGACCAGATATTAGAGCCGATTACTCGAAGCTCAGGGTTGTTTGCTCACCTGCGACGACCGATGCTCTGCGAGAAGTGGCCGACAGTTGCACCACCAAGGAAAGCGCCGACCTTCGCGATAATAACAACCCTGGAAGCATCCTGCGACGACAATCCCTTGAAAGCTGTCAGGAACGTTGGGTAGGTATCTGTTTGTCGGTAAGCCTGGAGACATCGATGACGAAGTCACGCGCGGACTTGCCATCGCTTGTGTGGCTGAAGAAGTTGAACCAAGCCATGAGCTATTAAATGGTTGAGAACGGCGCTATATGTTTATGGTTGTTAAGAAAATGAGGCTCACGATCACGGCGTAAATCATGTTCCTCCACTCTTCCCTGAAAATGACTTTGACATCCTCTGGATGTACAGCCGAGTCAGTGGACAAGTCATGCCGTACAGAGTGGAGCCGTACTCATGAAATTCTTTGTGTGCTCCCCTTGTTTGCCTTCCGCCTTCGCCTTCTCGAATTGTTCGGAGTCCGGGAAGAGCAATCTACACCATTGTTCTATTAGGCCATTTTGGAGGTGGTAATGCTAAATATGTACCGGATGAGGCCAATGGCGAAACTTCCACCCGCGCCGATGTAGAATAGTATCGGCCAGCCATTCTGTGGCACCAAGGTGAGGTTGAATACAGCAGCAAGCAGGTAGCCAAGGGAGTATCCCTGCTGCAAGATCCCCGACATCAAGCCGCGGGCCTCGATCGGGCAGGACTCGAGTGCCATGGCTTTGCAGGGAAAGGATCAGGGCGAGTCAGGAAAGTGACAGCATCTGTATCTCACCAATAGCGTTACCCCAAATGCCACCCATACCGATACCGAAGATGGCCCTGACCGCTAGAAATGCTTGGAATGTTGTCGCATGGGCCGTGGCACTTGAGGAATAGTCTCAATAGAATTGCTAAGTATTCGAGATGTAAACTGACATTTGCATGGCCCCGATCTATGGAATCGTTAGAGATGCAGGATAAATCGAAGGAGAGAATTCTTCTCACTATGAGCATATTGATTACCATCGGATACTTCCTTCCCCAAAAGTCACCAGCGATGCCAAATATTGCCGCTCCGAGTGAACGGAAGAGGAGGGTGAGCGTGATAGAGGTTGTGATATCAGTCTTCGTTACGTGGTAGTAATCCGCTAAAGTCGTGACCGAGAGCGATACAACATGGAAATCAAAGCCGTCCATTGTCCAGCTTGCGAGACCTGAGACGGTTGGTTAGCCGTGCTTCTTTCTGTCATGCACAAAGAGACTGCTCACCGACTAGGAAAAAGAGCCAGTTCTTCCATGTGAGCTTCATGCATAGTGTGATGGGATTCTGGGGGAACGATATTTCGGCTTTCTTCTGAACGGTGTTGCCGTGCTCGTCGATGACGGTAATCGTCTGACGCCGGAAGATGTCCTTAACATTCTCTGCAGCTTCGTGCAGGAGGGAAGGCATCCTTGAAAGGCTACGGGCTTCTTCCTCGTCGAGTATGGGATACGTGAGAACGAGGGGTGGGGCTTGGACCGAGTTGGATCGAGCAGGGAACGAGCGGGGAACGAGCGGGTGGGGAGGTGATATACTTAGCACAAGCTGTCATGAGAAGTCCACATGGAGTATGGGGAACCATGGTGGATTTGACACCGCGGTTGAGAAGGGTGACTTCTTGTGATGTATTGGGCACGGCGGGGAAGCGGATTTTCCATTATAACGCTAATGCATAATCTGCATGGGTAATATGGGTAATATGAATAGGAGATGGCAGAAGACGTGCCGGGACGACCGGAGCGAACGGTACGGGGGGCTCCTCAAATCACCTGTCTCAGATTACCTAGCTCCAAGCTCCCTGCTCCCCGAGTTGATCCGGGCTAGAGCAAATCATGGATTCCAAATATGACCTAAAATGGCAATCCTGCCATATACACGTAGTACGACGCGCATGACGAATACTGGGATCATGTGCGGTCGCGGTCGAGTGGATCGAGTTGGGTCGAGTTGGGAGAGTGGGTCGCGTGCTAGTCGGGCAAGGCCGGAGCGGAGTGCAATTGACCTTCGCCCTTGCCCGTTGGAGTTTTGGAGACGACTCGCCATGTTGCCGGCCTTCGCTGCCAGACGTTGCTTTCATCATCATCACCACCACCATCATCTACATCTACCTAGACCTCCAACCGTCACCGTCTACGGTCATGCCAGGCTCCATCGTCACCTGCACACAGGCCGTCTCACAAATCTCTTCGACGAAGCACAAGCGCCTGCGTTGCAAATCAGAAATGTGTCAGAGAGTGGTATTGAGCTCGAAGATGGCTTCGTCTATCCATCAGCCTGCATCTTATTGGGGGGTCAATCTTTTTCTTGGCGAGTTCCTGGTCAACCTTGGGGGGTAGGATGGTCCTCCGAAGCATTTGAAATCTTCAACGTCGTTTCTCCTAAGCCCGGTCAGCTTCTCTTAGTGATTTTACCTCTTCGGAACCCACTTATCAGTCGTCCATAGAACTCCTCATTTTGGGTACTGGAAAGAACCTTCTTTTCCCACCACCTTCTATACGCGAGTATCTCAAAAAAGCTGGGATCTCTGTGGACGTCATGGACACAGTGAGTGCCTTGGTCATCCAACTCCGTACCAGACTTAGGAACGGCGCAGAGAAACGCTTGTTCAACATTCAACTTATTGTCCGAGGAGGGAAGAAAAGTCGCTGCCGCCTTACTGCCCCTTTGACTTGTCCGAAATCTCTGTTCGATGTGCGATGTCGACTAGTCTGGAAGTACAGTTTCTGTAGTCCTTGCCTTCTAGCCACGCACACCGCGCGGTCAACCGCGCCTCCAGATGCGATGCTCTATTATGACAAAAGGTATTTTATTGGTAAGATGTTGTCACCATATTAGGAATCATGGATAGCCTACCCAGTACCGCTGTATATTACTTTCTAGGCCCGCGTGAAACTGATTATCTGTTATTATGGTATCCATGTATATTGTTGCTGCTATGGAGATCGGTATTTTTGGTGAGCCTTCGTCTTCCGTCCGCGGCAAGCAATTACCATGTATGGGCATAATTGTCACGCCACTGTGCCCGTCGGACACAATCTCACGTGTCCCGATGTTTTGAGTTCCTTAGTTCGCTCTCACGCCGCTAGCCCAGGGACTGTCGCTCCTTCATTTATCCCGATATAAACCGCTACGAGTGCAGCGAGAGCATGGCACGCAATGTCCCGTTTCTGTAAAATATTGTCAGGTAAGGATACAACGAGGGGGTTTTCGGGCGGCCACATTTCTCGGTCAGATTCGGGTTCATCACCTGGTCGCACTTGGTCGGACCCCTCATCTTCAATCCCCACCACTCAAGCGATTCCTAGCATGTTCGGGCAAGTTATAATTGTACATAATACCCAACAACGAACCTGAACCAAGCAACATATAGACCCTCCCCTCTTCGGAGTCTTGCTGCTGCTTCCCGCTTGTCCGGTCGCCCCGCGCCATACGGATCCTCCAGGCGTGGCTTGAAGGTGCTTCTGGTCCCATACGGTGCCTTGGCTCGAACATGACGTCTGTCAGATCCTCGCAGTCCTATATCGGGGAGGGGAAGCAGCAAGGCAGGAAGTCCGGCTGCTCGGGACTATCGAAAACAAGGTATAGCCGGTTGATAATATGCGATCCTATCTAATCCGATCTTGCAGCTTGGCATAGCAGATTGGTTGAAGGAAAACGGTCACCAGTTGGTCGTTACTGATGACAAGGAGGGTCCTCAAAGGTAAGAAGTGCAGGGAGTCCTTTACACTTTCAGTCTCATCTCGATATTTTCAGCGTCTTCCAAAAGGAGATCGTCGACGTGAGTCCAGAACTAGAATGAGCGCCAAGTCGCTCACCACACTCCTTCAGTCCGACATTCTCATTACCACACCGTTCCACCCAGGTTATCTCACGAAGGAGATTTTTGCAAAGGTTCGTGCACCCCACTCGGTGGGATCTCATCTCACGACCTGTCACGATCGGTTTAGGCCCCCAAACTACGACTCGCTGTCACCGCTGGTGTTGGTAGCGACCACATAGACCTCAATGCCGCTCTCGAACACAAGACCACTGTAGTGGAGGTCTCAGGTTCCAACGTAGTCTCCGTTGCCGAGCATGTTATCATGAGCATGTTGCTCTTGGTCCGTAACTTCGTACCGGCTCATCAGGTACGTATACTTCAGTTTAAGACCCCCTTCACCGTTTCAATCCCACCTCAGATGATCTCAAGGGGCGACTGGCAAGTTTCTGAGATTGCCAGGAATGCCTTCGACTTGGAAGGCAAAGTTGTTGGAATCATCGGAGCTGGACGGTGGGCCACACGAGATATTCCGGGTCTCCCCGCTGAAGCCACTCCAGGATTGGTTACCGAGTCCTTGAACGACTCTTGTCGTTCAATTGCAAGGAGCTACTCTACTATGACTATAACCCGCTCCCACCCGGTACGTCGCTTTGATAGGCATCGGTGTACCCCAAGCCAACAGTGCCCACAGAACTCGAGAAGAAAGTTGGCGCTCGGCACATCGAAGATCTAAGCGACTTCCTCTCTCAGGTTCGCGCCGTCTCGCCGTTCACTCGCTCCAGGTTCTCAAGGATTCATGCAGTGCGATATCATTACTGTGAACTGCCCCTTGCATGAGGGTACTCGCGATCTCCTCAACAAGCACACGCTCAGTCGTACGAAGAAGGGCGTTTGGATTGTCAATACCGCTCGTGGTGCGATTTGCAACGCGGAGGCTATTGCGGAAGGACTCAAGAGCGGCCATATCAACGGATATGCGGGTGACGTCTGGAATCACCAACCCGCACCCAAGGACCATATCTGGCGCACGATGGTGAATCCGTTGGGTGGTGGTAACGGTGAGTCAGAGACCACAAAATAGTCTTCTCCATGCTTAGCCATGTTCTCAGGCATGGTTCCACACTACTCTGGCACGACCCTTGACGCTCAAAAGCGCTACGCTGAAGGTGTCCGCGATATTCTGGAGCGTTATTTCGCTGGAAAAGAACAGGACCCCCAGAACCTCATCGTTCAAGGTGGCGCATACGCCACAAAGGCATGTGAGTGACCCCTTCAGCCCGCGAGGAGCAGAGTTATAACCCGTCTTAGATGGTCAACGTTAAACCTGGAAGCTCTCCGAACCAAATGTGGCACTCTCAAACACTTGTACAATTAGGACCCTCCGGGAAACCCGACTCTGATTGTTTAACACATCTCGAAGGTAAAACAAAAGCACAACGATAAAAAATCGCAACGGTAAACACCACAACGGTAAAACTCATATTCGTTAAGAAGTATCTTTGCTTTTTCATTCGTGGAAATTTTTCAGGGGAGGGTATTGCGCTCGCATGTGACGAGATCGTGATTGTATACAGGGTTACAATTTAAGCAAAGTGGTAGCGCCAATAGAGGTAATAGGGAAGCGGTGATACAGTTAGTGTAGGACGTTCGCATTGACCAAGGGAAAGCGATAGTACGGTTTGTTGAGGGTACAACAGACTCTATACATGTACATACCCAAGAGATTGTTAACGTCTTTTATCTTACTTTCAAATGAAAATGGCAAGCGGCCATTTGTTTTTCATGTACACTCGCCCAACCGAATTGTTAGCACTTTGATCCTACTTTTCATTTTGAGAACTGCAAACCACACACTCCACATTTGAAACTGACATATATGGCCAATTATCAGGGGCCCCCGAGGCTGGGCAGGCCGTTTTACCTTTTCCATGGGTAATTTGGCGGCGGTAGACCGCCCAAGGTCGGGAATATTCGATCGAAATCGTGTCAAATATCCAACTGGGCACATATCCCGCTAATCAATACAGTATTTTTCAACGACGTTTTACAGTTCTTTTGGGTCCCCGGTTTCCGGTTTCAATGAGTGACCACCCTCCCCTCGAAGATCAACCTCTGGACCTGGAACCGCCAGGGGATTGGTCCCTCGCCTTTCCCTTTCCACCAAACAAAAGCGTTGATGCGTATTGCTCAGCAGAAGACAGCGCCCCGCGTATACCTTTCTTCGGCCTTGTGCCATGGGGGGATGCGGGACTCGGCGACCGCCCATCCGTGATGGACCCCCTCCGCAGACTGTCCGACCGGAGCCCTTTAACAGTAGCATCGCTATCCCTATTCCTCGATCGTCGATCATGCACGTCAATCTCTTCATCTCCCCCATCCGCGTCCTTCTCCCGTTCCCGTGAAGTCGCACTCGAGTCAGAGGCATTGTCTCCATTTGCTCGCAGTAAAAGTGCATCAGCGACAGGTAGAGTTCGTGAACTCCCCGTGCTCCCTGCTGCAGCATACGGTGTCCGACCAGCATGCCGAGCGTGAGTGTGAGAGGCCGAGCTGCCAGACCCCGGACCGGATCCAGACCCAGTGCCAGAACCCAGCGGCGACGTAGAAGCCATGAATTGCATGAATTGGTGCGGTCGTAAGTATAGGTTCAAATCCTGTAGCTGCCGTCTAGCAGCGGACGTGGAGGCTCCAGAATTACCCAGACTCCCCACCGGCGTGCTGCCCCCAGACGTAGATGCAGGACTATCAAACCCGTTCCATCGGTTCCGTGGTGGTGTGTGACTTCTCGAAGCCGGTGCAGCCTCTCCGACGGTCTTTCTGGCGTCCACTGATGACCGTAAGCGATACTGGCGGCTACTGTGACTAGCCTGTTCTGCAACCCTATCCAGTTCACCACTGCTTGCGAGTTGTGTATTCCGACTGCTGGCCGCCCCACCGGCACTTGAAACGTGACCTGTGCGCCGACGGCGGTCACCCCTCGAAGCTTCATTTCGTTCCATGCGATGGATTTCTATCGGTAGAGAACCGCGGTGCGGAACTGTAAATTTTGCAGTCTGAGATATGGTCACCAAAGTGAGAGAACATTACTCACCATATGGGCCCTCGTTATGGACATACTGAGAAGTTTGCCAACTGCCCCTTGAATCTTGAGTCACCCCTGGGGCAACCCAGCACGGAGCACCTAAATGCTCCATCTCAGCAGGGGGGGTCGTAGAGTATAATCCATTTCGGTTCTGCCTCGAACCTTCCGAACGAGACCTCGAAGTACCAGTCGACGCCTGCGTCCTGTGCAACTGTTGTGAAGGCGGCAGAGGAGCAGCCGACTGTGCTGGCAACGTGTATCCCCGAGTGCGCGGAGATATCTCATGGGGGGCAATCGAATATGGCGTGAAAGCGGAATCATTTACAGTCACCTCGCCCTCCAAATAGGGCTCCGCGGATGTGTCGTCCGCATCGGACGGAGTCATATCTTCCAGCTCGTCCTCCACCAGCTCTACTATACGAGGGTCATGAATCGTCGTCTCGAGGTATTTTCGCAAGTGATTCACGCCCGATCCCGAGTATACACAAAATTGGCTGCGTTGTATTTCATTGAAATACTGGAGAGCTGGTCAGTGACTTTCTAGGCTGCTTGACGAGACACAACTCACAGGCGGAGGTTGACGGCAGAAAGATTGCAATTCCTGTTTTCGGAACGCAGGTACACCCGTCAGACTGAGGTGGGTGAGCCTCGGGGACCGTTGGAGGAGGCGATGAACGGCAAGGACAGTGATCTTGTCACAGTAAGATAGGTGGACGCGTTCGATGGTATTGTGCTTGATCCCAAGATAGTTGACCGCCTTATCTGTGAGGTTCACAACGCGGACTAACCCAATTCGACGAAGTTTCGGCAATGCAGCAAGGTGGCGGACCGATTCATCTGTCAATAATGGGCAGCCTATGATTCAAGTCAAATCAGAATCTCGAAGTTTGAGGTTGACGGATATGACGAAAGCCTCCCTCCGGGGACTTACATGCAAGGTCAACGTAACGTAATCGCGGACACGACTTCGCGAGCAGAATAACAGACTCGTCCGTGATAGCCGCGGCGTGACCTAAGTGCAGGCAGTGGAGGTGTCTTCCGAGATTGCAGATACTTTTGACGGCTTTATCAGTAAGCGCTGTGCACTTTGCCAGTACAAGATTACGAATCTTGGGCGCGTTGACTATGATACCGTCGACGGCATCGTCCGTGATGTTCAAGTGCATAAGGTCCAGCTGACGCAAGTGGACGAGGGGTTGGGTAATGAGCAGCGGTGGAATGATCTGGTATCGAACGTTGGCGAGGTTGTTTTCCATCCCTTGTGCATTTGCAGTAGCGTTGGTGGGCAGTTGTGCAAGTCGTGGTGTCACGGGGAAGCCCTGGTCTGTGATATGGAAACATTGCCCGAGCCGGAGTTCGCGGAGCTGGAAGGAATTCTTCCAGATGTCTCTCGCCGCGAGGTCTGTAATGCACGAACACTGCGTGAGGTCGATCTCGATCAAGAGAGGGCACTTGGAAACGAGTTCGGAAATGGACACCGAAGTAACTTCCTCCAATTCACAGAGTTTGATGCGCCGCAGGTAGGGACAGCTGCGTGCAAGTGCAAGAATACCCTCGTCTGTAATCTTCTTGCAGCCCTCGAGGTTAACGCCTTGCAGTTTTGGAGAGGTTGCGGCTAAGACGGCGATAGTCTGGTCCGTTACATCACAGACATTTGTGAGGTCGAGTGCCACCAGGTTGGAAGTGCGCGAGAGCACAGCTATCAACGCCTCATCTGTGAGGCGTTCGCATCCGTTGAGGGTCAACCGCTCGAGGCGAGTGCATGCGGCAAGGACGGCGAAGCGGGTATCATCAAGCTCGCGAGAGACCGAGGAAAAGTTGAGCCTACGAATAAAAGAAGCATATGCAAACGTGGTGTCCTGATTGTCGAGGACACGGAGGAGGTTGAAAAGGGTATCTGCGCGGGAGAAGTGCGGCTTGAGCCAAAGGAGTTCGACGGAGCATTCGCACCATTTGGGAGACACGAGGAGACATGAATAGAGGTCTGCCGTGTCGGCGAGCTGTCTAAGAATGTGGATAAGGATCTCCGGCGGGAGGGTATCAATAGGCGGTTGGAATGGGTTCTCGTTGGCATCAACGACATCAGCCAGCAGCCGTGTGCGCATAGAGGAGACTGAAGGCGAGAGCTGGCGGGATAGGCGGCTGGTTGGCGACCATTGGGCTGCGAGGTTTGGCGGGTAGGAGATGGTGAGCTTGTCGAGCTGCTCGAGCTCGTCGTCGTCAACCTCAGAGTCGGAAGATTGCACTGGAGATGGTGCCCGCTTCTTCCGTAAACGAGAGCTAGACGCTTTCGGCATCGCGCACAGGGCGGGTCGTGGGTGGTAAGGTCGAAGCCTGTTTGGTAGTGAAGAACGTCCTTACGCGGCCCACAGCCATCCTTCCGAATACAGTGCCAGCGACTTTGAGCACATGACCTGCGAGGGCCAGCGAGACCAGCGAGGCCAGCTTCACAGACCAACAGGCCAACCCAAGGCTCCTCGTGTGACCTCGATCGGGCCGTTCTGGCTAAAAACAGGGCCATGACCAGAGCACCGTAGAAGATTCTTAATGTTCAGACGGGGAAAGTCAATGGAAAGATGGATCCTTGCTCTCTCTCAGTTGGTGTCTTTCCGGTCGTATTTGCGGTGGCATTTGCGGTGGCGGTGTTCCTGCCTTCTTAGCCCCTCAAGTGGTAAGAAGCAGTATAACCAAGCCTCCTAAATGCGTATGAAAGATTTGAGCGATGATAACTCGTCTGAGCAAGTTGACGAGAGGGCAGTTCAAGAAGCACAGACACACTCAAATTTCGTTTGGAAGTAGTGTTTCCAGCGACAGCTACCAGACTAGTCCAGGGATATCCGTCTGCAGGCTGCTGGGAATAGCCAATGTAGGTGTTTACGCTCCACTTTCGGACTGCGAGATATTTTCGGAACCGAATATTCAGACGTGAGGGTTGTGATAGGACGGGCGAATAGGTGATTGAGAACTCCAGATCAAGATTCAGACTGGAGTTTGTCTACCGACGCATACAGGATATACAGGGAACCACATCGGTTCAGTTCAACGATGGAGAAGCAACAGGAAGACTGTGGCCCCTGAGGAAGTGGGTGGTCTGCACAATAGAGAGGGGGGAACAGTGAGTGTGAAGTCCATAAGAACGGGCTACAAGAATTTTCATTACCAAGGTGGCAATGATAGTGGGTAGGGGGAGCGACGTGGTCCGATATAACTGGACAGATGCGATTCAGATGCGCGCCGATATGCCATCGCAACCACAGCATGTACGAAACCCAATTGAGTCGAGTCGCTGCGGGGGCATGGGGGCTAGGATGATAGTCTTGGCGACTGCGGGCTTTCTTTTGGGCGAGTCCAGCGAGAACGCAAGTGATCAAGACTCTCACGGCCTGATGCGCCAGCTACGAGTATTGTTAGTAATTAGCTACGTCTGACTCTCATCCCACCTGAAGCTTGCGACGGAGAATCGGGAGATGGGCAAGGCACTGGATGGCGAGTGCAAAAACAGCAAGGTTGCCATCTAGGCGAGAGGCCAAAACAACACCGGAAGATATCGCCGCGTTCATTGAGAGAACCGAAGTTAGGCGTTTATTCTTGCAATGGGCATCTGGCCACAGAGAAAGATTCAGCCATACCGTTCTTTCGTCTCTTGAGGGCTCGGCGAGGTGCAGTCTGCAAGGAGAGTGTGCAGGAGAAATAGGAATGCCGCAAGTGCCCATATGGAACCCGAAGAGGTCGCTTCCGTCAAAGTTCGAAGAACAGGCGATAGAGCCAACAGCGCAAGGAAGACCAGAATTGACGATTTGATCACTCTGGTACCTATTGGTTGTATTTAACACCCGAATTACTCGGAATATATGGCACGCACGAGTTCGTTGATCTCGAGGCGGCGACAACACCTCCCAGAAAATGTACCCAATCAAGAAGGCAAGAACAACCACCCAAATGAGCATGCGTGGATCCAAGGATTGCTCTTTTATGCGTATGAAGACGGAAATGAATACGAATATTGTCGCAATATGCTGTGGAATCGCCAATGCCGCGATGACAAGGCGGCCATAATGAGGGCGTTCGAAGTTGTCTATAGGGGTATGGAAAACACACGATGAGATACCCGCCAGATCACAGATATATCCCAACTGCACCATTTGTTTTGAGAAATTCTAAGAAACCTTGTTTTTGGAACATAATTGTCCGGATATGGTTTCTTCTTCCATAGTACACGTTCCCACTCCTGCTCCCATTGCGATGTCGTGTTTGGAGGCGTTTGGGCCATCTGCGAGGGTACACGGCGGTCAAGTTCGGAAACAAACAGGTGCAACTCGCATCCAGTGACTTAAAGACGGCCGCGACCGGCCTTTCAGGTTGAGGCCGGAATACAGGATGTCAAGAGTATTACTGTGTTCTCGTCCTAATTGTTACGGTTTGATCGTTCCAATAGGTTTCGGGCTTCATGTGTTTCGGACTCTCGGCTGTGGGCCTGATTCTCGAACCTCGTCATTGTCTTTTTCCCTTCCGATTACACATGTGGTTCCGTGCATCGTTTCCTATATAAGTAAGTAATCCCTCTACAGAACGTAATACACATTGTATTTTTGTTTAAAACAGGAGCGCCTCATTTCGGTTCGAAAGGCAGTCAACGACTCGGTATTGAATTCTGTCATATAGAACAACAATATCATAGCAAATCATATGTAAGAGGATGCATATGGAATACCAAGGATGGGAAATTGGAACCTCAATATTAATTATCGCTCGCCCTTTACGACGCCGGCATAGATGGACCTGGATTGTCATACAATGCATCCATGCTGCAGAGAGGATTCGCTTCGTTTATGTATGATGTTCCCCCCTGGTTCAGTTACAGAGCTTGCATTTGTTCTCGGTAAACAAGGATAGACCGTGATTGCCGCAACGCCAAGGACGAGGCTCTGGAAATTGGCATCCAGCTAGTCGTCCTCGATTTCATGGCAGGTCGACCGTGCAGGACGAACGAGGGGTTGAGGTGGGGTTGAGGTGGCATTCGGAGCATTGCTTTGTCAACTTAGTTGGACTTCAATCATGAACCATGGCGAGCACATTCACGGATGCAACTAGCAGTACCGGCCCAAGCGCAGGCAGTAACCGAAAGCGCGTGTTATCGAGGCAGACCAAGCTCGACAAGTTGAAAGCCAACCTCAAAGTACAAGTCGGCAACTTGAAAGACATACTTACGAACGTTCGAGATTTCCTCTTAGACGAAAAGTTTGCAAAGCAGGATGCCAAATTTGTGTACTCCGGCTACCTAGCCACATGCCAGACCATTTTCACAGGCGAGAACCCGACACACGCGCAGAGGAGGTTTTATACAGTCTCATGGACCAAGGTGTGTTGCCCTGCTGATGAATTGGGCATCACTGACGAGTACCTTCAGATGTGATAATATCCCACAAAGCCATCCTCTCTGACATAACCACTCTGCTTTCCAAAGTCGCCCAGCTCATCGAAGCCGTTCTGACCAAGCTTGAGGTCCCGCCAGAGCCATCCGCGTACGCTCACCATGCCACCTGGCGTGTTTGGCAAAAGAGGCAAACAGCAATCCTCAATCTTCGACCTGAGGCAAATCAAGGTCTCCCAATTGAAACACTTCATCCCGTCTTTGCCGCCTTCCTTAATGACGTAAGGTCGATGCGCCTTGAAGAGTGGGCCCCTGAAGAAGACGCGAATACTACCTCCATAGACCTTTGCAAGGCAATGGCAGACATTTTTGACAACGAAACCGCTTGGCGCTCCATGTTGAAGGAGCTGCTACTCAGACTCGGTCTTGATTTGCAAACTGAATTTTATATTCCACCAACTCCCCCACATGAAACCCACAGTGCGCAGGTGGATCTACATCTGTCAGGTGGAACTGGGAAGACGATTCTCCTAGGAGATATCAAGGTGGAGTTTGAATCTGGAGACCCATATATGCTGGTTTCACGCTCCTATCAAATGCTCGTAAACCATCTGAAGAGCCAAAATCAGGCATCAGATGGTGCCCCATGCATCCTGTTGGTGGTTTGTGGTCAGAAGAAAGCGCCCCAATAAATCAGGCAGAATCACTGAGCACTTGATATTTAGGCCCACTTCTCATTGTGGCAGCCGGCTTCTATGACGGAGAGCACATCACAGTCGAACCACTAGTGCAACCATGTATGATGTTGCTGTCTTGTTACAACCATCGAGAATGGCTCCTCGCCCACATCCTTTTTTATACTCGAAAGGCAATTCACGCACTGCAGCATCCCAGGTAGACTGTGTTGCTTCTCACTCTCCCTTCTCTTGCTCATGGCTCTTTAGTACAACCAAATTGTCCCCTCCAGGAATGCCAAGGGTCTACTTGACTTACCTCAACTCCTCAGGGATAAATGTTGACGTTGAATTCATTAAGCTGCTCGGACCTAGCTCCCTTCATCTTCATCCCAACCCGATCCTGCTGTTCCTTGCAAAAAACCCAGCCGACTCTGAGAGTAGCCTACTCATCAAGCTTGTGGCCCCGGAGTGCTACGGTGAGACTGTCCACCGTATGCTTGCTGATAAAGGCCTTGCACCTTTGCTGCATGGGATTGTTTGTGTGGCAGGAGCACCGTCTGCGATTATGATGGAATATCTTGATGAAAATTCCGGTTGGATGGCATTACAAAACTACATCAAGGAGCATCAAGAAATTACAATCAACACGGAGCACCCTGGGCTCGTCCAGTTGCTAGAGACAATGAAGACGAAGGAGGTTGTCCATGGTGATTTGCGACCAATCAACATCATGTGTCGAGAGAGAGGAGAGCTGGAAATCAAGGTTATTGACTTTGGTCAGGCGGGGTCACTAGGGGTCGCTCGGTATCCAGCAGGTATGAACCCGAAAATCCCATGGCCTGGCAAACTGCGCGATCTCATCGGTAGGGATGACAATAAGAAGCTATTGAGCAAGACGTTGGCCAAATTATATTCTCGCAGCGACTAGAATGTTTCTATCTTGGCGAATGATGCCTCGCTGACGCTTGATTTTGTACGCTTCCTTACAACCCCGCGATTGCTATTCAATTCTTACTCTTGATCTATGTTTCCCCAACTCTCCTTGTGACTGTTCAAGGTGATGAACATGGTCAAACCTTGGTAAGTGACAGAATGTTTAATGCAACCCCCACAGCGAGCTTGAGCTTCACAGGCATGTTCTATTCTCTCGATACTACTATTGTCTACAGGCGCTGGCGTGTGGATCTTTGGTGGGCGACGATCCATTGGTGGTGTCTACTCTATCCAAATCGATAGTCGACTAGCACAGTCGTTTCCTGTCAGTCTCCAGGGTGTTACCCAGTACCCAGTGGTCCCCTGCGGTCCCAATAGCCTCCCTTTCGGGGAGCGATTGTCGTGAAGAACCTTTCAATGGACGAGCGCCAGCCGATGCTCGACATTCATTCATTCCTCGTCGAGACTGCAGTTGGCAATGGGAGTGGCGAGACGTTTTCTGGACCGACTGCAGTCAACGACGCGATTGCGGGGTTAACCTACAGCGGGAACGGATGGGCTACAACGAGCCTGGTGGCGCCTCCCAGTACACAGTACACAAGTGGCATGGTCCACGAGTCCAACGTGAAGGGCGGGAACGTCGAATTCTCATTTGAGGGGCGGGGTGTTGGCATCATAGGCGCCGTCGGACCACGGAGCGGCAACCCCAGAGTAGAGCTGGACTGCAAAGATATGGGCGAAATGGGTGCGAAGGCAGCCATATTTTTATCCGTTCTGCACTGTTACGATTATCAGCCCGACTCGTCGGAAATGGTCGTGCGAGGAACGAAATTGTTTTGCCGGCGCAATGCGTACTTAGTGCTCTTCAAATGGACAAGGTTTCAGGACTGTAGAGGGGAGTGTGTTCTCTCCGTTATATCTCAGATGCTCCTCTGGCACTAGGGTTCAGTACATCACCGCTCATTTGCACGTAACGTTGACAGGTCCCCTCGTATCGATCGCACATACGTAGAGGATGCCAGTGCTGGGAATGCGGTGCCTTAGATTGACGGGGACGGGCTCAGAAAGTTGAAGGGTTCGCACAAGTTAAGCGAATAGTCAGTGGATAGACACACGAATTGCGGGTTCATTAGGTAGTAGATGTGTGAGACTCGTTAGCATTTCCAACTGTAGAGGCAAAGGTTCTTCCCACATTGCCCCTAGAGGGAGCTGCTGTGCACAAGTGAGAGCAGCAGTCACTAGCAGCCAAATTTTCTGTTCTCCTTCATGGGTGACGGCTCCAGAGTAGTATGTATGAAGGCACCATCGCTTATACCCAATCAGAATCGGGCAAGGCCCTATAGGAAGTCTTTCGGCAGCAGAACCATTCATGAGGGGAATTCTCGAGAGCTGTGCAGCGGGTCTCTGGAAAGCAAATGGGGGTTTTAGATGCTGTAGCCACACTCCCGCTTCGCCAGAGAGGTTGTCAATAAGAATACTGGATGTACCATCGTGCTGAGCCGGAAGGTGATCTGCCTATGGGGCGGCGATAATCCGAGAAGTGCACGCAAGCGACCTCGGTACTGCTGCTGGCTTCAATGTGATTGGGTATTACCTTTGAAAGGACGACGGAAGGTGGCCAACTTGTCAAGGTTTACCAGCAGAAAATGCAGGACGGCACCGCCGATGAAGTGGAGTCCAAGCAGCATCTTGAACTCTTGCACCTCCAGTCGTCGAAATGCCAGTCCCGTGGGAGGCCCTCATTCCTTTTGGTAAGTCTACATTCAATGGATCGCTATTGTCCAACTTGACTATTCCCGACTAACGAGACCAAAGCACTATTAACAACCATGTTTGGCGTGGGCGGAACCCTTTTCAAAACTACCCGCTATTTTGCCAACGACAATAAGGTTCGCATCTTCTGATCCTGTGCCCATTCATTCGTGATTTGAGCGATTCCGGACAGCCGCCGCGTTACGGACTCGATAACTGGGAACACATGATGATGCAAAGAGACAAGCGATTAACAGGGAGCATCAGAGGGCAGTCGGTACGTTCTAGACATGCTACCACATTAAGTTAGCCATGGACGGTGTGCTAATTGAATTTCATGCTGATAGTCGAACCCCATCGCTCCGCCAGAGTTTGCTACAAATAGCGTCTGGTATGCTTACAAGTCTCCACGATAGTACATATGCGCTAGGATATGCGAATGAAATCTACTCCTTTTCACTTTCTTCATGCCGTCCCACCCGGAGGATCAAATCGACCACTTTCTCCGCCAAACAGGTCCAGCATTGCTCCGTCCACGCAAGGAATATATTTAATTTACATTTTGCATACGGTCTCACAAATTCCGCTGGTGCACACAGCGTCTCGACCATTGATTCGACAGATGCGGGACCAGGTGCAACTTAGTGCTCAATAGTGGACTCCTCATCGTCTATCTTCGCGAATTTGACGCGTACAGGTAGATACTCCTCTATGGAACACCGAATCACGGTTCAGCCCTCATCATCAACTCGATCAATGGAGCACTCACCACGCGTTTCGGGAACCCTGAACTTTATATATGCATAGTCCCAGGGTTTAGACATATAGACCTCATTCACCCGCTTGTCGGGGTCGATAATTTCGAATGTAAGGCCTTTGCCGGGCACCTTCCGGCTGACACAGAGCTCAAACTCGTCTGTGCTCGTGACGGGTGGTACATCTTTCTCGGCGTTAAACTGAGTGAGGGCAGAAAGAACCCGTTTCTTGATGTCTTCAAATTTATCCTCGCGCTCGGCAGGGAAGAAAATTGTCGTCTTATGAGTTTTGATCATTAAATGAATGGTCTTTGGTTTGGGCTTGAACGACTGAGAGAGCGGGTGGCAAATGCGATCGCGGGAATGGATACTGCAGTTAGCCAATTAGGTTGTGTGGATTTGGGGGGACTAAACGTACCATTTCGAAGGCACGCTGTGGACGCGAGAGATGAAGACGGGAGGCGCGGTGATTGACCAAACTGGTTCAACTTCCAACTTCGTCGCGCGCCCGCTATGTCCCACTACAACGACCCCGGCACGGGTGCCTCCCCGTATTCGGATAAGACACCTATACCAGACGATGTCCCGCCTGTTCAGGAAATTGGAGCGACTAGCGCACCGTTGAAGAGCGCTGCTTTCTTCATCGGGGCAAAATGCAAAGACTTCAACGGTGCGCGGTGATTCAAAATTACTGGCTAAATTAGACCTTATTCGTATATATTATAGACGATTTTATGCTATGTAAATCCGAGAACCGGGATCCTGCTCACTGCCTGAAGGAAGGCCGACGGGTGACGAGATGTGCTGCCGACTTGTACGCTGTTTGGCTTTAGAATACCCCAGAACTAACTCGAAACATCATACTTTATAGGTTGGAGAAGATGCGAGCTGCCTGTGCGCAAGAATTTGAAGCTCATTGGCAATGCCTTGAGTTAAACAACCAGGCGAGCCTGCTCGGAGCCACATGCGCCTTTAACTAATACCGAAGCAATCACAGAAACTATATGCGTGCAGGAAACAAGAGCGGCCACTCAACGCATGCATGTTTACCAAGCTGGTCCGTTTCTTACGTGCGATTTCGACATTGTGGCATTGACAGCTCCTGCTCCCAGGGTTTGACCAAAGTGATACCAGGAACTCCAGAAGGCCAGACGCCTGTACACGAGCTCATAAAACCCGTCATAAAACCCGTCCAAAAGTAATATAGACTGTGTCCCGTTGTTCTGCCCCACTTGGTCTTCCCAAGTCGGAAGTCGGGAACCACTGCTATCCGCGGAGCACCTGTCTCGGCGGTAGTACGTTTTCGAGTGAGAACGCCAAACTCAACGAGACCGGCCAAAACGTGTGGAGTCGTGCAGTGAGGCCTTCCAGGCACACAAAAGAACAGGTGGCGACTCTGGAAGAGGGTCATCAGTCTGCATCAAGTATATAAGTTGTAAACGGACCAGACTCTTTGCCACAGCCCACCAGTGACACCTAGACCCCCGCTCTACTCTCCGCTTCCTCTCCTTGTCCCGTGTGATACCTCCATACTGTAGCTCTCTGCAGAGCCCAACGGAGCCGCCATGAACGCGTCCCATTCATCGTTGTCGTCTGAACTGGAGGACTTTGAGATTGTCTCTGCCGCCTCGACCTCGTTCCATGATACAGGCTCCGGGATGCACTACCACCATACTAAACTCCCGGTACAACCACAGCAAGCCCCAGAACCCGCCCCGCAGCGCGAGGCTCTGGAACGGTACGACACGGCCTGTTTCTCCGCCGAAGACATCCAGGCGTTCACCCTACGTGCCATCGAGGGCACTCACGGCTACATGATCAATGACGCGCCTAAAATGCGTCCTGTGCGTATTTACATCCCCAGCGCGTACGAAGCCCTGCAGCCAGAGTGAGTAAACAGTCCAGTCGTTGCCACTGGTTGGCGGCCGCCAACTTACATATTGTTCTGCTGTTAGACACGTTCTCACGCTCCGTCAAGCCAAACTTGCGTTCCCCTTCGTTTATTTGATCGTTGGAGTGGTGCCCGATCCACTTGGGGTGTTTGACCCTGTCGAGCGTGCGGAGACGTTACGACATGTGCGCTGGGTAGATGAAGTCATAGTTGCGGAGACCATTACAGAAGATTTCCTCAAAGAATCTGGGATTGATTATGTCATTCATGAGCCAAATACGCTTTGGAACACCGGCTTTGACCTGGCTAAGCGGCTGGGTGAGTAGATTACTCCCTCGATGCACGAGCACTCATAGCTTTCTGGTTCCTAGGCAAACTGCTCCCTGTTCGCCCCGCCCGCTCCACGGGAAACTTAGGCACCACGCGGAAGCCAAAGACCCATAGCCAGCGCCAGAGTGTCACTTTATCTACATACTCAGATACACCAGAGCCTCGTGGCTCAATGGACGTCTTCGGAATCGGTATCTAGTCCTCGTTTACATGTCCTGGATGACATCCCCACTGCACTAACAGCCTCATGTCTACCCACAAGTCCCGCTTCTCTGTATTCTACCATATATGCTAGACTGTCATTGTATATTTGTTCATTATGCTTTCCTCTACCCTTGCCTGGACCAAGGAGTGACCCCGTCCCCCAACTTGTGAGTAACCTCGCCATAAGACCGTCATTCGGTCTCGTGTTTCACTTAAACACCGCACCCTCTGGTTATTTTCCTCCTGTTTGCTCCTGTTGGGTTTATTCTGGGCCCTTTTGCTTTCCGTATTATCTTCCGTGAAGACGATATGCTGGCAGGACTAAGAGCTCGCGCGTTTGCGCCTTCAGCGTCATGGATAATGCATTCGCGACTGCGACGCGCATGTGCCACTGTGCAGAGCACGGATTTGAACGCGTCTACCTTACCTGAAAGTTTGATTTATGTTTCGACAAGCACCTCGCCTTATTACAATCTATCCCTCGAAGACTGGTAAGCATTAATCAGTGCACTACCTAGATCAATTTCGAATGACCATTTTGGTAGGTTGTTCCGACGAACAAGACAGGATGTCCCTCTACTGTTTTTGTACCGCAATGAGCCATGCGTCATTATTGGAAGGAACCAGGTTCGCCTTTTCCTCATGATTACGATGTGTGACTGAAGGACTTGGGTACAGAATCCCTGGAAGGAAATAAACCAACCCGCCCTTCGAGCTGCAGCAATCCCTTTCGTACGACGGAGAAGTGGTGGTGGTACAGTCTACCATGTACGTCCGTGCCCACCACATCCTCGTTTAGGCCTAGTCAAAGTAGTCCCGTCCTTGCGTCCGATCCCCTAGGCTGCGTTGCTGGACCTTTGGCACAGAGGCGTTTTCCCCCTCACACTCTATGCTACTCCATCCCTTCCGTCCCTTCCTCTCCTGGTGCCGCGCCTCTTAACGGGAACCCCTACAGGACCTAGGAAACACCAACTACTCCCTACACCTTCCACGGAACAACTTTGCTCGGAAAATAGGCACTGAAATGGTCCTTCGGGCCCTTCAATCACTGGGGATCCCCGATGTGAATATCAATGAGCGGAATGATATCTGCGTTGGGCAATTTAAGATGAGTATCGCGGCAGTATGCCTGTCTAAAGGGGTGAAGCACTGATAATGGTAGGGGCATATACGTCTCAGGCTCAGCGTATAAAATCATAAATACCAGGGCGTATCATCATGGGACTATGCTCGTTTCAGCAGAGCTTGACAGGTTGGGAAACGTCTTACGGAACACAAAAGTATATTGGCAGCACCTTATCTTCAGAACTGACCTTCTTTTTAGATGACAATGCAAGGACGAGGCGTCCCCTCGGTCCGCTCGCCCGTACGAAATTTACGGGACTTCAGACCGGATCTCGACCACGAAAAGTTCGTGTCCTCCGTGATTAGCTCCTTTGCTGCGGAGTTTGGAGTGGAAGAAAAGTACGTTGTCGTAGATGAGGCGATGATGCTGGGGAACAACTATATTGCTTCCGAGAAGGAGGAGCTTTTGGTGCGCTCACCTCCCCATGGATGAAGCTTTCGAAGAGAAGCTGACGGTGCGAAATAGACATGGCAATGGAAGTACGGTCAGACTCTTGACTTCATACATATAATAACAGGAGAGTTCGAAGAGGGTGTGTTGGTACGCATCTCCCTTTCTTGACCTTGCTTCTCAGTAATGTTGAGGATATCCATTTTTATCCATTCTCACAGACCGCAGATATCCGATCAAAGCATGGCCTAATCCTATCATGCAAGCTCAGCTTCGCGCCAGATACCTCCCACAGTCCCTGGCCGCACAGAGAACTCTGGGAGAAGATGGCCAATGACCTGGTTGACGAGCGGTACGGCTTCATCGACAGGCTTCAGCACCGCGAGGACCCTTATGGGAGTTTGGAGGAACGCCTACGATCTCGATTTGCCGGATGGTTGAGGGCAGAGATGTGATGGTTGATTGGGAGACATGTTAATAAGACCTCAAGGATTGATTTATTCCATTGCAAGTCCAGTCCGCCATGGCATTAGTATGTTACTTTGGTTTTTCTACATGGATACGTGCATCAATTCTCCGAGCGATCATCGCAAGTGTGAAGAGGCCGATCATAGCAGTTGCAACTGCAAAGGGTTTTCGAAGGTGTACTGATAGTGGGACAGTGTAGGTCACCTAAATCTCATATCAGCCATCTCGAATGATATTTAGACACATAGGCAGGACTTACATAAATCATGCCCTTATGCTCGTCCGTTAGTGAGCTTTTCTTGAAGACGACAACAGGGCGGCCAATAGTATCAAGGTAGGTGACGTGCACTTCGTTGTACGTCTGATCGAGCTCAAAAGGTGGATGGACACTTTTGACGCTGTTGTGTAGTCGACCAAGTCAGTGGAGAACCATCAAGGAGCGACTGAAGACCCACTGGGCACCCTCAGGCAAAATAATCTTGACCTCGGCATCATTGACCGCAGCACCGGAAATGGGCGTCATGAATGGTACTCCGAGGACATACTGGCCGGTCTTCGCCTCAAACTTGACTGAGTCTGCCAACGGCGCGTCCCACCCGAGAGTGTAGGAGTAGTTCCAGCCTCCCATGATGGGATAACGAGGCCTAAGCTCGAGCCAACCGGGCTGGTTGGGACGCTTGGAACCAGGAGGGGCCGCACGGCCAGGGCGGAAGCGCGAAGTTGAGACGTTGCCGATAAGATCGTAGTAATAGGGCTCAAAGATACCAGATGGGAGATCTAGGACGAAAGTACTGAGTGTCTGGGTACTAGGCCTCTTGAGGAAGCGGCCCTGCATGTGCTCAAGGCGAGAGAATTGGCCTTTGAGTCTGTTTGGACACATCAGGCGGGATGGGTCGGACTAAGAAGCGAATGTACATACTTTGGACCATCGTTACGCAACATAACCTTGTCCTCGATGTTCAGATTGGCTCCCCAATGACTGACTTCAGCAGCACGCTCGTATTTAACGACGGACAGGATAGGCTTGTCGTACTCGTAATGGATCGAAAGGACCTGCTGTTCAGTGTTTTGGAATGTTACTCCCATGGTAGGACCGACGCCCTGGAAAGGACCATAGTTGATGGTCGCGCCGGACTTTGAGCCAGTAATCGCCTCGTCCTTCTTAGGAGAATATTTCAAGAGCTCTTTGGGAGTAGAGAAACCTTCGACGTTGGGATTAGGAGTGCTGGCAAGAACGTGAGTTTCAGAAATAGCGCTTCGAAGCCGGGCGGACCAACCGAATCTTTATTCGCTGGGACAACGTTGGGTACGGGGTGAGGACAAGTGCCTCGGTCTCAAACTTGAAATGTTGAGGGTCAGATTGTTTGACGGTTGCAGGAAAGGGAGTGGATGCATGCGAAAGAATGGAATCTACGACCAAATTGGCAGTCGCATTGGCGGCCATTGGGGGAAGGTCTACAGTATACAAGTGGGCGTGACTATAGTCGGGACAATAAGGTAAGCCAATAGTTGTGACTCGGGCTAACGATGCTCACCTCTTTGGATGGAAACCATGGTTGGTGACCTGGAGCGGGTCGTTTTTTGCAGCATCCTTGAGTTTGACCTCGAATAGGCTAGTTCTACCTTGGTCGAGCTCTGAGAGTGCAAAGGTATAGACATTTGGCCCGAGTTCGCCCAACGCACGAACGGTATAGGTGGTCGTGACGTGGGTGAGCGCGCCGCCTAGCTGGATGGTGCGCTGGACATTTACGTTTTCAAATGTCCGTAGTGTTGCACCTGCCAGCGCCAACGGCGAACTCCATAATGCCCAAAGCAGTGGTCGTGGTCGCATTTTGGTCCTTGCGGAGTTTAAATGTCTCCTCAGAGTATCCTGGGCGTCGGCCCCGGCAGAGTCGGCATGACATACATGATAGATTGAAGCGTACGGGCGTATCCAGTAGAACCCAACGTCACCTCTTATGTCACCTCCAGGGGCTTACGCTTCACCTCCACAAGGGGACGCTTTTTAAAAGCAATGGGCCTCAGGTGGCACTTTCTAATCGATCTTCTTCTACCATTGCCTTACATTGCTTACGATCATATCTCAACCATTATGTCTCACAACCCTCAATCTAACGTACCTGCCAGTACGCTCCGCACACCATGCATATCATCCAGGGTGCTCATCCCTCTCCTCTAGACCAAGCTGGTACACATACTACCATGGAACGTATCGCCGCCCACATCCCCGGTACGACTGAGTACGAACCTTCTGAACCCCCAAATCGATTTGGATTCACCTCAATTTAGGCACGCTGAGCGCCGTCACGCAAACCTTGTTCGCGAAGGACTTGGAGGTACAGGCAACGTGGGTACAGGCAACATGGGCACAGGCAACATGACCCGCGACCCATATGCTACCCAAGCTGCTGCAGGCCACCCTCCCGCAGCCGGTACCATGCCAGGCACCATGCCAGGCACTCATCAGCAATTTGGAGCTTATACTGGTCCTACGGCCGCCGCAGCTCCTCCGACAATGGGCCAACCTGGCTTCGATCAGCGGCACTATAACACTGAGGACCCTGTTGACCCTCGTCTCGCGCCCACCACCGGGCAAAAGGCCGCTGTATGCAACATCCTTTCCATTGTCTAAACTGTATGCTCATAAGCGTCTTTTGCAGGGCAAGACGAAGGCCGGAATGGGTCGCTTGGTGGGAAATGAACGAATGGAGGCAGAGGGTATTCAAAAGGCGAGTGGTGGTGCCTACGCTGATACGCAGCCGGGTACCACGCGCGGCCAACCAGGAGGCTACCCACCACCTAATTTCTAAATGATAACCACCTTCAAATCGAAGATTTCGCAATGACAGTAAATGCCTCGATTTGTAGAAATGATTTGATTTGCTTCTCAAAATTTATTGAGCCAAGAGTGAACGGATCTCCTCGTAGGTGTTGAAAATAACGGCACTTGGCACTACCAAATGAGTAACCAGATCCCTTTCCATGAAGGATCAATAAGAATAAGGTGGCCGCGTTCCAATCGTTGAATGCACTCGGTGCTACCATAACATAACATGCTTGGTGTATGTCATGCTTATTCTTATTCCGGACGTGGCGGGTGCTCGCAGGATGAATGCCCCTCAGAAAGAAAAGGTCCAAACAATCGCGTAGCCGGGCGGCCGAAACTTGAACCATTTCATGACCCAACGGAGATCACGCTTTCGACCGTGCATCGACCTCCACCAGGGAGTCGTGAAGCAGATCGTTGGAGGCTCGTTGTCAGAGAACAAACCAGACCAACTCCAGACAAATTTCGTTTCAATGTGAGCCCCAGTTTGCATTCGATCGTCTTAACGACTGATAGCATTTAGGTAGGCAAAGCTCGACGGACTATGCTCGTCTATATAAGGAAAATGGTTTAACTGGCGGCCATGTCATCAAACTGGGACCAGGGAACGACGAGGCTGCGAGGGAGGCACTTATCGCTTGGCCCGGTTCGTCATGTTACAACTCGCAGAATTGAATACACATGAACATTGTGGTATTAGGAGGCTTGCATATCGGCGGCGGTATCGACGAGAACAATGCTATTCATTGGCTAGAACTCGGCGCGGAAAAGGTGTGCTTATCTGGGGCTGCCTCGAGTCACCCACGATCAGTGACCACATCACCAGGTCATTGTCACTTCGTATCTCTTTCCTGGTGCAAAGTTCTCCATAGAACGGCTAGAAAAACTTTCTCATCTTGTGGGGAAGGATCGCCTGGTAGTGGATGTGAGGTACTCGTATAATCGAGGCGATCGTCCGAAACACTCATATCCTGTCCCATAGCTGTCGGCGAAGAGAGTCCGGATGGTTCGTCGCGATGAACCGTTGGCAAGACATGACTGATATGGAGGTCAATGAAGGTATATCAATATCTCATGGGCGAGGTTCATCTCATTGGAAACGCTCCTTACAGAGAATATCCGACTCTTAGAGCAGTATTGCAGGTTAGCGCTTCGTCTACTCAATCAACCTTTACTCAGAGCACGTAGTGAATTCCTCATTCACGCCGCTGACGTGGAAGGATTGTGCCAAGGCATAGACGAAGAACTCGTTCAGAGTGAGGCGATTTCTTGAATCGAATTGGCCCTTCACATATCATCAACTTTATTAGACCTTGGTCAATGGGTTAACATACCCACAACATATGCAGGAGGTGCTAAAGGTGAATAATAAGTCTCACGGCTCGCCTCCTTTACACTCACCTTCCGCACAAGACCTCCGTGACTTGGATCTAGTCAATCATCTCTCGAATGGGAAGGTTGACCTGACATACGGAAGGTGTGTGCAGGATTGATCTCCTATAGTAAAAATCTCAACAGAGACCATAGTGCGCTGGATATCTTCGGCGGAAAGCTCGTGAAGTTTGATGATCTTGTGAAATACAACCTGTCGTAAATAAGAAAGAACACGTCTTCTGTGCTCAATAACGCAACGTTAGTGGCTGCACCCACGGACCCTCCACCAGTGCGAAGAACTTGGGGACCTTTGTGGTGGGAGTAGGGCTGCCGCTGTACCGGAGGCGACTCGCAGAGTCGTTATTCGCGTTGAAGAATACCGAGTAGCCATCGGCTTTCAACGCAAAGACCTCTGTGTCAAGCGTCTCCTCTTAACGTACTATGGTGGCACGCTCCTGTTCCGCTTGACGCTCTAGAAGTTTGGGTCGTGGCCCGATGTGTGAGTGACCCACGAGGAATGGAGGGTTAAAAGGTTCTTCATTCACGAGGAAGGCTTTGATCCCGGTGATATGTATCCACTTCCCTTCCTTCTTCAGTGTGTCCCTCACTACGATTTATTCCTGCCGTCCTTGAAGCTGCACCGCAATGAAGGAATCGACCTCGCATCTCACCGATTCGGACGGCGTTGCGCAGTTTGTGACATCTTCGATCCACAACAACCAAACGAGGTGATCAAGATTTCGAGCCTCGTAAAGGATTCGGGAGTCCTATCAACGAGAACGACGATCCCGTTCTTGACCGGCCTTGTCCTTGCTAGCCATGGGCGCGAGGAGTTTGTGACATTCTCTCGACTCATGCGCGCAGCCAAGAAAATGAACAGCGGTACGCCCAGTAGATTTGACCAACGTTCCCCTCTGACACATTTCCAGGACTTCGGGTACTTCATGAACCTGGTATTATTCACGGGGACATAAGAGGATATCGCGGACTTTGTTGGTGATTTCAACCTGGCTAAGGTGGATCTGGAGATTATCAAGAACTTATACCCGGAATGGTGTGGTGAGGTCGCGGCAAGCAAAAGGGGAGCACTCCGAACCGTGAGCTGAGTTTGAGCCTTCCTTCTGAGACCTCCTGACGTCAGAATGGCCATAGGGTACTGGCCTTTTTGAGGGACCTTTGATCCAATTCACCAAGCAGAGTGCGTGTGGCCTGTGCAGGATAGGCCTGGGTGTAAGCCGATTTGAGTCACAACATGTGGAGCAGTTGCAATAGTACAGTTGATATGCTCATAATGCAGATGTTCATAATGCAAAATCGCATAATGCATAACTTTTGGCGTCGACGGAGTTGGTTCCTATCTAGATCGCGCATTTTTGCATACTGCATACTGCATAGCCTTATGTAGTATGAGATTCGGAAATAAGCCAAAGTCGCACTCACCGATCGGCCGCAATAAGTAAGAATTTGTATGTAATCACATGGGAATGAATATTTTTTTTGGCATCTGAATTGTCTTCAATCTGGGTAGTCTCTGCAGGAAGCACATAAGCGCAAACCCTGGAAGCAGCCCATTCAAGGCAATACACAATGTCGCAAGCATGTAGCACATCCATCAAATGAGACTCCAAAAAGTTCTGCAAGACCCATTCAGAAGACAAAGTGAGAAAACCTCACCCTCTTCAATTGGATGGCTGGGTGAGGGGTGTCATTGAAGAGATCGACTCCGATTCAGATTCAGATGATCCCGAAGTGGTGCCTGCATCTCTCAAGGAGATGATAGGAGCGTGTTGGATGTTTGAGGAGAAAAGTATGTCCTATCATCTCCTTGAGAGATGCAGGCACCACTTCGGGATTATCATCATCAGAATCGGAGTCGATCTCTTCAATGACACCTCTTGCCCAGTCATCCAATTGAAGAGGGTGAGGTTTTCTCACTTTGTCTTCTGAATGGGCCTTGCAGAACTTTTTGGAGTCTCATTTGATGGATGTGCTACATGCTTGCGACATTGTGTATTGCCTTGAATGGGCTGCTTC
>WNFL01393923.1_pt3 | contig 54607 bp, 55 predicted proteins | sample 5400361 | NCBI WGS metagenome assembly WNFL01 (sample SAMN13153351, study PRJNA577476) | soil metagenome | isolation source: 40 cm soil on Douglas fir-dominated hillslope | place: USA:California | collected 2013-09-17 | reverse complement strand
TCCTGTTCGGCCCGGTCTATTTCACCCCGTCCAAAGCGGCCTACGGAAGCCCGCAGGGGCTGGAGTCTTTAAAGGAAGTAGTGGAAAAAATCTCCGTTCCCGTTTATGCTATCGGCGGAGTCAAGCCGGAGAATATCGGCGCGGTGAAAAAAACCGGCGCGCGCGGGGCCGCCTTGATTTCCGCGGTGATGAGCGCCGCGGAGCCGGCGGCCGCCTCGAGGGAGCTGATCGGCCTGCTCAAGGGAGTCGTTTGAATGCAAGAGACTGCCGCGGAGGTCTTGCGCTACTTGCAGGAGAATATCGCGCTCACCCTGGCCATCGCCTGGGTCGTCGGATTCCTGGCGAGCAAGACGGTCTCGCACTGGGACAAGTCGAATATTTTCACCTATCTGGTGGTCGGCGTGCTGGGCTCTTTCTTCGGACAGTTCGTCTCGCGGTATGTCGGCCTGCAGGCGGTGCTGGAGCTGGTTTCCAATATGCAGCTGCTTTTTGATATAGTGATAGCTTATTTCGGCTCGTTCGCGGTCGCCGCCATCGTGCACCTGTTCAAACCCATGTAAGCCACCCTAGCTCAGTTGGTAGAGCAGCTGATTCGTAATCAGCAGGTCGCCGGTTCGATTCCGGCGGGTGGCTCCAGTTTTCTCAGCATCTTTCCAGGGAACGTTTGACATGGCCGACCTGATCATCACCGGCGCCGTTGTCCTGCCCATGACCGGCGGGCCGAGCGCCTTCCGGGGATTCGTACGGGTCAAAGACGGTCTCGTCGTGGAAACGGGCGCCGGCGCGCCGCGCGCCGCGCTCGGCGGCGAGCAGGTGATCGACGGGACCGGCTCGGTCGTGATGCCGGGTTTGATCAACGCCCACACGCACCTCTACCAGGTATTGCTCCGCGCCGTATGGGAGGACCTGGAGCTGATGCCGTGGCTCAGGCGGATCTACGGGTGCGCCCGGGCGCTGCGGCCGGAGCACTTTTACGCGGGGAGCCTGCTCGGCTGCGTGGAGGCGATTCGCGGCGGCGTTACGACGGTGTGCGAGCATAATTTTCTCAATCCGAGCCCGGAGTGCGCGTTCGAGACGATTCGAGCGGTCCAGGACTCGGGCCTGCGCGCGGTCTTCGCCCGGACGGTCATGGACAGCGGCGAGATCGTCCCGGACTGCGTGAAAGAAAAGCCCGACCAGGCGTTCCGGCTGATCGAGGATGTTTTGGCGCGCCACCAAAGCGGCGCGCGGCTCGGCTTCATGACCGGACCGAACACGCCGCCGATCAACGCCTCGCCCGAGCTTCTGAAGGAAATCCGCGCCTTCGCCGACGCGCAGGCGATCGGCATCAGCGCGCACGTCGCCGAGTCGAAATCCGTGGTCGAGGCGGCGCGCGGCCGGCACGGCAAAAACGGCGTGGTGGAGCTTTTGAGCGACTTCGGCCTCGCCGCGTCGAATTCCATCTTCGCCCACTCGGTGCACGTCACGGCCGACGAGATCCGCCTGCTCGCGGAAACCGGGACCTCCGTGTCGCACAATCCGATCAGCAACATGATGCTCGGCGACGGCGTCGCCCCGGTCGTGGAGATGCTCGCCCGCGGGGTCAACGTGGCGCTCGGCACCGACGGGGCGGCGAGCAACCACTCGCAGGATCTTTTCGAAACGATGAAAGCGGCGTCGCTGCTGCAGAAAGTGCATCATCTAAATGCCGGCGCCATCAGGCCCTACGACGTTCTCCGCATGGCGACGATCGGCGGGGCCAGGGCGCTGGGGATCGACGCCGCCTGCGGCACGATCGAGGCCGGCAAGCGCGCCGACCTGATCCTCGTCGGAATCGACACGGCGCATATGCAGCCGGTGAACGACATCGTGAGCCAGATCGTGCATTGCGCCAAGGCGAGCGACGTGCACACGGTCATCGTCGACGGCGAGGTTTTGATGCGCCGCCGTGAGCTCGCGCGGCTCGATGAAAGGAGAATCCTGGCGGACGCGGCGGCGGCCAACCGCGATCTCATGGAGCGCTTGAATCGCCTGTCCCTCTAGGACGTTAACGGCCCCACTCGATTTTCAGCTAATCATCAACGCAGGTCTGCGGATTGTTTTCTCAGCCAATCGACGATGTCGGCGATGACCGGCCCGCGCTCGACGTTGGTGAGGTGGTGATCGCCGCCCTCGACGGTTCGATGGCGGGCGGCGGGCCCGAGCTTTTCATATAACCGCTTTCCATGTTGGAAAGGGACCGATTCGTCCGCGGTGCCTTGAACGATCAGCACGGGCTTCTTCAAGCCGTCGACGATCTCCAGGGCGTCGGCGGCGCGGAAATGTTTTTCCTCGAGCGGGCCGAAGCGGGCCTCCAGAACCGCCCGGGCGCCCGGGTTGTCCTGGAGAATTTGCGGCAGGCTCGCAAACGGGGCGATCGCCACGGCGCCGGCGAAAGAGTCCTCGGTCGCCGCGGCGACCAGCGCCATCGTCCCGCCTGTGGATTGCCCCGCGGCCCAGACTTTTTTCACGACGCCGAGGAGCGCGGCGGCGCAGGCGGCCATGTCCACCGCCCAGAGGCTCAAATCGCCCCGGCCGGTGGACCGGCCGTAGCCCCGCTGCTCCAATCGGAGCGCGTGGTAGCCTTCGCCCGCCAAAGTCTCCAGCAGGTCGTCGTACTGCGCTCCGCCGCCCCAGCCGTGGCAGAAGACGATGCCCTCGCCGCGCTTTTTTTCCGGCATCCAGAGCCGGCAATTGAGAAAATCGTCCCCGCTCCTGATGTAGAAAGATATCGGCAACTTTAGCGCGGCCTCATAGCGGCGTGTGAATCTGCAGGTAGTTCCCGTCGGGATCGAAAAAGTAGACCGATCTTCCCGTCGGCCGGACGTGCTCTTCGTACATGATCTTGACCCCCGCCTTCTTCAAGTCGGCCACGGCGGTCGTAAAGTCCTCCTTGGCCAGCTCGAGCGAGAGATGGGAGGTGCCGTCGTCGAAGTCTCCATGCTCCACGGGCTTCGGGCGCTGGAACAGCACCAGCTCGTCGCCGTTCTGCATGAAGAGCCGCGCAGTCAGCGGGTAGTGGCCCATGGCTTTCTGGTAGAGGCCGCCGGTCTCGATATCCTCGTCGACCTTGGTGCAGTGCATGCCCAAAACTTCCGTATAGAAGCTTTTGGCGCGCTCGAGATTGTTCACCGGAATACCCAGGTGATGGACGCCTTTGACTTTAAACATTGTACCCTCCTATGGTTTGGGGTTTATCGGACTTTAAGTTTTTCGCCTCAGGAGATCCCGTAGAGCCGCGCGGGATTTTTCCACAGGATCTTTTCCTTGACTTCGTCCGAGATATCCGTCCGCTTGCGGAATTTCGTCACCGAATGGGGAAAGTCGCAGTCCCCGTGCGGATAGTCCGAGGCGAACACGATGCGGTCGGAGCCCAGGACCTCGGCCGTGTGCACCAGCCCTTCCTCGTCCGGCTCGCACGAGACGAAGCAGCTCTCGCTCCTGACATATTCGCTCGGCTTCTTGGGCACCCCCGCCGGGTGGTGCATCGCTCTGGAATAGTGGTCGTCCATGCGCCACATCCAGTAGGGCAGCCACGCCGCGCCTATTTCCAGGAACACGAACTTGATGCGCGGGTATTTTTCCATGATGCCGCCGCCGATCAAGGTCATGATGCCGATCATCAGATTGAACGGCATCCCCACCATGTGGATGTAGAAATAGGGGTCCTTGAAGCGCTCCTGGCCCGGGCTGTCGAAGCAGCCGGTGATCCAGTGGACGCCGACCGCCGCGCCGAGCTCGTTCGCTTCCTGGAAAAACGGCTCGAAAAACGGATCGTCCAGGTTGCGCTCGCCGGCGATTCCCGGGATAACGACTCCGATGCAGCCCAGATCCTTGATCGCCCGACGCAGCTCCTTGGCCGCCAGGGCCGGGCTCCCGAGCGGCGTGGCGGCGATCGCCTTGACCCGGCCGCCGAACAGGCGGCACTTCTCCGACACGTAGTTATTATACGCGCGGCACATGGCCGCGGACAGCTCGACATCGTCGAGCAGCGGCGCCAGCGCCATGAGGTTCGGATAGACGACCTGGACGTCGATGCCTTCCTTGTCGAGGTCCTTGAGCCTCCCCTCCACGTCGTCGAGCCCCGGCGACGAGATCGCCATGTCGGGCTTCCCTCTCCGGAAGAGGTAGCCGTTCGGCGTCCCGTGGCCGTAGTTCCCGACCGGGCGGGGAAACATTTTTCCCTCCACCATCCAGTAGAGGACCTTCCCCACCTCGACCACTTTGGGGCCGCGGTCTTTGTATTCTTTTTCCAGATAACGCTCGAACAGGTCTCCCGGCTCGTTTGCGTGTCCGTCGGCGTCGATAACCATATCAGCTCCTTTACTCTTTAATTGGCCGGCTTACGAGATGCCGTACAGCCGCGCGGGGTTTTTCCAGAGAATGTTTTCCTTCAGGCGCTCCGAAAGGTCCGGCCGTTTTTTAAGCTTCGAGACGGAATTTGGAAAGTCGCAGTCCCCGTGCGGGTAGTCCGACGCGAAGATGATCTTGTCTTCCCCGATCACCTCCGCCGTGTGCGCGAGCCCCTCCTCGTCCGGCTCGCAGGACACGAAGCAGCTCTCGCCGCGCACGTAATCGCTCGGCTTCCTGGGAAGATGGCTCAGCTTGTGGGAGCTGGTGTCGTAGTGGTCGTCCATGCGCCACATCCAGTAGGGCAGCCACGCCGCGCCTATTTCCAGGAACGCGAACTTGATGCGCGGGTATTTTTCCATGATGCCGCCGCCGACCAGCGTCATGATGCCGATCATCAGATTGAACGGCATCCCCACCATGTGGATGTAGAAATAGGGGTCCTTGAAGCGCTCCTGGCCCTGTCGAAGCAGCCGGTGATCCAGTGGACGCCGACCGCCGCGCCGAGCTCGTTCGCTTCCTGGAAAAACGGCTCGAAAAACGGATCGTCCAGGTTGCGCCGCCCGACGGTGCCGGGGACCACGGTGCCGACCGCGCCCAGGTCTTTGATCGCCCGCCTGAGCTCTTTCGCCGCCTCCGCGGGGTTCTGCAGGGCGACCGCGGCGATCGGCCGCACCCGGCCCGCGCTGGCGCGGCATTTCTCGGAAGCGTAGTTGTTATAGGCGCGGCACATCGCCGCCGCCAGCTCGCCGTCGTCGATCAGCGTAGCGGTCGCCATGATGTTCGGGTAGACCACCTGGACGTCGATGCCCTCCGAATCCAGATCCTTGAGCCTCCCCGGCATGTCGTCGAGCGACTGCGACGCCGCCGCCATCCCTCTTTTCTTGAGATTCGTGCCGAAAAAGCCGCTCGGGCTCCCGTGCCCCCGGTTGCCCGCCGGCCGCGGCAGGAACTTCCCCTCGATCATCCAGCGCAGCCCGCCGGCGTCGACCACCTTGGGGCCCCTCTCGATAAAGTCCTTTTCCAAATAGCGCTCGAATAAATCTTTCGGCTCGTTGCAGTGCCCATCTCCATCGATGACCATGTCGCGCTCCTATCTCTCCGATCCGTTGAGATCCCGGTTCATTTTTTTTCGGCCGCCATTTCCTTCTGCACTTCCGTCAGCATCGTCCGGTCGGCAATCTGGGTCAGCGGAATCTTCTTTTCCAGCTTCGCCCGGGTGAGAGCCTCGTCGAGCTGAGCCTTGAGCGCCTCGTCCGTCATGTTGCCATTGACGCTGTACGCGGGAAAGTAGCTTTCGAACATCCCCAGAGCGGTAGGTCTATCCGACCGGGAGTAGCTCGCCAGAATATCGACCGATTCATTTTTGTTATCTTGAATGAAACGCAGCGCCTCGATCGTTCCCTTGATCACCCGCTTGACCTGATCGCGCGATTGCTGGATCTTTTTGTCGGTCGCGATCACGGCGTTCTGGGGCAGGCTGGAGTAGTCCTTGGCGTAGGCGATTATGTGATAGCCTTTTTTCGCGCCCCACATATTGAGCGGCGGGCCGCCGATCACGGCGTCGACCCGCCCGGCGTCGAGCGACGCGATTCTCCCCATGTCGTCGCCGCTCGGCAAAAGCTTGATATCCTGCCCCGGCGTCAGCCCGTTCTGGCGCGCGATGACGTCGCCCACGAGATGCGTCGTGCTGCCGAAATAGCTGATCCCCACCACCTTGCCGCGCAGGTCGGTGACTTTCTGGATGTTCGGCCTGGCCATGAGGAAAAATACCAGCTTGTCCTGCGTCATCATGACGGCTTTTACAGGCACGCCCTGGACCGCGGCCGACACGCTCTGCGCCATGGTGATGGCGTAGTCCAGATCCCCGGTCCCGAGCGCGTTCATCGCCACGGCGAGCGAGATCCGGATGTGCTCCGACGAAAGCCCGTGCTTCGTGAAGAAGCCTTTTCTTTCGGCGATGACCGTCGGCAAAAATCCCGGCGAGCTCGACGATATGCCGATGCGGATTTTTTCCTCGGCCCCTGCCGCGCGCCCGGCCGGCAGGACCGCGCCCAAGAGTGCAACGAGAAGCGGCGTCACCCACGCCGCGGGGATTTTTTTCATCATCGGCGCTCCTTTCGAGCGGCTTTTTTCGGTTACGTCTGGGAAACGTCGATGGGGACTCCGTCGGGGTCCGCCATCTGGAATTTTCCGTGCGCGCACTTGGCCAGGAGCCTCAGCCGGATCTCGCCTTCCGCGCCGGCCGGCTTGGGCGAGAGCGCGGGATTGCGCCGCGTCAGCGCGGCGAGGTCTTTCTTGAAGGCCTCCAGGTCTTCCACCCGGAAGCCCAGGTGGTCCATGTGCCGGGGCTCGATGCCCGCGCCGTCGTAATCGGTGATGTTCCACGGCATGACGACGAGGGTCACCCGGCCGTCGCTGAGATAATGGCTCGGATCGCCGGCCGGTTTTTCCAGCTCCGTCAAATCGTAGACTTCCCGGTAGAATTTCGCCAGGCGCGCCGGGTCGAGGGCGCGGAGCGCAAAGTGGCTCACGGCGCGGTCCTGCTTCCATTCGCCCTCGACGTACACCTCGCCGCGATTGGCCATCTCCCGCTGCGACAGATCGAAGACGTAGCCCTCCGGATCGTGCGTGCTGATGCCCGCGAACGGGCGGTTCGTCGGCCGCTGGATGAGCTTCACCGCCGGATACTTGTCGCCGAGCCGCGCGCGGACTTCTTCGACGTCTTCGACCTCGAAGCCGAAGTGCTCGAGCCCCGCCTGGCGGCCGAGCTTCTGCGGGATGATGTTCATGCCGAGGTAGCCGTCGCCGATCGCCACCGCGCTTTCCGGCCGGGGATTTTTCGCCGTCTTCATGCCGAACAGCGCTTCGTAGAACCGCGTCAAAAGAGCGTAGTTGTCGCTGATGATCGCCAGGTGCTTGATCTTGGTGCGCATCTTCACTCCCTACTTGCGGCCCGGATCGGCGTAAAGCTGGTCCACGAAGCCGCTTTTTTCGATCTCCGAAAGCACGCTGTTGTCGATAAAGTCCTCCGCCTTGAGCTTCGCCGCTTCCGGCAGCTCCTTCGCCATCTGCGTGAGCGCGAATTTCACCGCCCGCTCGTCGGCGTAGGGCATTTTTTTATAGGCGGGGCGGTAAATCTCCCAGCTCTTTTCGAGGACCTCCCGGTCGGTGATTTTTAAATATTTGCCGATGATCTTGAGCGCGAGCTCTTCGTCGGTCTTGAAGGCTTTGATGCCTTCGACCCAGCTCTTGAGAAAATTCCTGACCGTCTCGCGGTTCGACGCGACGAACTTCCTCGACGCGACGACGCCGTTAACCGGATAATAGATCGGCAGCTTGCTCAAATCGATCACCACGTGGAAGCCCATCTTTTCCGCCAGCACTTTTTTGTCGCCCGAGAGCATGGCGCCGTCGATGGCGCCGGCCTGCAGGGCGGCGAGGCGGGGCGCCTCTCCGCCGGTCTGCAGGATCGTGACGTCCTTGTCGGGCTGGAGGTGGTTCAGGCGCAGCGCTTCGCGGAGCGCCATGTCGGTGAGCGAGCCGTAGCGGCTGACGCCGATCTTTTTGCCTTTGAGATCGGCCGGAGTGCGGATGCCCGTCGGGGTCACGACGGTCTCCAGGAGCTGGTCCACGCCGCTCGCGATCAGGGTCAGATCGGCCCCCTTGGCCCACGCGCCGATCGCCGCCGGCGGCGCCATGTTGGCGAACTTGACGTCGCCCGAGATGATCGCCTGGATGATCACCGACCCGCCGGGGATGTAGACGAGCTCGCCGCTCAAGTTATTTTTTTTGAAGTAGCCGGCTTCGTAGGCGATCCAGAGCGGGCCGGCGGTCGGCGACAGCGAGACGTAGGGGATCTTGAGGCTTTGCGCATGGGCGCCGCCGGGCGCCGCGATTAGATTTGCGGCGAGGAAGATCGCGAACAGGACCCGCCGGTCGAGTCTCATAATTCTCCTTGCGGCGCGCGAAATTTCCGCCGCCTATTTCGGCCAGCGCAGCTTGACGGCGACGTCGACCCAGCGGCCGTCGGGGTCCTGCACCCGGTAATCGGCATCCTTGTCGGACTTGGAGTCGATCACGACCGGGAAGCCGGCGTCTTTTATATTGCGCTCGATGGTCTCGATATCGTCCGCTTCGAAGCCGAAGTGGCCGATCCCTTCCGCCTGGTCGTCGCGCTTGATCTCGATCAGCGCCACGTTGGTGTCGCCGTCCGACATGTAAATCGCGCCGCCGTTGCCGCGCTTGGGCTCCAGGCCGAAGACCTTCTGGTAAAACTCGACCATCTTGGGACGGTTGCGGGTCATCACCGCCACGTGTCTGACTTTGGGTCTCATGTGCGCCTCCGTTTATTTTTGCAGCGAGTACAGGTCCGCCGCATTCTCCCATAATATCGCGCGTCTTTCATCGTCGGGAACGTCGGCAAATCCCGGCTCGATCTGCCGGTTCGTGTTGGGCCAGGCGGAAGTGGCCAGCGGGAACTGGGTCGACCACAGGATGTTTTTCGCGCCGACATAGCGCCGCGCCCGAATGCTTTCCCGATCATACCAGCAGGTGAAGTAACACTGCCGCATGAACAATTCGGTCGGCTTCAGCGGGTAGCCTTCCCCGGGCAAGCCGTCGGCTGCCGACTGGTAGTCGGCGTACTCCATCTCGTAAGCGCCCCAGCCGAGCGAGCTTTCGGCGAACACCACTTTCAGCTTGGGGAAGCGGTGAAGGACGCGCGATAAGATAAAATTGGCCAGCACGGCGATCGAGCTGACCGAGCGCGTGATGTCCCGAAACGCCGCCGCGGCCGCCGGGCCGAAGGTCGCGCCGGGCGCCATCTGGATTTTTTTGGAGGCGCCGGAATGAAAACAGAGCGGCACGCCCAGGTCCTGGCAGGCGGCCCAGATCGGATCGTAGGCCGGCTCGTTGATGTGCGGGACGGCGCGGAATTCCATCGGCGAGGCGGGATAGACGACGCCTTTGTGGCCCTTCGCCACGGCGCGCTCGATCTCCGCCACCGCGCGCTCGGCCGGCCACAGCGGCACGATGCATTGCGGCACGAAGCGCGGGCTTTCAGCCGCCCATTCCTCGACGAGCCAATCGTTGTAGGCCCGCACACAGGCGAGCTCCAGCTCGGGGTCGTCGACCCCGGCGAAGCTCTCGCCGGCCAGACCGGCGACGACCGGGTAGAGAACGGCATAGTCGACGCCGTCGAGATCCATCGCCTTCAGCCGTTCTCTCGGATTGTAGGCCATCGCCGGCACCTCCTCCCAGCGGGCCGGCTCGCGCGCCCGGTCCGCCATCGCGGCGCCGGCGAGCGCGGCGCCGGACAAAGCGGCGCGTTTCCCGTCGATCACCCAGCGCTGGGAGCCGTCGGACTCTTCGGACAGACGCGGTATCCGGTCGCCCCACTTCTCCTTCGACATCCTGGACGTCCAGACCTGTGGGTGCTCCTGCGCGTGATCGTCCGCGCTGATCAGGCCGTATTTCATGTGCGTGCGTTCCCTTCCAAAGGCCCGGCGGCCTCGTTCAGACCGTAGAGCCGGGCGGCGTTCCGAAACAAGACCTTCTCGCGCTCCGCCGCCGGCACGCCCGCCAGCGAGCGCTCCACGACCTTCCACGAGTCGGGGTACGTCGAGGTGATGTGTGGAAAATCGGATTCCCACATGATGTTGTCGACGCCGATGAGCCCGCGCAGCTCGATGCCCACGGTCTCGAACCAGAAGTCCACGTGCATCTGCCGCCGGAACTGCTCGCTCGGCCGCGTGAGAATCCCCTCGGTCCAGAGGTGGCGCTTTTCCCATTCGTGGTCGCAGGCCTCCAGCGTCGAGCTGACCCAGCCTAGGCCGGTCTCGGCGAAAACCCATTGGAGCCGGGGAAACTTCTCCAACAGCCCGGAGAAGATCAGATACGGGATCATCTGCGTCGCCGTGCAAAAATTGCGCAGCGTGGAGACCGCGTGGGCCTGCTTGCGCGTGTACTCTTTCCACTGCGGCAAAGAGAGCTGCCCCGCCAGGCCCGCGGAGGCGTGGAGATGCACCGCCACGCCCATGTCCTGGCAGGCGTTCCACAGCGGCTCCCAGAACGGATCGCTCAGATTTTTGAGCCCCGCGGCCGCGAAGCTCGGATCGGCCAGCATGTTGATGCCGCCGTGGCCCAATTGAATCGCCCGCTCGGTCTCGGCGACGATCGTCTCGATCGGGCTCAAGAAGGGCAGGATCGCGAGCGGGACGAAGCGGCGGCTCGAGCGGCGGAACTCCGCCAGGGCCTCGTTGTAGGCGCGGACGCAGGCGAGCTCGAATGCCGGGCCCGCTTGAAAATAGTTGCCGCCGGGGCCGTTGGGGAAAAGCACCTCCGCGTCGATGCGGTCGCGGTCGAGCGCGCGGACGCGGGCGGCGGGATCGTAGACCTCCCGGGGAACATCCTCCCACCTTTGCGGATAGGCCCGGTCGCCCATCGCCGTCGGGCAGTTGCACACGTTGCCCGCCTGGACCTCGCCGTTGACGACCCAGCGCTCGACCGGAAAATCGTACTTGTCTTCCCGCACCTCGACGATGTGGGGAATTTTATCGCCCCACTCGGAGCGCGACATCCTGGCGGTAAAGGCGTCTTTGTCGAGCTGGCCGTGGGAGTCGGAGCTGATGAGGCCGTATTTGAATTCCATGTCGTCCCTCGTAAGTAAAATATCGCCGTTGATGATCCGCGTTAGAACCCGAGCGCCGAGCCTTCCTTGCGGGGATCGCTCCCGCCCCGCAACGCCCCGGAGTCCCGATCCCTGACGATGGCGTGCGCGCCGCCGAAGCTTTCCATCGTTCCGGAGGTGGCCTTGTGGCCTTTCGCCTCCAGGGCCGCGACGGCCGCGGGAGAAATTTCCGGCTCGAGCGCCACTTCGAGGCCGGAAACGTGATTGAAGCGCGCCGCCGACACCGCCTCCTGGGCCGTCATGCCGAAATCGATCAGGTTGACGAGTATCTGGACCTGCACCTGCGGCTGCACGTGGCCGCCCTTGAGGCCGAGCGCGGCCCAGGGCGCGCCGTCCCGGAAAACCAGCGCCGGCATGAGCGTGTGGAGCGAGCGCTTGTGCGGCCCGATGCAGTTGGGATGGCTTTCGTCCAGCGAGAAAAGATGGCCGCGGTTCTGCAAGACGACGCCGGTATCCCCGGCGACGACCCCGGAGCCGAAATTCGTGAACAGGCTCTGGATGAACGAGACCCAGTTGCCCTCCCGGTCGGCCACGGCGAGGTACTCCGTGTCCGCCTCGACGGGAACCGTCGGGGCCTCGGGCCGGGCCCGGTCGCGGGAGATGGTTTGCCGCATCGCCTCCAGGCGGGCATCGGACAAGAGCGCCCGCCACGGCACCCGCATAAAATCGCGGTCGGCCAGGTAGCGGTCGCGGTCGGCGAACGCGAGCTTCTTCGCCTCGATCAATAGATGCAGATGCTCCGCGCCGCCCGGCTCCAGGGCCCGGAGATCGAAGGGCTCGACCAGCTTCAGCATCGTCAGGGCGGCGATTCCCTGAGTGGCCGGCGGCAGCTCGTAAACAGTATGGCCGCGATAATCGGCCGCGATCGGCTCGACCCAGTCGGAGCGGTGGTCGGCGAAGTCCTTGAGCGAAAACCGGCCGCCGAGCTGCTCGGAACAGCGGACGATTTTTTCGGCGATCTCCCCCCGGTAGAAAACCGCGGGTCCCTGCTCGGCGATTTTTCCGAGCGTGCGCGCCAGGTCCGGCTGGCGGAAGATCTCTCCCGCCTTGGGGGCGCGGCCGCCGGGGAGGTAGGCCGCGGCGGCGGCCGGATTCTTTTTGAGCTTGGCCTCGGATTTATGCCAGTGCCCGCTCGTCAGCTCGCCGACCGGAAAGCCTTCGGCGGCGCATTCGATCGCCGGCGCCAGCAGCCCGGCGAGCGGCAGCGTGCCGTGCGCGTCGAGCATCGCCGCCCAGCCGGCGACGGCGCCCGGGACGGTGACGGAATGGATGCCGGCCTCGGGCACCTGGTCCATTCCCTGGCGCCTGAAAAATTCCGGATTCGCGACGTAGGGGGAGCGGCCGCTCGCGTCGAGCGCCTTGAGGGCGCGCGGCCCGGCGAGATAGATGAGGGCGAAGGCGTCGCCGCCGATGCCGATCGACATCGGCTCGAGCACGCCCAGGACGGCCGCGGTCGCCACCGCCGCGTCGACCGCGTTGCCGCCGCGCCGGAGCACTTCGACGCCGGCGAGCGACGCCCGCGGCTGGCTGCAGACGACCATGCCGTTTTTGCCCATCACCGTGGATCGGGGCTTCATGTCTCCTCTTCGTATCCGAAAATGGCGCGACCGCCGCGCGGCGGCTTTAGGGTTTCTTGTACAGCTTGTCGATGAACTTCTCGCGCTCCAGGCGATCGACGACCGAGTTGTCGGCGAAGGTATCCTGGGGCACCTTTTTGCCCATGAACTCCAAAATCGGCGCGGACGCTTCGGCGGTGAGCCGCGGCACTTTCTCCAGATAGACGATCGAGTCCTGGTAAATATCCTCGATCACCCTGGCGTCGTTGATCCGGGAATAGCGCGCGATCGCCTTCAGCGCGGTCGGCTTGTCGTGGTGCATCGCCGCCACGCCCTCGGCGTAGGCGCGGACCATCGCCTCGACGGCCTGCGGGCTCCGGCGGTTGTAATCGCGCGACACGGCGATGACGTCCATGGAGTACTGGATGCCCATGTCCTCGAGCTTCACCAGGAGCTTGGGCTTTGCCTGCGGATCGACGCGCAGCGTGGAGGTGACCGCGCCGTCGATCTGGCGGTGCGAGAAAGCCGCGCCGACTTCGAGCGTGCCGCCCATCTGCCGGATGCTCACCGCGTTCTCCAGGCCGTTTTTTTTGAGCAGGATGCGCGACAGGTTGTCGGTCACCGAGCCGAAGCGGGTCACGCCCAGGATCTTGCCGCGCAGCTCCTCCAGCCGGTTGATCTCCGGCTGCACCCACAGGCGGTGGTAGGGCCGGTTGGCGGTGCTCGCCACCGAGACGAGCTGCGCCCCGTTGAGGACGCTGGCGATGAGCGAGTTGGTGGCCGCGATGCCGGCCTGCAAGTCGCCGCCCAGCAGCGCCTGCACGACGACCGGCCCGGAGGAGATGTAGATCAGGTCGGCGGCGATGCCGTTGCGCTCGAAGGCGCCGGTCTCTTTCGCCATCCAGGCGCCGGCCGCCATCGCGCCGATCGTCGAGTATCCAAAGATGATTTTCTTGAGCTCCGCCGCGCGCGCGACCGCCGGAATCAATAATAGAAACAAAACCAGCGCCCGGAGACCGGCTTTTAGTTTTCGCTCGACCATGGATCCGTCCTTTGCCCCGTCAGGAAAACTTTCCCAACCCGCCGCCGAGGATCGCGACGCCCTCGGTGCGCTCGATGTACTGGGCGAAGCGGTACTTGTTTTCGCGCGGGTCGGGAATGCGGCGCGCGGCCGTCTTCGGCCGGTCGTCGTCCAGGGCGGCGATTTTCGCCCGGATAAAGTGCGGCCCGTCGGACCCGAGCGCCGCCTTCACCTGCTGCTCGAACGCCGCGACGCCGTCGATCGTGTGGGCGCGGGCGATGCCGCTGCCCTCGGCGACTTTCGCCAGATCCATCTTGCCCCCGGTCGCCGTCGGCATTCCCGGCTCTTTCTTATGGCTGCCGAGGTAGTTGGCGTTGTCGAAGACGACGATCGTCAGATTTTTCGCCCCCTCGTTGGCGACGGTCCCGAGCGACCCCAAGTTCAACAGCAGGTTGCCGTCGGCGTCGAGCGCGAGGACTTTCCGCTTGGGGAGCGCGAGCGCGAGGCCGTGCGCGACCGGCGTGCACATGCCGAGCGTGACGTGAAAGAGGTTGGCCTCCCGCTCCTTCAACTGGCCCCAGAAGCCGGTGGTGTTGCCGATGCAGGCGACGACCAGCACGTCGTCCGGCACGATCTCCGATAGTTTGGTCAGCAGTTGAAACCGACTTACCATAAAGCCTCCTCCGTGAGTAAAACCGCGGTCGTCTTCAGCCAGGCCCGGGCGCTCTCGTGACAGTCCTTGATGGTGCGCACGACGTCTTCCGAGCGGCGCACCACCCGGTACGGCACGTCCATCGCGTTCAGCGCCGGCTCGGTGGTCTTGCGATACATGCCCAACCATCTCGGGTCGCCGAGGTCGCCCCGGTAGGGGATCAGGATGAACAGCGGAATCTCGTGCAGTAGATTGATGCGCGCGATATGATAGGTCGCCACCAGGAGCCCCGAGGTCGCGATGACCAGCGCCGGCTTTTTACCCCCGCACCAGGCGCCCATCGCGATGCCCGCGGCCTCGGCCTCGTTGGCGGCGCCGACGTATTGAATCGCCGGGTCCTGCTCCATCATCTTGTACACTTCGATAAATTGCGCGTCGGGGACGCCGACGGCGAAATCGACGCCGGCCTCTTTCAGCCCCTGGATCACCAGCTTCGCCTTTTCAATTTTCATCCGGCACAGACCTCCTTCGATTTAGATCGCACACGGACCCCGATCCGTTTCGTCAACGGCCCGTCAGTTTGTTGAAAAAATTCGCCAGCTCGCGGTTTTTCCTCCCCCACTCGAACATCGAGACGACGTGCAGGTTCGTCCCCGGCTCGACGAGCCAGGGAACGTCTTTCCGCGGCGCCCACCGGCCCTGGTTCTTGACCATGATCTCGCTCGCCTCTTTCGACAGATGATAGTCCTCGAACAGCGCCGCCGCGTAGGGGTGCGCGGTATGGGCGGCGATGGCGATGATCGAAGGCGTCCGCACGATGGTCGGATTGGGAAAGACGTAATTGATCGGGGCGCCCTCGGACTTCATCTTGACCGCGTTGTGCGCGTAGCCGTCGACGATCAAGTCGTGCTCGCCCGCGGCGACGAGCTGGGTCATGAACGTATGCGACTGCCGGGCGAACGTGACCTGCTGCTTCTGCACCAGCTCCTGGAGAAACGTCTGCGCCTTTTTCTCGCCCCAGAGATCGATCAGGCCGGCGAGGAGATCGTGCGCCTCGGCGTCCATCAGCAGGCTGCCCTTCCACCGGGGCTTCAGTAGATCTTCGTACTGCCGGGGAAAATCCGCGGCGGCGACCCGCTTGTTGTTGAAAATGAACGTATAGCCGATGGAGTACACCCCGGGCCAATAGCCCTCGTCGTCGGCGAACCCCTTGCGCACGAAAGCGACGTTGGGGCTTTTGTACCTGGCGACCATTTTTCGGTCGATCAGCTCGAGCGCGTTGTTCCCGGTGAGCACGACCACGTCGGCGTTGTGGACCCCCGCGCGGTATTCGGTGCTGATCTTGTTCAGCACCCCGGGGCCGCCGAGGCTCAAGAAATTGACCTTGATGCCCGGGTAGAGCTTGGTGAAGCCGTTGACGATGTCCTGGGTGTCGCGGTTGTTGGTCGCCGTGTAGACGGTCACGCCGCCTTCTTTTTTGGCGTTCTCCAGGAGCACTTTCTGGCGCTCCTCCGCCGGCCTGTGGTTCAGCTGCGCCAGCACATCTTCGACTTGACCGGAGGCGGCGCGGGGCAGCGCGAAGCCAAGGCACCCGAGCAAGAGAACGAGCAAATTTCGCCAGCTCGAAGTTGACATGAGACTTCCTTTCTCCGATTTCAAAGCGGCTTCTTGAGCGCCCGCCAGACCCGCTCCGGCGTCAGGGGCAGCTCCTTGATGCGCGCCCCCGTGCTCCAGGCGATGGCGTTGGCGACGGCCGGGGCCACCGGGATAATGCCGCCTTCGCCCATGCCTTTGGCGCCGTACGGTCCGGGACCGTTGCCGTCTTCGATCAGGATCGCCGCGAAATGTTCCGGCACGTCCGTGAAATTCGGCACCTGATAGTCGATCATGCTGTCGTTGACGATCTGGCCGCCCTCGTAAACGATCGACTCGGAGAACGTATGGCCGAAGCCCATCATCACGGCGCCTTCGTCCTGACCCTCGCACTGCGCCGGGTTGAGCGCCTTGCCCACGTCCGCGAGGCTGATGTATTTCCGGACCGCGATCTCGCCGGTTTCCCGGTCGACGTCCAGCTCGACGCCGCCGATCCCGATCTCCCAGAACAGCGGGTTGGAGGGCTTCGGCGCCATGCCGCTGTGGGCGTAGCCCGTCCCGATCAGCTCGCCGCCCTGCATCGCGAAGTGGCGATGGATCAGCTCGCCGTAGCCCACCTGTTTTCCGGCGGCCGACGCCGCGCCGTCGAGCAGCGTGACGGCGTCCGGCGGGGCCTCGAAATGCTCCGCGGCGAGCTCGACGATCTGCCGGCGCACGTCCCGCGCGGCGAGCATCACCGCCTTCCCCATGACCGTCGTCGAGCGGCTCGACCCGGTCGAGCGGTCGAAGGGGGTGAAGTCGGTGTCGATCGAGCGCACGGTGACTTTTTCCATTCCGACCGACAGCTCTTCGGCGACGATCTGGCTCATGACGGTTTTCGACCCCTGGCCCAATTCCACGGTCCCGAGCAGGAGCACGACGCTGCCGTCGGCGAGAACATGGACGGTGGAGGTCGAAGCGAGCGGCGCGCCGGGATCGGTGACGCCGAAGGCGATCCCCCGCCCGCGTCCTCCCGGCGCCGTCGGGCCGTCCCACCCCAGGTCCTTGACCACCGCGTCCAGGCATTTGGCGAGATCGGCGTCCAGGGGATTGCCGTCGGGCTTGAGCTCCTCGCCGCGCTTGAGAAGATTCTTCCGCCGGACGGCGACCGGGTCCATGCCCAACTTCTCGGCGATGATGTCCATCTGCGACTCGGTGGCCCAGGCGGTCTGCGGCCCGCCGATGGAGCGGAACGAGCCGGCGGAAACCGTGTTGGTATAGATGCAATAAGAGGTGACTTTGATATTCGGGATCCGGTACGGCCCGAGGATGCGGGTGAGCGTGCGGTTGGTCACGATCGGACCGGTCTCCGCGAAGGCGCCCGTGTTGAGATAGACCTCGGCCTCTTTCGCCGTCAGCGTGCCGTCTTTTTTATATCCGGTCTTGACCTTGCAAATGGCGGAATGGCGCCGGCAGGTCACCATCGCCTCGGCGACGCCCGTCCGCACGCGCACGGGGCGGCGGGCCTTGCGCGCCAGCGCGACCACCAGCGGCTCGATCTTGCACCCCGACTTGCTGCCGTAGGCGCCCCCCACGAAGGGCACGATGGCGCGGACGCGCGAGAGCGGCAGGCTGAAAAGCTCGGCGATCTCCTGGCGGATGCCGAAGGGATGGCTGTTCGAGGACCATAGCGTGATGCCCTGCTCGTCCTCCTGGGCGATCGTCGTGTGGGGCTCCATGGAGTAGTGATAGACCATGGGAAACTCGAACGTGTCTTCGGTGACGCCGTCGGCGGCGGCGAAGCCCGCCGCCACGTCTCCCTTGACGAGCGAGGTCTCGAAGCAAAGGTTCTTCGGCGCGAACGGGTGGAGCTGCGGCGCGCCGTTCGCGAGCGCCTCCGGGATCGTGATCGCCGCGGGCAGCTCTTCGTACTCGACCCGGATCGCGTCCACGGCCTCTTTGGCCGTCCGGTTGTCGACCGCCGCGACCGCCGCCACCGGCTCGCCCGCGTAGAGGACCCGGTCGATCGCCATGATCGTATGGTCCTTGCGCTTGCCGCGGCCGAGATAGGGGTCGAAATCGAGGTCTTTGCCGACGAGGACGGCGACGACGCCGGGTATTTTCTCCGCCGCCGACGTATCGATGTTGACGATCCGCGCGTGCGCGTAGGGGCTGCGAAGGAATTTCCCCTCCAGCATTCCGGGAACGACCATATCGCCCGTATACTTCGCCCGGCCCGTCACTTTATCCACGCCGTCGACCCTGGGAACCGCCGTGCCGATAATTTTCATACGTATTCTCTAAAGTCTGTTCAATCTTTTTTAAAGGCCCCCAGGCCCGGACGGTATTGCTTGTCGGTGAACTGCTTGATCCCTTTGTCGAGCCAGCCGCCCTTTTGCAGCTGGGTGGTCTCGTGCGTCTTCGCCTGCGCCCAGTACCAGGTCTCCTCGTCGTTCATGTGCCGCCCGATGCGCAGGACCTCCTTGGTCTCCTTGAGCGCGATCGCGTCTTTTTCGATCAGCTTGGCGGCGAGCTTGGCCGCCGCGTCTTCGAGATTCGTCTTCGGCACGGCGAAATTGACGAGCCCGATCTCCGCCGCGCGCCTGCCGTCGAACGGCTCGCCGGTGAGCGAATAGTACATGAGCTCGCGCCAGCGGAGCAGGTCCATGATCGCCCGCGGCACCAGGCCGCCGGGAAAGTTGCCGAAGTTGATCTCCGAGAGGCCGAACTTGGCCTCTTCCGCCGCGATCGCGAGGTCGCAGTTGCCGACCACCGCGAAGGCGCCGCCGAAGCAGTAGCCGTTGACGACCGCGATGGTCGGCCGGGTGAAGAGCCGGAGCATCTTCCCGCGCCACTCGTAGGAGATCTTCCGGATGCGCTCCGCCTCGGCGGGCTTGTCCTTCAAGTCGTAAAAATATTCTTTCAAATCTTCCCCGGCGCAGAAGCTGTCGCCCTTGCCGGTGACGATGAGCACGCGCGTCTCGTCGTCCTGGTCCAATTCCGTCAGCGCGTGGTGCATCTCCCGGTGCAGCGTCGGGTTCATCGCGTTCTTTTTCTCGGGCCGGTTGAAGCTGAGCCGCGTGACGCCGGCCTGCCGCTTGATTTCGATCGCCTGGTAGTCCATTTTCTTTTGGTCCTCGCTTTTTAACGGTAGAGATTTTTAATGAAGCCGCCCGTCTCGAGCTCGCGGACGTAGCGATCCTCGATCATCGAATCGACTTTGACGCCTTCCACCTTCGGGTCTTTCTCGGCCAATATCTGCGCCAGCCCCGCCAGCCCTTCGCGCTTGACGTAGGGGACCCTTTCGAACAGCTCGGCGAAGAGCTGGTGCGTGTCCTCGAGCACTTTATCGTCCTGGATGCGGAGGTATTTCGCCATCAGCTTCTTGGCGAAGGGCTTGTCGGTCTTGAAGCGATGGATGCCCTCGATGCAGGCGGCCAGGAACGGGGCAATGGCGCCCCGGTTTTGTTCCAGGAACGCCGCGGTGACGGTAATGTAGGTATAGGGATAGTAGATGTCGCCCTTGGACAGGTCCATCAGCTCGACGAAGCCCGCCTTCTCCGCCTGCAAGTGGGCCGGCGGCGAGAGCGCGCCGGCCTGGCTCGCGCCGTTTTGCAGCGCCGCGAGCACGCTCGGCACGCTGCCGACCTGGAGGATCGCCGCGTCCCGGTCCGGCACGAGGCCCCAGTTCCGGAGAAACAGGCGCGCGGAAAAGTCCGTGCTGGTGCCGTAGCGCGTGACCGCGATGCGCTTGCCGCGGATGTCGGCCGGCGTCTTGATCTGCGGCGCGGCCATGATCTTCATGACCATGCGGTTCATCGTCCCCGCGACCGCGACGATCGAGCGCCGCTGCTGATTGGCGTAGATCAGCGACGGGCCGCCGCCGACGCCGAAGCCGATCTCGCCCGCGAGCATCGCCTGGAAGAGCTGCGCCGTGCCGCCGACGTAGATGAGATCGACCTTGAGGCCGTGCTTCTCGAAATAGCCGCCCTCTTTCGCCGCCCACACCCAAGCCATCGAGCCGGAGAGCGCCGAGTAGGCGGCGCGGATCCGCCCGTCGTCGGCCGCAGCCGAGCGTGCGAGCGCCGGAAAAAGCGCCGCGGCGAGCGCCGCGGCGAGCCCGAGCCGATGGACTATCCGGCGGCCCGCGATGTGAATCGTGCCGAACATTTTACACAAAATAGCTGTCCCAGTTTTTCTTCACCCGCTGCCAGACGTCGTCGGGCGGCAGCGCGAGTCCCTCGGAGCGGAAGTTCTTCCCCTTGGTCGCGTCCACGAACATTTTGGCCGTGACCCCTTCCGCCGTGGCCGACGGGTCGAGGCGCAGGCCGAAGGTGTTCGGGATGATGAAGATGTCCTTGTCCGCCTGGACGCGCGTGGCGATCGCCCACTCGACTTCCTCCGCGTTGGTGATGTCGATGTCGTCGTCGAAGACGAAGACGTGCTTCACCCGGCTGCCCTTGACGCCCACCGACGCGGCCAGGATGTTGTTGACCATGCCCGGGCGCTTCAGCCGCTCGTCGATCTGGATGTAGCAGTGGAAGATGCCGATGCCGGCTTCGCTGCAATGGACGCGCTTGATCGCCGGATGGCCGGGCTTCATCTCGTTGTAGATCTGCACCGAGGTCGTGAGGCTTTTGATGACGCCCTCTTCGTTGATGCCCTTGCAGAGGTAGAAGCCGTGATAGACGGGATTTTTCCGCATCGTGATGCAGTCGATCGTCCACATGCGCTCGCGCATGACGGCGCCGACCGAGTAGCCGCAGAACTCGCCGTACGGCCCCTCGTCGCCGGTCTCGGCCGGGATGTCGACGTGGCCTTCGAGAACGATCTCGGCGGCCGCCGGCACCTCGATGTCGACGGTCTCGCACGGGACGAGATCCACCGGCGCGCCGCGCAGCGCGCCCGCGATCGTGAACTCGTCGACGTCGATGCCGGGGACGAACTGCGACGCCAGGAAGATCGTCGGCTCGGCGCCGATCGCCACCGCGACCTCGAACCTTTTTTTGCCCCTGAGCTCGGCGGCCTTGTAGTACTCGTAGCCGTGGTGGCCTGGGCTCAAGCGCAGGAACGTGTGGTTCTTGTCGGCGAACATCATGCGGTAGACGCCCATGTTGCGGCCGTACTCCGGGTCCTTGACGATCACCATGCCGGCGGTGAGATAGGGCGACTTCTCGGTCTTGTTCCAGGTGATCCAGGGAAGCTTCATCAAGTCGACGTCGTTGCCCTTGAGGACCACTTCCTTGCACGGGCCGGTCTTGACGATGTTCGGCGCGACGCCCTCTTTGGTCCGCTCGACCACTTCCTTGAACAGGTCGGACTCCCGGGTCTCGAGCGCCATGGAGATGCGGTTGAAGGTCGCGAGCAGGTCCACGATCACCGGCATGGCGCTGCCGCGCACGCGCTCGAAGAGGAGCGCCTTCCGCCCCCGGTCGTGCGCCGTCTTGCAGATCGCGCCGACCTCGTACTTCGGGTCGACCTCTTTTTTCACCCGGGCGAGGTCGCCCGCTTCTTCCAGCTTATCCAGATATTCGCGCAGGTCGGAAAATGGCATCGTTGGCTCCTATCTTCGTTTGGTTATTTTAAGATATCTTTCCATTTCTTTCGGATCTCGTCCCGGTAGGCCGGGTCCATCGAGTGGACTTTGGGAAACTTGTCGCGCCAGGCGAATGGCCGGCAGGCGTCGATGATCGCGCGCGAGTTGGTGAAATCGCCCGCCGCCCTCTGCTCCGGGGCGATGCGCGGGTCGATCGGGCTGCTCCAGCAGCCCGACGCGATCTCGATCGAGGTTTTCGGATCGCAGCGCGTGGAGACCGCCCAGAGGACGTCCTGCATGTTGGACGGATCGATGTCGTCGTCCACCAGCACGACGAAGCGGCCGAGGTAGCCGCCCTCGCGGGCGCCGAGCGCGATGTGCGCCGCCTGGCGCGCGTGGCCGCCGTAGCGCTGCTTGATCGAGATCGCCATGAAGAAGCGCGCGCCCCATTCGGCGAGCCACACGCCGCGCACGTCGGTGACGCCGGCCTGCTCGATCTCGTTCCACAGCCCGGCGGCGCAAAAGACCAGGAACATGTAGCTCGAGAGCGGGTAGGTCTTGAAATCGGGCAGCACCGTGAGGATCGGATCGTTCCGGTGGTAGACCGCTTCGACGCGGATCACCGGCGACGGGCGCGTCCCGGAGGCGTAGTAGCCGGTCCATTCGCCGAAGGGGCCTTCCATCTCGGATTCGACCTCGGGCGGCGGAATTTCCCCTTCGAGCACGATGTCGGCCGCCGCCGGGATCGGCAGCCCGGTGATTTTTCCCTGGACCACCTGGACCGGCGCTTTCTGGATGTGGCCGGCGAAATCGTATTCCGACTGGCCCCACGGGAGCCCGAGCCCCGCGACCGCGAAGAGCACCGGGTCGGTGCCGCACACGACCGCGACGGGGCAGCTTTTTCCCTGGTCCCAATACTTCTGCGCGATCAGGCGCGTTTGCTTCCCGGGCGAGACGTACAGGCACACGCGCTTGTCGTCCAAGACCTGCACGCGCGCCGTGCCGAGGTTGACCCAATCGGCGTCCGGGTCGCGCGTGATCACCGCGTCCGCCGTGCCGAGATAGCGCCCGCCGTCCTGGGCGTGGAGCTTGGGCGCGGGGAAGCGGAGCACGCCGGCGTCCTTGCCGGTGAAGACGTTTTCCAGGACCGGGCCGTCTTTGACCAGCACCGGCGGCACGGCGGCGGCGGTTTTCAACATGTCCTTCACCGCGCGCACCAGCTCGACGCCGGCGAGCTCCGGCGACAGGCCGAGCGCCAGCGCGGTGCGCGACTGGGTCTGGTACATGTTGGCGAGAAGCCGGAAGCCGGCCGGATAGCCTTGGATGTCGTCGAACAGCAGCGCCGGCGGGTTCGCCCCGGCGGCGGAAATCTCCGTGATCGCGCCGATCTCCCGGTCCCAGTCGGCGTGGCGGACGGTTTTGAGCTCGCCCAACTTTTCCACGCCGCGCAAAAATTCTCTCAGGTCCATGTTCGTTCCTATCGCGCGCTCTTGATGACGTCCTTCAGCAGGGCGAAGTCGTACATCTTCTGCTCCGCCTGGGCGCGGGTGAAGGCCTGTCCTTCCTTCTTGAGCATCTGCCGGGTGATCTCGAAATCGTCGGCCAGCGCGCGGTCCGAAGGGATGCCGTCCTTCGTCATGATGGTCCGGTAAAAATCGTAGGTCGTCCTCGCCACCTCCGGCTCCATCGGCGTCACCCGGGAGAGCATCGCGATGCTCTCGCTCTTGTTGTCGAGAAAATATTTGAGCCCCTTGTGCGTCGCCTTGATGAAGCTGCGCACGTAGTCCGGTCGCTCGCGGAGCAGCTTCTCCGACGTGACGAGGCCGGACATGGGGATCTGCAGCGCGTCGCCGACGAAGGCGATGCGCACCATGCCCATCCCCGCCTCGACCGAGCCGCCGGCGAGCGCGGGCCAGATATCGCCGACCGAGAGGATCGACACGTCGCGGTCGGGGTCGAGGCCCAGGTGCTGCACGACCTTCCGCGCGGCGTAATAGGTCGTCGAGCCGAGGCTGGTGACGGCGACCCGCTTGCCCTTTAAATCTTTGGCGCTGCGCACGCCCAGGTCGGGGCGGGCGTAGAGAAAGTGGTAGGGCTTGTCGCAGAAAACCGTGATCGCCTTGATCGTCATGCCCGAAAGCGCCGCGCGCGCGCCGGTCCCGAGCGCCAGCGTGAACTGGACCGAGCCGGCCTGCAGCGCCTGCGAGGCGGTGACGCCGCCGCGGATGATGATGTCCTTCACCTGGAAGCCTTCGTCGCGGTAGAAGCCGTTCTCCCGCGCGATGAAATAAGGGATATCGCCGAACGTCAGCGCCGGATGGGCGACCAGGATCTCCTCGAGGCCGGGCGCCGCGCCCGCGGGAGGAACGACCGCGGCGAGAAAAATCGCCAGCGACAGCGCCGATGCCAATCGTCGGATCGTAAGCGGCATGATCTCTCCGGCTTACTTCGCCGTCTCCATGATCCGGGCGGCGATCCGGGGATCGAACGCCCTGGCGAGATCGATGTTTTTGACCCGCGCGTCGCTCCGGACCGCGAGCTTCAGGCTCTGCTGGATCACCTCGCTCGGAATGCGCGGGTCGGTGACGACCTCGTCCTTTAAAATATCGTAGGAGGTCTCCGCGACCCGCGGGTTCGCCACCTTCATGATCTTCTGGATCACCTGGACCGAGCCGGCGCGGTTGGTCTTCAGATAGACCGCGGCGTCGCGCATGGCGCGGAGCGCCGCGGCGATGGCGTTCTGCCGCTGCTGCAGGCCGGCGCGGCGCGCGTAGGCCCCGGTGTGGATGTGCGGCAGGCCCTTGAGCTGGATGATGTTGAGCCCGGCCTCCTTCGCCCGGTGGGCCACCGCCTCGTCGATCAGCGCCGCGTCGACGAGCCCTTCTTTCAACGCGGCGAGGCGCTCGGCGGTGCCGCCGACGCGCAGCACCTGGACGTCGCGCTTGGAATCGAGCCCGTTTTCTTCGAGCAAAAACTGCGTCATCGCGGTCGCCGGGCCGGTGAGCGAGCGGACGCCGATCTTCCGCCCCTTCAGGTCTTTTATCTCCCGCACCTCGGGCCGCGCCGCCATGACGTAGGGCGGGGAATTATTGAACGAGCCGATGACCACGATGTCGGCGCCGCCCGCGATCGCGCTCAGCGGGTCGAAGATGCTGCCGAGGACGAGATCGACGCTGCCGCCGATCAGGGCCTGCATCGACAAGGCGCCGGAGGTGTAGATCAGCTCGGCGTCCACCCCATGGGTGGAGAAAAATCCCTTCTCCTTGGCGATCCAGGGCACCACGCCGCCGGTCGAGGCGACGGAGGGATAGGAAATGGAGATTTTCTCCTCGGCGCCCGCGCCGGGCCCGAAGGCGAACAGCGCCGCGAAGCACGCCAGGGCGGCGGCCTCGCGGACGATCGGACGCGGGCGGAGCGTCATGCGCTCTTCTTCCTGTAGGTGACCGGCAGGTTCTTGAGCTCGAGGCCTTCCTTCTTGAGCTCTTCGACATACATGGCGCGGATCGCCGGATCCTCGTCCTCGAACTCGATCATGTCGCCGCCCGCCTCGGTGCTCTTGAACATCTGCTCCCAGCCGCCGATCGGGAACTTCTGCCCCCAGCCCTTGAGCGCGAGCTGGCGGATGTTGTCTTTCCCCAGGTTGAAGTGCTGGTGGAACCAGCGGTTCGGCGGCGCCATCATGCTGCCCGGGCCCCAGTCGAAGCGCTGCCACTTCTGCCCTTCCTTCCACTGCAGCGTATAGCCCCGGCCGCCGAGCACGATAATGTTGGCGCCCGGCCCGTGCCGGTGCGCTTTTTTATAGACGCCGACCGGCGAGTCGTTGAGGTGGCAGGACAAGGTGTTGCTGGAGAGCTCGATCTCGACCTGCCTGAGGCCGGGGCCTTTGACGGAGAACTCGTGCAGCTTCAAGTTCACGATGTCCGGGACGAAATTGCTCTCCCACACGAGGCCGGGGCGGCTCTCCCCCTTGCCGGAGAAAAACTCCGAGTCGCCGTTGTAGCGATCCTGGAAGCGGTAGGGGTTGTTCATGATGAAGTCGTGGCTGTGGAACATGTTGAAGACCGCGGGGGCGTTGGTGAGCGACACGTAGCGCGCGGGCTCTATTCCCGAGCCGTTGAAGTGCTGGAACGAGGCGTTGGCCGGCGGCGCGAACAGGCTGCCGCGCTTCCACTCGAACGTCAGCGGCTTTTGCCCCTCGTTCCAGACGGTGGTCGCGCCGCTGCCGGCGACGACGTAGACGATCTCCTCGTAGATGTGCTTCTGCGGCCTGGTCGACTTCCCCGGCGCGATCTCGCAGACGTAGGCGCCCATCGACATCTGGTCCTCGAGCGCGCCGAGGATCACCCAGCTGCCGGCCGCGCCCATGCGGTCCCACGGCTTGACCGCGACCGTGTTCAGGTCCGGGACCATGAAGTCCCGTATCATCGGCACGCCCTCGTACTCGGCCCACTGCTCGAACGCCGTCTTCCCGATGTATGGTTTTGCCTCGAACATTGCCGCTCCTTCCAGTTGTCCGTCTTTTTATTTTCCCTGGTCCAGCTGCGCCGCGAAGCTCGCATCGAACAGCTTCGGCACGTTGATCTGCTTGAGGCGCGGGTCGACCCGCTCGGCGAGCCGGAGCGTCTCCTGGATGACCTTGTCCGGAATCCTGGGGTCGGTCACCACGTACTGCGCCCACACGTCATAGGCGGCCTCGGCGACGCGCCGGTCGTCGAGGCGCATCAGCTTCTGGATCACGTCGACGGACCCGGAGCGCTCGGCCTTCATATAGACCGCCGCGTCGCGGATCGCGCGGAACGCGCCGAGGAGCGCGCCTCTCCGCTCCTCGAACCGCCGGCGCATCACGTGCAGCTCGGCGTCGATGAAGGACACGCCCTTGAGATTGAGCGCCGTGAGGCCGGCTTTGGAAATCTGGTGCGCCACGCCCGGATTGATCAGCGCGCCGTCGATGTGGCCGGCGATGAGCGCGCCGACGCGCGCCTCGGTGCCGCCCACGCGCAAGAGCTGCACGTCGCGGTCGGGATCGAGCCCCGCCTCTTCCAGGACGACGCGGGTGAAAATAGTCCCCCGGCCGGTCGGCGACTGGATGCCGATCTTGCTGCCCTTCAAATCGGCGATCCGCTTGACGCCGGCGCGCGCCGCCATGATATAGGGCGACGAGTTGGCGAACGAGCCTACGACGACGACGTCCGCGCCGCCGGCGAAAGCCGACAATGGCGCCAGCACGTCGCCGCCCGCGATGTCGATGCTGCCCGCGATGAGCGCCTGCATGGCGGTCGAGGCGGTCGTGTAAACGATCTCCGCCTCCAGCCCGTGCCTGGCGAAGAGCCCTTTTTGCTGGGCGATCCAGGGGAGCACGCCGCCGATGGAAGCCGTGGCGGGGTATTGGACCACGATCTTTTGCGGCTTCGACTGCGCCGGCGCCTGCCGGCAAAAAGAAAAGAGCAGGATCGCCGTGAAAAGAAATATCGCCGTTTTTTTCATCGGCTTCACGCCACCTGTCTCTTCCTGTACGTCACCGGCGGATTCTTGAGCTCGATGCCTTCTTTCTTCAATTCCTCGCGATACGTCTCGCGGACGGCCGGCTCCTCGTCTTCGAAGTCGATCATGTCGCCGCCCGCCTCGGTGCTCTTGAACATCTGGTCCCAGCCGCCGATCGGATACTTCTGCCCCCAGCCCTTGAGCGCGAGCTGGCGGATCGGCTCCTTGCCCAGATTGAAGTGCTGGTGAAACCAGCGGTTCGGCGGCGACATCATGCTCGCCGGCCCCCAGTCGAAGCGCTTCGATTTCTGCCCCTCGGGCCACATGAGCGAATAGCCCCGGCCGCGGAGCGTGATGATGTAAGCCCCCGGGCCGTGGCGGTGCGCTTTTTTATAGACCCCGACGGGCGACTCGCTGATGTGGCCGGAGAGCGTGTTGCTCGACAGCTCGATCTCGATGTGCTTCATGCCCGGGCCTTTGGTCGAAAACTCGTAGAACTTGAGATCGACGATGTCCGGGATGAAGTTGCTCTCCCACACGTCGCCGGGATGGGTCTCGCCCTTGCCCGAAAAGTAGTCTTCCTCGTGGTTGAAGCGCTCTTGGAAAAGATAGGGATTCTCCATGATGAAATCGTAGCTGTGAAACATATTGAAGACCGCCGGCGCGTTGGTCATCGAGACGAACCGCACCGGCTCGCCGCCCTGCCCGTTGAAATGCCGGCGCCAGGAGTTGAGCGGCGGCGAAAACAGGCTGCCGCGCTTCCACTCGAAGGACATCGGCTTCGCCCCCTCGTTCCACACGGTGGTCGCGCCGCTGCCGCTCAGGACGAAGATCAGCTCCTCGAACAGGTGGCGCTGCGGCTTGGTCGCTTGCCCCGGCGCGATCTCGCACACGTAGGCGGCCATGCCGAGCTGGTCTTGGGGCGCGCCGAGCACCATCCAGCAGCCGGCGGCGCCGACGCGGTCCCAGGGCGCGAGCGCGACCGCGCGGAGATCCGGCACGATAAAATCGCGGATCAGCGGGACGCCTTCGTATTCGGCCCACTGCTCGAAGGCGGTCTTCCCGGCGTAGGGCTTGGGCTCGAATGGGCTGGCCATGGTCTTTCCGTTCAGTGCCTATTTGTAGAGGGCGTCGATGAACCCGCTTTTATCGATCTCGCGCAGGTAGGTGTAGTCGAAGATGTCCTTCGACTCCATCTGCCGCGCCTTGGGATCGGCCGCGCTCAGGACCTCGACGAGATTTTTCCAGCCCTCTTCGGTGCCGTAGGGCTTGGCCGGGATGATCGCGCCGAAGATGCGGTACGTCTCCTCGAGCGCGTTCTTGTCGCCGAGGCGCGTCCATTTCTTTAATACTTCCAGGCTCTCGGCGGGGATTTTTTTTCATCATGGCGGTGCCGCTCAGAAATCCCCGGAGAAAGCGCAGCACGGTCTCGCGGTTTTTGGCCGCGTAGTCGCGCGAGGTGAAAATCGTGTCGAACGAGTACTTGACGTCCGAGTCCAGCAGCGAGATCAGGACGTTGAAGCCGAGGTTCCGCGCGGTCAGGTTGGTCGGCGGGGTGAGCACGGTGGCGTCGACGAACCCCTGCCGGAGCGCGGTGAGGCGCACCGACTCGTCGCCGATCTGGAGCATCTGCGTCTCTTTCTCCGGCACCCCGAGCTTGCCGAGCGCCAGGCGCGCCGCGTAGTGGGCCGCGCCGCCGAACCGGCTGATGGCGATCTTCTTGCCCTTGAGCTTCTCGCCCCGGTCGATCTCCTTGGCGGTGACCAGCATGTAGGGGAAGCTGTTGACCCATTCGGCGATGCCGACGACGTCGCCGCCGCGGAGCCGCGCGTTGGCGCCGGTGTCGGTGCTGGTGGCGGCGAAGCCGATGCCGCCGGACAAGAGCGCCTGGACCGTCGGCGTGCCGCCCTGGAACGTGATCGTGATCAGCTCGGAAGACAGTCCCTGCTTGGTGAACAGGCCCTTGTCCTGCGCGAGCCAGAGCGGCAGGAGCGGCCCGCTGAGCCCGAGCGAGCCGATGCGGACCGCCTGCGCGCCCGCGCGCGCGGGCGCCATGAGCAGAAGCGCCAGTCCGAGTCCGACGCCGAGCGCCAGGCCCGCCGCGAAGAACTTTCCGCGCCCGGCGCGCTTTTTCGACAAAGCTTTTTTCATGGCTCGACCCGGCTTCCTTCCGGTCAACGGCCGCCCGCCTGCGGGCCCGTTTTCCACTCGTACAAGTCGGCCGGCAGGCCGTCCAGATAGGCCGCGACCGCGGCCTCCTTCATCACGTCGGCGTATTTCATGTTCATGTCGAGCAGGTTCGCCTTGTGCGACAACTGGATGCGGTCGAACGCGCCCTCCTCGACCACGGCGACGAAATAGTTGAAGGAAAACGCGTCGACGACCGTGGCGCGCACGCAGCCGCTGGTCGAGCCGCCGGTGACGATCAGGCTGTCGACCGCGTAATCGTTGAGCACGCTGTGGAGCGGCGTGCCGAAAAATCCCGACGGCTTGGACTTGTAAATCACCACGTCGGACGGCCCGGGGGCGATCTCCTCGACGATTTTCATCCGCCCGGAATAGTCCATCGTCTCGTCCTCGTCGTGCCGGTGGTTTTTCCACGGCCGGCGCTTGGATTCATAATGGGTCTCGGCGCCGAAGCCGGTCGTGTAGACGACCGGGATCTTTTTTTGCCGCGCTTTCCCCAGAAGCCGCCGCACCACGTCCACCGCGTCCCAGGCCTCTTCGCCGCAGCTGTGGCGGATGCGCTTGATCGATTCCAGCACCGGCTCGCGCCGGTCGCCGACCCAGTTGTAGTTCATGTCGATGACGACGAGCGCCGGGCGCTTGCCGAGCCCGCGCACCCGCCCGTAGCCGCAGGCCTCGAGCACCCGTTTGTCCCGCTGCGTCGTCGCGTCGTCCCAAATCGCCATAAGCGCCCCTTCGATAGCGTCGTTAACCCAACCGCGTCCGGCAATCAACCGCGGCCGATAAACGGCGCGAGCTTGCCCTCGGTCGCCTGCAGATAACGCAGGAAGCTGTACTTGTTCTCCACCAGATCGACGTCCGGCCGGGGGATCTCGCGGTGCACCAGGCTCTCCTCGACCTTGCAGACGATGAAGCCGAGCGCCTTTCCCGCCAGCGCGGCCGCCGCCTGTTTTTTGAAATCCTCCAGCTCGCGCACCGTCGTGGATCTTTCGATGCCCGCGCCCCGGGCGACCTGCTCCAGATCGGTCCGGCCGCGCGTCGCCGTCGGCTCGCTGATCCGGGTGCCGCTGTAGGTCCCGTTGTCGAAGACGAAGACGGTCAGGTTGTCGATGCCGAGATTGGCCACGGTCGGCAGGCTGCTGAGCGTCAAGAGAACGCTGCCGTCGGACTCCAGCGCGATGACCCTGCGGTGCGGCAGCGCCGCCGCGATCCCGGCCGCGACGCTGAGCGCGGCGCCCATCTCGCCCAAAAGCAGGTTGCCGCCGTGCTTCGAGAGGCTCCCCCATTCGATCCGCTGCCCGCTTTGCGACGTCACGATCAGCTGGTCGGTGATGAGAGGCGCCAGGAACTGCAAACAATCGTATCGTTTCATACGGTGAAATCCCCCGTGAAGACCAGCGCCACCGGCTCCCTCAGAGCGTTCATGGTGCGCACCGCGGTTTTGATATCGGCTTCGATGCGGTCGCCGCTTTTGACCACGCGGTGCTCGATGTCGAGCGCCTCCAGCTGCGGCAGCAGCCTTCGCCCCGGCAAGGTGTAAAGAAAGCTGTTGCGCTGATCGTCGAAGCCGCCCAGGTCGGCGACCAGCAGGAGGACCGGGACGCGCAGATGCAGCGCGACCACCACGAGCTGGTACGCCGAGACGAAAACGCCGGTGCTCTCCATGTAGCAGGCCGACTGCTTGCCGCCGAGCGTCGCGCCGACCGCGATGGAGACCGCGTCGGCCTCGCTCGCCGCCGGCGCGAGCCGGAAGCGCGGATCGCTCCGCATGAGCGGCAGAATCTGGCTGAGCCTGCTTTCGGGCAGGTAGGTCATGAAGTCGATGCCCGCCGCGCCGAGGCCGCCGACCATTCTTGTCGCGAGTTCCTGTTCCATTTTTCGACCGCCCTACAGCTTCGCCATCACTTCGCGGCTCCACTTTTTCATGAAGCCCAGCTTGTCCTCGAAGTGGACGTTGAGCCAGATTTTGCGCACGCCCATGTTTTCCAACTCGCGGAGCCGCGCGACGCACTCCTCCGGAGCGCCGGCGATCGCGTAGCGCCCGGCGAGGTAGTCCTCCAGACCGCTCTCCTTGACCAGGCGCGCGTTGGTGGTCGCGCCCGGCTTTTGATGCTCGAGATAGCTGTAGCTTTGATGGATCCGGTCGAGCACGTCGCGGAATTCGGGCGGCACGTGCTTGTTCTCGCCCGGGAAGCGCGCCAGGTGGTTCGCCTTGGCGGCGAGCAGCATCCGGATCTCGGCGAGCGCCTGCTCCCGGCTCGCGCCGACGTTGCCGCAGAGCCCCCACCAGATATCCACGTCCTCCGTCCGGCGCCCGGCCATGGCGGCGCCCGCGGCGACCGACGCCAGCGCGTCCCGGACGACCTCTTTCCCCACGCCGTCGCCGTAGATGACGCCGTCGGCGTGCCCGCCGGAGAACTCGAGCGTCTTCGGCCCGTGCGCGGAGACGTAGATGGGCACGTCGGCCTTCGCCCAGGTGAGCTTCATCTCGCGCCCTTGATGCTGCACGGTCTCGCCGCGCATCAGGGCGCGGATGCAACTTAAAAATTCCCCCAGGGCCGCGAGCTTGATCGGCTTGAGGCCGATGTTGATCAGCGCGCTGTCGCCGGTGCCGATGCCGGCGAACACGCGGCCGCCGGACAGCTCGGCCATGGAGACGAGCGCGCTGGCGGTGACGCTCGGATGGCGCGTGAGTGCGTTGGTCACGCGCGGGCCGATTTGAATGCGCCCGGTCGCCTGCAGGCCGGCGGTGCAGGTCACGTACAACTCTCGATAGATCGATTGCGAGTCGACCAGTCCGACGCGCTCGAAGCCGCAGTCCTCCGCGGCGCGGCACCACTCCGCCACCTCTTTGGGATGGTTCGGAGCAAAGCTGATACCGAACGTCAATGCCATCCGTTGCTCTCCTTGATAAAATGTTGCGGCACGACCAGCCGGACATCCACCGCCACGGCCCCCCGGCCTTTCTCGTTGACGATCAGCGGATTGATGTCCATCTCCTGCACCGCCGCGCCCAGGCCGGCGGCCAGATCGGACAGCGCCAGGAGCGTGGCGACCACCGCGTCGATATCGCCCGCGGGCCGCCCCCGGTAGCCGGCGAGCAGCTTTCCCGCCCGGGTCTCGGCGATCATGGCGCGGCAGTCTTCGGCCGAGAGCGGGCAGAGGCGCATGGCGACGTCGCCCTCGATCTCGGCGGTCACGCCGCCGGAGCCGAACACAACCACCGGACCGAACTGCGCGTCGTTGGATATGCCGGCGAGCGTCTCCAGGCCGCCGCGAACCATCTGCTGCACCAGAACGCCGTGGACGCGCGCGCCGGCATGGCCGGCGGCGAGTTTTTTAAGCTCTCGATAGCACTCGGCCGCCGCCTCGGGCGTCGCGATGCCGAGGCGGACGAAGCCGCCGTCCGAGCGATGGAGAATGTCCGGCGAGATGAGCTTCATCGCCGCCGGGCCGGCGAGCGCGCGCGCCGCCGCGGCCGCCTCTTCCTCGCTCGTCGCCAGAAACTCGCGCGGCACGGGAATCTCGTAGAGCTTGGCGATCTCTTTCGCCTCGGGCTCGGCGATCCCCTGCCGCGCCCGGTTCTTGAGAAACTCGAGCGCCTTTTTTGCGCGCGCGGAATCGACGGGCGCGGAGGGACGGCGCGCGGGCGCCGGGGCGCCGGAAGCGAAATAACCGCTGAACGAGCGGATGCACACGGTGGCCGACAAAAACAGCGGCACGCGCGCGTCGAGCAGCCGGTCGCGCCACTCGTCGAGGCCGCGCCCGCCGCTCCACAAGACCGCGACCGGCTTGGGCACGTCGGCGGCGACGCGGGCGATGCGCTCGGTCCACAGGCGGGCGGCGACCGGGCTCGCGACCAATACGAGCAGCACGGCGTCGAACCCCGGATCGTCCGCCAGCGAGCGCACGACGCGCTCGAGCACCTCGGGATTGCCCGACGCCTGGCCGGTCAGATCGATCGGATTCGCGAGCGCCGCGAATTCCGGCAGCGCTTCCTTGAGCGCCGCGGCCGACGTGGACGGCGGCGGCAGCTGGATCGCGTGCGCGTCCGAGAGGTCGGCCAGCAGCACGCCCTGCCCGCCGGAGAGGGTCAAAACCGCCAGGCGGTTGCCGGCGGGCGCGCCGAACTTGCTCATGAGATTGGCGGTCTCGACCAGCTCTTCGATGTCGGCCGCCTCGGCGACGCCGGCGCGCCGCATCGCCGCGGACCAGACCGCGGAGGAGCCGGCGAGCTTCCCGGTGTGGGCGGAGGCGGCGGCGTGGCCCTTCGCCGACCTGCCGACCTTGCAGGCGACGATCTTTTTTCCCTTGGCCCGGGCTTTTTCCAGCGCCGCGAGGAAGCGGCGGCCGTCCTCGACGCCCTCGACGAACAGGGCGATGACGTTGGTCCGGGGATCTTCGGCCAAGTAGTCGACGAAGTCCGCGATGTCGAGGTCCGCCTCGTTGCCGACCGAGACGCAGTAGCTGAGGCCGATTTTTTTGTCTTGCGCGAGATCGAGCAGGACGCCCGCGACGCCGCCGCTCTGGACGATAAAGGCGATGTCGCCGGCGACGAAGGCCGGGCGGTCGAACGCGCCGGAGGTGCCGACGATCAGTTTGTCGAGCACGTTGACGTAGCCGTTGCAGTTGGGGCCGCAGATCCGCATGCCCGAGTCGCGCGCGAAAGCGCCGAGCTTGTCCTGCAGCCGCTTGCCGTCTTCGCCGGCCTCGGCGAAGCCGGAGTTCAAAATCAGCGCGGCGCCGACGGCCCGGGCGCGGCAATCCTCGAGCGCCTCGAAGAGCCGGCTGTTCGGGACCATGACCACCGCCACGTCGATCGGGTCCGGGATATCCCGGACGCTGGCGAAGCACTTGATCCCCTGGACCACTTCACGGTTCGGGTTGACGGGGAAAATCGCGCCTTTGTATTCGGATTTGATCAGGTGCTTGAGCACCCGGCCGCTGAACTTGTCCGCCTGGTCCGACGCGCCGACGACGGCGATCGACCGCGGGTAGAACATCCTCTCGATCGGCGGCCTCGAGTCCACTATTTTTCACCCGTTATTTTTTTTGACGGCACCGGCAGGCGCCGCCCGGCGAGCTTGTCGCCGGTCTTGTAGTACTCGCCTTTCAGCGCCGCCGCCGCCTCGTCTTGGGACTCCTCGTCCCACTGCCCGAGCGAGTAGCCGTACCAGGGCGCCTGCGGGCGGAGCGGCGCGAGCCGGAGCTCTTTCTCCCAGATATCCTTCGCCCGCTCCATATATTCGCGCCCCGGGAGCGCGACCGGCGGGAACGGCTCCTTGAGCGTCGCGTTCATCATCATGACCGAATAATCCGCCGAGCGCTCCTCGGCCTCCTCCATCTTGTCCATCGCGTCGCCGGCGATATGGAACGGCGGCGCGTGCCCCTTCTCGCGCCCTTCGACGATGCGGACGTCCCTGGAAGGCTCGCAGCGCATCGTGATCGCCCAGTTGATCGCGTCGCCGTCCTTCGGGTCGATGTCCTCGTCGACCGCGACCACGTACTTGCCGAGCTCCTGGCGGAAGGCGAGAACGCCGTGCAGCGCGCGCCAGACTTCGTATTGCGGCGCGCCGCGCCGGCACTGGACGACGACGTAGCGGCGCAGGTTGACCAGCGGCTCGTAGCAGCCGACGGCGGTGACCCATTCGTTGCTCGAGTGCTCTTTTAAATAGCGGAGCAGCATCGCCTCCATGCCGATCTCCTTGAGCTTGCTCGATTCGCTCGGGGTCACCTGGCTCAGGATGCCGACGAAGACGGGGTTTTTGCGGTGCGTGATGCAGGTGATCTCGAAGACCGGGTTCATGATGCGCGGGTGGATGTAGCCGTGGGACTCGCCGAACGCGCCTTCCGGCTCGAGGAAGTCGGTGCGGATGATCCCTTCGAGGACGATCTCCGCCGTCGCGGGCACCTCGAGATCGACGGTCTTGCATTTGACGAGCGGGATCGGCTCGCCCGCCAGTCCGCCCGCCACCGCCAGCTCGTCGACGCCGTAGGGAATTTTTTGCACCGCCGCGTGCGTCACGACCGGCGGCCCGCCGACCACCAGCGCGGCCTCCAGGTGCTTGCCGCGCGCGGCCGCCTGGCGCCAGTGAATATTCAACTGCTGGTTCGCCTGCGGCCCCGGACAGACGCCGGTGCGCCGCCGGCCCTTGACCTGCGCGCGGTAGTTGCCGACGTTGCGGATGCCGGTCTCGAGGTCCTTGGTGATCCACTGGGCGCAGGTGAAATAGGGCGCGTTGTCGAAGCCGGGCGTCGAGATGGTGACGGCGATCTCGTCGAGCCCGCCGCCCTCGCGGTCGAGCTCGTCGCCCATGTGGACCTCTTCCTGCGCCGGTCCGCTCTCGACCAGCACCGGCGCGATCGGATGGGCGAGCGCGTGCTGCCACTTCTCGACGATCTCGCCGGGCTCGCAGCCCATGCCGAGCCCGTAGACCCAGCGCGACGCCGCCAGGCCGCCGACCAGCACCGAGCCGTCGTATTTGCGCCGCGCGTCGATCACGTTCTCGAAGAGAAACGCCTTGCGGTCTTCTTCGCGGACGCCGCCGCGGAACTGCCAGCGGACGATCGGGTGAATTTCCGTGTCCTTGTTGGACGGCCGCCCGACGCGGACGAGCAGGCCGCGCTCTTCGAGGTTCTGGATGTGCTCCCGCACGTCTTTCGGCGCTTTCATCGTGGTTTCACCCGGCGGTTGAGCTGGATTGATAATTTTCGTTTGCTTCGTCGGCGAGCAACAGCTCGTAATCGCCGAACCCGTTGACCGTGAGGCGGCAGCCCGGCGGGACCACGATCGTCGTCGTCGGCTCCTCGATAATGGCCGGCCCTTCGATCGTCGCTCCGGATCTCACGTCGCCGCCGCGATACACGTCGGTCGCGACCTCACGGCCGGCGAAAACGACGCCGCGCTGCTTTCTCACCGGCGCGGCCTGTGACTTCGCGGCGGCGCGGCCGAAGCGCGGCCGCTCGGTGCGCCCGACCGCCGTCAGGCGCCAGTGCAGCGCCTCGACCGGCTGGCCGGGCAGGTTGTAGCCGTAGAGCTTTTTGTGCCGCGCGGCGAAATTTTCCTGTAATTCTTCGTAGCCCGTCGCCGGGGAGGCGAACGGGATGGTGACTTCGTGGAACTGGCCGACGTATTTGAGATCGACGGCGTAGGACAGGATCGCGTCGTTTTTTTCCAGCCCCTCTTCCGCCAGCGTGCCGAGCGCCTCGGCCGACATCTCGGCGTAGATCCCCTCGATCTTTTTTCTCGGGAGCGAGGACAATTCGCCCGACAGCGTCCGGACGTAGTCGTGCTGCAGATCGGAGAGCAGCATGCCCGCGGCGCAAAAGACCGAGGCCTCGCGCGGTATCAACAGGCTCCGAATGCCGAGCTCGCGCGCGATCGCCGCCGCGTGGACCGCGCCCGCGCCGCCCGCGACCACCAGCGTGCACTGGCGCGGGTCGTAGCCCTGCGCGATCGAGACCAGCCGGATGGCGTCGGCCATCGTGGCGTTGACGATTTTGTGGATGCCCTCCGCCGCGGCGACGGCGCCGATGCCGAGCGGCCCGGCGATCTTCCGCTCGATGCCCTGGATCGCGCCTTCGAGATCGAGCGGGAACTCGCCGCCTAAAAAATCCTCCCGGCCGAGGTAGCCGAGGACGAGATCGGCGTCGGTGACCGTGGGGGCCGCGCCGCCCCGGCCGTAGCAGATCGGCCCCGGGTCCGCGCCCGCGCTCTGCGGCCCGACGTTGAGCACGCCGCCGTCGTCGAGCCAGGCGATGCTGCCGCCGCCGGCGCCGACCGTTTTGATGTCCAGCACGGGGAAGGCCATGGCGTGGCCGCCGACCTCGCCCGCCGTGGTGAAGCTCACCTCGCCGCCCTTGACGAGTGCCGCCCATGTCCATCGCGATCACGTCTTTTCTTTGCGCGCGCCCGCCGTAAAAAATCGCCGCCACGGGTCCGCCGGCCGGCCCCGAGAGGAGCGTCCGGCAGGCGAAGCGCGCCGCCGTCTCCGGCGCCATCACGCCGCCGTTCGACTGCATGATCAACAGCCGCCCCTCGAAGCCGGCGGTTTTCAGCCGCTCGGCCAGGCGGCGGAGGTAGCGCTCGAGCAGCGGGCCGACGTAGGCGTTCAGCACCGTCGTGCTGTGCCGTTCGTAGGCGCGGAGCTGCGGCAGGACCTGGGTCGAAAGCGAGACGTACGCCTCGGGGAACTCCTCCTTGAGCAGCTCGGCGACTTCGGTCTCGTGCTTCGGATTGAGAAAAGAAAAGAGGAAGCTCACCGCGAGCGACTCGACGCCCGCTTGTTTAAGCTCCCGGATCGCCTGCCGGGCGCCTTCGCGGTCGAGGGGGGCGATCTCTCCCCCTTCGCAATCGGTCCGCTCGGCGACGGCGAACGTGAGGCTGCGCGGCACGAGCGGCGTCGGCGGGTTGTACTTGGAGTTGAACTGGTTTTCCCTGACGCCGCGGCGCATGAGCAGGATATCGCGAAAGCCTTTCGTCGTGAGAAAGCCGGTCTTGACCCCCGAGCCCGTGAGGACGGCGTTGGTGGTGATGGTCGTGCCGTGGACGATGCGCCGCACGCGGCGGAGGAAATCGGCGAACGGGACCTCGGCCTTGACCGAGAGCTTTTCCAGACCGTGCAACACCCCTTCGGAGGGGTCGCGCGGCGTCGTGAAGGTCTTCTCCACGACGCTTTTCCCGTCCGAGTCGATCAGCACGCAGTCGGTGAAAGTCCCGCCCACGTCGATGCCGACGTAAAAATATTGGTTTTCGGATGAAGCCATTTACGCGCCGCCCGGCGGATTATTTTTTCTGCGCCTCTTTTTGCGCTTCGTGAATCAAGCGGTAATCGATCAGATCGGTCATCGTCAGCCTTCGCTTGATCGTCCCCTCGTCGGCCATCTGGTCGACGAGGAGCTCGAAGCCCTTTTCTCCGACCCGCCCGTCGTCCGGCAGCGACTGGACGTAGGCGTTGTAGCCGTCGCGTGCCGTCGGCTGGTCGAACCGCATCGCCTTCTGCATGGCGGCGATCGTGAGCTCGGGATTTTTCTTGGCCGTGGCGACGCCGCGCCGGTAGGCGCGCATGAAGGCGCGGAACTCCGCGTCGCGGCCCACGAACATCTCGTCCTTGATATAGATCAGGTCCTGGGGCCATTCCGGAATCAGGTCGGACAGCATGAAAAGAAAATTGAGCCCGGCCTTTCTCCCCTTTTCGAACTGCGCGGCGCTGATGACGCTCGCGTCGGCGGAGCCGGAGAGAATGGCGGCGAAGCGGGTCGGCACGCCGCCCATGGAGATGTAAACCACGTCCTTGGAGGGGTCCATGCCCTTGTTTCTCAGCACGTAGCTCGTCAGGAACTCGCTCAGCGAGCCGCGCGTGCTGACGGCGATTTTCTTGCCCTTGAGCTCGGCGATGGTGCGGATGTTGGGCCGGGAGATGAGGGCGTAGGGCATGAGGTTGGAAATGCCCCAGACGCCGTGGACCTTGGCGCCGGCGGCGACCGCGGTCACCAGCTCGGGGGCGGAGCCCATGCCGATCTGCGTATCGCCGGCGATGACCGACTGCATCAGCTGCACGCCGCTTTGAAAGAAGACCAATCGCGCGTTGATGCCTTCGTCGGCGAAATAACCGGCCCGGTCGGCCACGAACGCCGGCATGAAGGCGGCGGAAAAGGCGGACAGCCCGACCGTGAAGTTGGTTTTTTGCGCCCCGGCATCGGCGGCCGGCTGCAGGGCGAGCGCCAGCAGCAGGAGTCCAAATAACGTTCGTCTCATCGTGATCCTCCGCGCCGTCGTACGGAGACGGGCTCTTCTTTGCCGGCGCGCATCTTGGCGGTCGCGTCGCGATCGATGACGATCTCGCGCTCGCGCCGCTCGAGCGCGACGCCGTAATCCTCCGCCGCCTTCTCCATCGATACCAGCCCGTTGACCACGTCGTCACGCACCCGTTCCGGCGGTCTTGCGAACGGATTGCCGAACCCTCCGCCGCCCTGCGAGAAGAGCTCGAATACATCGCCTTCTTGGATCTCGGAAAATTGGTTGAGGCCGAGCGGCCGCGTCCGGCCGTCGACGCCGGTGACCCGCATGACCGGGATCGAGCCCGGCCGGCCGCCGAACAGGCCGAACGCCCTGGTCTTTTCCAGCATGCCCGAGCCGACCGTGACGCACTGGATGTCCGGCGTCTCGACGCGCCAGCGGAGCACCGCGCCGGTGCCGCCGCGCCACTTGCCCGCGCCGCCGGTGTCCGGCGCCAGCTCGTACTCGAAGAGCCGGTAGGGATAGGCGAGCTCGAAAATCTCCGGGTCGGTCGCGCGCGAGCCGCCCATGTTGCTCACCGGGCCGGTGTGGTTCCAGCCGTCGTAGCCCTCGGTGGCGCCGGAGCCGCCCTTGCAGTTGTGGTGCGTGCAGACGAACGATCTGCCGGTGCGGGGATTGGTCCCCGCCGACATCGGCGCGCAGCGCCGGCCCCAGCCGGACTGCACCTGGGACGGGATCGCCTCCGCGAGCGCGATCCAGATCGCCTCGGCGATCGCGGCGCAGGTCACCAGCGTCGAGGCCGTGGTCGGCGCCGGCGGCCGGCAATGGACGATCGTCCCCTCGGGGGCGACGATTTGGATCGGCCGGAGCGAGCCGAAATTGATCGGGATCGCCGCGCCGATGCAGGCGAACAGCGCCTGGAAGCAGACCGAAGCCGTGTTGGCGAACGGGCTGTTGACGAAGCCCTTGCTCTGGGGGTCCGAGCCGGCGAAATCGAAAGTGAGCTTGTCGCCCTCGACTTTCACGGCGACGCGGATGCCGGGCGCCTTGTCCATCTCGATGCCGTCGTTGTCGAGGTAGCTTTCGCCCCTGTAGAGCCCGTCAGGAATTTTTCGGATCGCCGCGGCCATCGCCTTCTCGGTCGCCGCCAGATAGGACTCGATCGCGCCCGCGACCGTCGCCGGCCCGTGGCGGTCGAGCAGCTCGGTGAGCGACTCCCCGCCGCGCGAGGTCGCGCCGATCTGGCAGTGCAGATCGCCTTCGACCAGGTGGCGGCTCTTGACGTTCAAAAGGATAAAATCCCAGATGTCGTTCTGGTATTCGCCCCGGCGGTCGTCTTGGCCAGCGGGTTGTAGCCGGCGACGCCGCCGCCGCCGAGGTCGGTCTGGTGTCCCTTGGCCACCGCCCAGAAAACCGGCTCGCCGCGATAAAAAATCGGCCGCGCGACCGTCACGTCGGGCAGATGGCTGTTGCCCTGGTAGGGATCGTTGGCGACGATCACGTCGCCCGGATGGAGCTCTTCCGGCTTGAAATGGCCGCGGATCGCCTCGAGGGCGAAGGGAATCGCGCCGAGCAGGACCGGAATGTAGGAGGTTTGCGCGACCAGCCGGCCGCGCGCGTCGAAGACGGCGGTGACAAAATCCCGCGACTCGCTGAAGATCGGCGAGCGCGAGGTGAGCAGCATGATCTGGCCCATCTCGCGGGTGATGGCGGTCAGCCGGTTCGATATGACCGCGACGGAGATGGGATCTTCCTGGATCTGGCTCATGGAAAATTACTCTTTATGTCGCTTCAGCGGACGATTTTCAGGCTCTTTAAATAATCGGCTTCTTCCTGCAGGCGCAGCATCGCGAGCTGCCGCGACTTCCGGACGTGGAACAAAGCCGCGCGCCCGGCCTCCTTGGGCTTTTTGTCCCGGATCGCGGCGAGGATCGCCCGGTGCTGCCGCCACGCGTCTCTCCCGCGGTCGAGCTCGCCCACGGCGAGCCTCTGCTTGAGCACGATGCGCTCGAAGACTTCCCCGAGAATTCCCCGCAGGTAGGAATTGCCGGCGATCCCGGCGACCTTGGCGTGGAAGTCGCGGTCGACCAGGCGCCGCTCCCGCCGCGGCCGGCGCTCGACCGATTCGCCGTAGTCCTTCAGCAGCCGCTCCAATTCCTGCGCGTCGCCGGCGGTGATCCGCCGCGCCGCCTCTTCCGCGAGGTAGGGCTCGAGCGCCTCGCGCGCGCCGTAGAGCTCTTCGACCTCGTCGACGGTGATCTCTTTCACCGAGAAGCCGCGGTTCCAGACGTGCGTGACGTAGCTCTCCTTGACGAGCCGGCTCATCGCCTCGCGGATGGGCGTGCGGCTGATGCCCATCTGGCGGGAAAGATCCTCGATGATGATCTTTTGCCGCGGATAGATCTCGCTCCGGAGGATGAAGCCCTTGATCCTCTGGTAGGCCTCCTCGGTCAGGTTCTTGCCGTTGTGCGGCTCCACGCGGCGGTGCGATTGTGTTGACACTTTCCCTCGCGCTGTTATATATCCAACAACAGTCTTTGTATTCAGAACTGCATGTAGTTGTCAAGGATGTTTTCCTGAAGGACGCCCCATGGAACGTGACGCCGCCGAAAAAACGGTCGCCGGGCTCAAGCGCGCGGGGATCGACTTCATCACCTACCTGCCCGAGACGCGGCTGAGCCACATCCTGCCCATCCTGGAAGCCGACCCGTCTTTCCAGCTGGTCGCGACCGCGAGCGAGGCCGAGGCGGTGACGATCGCGTCGGGGGCCGCGCTGGTGGGCAAACAGCCCGCGGTCTATATGGAAGGGACCGGGCTTTTCGTCTGCTCGTACAATCTCCTGACCGTGAGCATCCGCGTGGGCACGCCGCTTTTGCTGCTCGTCTCCTACGTGGGCAGCTTCGCCGACCAGAAAAACAGCTTCCGCTTCGCGCCGACGGGCGTACGAACGGAAGAGCAGCTGAAGGCGCTGAACGTCGAGTACGACGTCGTGGACGACCCGGCCGTCATCGAGACGAAAATTTTCGACGCCGTGCGCATGATGAACGCGCTCAAGCAGCCCGTGGCCCTGCTTTTTACCGGAGACTTCACGCTATGAACCGCAACGCCTGTCTCGAAGCCCTCGTGCCCCATATCCAGGACCAGCTCGTCGTGCCCTCGGTCAGCGGCCAGTGGATCTGGGGGAAGCTCTCCAAGCACGAGGGCAACCTCTTGCTCGGCTCGATGGGCAACGCGCTCGGCGTCGGGCTCGGCATGGCGCTCGGCCTGCCGCACCGGAAAGTCATCGTCATCGAATCGGACGGCAGCGTGCTCCTGTCCCTGTTCAATCTGCCGCTTCGACAACGAGAAGTACAGCGGCAGCCGGATCAGCCGGCCCTCCGCCACGGCAGCGAAGACCGATCTCGCCGCCATCGCGCGCGACGCCGGCATCGAGCGCGCGGTGATGGTCCGGGACCTGGACGCTTTCAAGCGGGAGATGGCCGCGGCGGTGAGCGGGCCGGGCCTCGGCTTTATCGTGGCGAAGGTGGAGGAAAGCCTGGAGCACCGCCAGGTCGAGCGCTCGGACATGGACTTGACCGAGAACAAGTACCGCTTCGTCCGCTACATCGAGCGCACCGAGGGCAAGCCGGTGTTCCGCGGCCGCGGCTGACAAATACCGGCCCGTCCCAGAGGCCGAATCTCTGAAGGAGTGACTCATCGTGGAACCGGAGCTCGCCAGTAAACTGGTCAACGGCCTGAAGGCAGCCGGCATCAATTTCGTCACCTACCTGCCGGAAACGCGCTTGAGCCAGATCCTGCCGCTCATGCGCGAGGACAAATTCTTCCAGCTCGCGCCGGTGGCCAGCGAAGCCGAGGGAGTTTCGATCGCCGCGGGCGCGGCCCTGGGCGGGAAGCAGGTCGCATCGTACATGGAAGGCACGGGTATTTTCGTGTCCACCTACAATCTGCTGACGATCGCCGAGCGCTTCGGCGTGCCGATGCTTCTCCTGGTATCGTACGTCGGCAGCGCGGCGGACAAGAGAAACAGTTTCCTATACGTTCGCCGCGGCACCCGGATGATTCCCGTTCTGGAGGCGCTCGGAATCGAGTACCAGATTGTCAGCGACGGCGAAAATCTGGAAACGCGCATCCAAGACGCCGTGCGCATGATGCACGCGCTCAAGCTGCCGGTCGTCCTGCTCTTCACCGGGGAGTTTACGCTATGATCCGATACGAATGTTTCGAGTGGATGGCGCCGCTCATCGACGATCAGCTCGTCGTGACGTCGCTCAGCGGCCAGCGCGTCGAGTGGGGACAGCTTTCGGACCGCGACGGCAATCTGCTGCTCGGCTCGATGGGGAACGCGCTGGCGGTGGGCACGGGCCTCGCGTTGGCCTTGCCCCATCGGCGGGTGGTCGTCCTGGAATCCGACGGGAGCATTCTGCTGTCGCTTTTCAATCTTCCGACCGTGGCGAATCTCGGCCCGCAAAACCTGTCCGTCTTCGTCTTCGACAACCAGATTTACAGCGGCACGCGCATCAGCGAGCCGACAGCGACCGCCGGCAAGACCGACCTCGAGATCATCGCGCGGGGCGCGGGCATCGAGGACGCGGTAACGGTGCGCGATCTGGAAGCGTTCAAGAAAGCGGCGGCGCCGGCGCTGGCCGGAAGCGGCCTCAAGTTCATCGTCGCCAAAGTCGAAGAGAGCCGCGGCCATCGTAAAATCCAGCGCTCCAACATGGACCTGCTGGAAAATAAATATCGCTTCGTTCGTTATATCGAAAAAACGGAAGGCAAGCCGATCTTTTTGGGCCGTGGATAAGACGGCTCCGAAACAATCATGCACGAGGCTCGCGTGAATCCAAAGCGCATTACATTTCGTTTCTCGAAACTTTTTTTCTTGCTGGTCTTCTTCCATGCCGCCGCCGGCGCGGCCCTGGGCAAAACCGCCGGCGAAGTGCTCCAGCAGTTCCAGGGACTTCAGGGCGCCGCCCGAGAGGCGCAGCTGATCGAGGGCGCGAAGCGGGACGGGAAGATAGCGCTCTACGGCACGACGAATATCGCCGTGATGCAGGAGCTGCTCGAGCGCTTCAAGAAAAAATACCCGTTTCTCCAGGTCGACAATTACCGGGCCACCACGAACCGCGTGTATGCCAAGGTGCTGACGGAAGCGCGCTCGGGAACGCACGCGGTCGACGTCATCGAGATTTCCCCCGACTCCGCGTTCAAATTGAAGCAAGACCAATTGCTCGACCCCTACCTCTCGCCGCTGCGTAAATCCGTTCTCGAAGGCTATGCCGATAAAGAAGGGTACTGGACGGGCTACTTTCACCAGGTCATCGCGTTGGGAATCCACACGGCGAGCATTGCAAAAAACGAGATCCCCAAAACGTACGAGGACCTCTTAAATCCGATTTACAAAGGCAAACTTTCCCTCGGCAGCGCCGACCAGGAGCTCTTCGGAACGCTGCTGGAATTCTGGGGCAAGGAAAAAACTTTCGCCTATTTCACCCGGCTGGCGAAAAACGCGCCCGCGATGCGCGAGGGACACACGCTGCAAGCCCAGCTCCTGTCCGCCGGAGAATTCGCCATGGCGCCGTGGCTCCTCGGGCACAATCTCGCGGAGCTGAAGCGCAAGGGAGCCCCCGTGGAAGCCGTGCTGCTGGAGCCGGTCCTGTCCACTCCCAAGTATGTGCTGTTGGCGAAGCACAGCGCGCATCCGCACGCCGCGGCTCTCATGATCGACTGGCTGCTGTCGGAGGGACAGGAGATTCTCGTGGCGAAATTCGGCAGGAACTCCACCACGCCGGGCTTGAAGCACCTCTATCCCGAGCTGGTCAGGCCGAAATACCTGGTCGTGAATCCCGAGAAGTTCGGTCCGCAATATGCGGACTACGTCCGCTGGTACTGCGAAGTATTCCGCCACTGCTGACACGCCGCGGCCTCAGACTACGACTCAATCACTCCCGGGGAATCGAGCTTGAAAAAATATTCCGCCGTCGGCAAATCCGAGCCCAAGCTCGAAGGCGTCCGTAAAGTCACCGGGCAGGCGGTCTATACCGCCGACCGCGCCCTGCCGCGCCTGGCGTGGGGAAAAACGCTCAGGAGCCCCGTGCCGCACGCCCGCATCGTCAAGATCGACGTCTCCCGGGCCCGGAAGCTTCCCGGAGTTTTGGCGGTCCTGACCGCGGCCGACGTATCCGACAAATTGTTCGGACGGCAGCTCCGCGACATGCCGGTCCTGGCGCGCGACCGGGTGCGGTTTATCGGCGAAAAGGTGGCGGCGATAGCGGCGGAGACGCCCGCCGTCGCCGAAGAGGCGGCCGCGCTCGTGGACGTGGAGTACGCCGAGCTGCCCGCCGTGTTCGACGCGGCGCTGGCGGTCGAGGAGGGCGCGCCGCTCCTGCACGAGAACCTCGTCGATTATTTTCACGCGCCCCGGCCGGTTCCGCTCCTCCCCAACGTCCACTCGCAGGTAAAATGGCGGTTGGGGGACCCGGAAACCGGGTTCGCCGAATCCGATTTCGTCTTCGAGCAGACTTTCACCACCCATCGGGTGCATCAGGGCTATCTGGAGCCGCACGCGTGCGTCGTCGCCGCCGGTCCGGGAGAGCGCATCGCCCTCTGGTCGTCGAACAAAGTCCCGTTCCAGACCAAACAGTACCTGGCGGAGATTCTCGGCGTCGCGCCGGAAAAGATCTTGTTCCGGCTCGGCCCCGTCGGCGGCGATTTCGGCGGCAAGGGCTCGGTCATGGACATCCCGCTCGCCTATTATCTCTCCCGCGCCGCCGGCCGGCCGGTCAAGATGGTGATGACCTACGGCGAGGAGCTGACGGCGGGCAACCCGCGCCACCCGGCGACGATCCGGATAAAAAGCGGCGTCAAGAAAGACGGCGCCCTATGGGCCAGGGAAGTCAAGATGACTTTCAACAGCGGCGCCTACGCGGCCTTCAAGCCCAACGCGACCATCAACCTGCCCGGCGCGCGCCACGGCTCGGGCGCTTATCGGATTCCGCATGTGTCGATAGAGGCCCTCTCGGTCTACACCAATCTCATCCCGAGCGGCCACATGCGCGGGCCGGGCGACCCGCAGGTCTATTTCGCCGTCGAGTCGCACACGGACTTCATCGCGCGCCGGCTCAAAATGGACCCGTGGCAGTTCCGCCGGAAAAACGTGCTCCGGCGCGGCGACGCGCTGCCGAACGGCCACCGCCTGGACATCGACACCGGGCCGAAGATCCTCGACGCCATGCGGCAAAAGCCGAAAAGCGCTCCCGACCGGAAGGTCTTGAGCGGCAGAGGCCTCGCTCTCTGCCTGCGGGACATCGGCCCCGGCGAAGCCAACATCGAGGTCGGCCTCGACCCCAAAGGCGGGGTTTACGTCCTGACCACCGTCACCGACACCGGCACCGGCGCGCACACGATCCTGCGCCAGGTCGTGGCGGAGATTATTGGAATCGTCGCCAACGAGGTCGAGGTCGTCTCCGGCGACACCGACACCTTTCCGACCGATATCGCCCTCGGCGGCAGCCGGGTCACTTTCATGGCGGGAAAAGCCGCGGCCCTGGCCGCGTCCGGGCTCAGGAAAAAAATGATCGCCGCCGCGGCGCGCCGCTGGGGCGTGGCGGACGCAGCCGTCCGCGTGGGGCGCGGCGTTTTGTCGGCGCCCGGGAAAACGCTCGCTTTCGCCGCGCTCGCGGCCGAAGCGGCGGCCGGCGGCGGCGAGCTAAAGGCGCTCGGGCGGTTCGCCCATACGGAGCGAAAAGGAACGCTTTCCTTCTTCGGCCAGACGGCGGAGGTGGAAATCGACCCCGACACGGGGAAGCTCGTCCGGTTGAAGATCGCCTCGCTCAACGAAGTCGGGACGATCATCAACCCGATCGCGCACCAGGGCCAGATCGAGGGCGGCGTGATTCAAGGGGTGGGCTTCACGCTGATCGAGGACCTCCCCGATCTCGAAGGCAGGATCGCCGCGACGAACATGGGAGAATACAAGATCCCCTGCGTGCGGGACATCCCTTGCCTGGAGACGATTAACATCTATGATCCCGAGGGGCCGGGACCGTTTCACAGCAAGCCGATCGGCGAATGCACCACGACGCCGACGGCGGCGGCCGTCGCCAACGCGGTCTACGACGCGATCGGCGCGCAGATCCTGGATTTGCCGATCACCGCGGAGAAAATCTATTTCGCCCTGAAAAACGGAAAGGACCGATCCGCATGAAGGCGCTCCGATGGTTTTTGTTTTCTCTCGCGCTCCTGGCGCCGGCCGCGGCCCCCGGCCTCGCCGCGGCCCAGGCGCTCCGCAAGATCAACGCCACGATACCGGCGATCTCGGAATCTTCGATCGCGTTTTATATCGCCAAGGAAAAAGGCTACTGGCGCGAGGAGGGGCTCGACGTGGAGCTCATCCTGGTGCGCGCGGCGACCTCGATCCAGGCGGTGATCGCCGGCAACGTCGAGTTCGGCACCGCCGGCGGCTCGGCCCTGCTGCCGATCACGCGCGGCCTGCCGATGACGTTTCTCTTCACCACCTATGACAAGGCCAATTTTTCGCTCTTTTCGAATCCGTCGATCCGCTCGGTCGCGGAGCTGAAAGGCAAGCGGATCGGAGTGTCGAGCTTCGGCAGCGGCCCGGACTCGCTCCTCCGGGATTTTTTGAACGACCACGGCGTCGAGGCGGGGCGCGACGCGACGATCCTCGCCGTCGGAACGGGCATGGAGCGCTTTATCTCGCTCAAGTCCGGCGCCGTCGACGCCGCCATGCTGTCGCCCTCGGCCTATATGATGGCCGAGGACGCGGGCTTCCGCGAGCTCGTCTCCTTCGTGCGCCAGCCGAATTACGTCTACCTGCAGGGCGGCATCATCACGCGCTCGAGCCTGCTCAAGACGGAGCCGGCGCTGGTGGAGAAATTCATCCGTGGCAGCCTGAAGGGGCTCCTGTACACGCAGGCGAACCGGCCGCAGACCGTGGCGCTCCTCGCCCGCACGCTCAAGATCAAGCCGGACATCGCCGCCCGGACCTACGACGAGGTCCGCCCCGGCGTGACGCAGGACGGCACGGTCGGCGAGGCGCAGCAGAAAAAATCGCTGGCGACTTTTCTCGATAAAACCAAGGAGCCGCCGCCGCTCTCGAAGATTTTCGATTTCTCCATGGCGCGCAAGGTCGCCGCCGAGCTGAAAGCGGAGAAGTGGCGCCCGGCGCCCTAGGAAAGTCGCCGGCGGCGGGATACAACAACCATCGTAAAGGAGACCCTCATGGATTTTAAGCTGCCCGAAGAGCTCCAGGTGCTCAAGCAGACGGTCCGGCAGTTCGTCGACAAGGAGCTGATCCCGATCGAGATGCACACGCTCGACGGCATGGAGCTGAAGCCGGACGTCAAAGCGAAGCTGACGAAAAAAACCCGCGAGATGGGGCTCTGGATGCTCGACGTGCCGGAGGAGTACGGCGGCGCCGGCCTCGGCCTGCTGGCGCAGGTCGTGGTGTGGGAAGAGCTCGCGCGGACGGCGGCCCTGCCGTCGCGCGGCGAGACCATCTTCGGCCCCGAAGTGAGGCCGATTCTCTACGCGCTCGACGCGGAGCAAAAGCGGCGCTATCTCGACCCGGTGCTCAAGGGGGAGAAAAAAATGTGCTTCGCGCAGACCGAGCCCGACGCCGGCTCGGACCCGGCCTCGATGAAGACGCGCGCGGTGCGCCAGGGCGACTCGTACGTCATCAACGGCGTCAAGCGCTTCATCACCGACGCGGAAAAATCCGACTTCGCCCAGGTCATGGTGGTGACCGACCCGGCCAAGGGCTCGCACGGGGGCATCTCGTGCATCCTCGTCGACATGAACACGCCGGGGGTCAGAATCACGGCGAGGTACAAGACGATCATGGGCGACGAGCCGTGCGAGATCGTCTTCGAGGACGCCAGAGTGCCGGCGGCGAACCTGGTGGGAAAAGAGGGCGAGGGCTTCAGGCTGGCGCAGAAGTGGCTGGCCGTGGGGCGCCTCAAGCACGGCGCGCGGGCTCTCGGAGTCGCCGAGCGCTCGATCGAGATGGGCTCGCGCTACGCCAAGCAGCGCGTCACTTTCGGCAAGCCTTTATCCGAGCGCCAGGCGATCCAGTGGAAGCTGGCCGATTCCTTTATCGAGCTCCACGCGGCGCGGCTGATGGTCTACCACGCGGCTTGGAAGGACGATCAAAAGGAAGACTCGCGCCACGAGGCTTACATGGCGAAGCTCTACGCCGACGAGATGTCGGTCCGGGTCGTCGACCGGGTGCTGCAGATCCACGGCGGCATCGGGCTCACGCTCGATCTGCCGCTGGCCAAATGGTTCGTCGATCAGCGCAGCCGGCTGATCACCGAGGGCGCCTCGGAGGTCATGCGCATGGTGATCGCCCGCCACGTCCTGCAGAAATACGCTTAGAGCCGAAACGTCGGCGTCTGGGTAAGTTGCGGCCGTCTTGCTGCCGGAGGGAGCTAAAACGGCTGCGCCCGGGAGCCGACAAAAACCGGACGCTCGCTGGAAGGAGAGGGGAAATCCCGGGCGGAAGGACTTACGGCAGCGCGCGAGGGCGGGCGCTGCCGCCGCGGCCGATCAAAAAACGACCTTTTGCAGCTTGGGCTTGCCGCCGCAGACTCGGCATTTTCCCGGGATAATGACGGCCTGGGTGCTCCAGGTGTCGCCGCATTTGGGGCAGCAGGTCCAGATGATGGCGGCTCCTGAATCTTGTTGTTCCTTTTCCTCTGTGGGCATTTCAGTCCTCCGTAGACGGCGGCGCGTGCGATTCATATCGAGTGGGCGCGTGATAGTCCAGTGAATGATATCAAAGTAGTGTTAAAGCGCCGGCACTGTCCAATATAGATTTCTGATTCTCTTATTAAGATTCTTAATACCTGGCGGAAAAACTCGATGCGGGCCATCGAAGCGGGGGAATAGGCAAAGCCCGCGGCCCGGCGCGCCCCGGCTTCAAGAAAACTCTATCCCCGCCCGAGAAAAATCGGCTTGCCTTCGGTCCGCTCCAGGTAGCGGACGAACTTGTATTTCGTTTCCAGCAAATCCACGTTGCTGCGGACGATCTTGCGGTGGACCAGGCTCTCCTCGATCTTGCAGACCACGAAGCGGAGCCCGCTTTCTTTAAGCGCCCCCGCCGCCTCGCTCTTGAATGCTTCGATCTCGCGGACCGTGACCGCGTGCTCGACGCCGGCGCCTTGCGCCATCGCCGCCAGGTCGGTCTTGCCGGCGGTCGCCGTCGGCCAGCTGATCCGCGTCCCGCTGTACCTCTGGTTGTCCCAGACGAAGACGGCGAGGTTGGGCGGATTCAGGTTGGCGAGCGTCGGCAGGTTGAAGAGCGACAGCAGCAGGCTGCCGTCGGACTCGAAGACGAAGACCTTCCGGTGCGGCAGCGCCAGCGCCAATCCCAGGCCGACGGCGAGCGCGTTGCCCATCGACCCGAGGGTCAGATCGGCGTCGCGCTTGGAGAGGTGCCCCCATTCGACCCTCTGGCCGCTGAGGGAAGTCACCACCAGCTCGTCCTTCATCTGCGGCGCCAGCCATTCGAAACACTCGTATCGGATCATATGGTAAACTCCCCGGTGAAGAGCAGCGCCACCGGCCGTTTGATCGCGTTCATCATGCGCACCGCGTCGGCCACCTTGGTTTCCAGATTGTCGCCGTCGCGAAGAATCTGGTACTCGACGCCCATCGACTCGAGCTGCGCCGTCATCCGGAGGCCGTACTCGGCGTAGAGAAACGTGCTCCGCTTGTCCGCCATGCTGCCGACGTAGCCCACCAGCAGGAGCAGCGGAACGCCGTAGCGGATGCCCACCGTGACGAGGTTATACGAGGAGACCCAGATGCCCGGCCCTTCCATATAAGCGGCCGCCTGCTTGCCGCCGAGGCTCGCGCCCGCCGCGATGCCGACCGCCTCGGCCTCGCTCGCGACCGGCACGAGGTGGAAAAAATCGTCCTTCTGAATGATCGGCAGCATCTCGCTGAGGCGGGTCTCGGGGACAAAGGTGATGAAATTCACCCCCGCCGCCTTCAGGCTGCCGACGATCTTGTTTGCCAGCTCCGCTTCCATGATCGGCTCCTTTATTTTCCCGGCTTCCAGCCGCTCGCCTGAAGCTCCTTGAAAATCTTTCGCGTCAGGCCGAAGTCGAAGACTTTTCCCGGCGGCGGAATGTCCTTCAAGTCGGTCAACCGCTCGGTGACCTGATCGATCGACTTTCTCTGCAGCTCTTCGCTCACCGTGCCGTCGACGGTGGTGCCGGGACGGGCGAGGTCGTAGATGCGGTTGGCCGTCGCGTCGTCGATTTTAAGCGCGCGCGCGTGGATCGCGACCGCGCCGGCACGATTCTCCTTCAGATAGATCAGGCCCTTGAGCGTGGCGCGGACGAATTTTTGCACGAAAACCGGATCGGACTCCATCAGGGAGTTATTGAGCACGATGCTCCCCTGCACCTCGACGAAATCCTCCCCCTTGGTAAAGGAGAAGAGCTGGCGGAAGCCGGATTCCTGCGCCATGAGGGCCGCCTGCTCGTTCAAAACGGCCGCGTCGGTCGAGCCCGCCTTGAGCGCGAAAAAGCGCGCCGGCCCGGGCCCGGTGGAGAGGATCGCGACGTCCCGGCCGCCGTCCAGGTTGTATTTTTTGAGCAGCACGCGGAGCAGCGAGTCCGGGCCGCTGCCGATGCTCGAGACGCCGATCTTTTTCCCCTTCAACTCCTCGATCGTCTTGATCTCGGGCTTGGAGTAGAGCCAGAACATCGGCCGGACGTAGGTCGTAAACACGACCCGGAGCGGCGCGCCGCGGACGATGGGCAATAGCCCGGCGCCGCCCGAGCTGGCGAACGGCACGGTGCCGCCGATCAGCGCCTGGACGGCGGGCGCGCCGCGCATGACCACGAGGTCCACGTTGAGGCCCTCGTCCTTATAGAAGCCCGCATCCCGGGCGATGATGAAGCTGCCGGAGGATATGCTGATCGTGGGAATGCCCACCGGCACGTAACGGAGCTGCTGCGCCTCGCCCGGGCGCGCGAGCGCGCCGGCCGCGAGCAGGCAGATGATCTGCCATCCGAATTTCATTTTTCGCATCCCTGTCCTTTCCCTATTTTTCTCGCTTGACCGCCTCGGCGTCGACCGCTAGCAGCCGCTCGGCGCCGTAAAGGCCGACCTCGACCGTGGTCCGCGCCGGCGGGTCTTTGGGGAAAAACGCCTTGTAGGCCTTGTCCATCGCGTCGAAGTCGCCCATGTCGCGGAGATAGATCGTCACCTTCACCACGTCTCTCAGCGACGCGCCCGCGGCTTCGAGGATCGCCTGGATGTTTTTCAGCGTCTGGCGGGTCTGCGCGGCGATGTCTTCGCCGACGATCTTGTGGGTGCGGGCGTCGAACGGCCCGGAGCCCGAGACGTAGACGTGGCCGCCCGAGGAGATCGCCTGCGAGTAATGGCCGCCCGGCGCGGGGGCGCGCCCGGTTTTCACCGCGGTCCTTTTGGCCGGAGAACTTTTTTCGGCGGTTTTCATAGGGGCAGCTCCGTTCCCTTTCCCTGGGCCCTGGCTTTTTCGTACACCAGCTTGGCGGTGGAGACGTCCTCGATGGCGAGCCCCTGCGACTTGAACAGGGTGATCTCGCCGTCGCCGGCGCGCCCCGGCTTTTTTCCGATGATGAGCTCGCCCAGCTCGGCGAAGATGTGGTCCTTGCCGATGACGCCGTCGGCCATCGGCATCAGGAGATCGCCCGCCTCGCGGAGCGCGGCCTCCATGGAATCGACGACGACTCTGGACCGCTGGACCGCCTTCTCGTCCAGCTCGCGCGCGTCGGTCGTGTGCGAGCCGATGCCGTTGATGTGCGTGCCGGGCGCGAGCCAGTCGCCGAAGAGGATCGGCTTTTTCGCCGACGAGGCCGCGATAACGACGTCCAGGCCGCGCACCGCCTTTTCGGCCCGGTCGACCGCCGTCACCTCGACGCCGAGGCGGGCCGCCATGCGCTGCGCGAAGGATTCCCGGTGCGCGGCCGTCGGACTGAAAACCTTGACCGATTGGATCGGCCGGACGGCGCACACCGCTTCCAGCTGGGTCTCGGCCTGGACTCCCGAGCCCAACACCCCGGCGGTCGCGCTGTTCTCGCGCGCCATGTATTTCGTCGCGACGCCGCTCGCCGCCCCGGTGCGGACGGCGGTGATGTAGCCGCCTTCCATCACCGCCAGGAGCTTGCCGGTCCGGCAGTCGCTGTAGAGGATCGTCGCCTGGATGGTCGGCATCCCGTGCTTGGCTGGATTTTGCGGATAGCCCGAGACGAGCTTCATCCCGAGCGCGCCCATGGTGGCGAGATAAGCCGGCATGACGTTGATCACACCGGGCGGGTCGGCGACGCGGATGGTCGGCCGGAGCGGCATGTCGGCCTTGCCCTCGGCGAGATCGCGGAACGCCTGCTCGACCGCCTCGATCGCGTCCTTCATCGTCAGGACCGAGGCGACTTCCTCGCGGTTTAAAATGAGCGCCAAACTCTTTCCTCCAAATGGATCTTTACTTGGCCTGCATGCCGGCGAGCGCCTCGGTCACGCACTTGTGGTCGTTTTCCGGCGTCGAGCCGGAAACCCCGGCGCCGCCGACGAGCTTGCCGTCCACGAGCACCGGCGCGCCGCCGGGACCGGCCCAGAATGCGTCCGGGTACAGGCCGGACATGCCGACGATAAAATAGTTGCCCGGATAGTTCTGGTATCGCTCCATCGTCTGTTTGGTGTCGCGTTTGTAGGCCACGGCGGTCTTCGCCTTGGCGACGGCGATTTTCTCGCCGAAGCCGCCGCTCGCCCCGCCCATGCGCGCGTAGGCGGCGAGCTGCCCCATCTCGTCGACGATCGCGATGAACATTTCGAGCTTCATCTCGGCGGCTTTTTCCTTGATCCGCCGAACGCATTCTTCCGCCAGCTCGAGCGTCATTCCGGCCATGGTCATTCTCCTTTTTTCGCCGCCGGCTTTTCCGCCAGCGCCGTCCAGATTCTCTGGCCCGTGAGCGGCACGCGGTACAAGCGCACGCCGGTCGCGTCGTAGACGGCGTTGCAGATCGCCGCCGCGGCCGCGAGCGTGCCGCCCTCGCCGATGCCCTTGGCGCCGAACGGGCCGGTGCCGCCGCCCTCTTCGACGATGATCGAGTGGAACGACCGCGGCAGGTCGCGGAAGCGCGGCAGGTGGTAGTCGATCAGGTTGGGATTGGCGAGCTCGCCGTCGCGGTACACGAGCTCTTCGTGGAGCGCGTGGCCGATGCCGAACATGACCGAGCCCTCCTCCTGGCCGCGGCAGTGGAGCGGGTTGATCATTTTTCCCGCGTCGGTGAGCGAGACGTAATTCACGAGCTTCACTTCGCCCGTGCGCTCGTCCACCTCGACTTCCGCCGCGGCGAGGCCGTTTTCCCAGAAGGTCGCCGGGTAGCCGAGCGGCGAGTCGTCCCGGCGCTCGACCTTGTAGCGCCCCCGGCCGGTGATCGCGCCCTCGAAATCGCCGAAATGGCGGCGCATGACATCGCTCACCGACGCCTGCTTGGCGCCGGCGAAAATCGTTCCCTCTCTCAGCTCGGCGGGCGCGCCCAGAATGTCACCGGCAATGGCGAGCAATTGCGCGCGCGCGTCGCGGGCGGCGGCCTGGACCGCGAGCCCCATGACGGTGATCGCGCTGCTGGCGTGCGTGCCCCGGTCGAACGGCGTGGTGGCGGAATCGAGCGGCGCCACTTGCACGCGCGCGGGCGGGAGCGTCAGCTCCTCGGCGGCGACCTGCATGAGCGCGGTGCGGACGCCCTGGCCGATCTCGACCGAGCCGAAAAAGACCAGGGCGCTGCCGTCGAT
>WNFL01317685.1_pt4 | contig 55172 bp, 93 predicted proteins | sample 5400361 | NCBI WGS metagenome assembly WNFL01 (sample SAMN13153351, study PRJNA577476) | soil metagenome | isolation source: 40 cm soil on Douglas fir-dominated hillslope | place: USA:California | collected 2013-09-17 | reverse complement strand
CTTGCCTCCGGTAAGCGCGAGAAAGCGGCACTGGTCCGCCGCGTCGCGCGGCGGCGGCTCCGGCAAAACCGCAGGTGGCTCCCGTGACGCCGCTACTCGTCGCTGCGGGGGCTGCCGCGCTTGGCTACGTCGCTCGCGTCCTCGTCGAGCGCTACATCCATGGGAGGCGTGAGCGCGTCCTGCGCGCCCTCGGCGGCGAGCTGCCGGACTGGGAGAAGCGGGCGCGTGAGCTGGAGACGGAAGCGCACCACCAGATTACCGCCCAGAAGGTACTTAATGGGGCCAAGGAGTGGGCCCGGTTTTTCCAGTCCGAGGCAGAGATCACCCGCAAGCGCGGCCGCAGACGCGACCGGGAGTGGCGATGACCACGCTACTCTGGATTGGCACTCACCTCGCCGCAGTGGCGCTCGGCCATGAAGCCCGCATCGTCGCTGAGCGCTACCGCGCAAAAGAGCGTGAGCGCGTCCTGCGCGCCCTGGGCGGGTCGCTGCCGGACTGGGAACAGGCAGCCCGCAAATTGGAGGACGCCGCGCTGGACATTGCGATGCGCCACGGATCGCACGCGGCGAACTCGCTTCGTGAGCAGGCCGACATCACTCGCAAGCGCGGCCGAAGACGCGACCGGGAGTGGCGGTGAGCCCACTCCTACTCACCGGACTTCTCGCAAGCGTGGGAGTGCTCTGCGCTGCGCTGGGCTACGTGATTGGGCGGTTACACGCCAGCTTAGGCGAAGCGGCGCGCGAGCGCGCGAGCGCTTTCGTGGCGCTCGGCGGAAAGGCTGACTGGGAAGTGCGGGCGGCCGAGGCTGAAGCCGCTGCAGTGATGTACACGAAAACCGGCCGCACATACGACGCTCTCCAGGCTATGAATGTCGCGCTCCAGATCCATCAGGCGCACAAGGGGGACCGGTAAGCCGTGTCTGTCGTGCTAGGCGCCGCGTGTGTGCTGACCGCGCAGCTTGTCGGTTATGTGCTCGGCCGCGCACACGCTCACTATCTCCACGAGGCACAGGAGCGCGAGCGCGAGCGGGCGCTCCGGGGACTCGCCGGTGAGGCGCATGCCGGTGAGACCCGCCTACGGTCGCTGGACGAGCTATGGGACGCGCTGACACGAGCCGAGATGGCGCGCGAGCGCAGGAGGAGCCGTTGACCTGGTCTGCCGCCAGTGATAGCGTCGGCAGCACGATGACGACGAGCCCGCCGAATAAGCAAATCCTCCGGTACCGTGACGACCGTGTGCGCGTGTTCGTGGACACGGAGTTCTATGAAGACGGCACGACCATCGATCTCATCAGCATCGGGGCCTGCCGCTCCGACGGAGCCGAATTCTACGCTGTGAGCCGAGAAGCGAAGCTCGACCGCGTTTCTGAGTGGGTCCGCGAGAACGTGGTGTCCCAGCTCCCCCCCGCGTCCGCCCCCGCCTGGCAGACCCGCGCGGAGATCGCGGCGGGCTTCTCTCGGTTCCTGGCCGGGACCGGGGCCGCGCCCGTGAAGTCCGAAGTGTGGGGCTACTACGTCTCGTACGACTGGGTCGCGATCTGCCAGCTCTACGGGACCATGATGGGACTTCCGGGCCACTTCCCGAAGTTCTGCATGGACCTGAAGCAGCTCTCCGTGATGCTGGGGAACCCCCGACATCCGAAGCAAGAGAGCGGCGAGCACAACGCGCTCGCTGACGCACGCTGGAACCGCGACGTTCTGTTCCCGTTCCTGCGCTCCCTTACGTCCGAATGAAGGAGGCCCTACAGCCATGAACCGAGACGACGCATTCATCGCACACTTCGACAGCAAACCCGGCACCGTCTACAGGGTCGTCGACGCCGACAGACTCGAAGCGGCCGCAGCCCAGGGCTTTACCCTTGCGGCCGTGCTGCAAGATGAGATTCTCATGTCCGCCCAGGATCAGGAGCAGCATCCCATCACGGAGCCTGGTTACGCGTATCCCAATCGCACCGACACGACGGTGAAGACGGTGCACCATGTCGCCCGACGGGTCCGGTGCCTGATGCGACAAGACGAGCAAAGCGCACTCGCCGCAAAGCAGGTCGAGCTGGATCAGATGCAGACCCGCCTGTTGAACGCCGAGACGGCACGCAGCACCGAGTCGAATCGGGCCGCCAAGCTGGAGAGCGAGACCAAGAGCCTCCAAGCCGCTCTCGCGGATTGCCGAGAGGACTGCGAACGCCAGGGCAGCGACCTGAAGGCGCTCCGTGAGTCGCGCCGGAAGCTCGAAGGCGACCTTGGCAAGATCCGTAACGCCGTCGGCGACCTTCGCATGAGGGAGATCCTGGGCACGTGAACCGCAAGGACCGCCGTGCAGAGGAGGCCCGCCAGCGCCACGCGAAGGCGATGGTGGGCATGGAGCTGCGTTACGGCGGCCGCACCCTGGTCGTCACGGCGTACGTGAACACGCCCGAGGAGGCCGTGGACGTGGTCAAGCGTATCCAGCCAGCGGCGCGCGGTCCGCGCGAGGCGATGGCGATCGTCACAGCCGGCGTCCACGAGGCCGAGTCGACCGCGGGGCTTTGGAAGTCGCAAGGCATCCAGACCATGTTCGAAGGCCGCACGGTGGCCGTCACCTGCTACGTGAACACCGACGAGGATCCGCGGTCTCTCTCGAAGCGAGTGATGGACGTGGCTAACTCGCCGTCGGACCCGAAGGTGCGCGCAGAATGCCACGGCCAACTCGCCGTGATCGCCACCGTAAGCGAGCCCATGTACGCGGAAGCGCGTGAGATGTGGGAGCACCTCTTCAAAACGGCGAACGCTCAAAAGGACGGACCGAACTGATGGCATACGAAGCAAAAGTATTGGCTGACTCGACGAGCCCCGCGGGTCACCGTGTGACCACGTTACAGGTCACATTCCCGCGACTGATTCTCGCAGAGTTCAACACGCACCGCGTGTTGTCACGCAACAGCGCGTCGAGCCGCGCGATCCCGGTGGAGCGCAGGCTAGAGCAGATTCGGGAATCACCATTTGTTCCCGAGGCGTTCGGCAAGAACCAGAGGGGCATGCAGGCGGACGATGTGCTCGCCGCAACGGACAATGCACTCGCGCGGAACACTTGGCTGCTGGCGGCCGCTGACGCGGTCCAGCACGCGCACAGCCTAGCGAGTATCGGTGTGCACAAGCAGCACGCGAATCGCGTGATCGAGACCTTCGCGTGGCACACCGTTCTTTGCACTTCGACCGAGTGGGCGAATTGGGACGCGCTCCGCGTGAGCCGCATGGCCCAGCCGGAGATGTTCAAGATCGCCGCCATGATGAGGGATGCCAGGCTCGCGAGTACTCCAATGCCGCTGGGGGACGGGGATTGGCATCTCCCTCTGGTCCGAGAAGACGGCCTCACCGCAGAAGTTGCGCTTCGCGGAGCCGGGTTCGACCCGATAAAGGTGTGCGTGGGCCGATGCGCGGCAGTGAGCTTCGAGCGGCAAGCCGACACGTCGCCCGAAAAGGCAAATGCTGTTTACGAGAAGCTCCGCGCCTCCGGTCATATGTCACCATTCGAACACGCGCTCCGACCGATGGGCGCAGACGAGCTGGAGATGTTCAGGCATCCCGAGTACGTCTGGAATGCGGAGAAGGAGCGCTTCGAGAAAACCGGGCGCGACCGCTTCTTCCTCGGTAACGTGGAAGGCTGGGTGCAGGCGCGGAAGCTGCTCCCCGGCGAGGACGTCTACCGTGGCGAGTGATCGATGCGGAGGCATCTGCGCAGTAACCCACTCGGTGGAATCGTGAGCGAGCGCTCGTTCTACGACGGCATGATCTCGGCGTCGCCGTTCGGCAATGAGCGAAGGAGAAGCATGAGCATGGAACAGCGACCGGACGAACTTGATCTCGTGAACCACCCGGCTCACTACAACTCGCACCCGAGCGGCGTCGAAACTGTGGACGTGAACGAGTGGTTCTCCGGCAACGTAGCCGCCGCGATCAAGTACGTGTGGCGCAGAGACCACAAGGAGCCCGTGCCGCTCCGCGATCTGCAGAAGGCGGAATGGTACTTGGAGCGAGAGCTGCGGCGTCTCGGGGGAGATTTCTACGCCACGTTCTTGCTACCAATGAGCCCCGCGACGGGCGAACAGTTTCAGGCGAGGATCATGCGCGTCTACCGCCACGAACCGGAAGGTGGGGTGCTGGGCGGGGTGCTCATGGCGCTCTGGCGCACCGAGGGTGATAGTCTCGCAGCGTGCGTCGAGAGCGCGCTTTCGGTCGTGCGCTTCGCCATCGCGGCCGCGGCACAGGAGCGACTACGATGAGCAAGCCACGAGCCGCAACGCCAGCCGACGGCGACGTCGTGTACTGGAAGATCGAACAGAAGTACGTGCGTATCGAGGTGGCGCCGATGATGCTGGAGAAGCCCGCGGTTCTCGTGAGTGTCGCGCGGACGCTGAACAAGCCCGCGGATCCCTCGCAGTCCGGCCTGGGCGTCATTCTGGACGCGGTCCAAGTCGAAGACATGATCGATGCTTTGCGCCGCGCGCTGGCGGCGGCGAAGCAAGGAGAGCCGTCATGAGCCGCAGTCCTGTGGATTGCCCTTCGTGCGATGGCGGACGCGAGTACCCGTTCCACAACTGCGAAGGCTGCCTCGGCGAGGCCAAGGTCGAACGGCGCCGCACCGAAGTGCACAACGGCTTGCGTGTCTTCAGACCGGGGCTCTCGGACCTCCGGAGCGTTATTGCACAGGAGCGGCTACGATGAACCTGCGAATAGCGTGGACCGTTCTCGTGGGTGTTGCGAGCACCGTCGCTCTCTGTGTCCTCATGGCCAACGCCTGCGAGCCGGAACCGGACCTCGATAAGGCTCACGAGGCGGCGGGGCTGCGGCTGGCAGAACGGAAGGCGCAATACGATCTGAATTGTGACACGCCGAAAGCGGCGACCATTTCGCTCTTCAGCGAGTGGCTCACGGTGGGTGTCTCGGGCTGCGGCAAGACGGTCACTTACGCGCTGCACTGCCCGCAGCGCCGCGAGGGCTGCCTATGACGGACACACATGCCCGAAGACGCGCGCTTTTGGCCGAGGCTCGGGCTTGGTCGCCGGTCGCACTGCTCTTCCTCATTTGCGGCGCGGCGCTCTGCGTTCTGGCGCTGCTCCCGTTTTATCAGGGAAAGGTCCTCCTCGGCTGGGTAACGCTGCTCACTGGGGTTGCCACGTACCTCCTCGCCCAGTACGGGCTAAAGCGTATAGATGCGATTCTGGCGGAGCTGAAGCAACCGAAGGGGGCTTCCTCATGAAGCTACCCCTGCAGCCTATCTACCGCGACGAGAACGGCCGTGCCCGTTTCCGAGGCAACAAGATCGTCCGGTGGATGTTGGACCAGAGTGCGCTAGGACGGACGTTCGACTTGAACACGATCGCGACGCAAGACTTTCCGCAGGCCGACTACGTGCAGTTCATGCAGCTCATCGGATACAGCGTTGGCGGCTTCCACGAGCTGTCGGGCGTGCCGGACAAGGCGTGCCTAGCGGCCTCAGAGGAGGCAAGACGACTCGGGCTGGAGCCCGGCGGCTGTCGCGACGAAGGCTGTGAGATCCACGTCGGCGTCGAGGAGAGCCCAGAGTCGCGTCCATATCGCCACGGTCCGTCCCCGGCGGCCGGTCCGTGGGTGAGCGTCGAAGAGCGACTTCCAACAGCGCCATGCACGTTCCTCGTTTGGTGCTCCGACTCGGATAACGGAGCAGGCATCTGGTGCTGCGACGACGAACCACATGTGCTCTCCGCGTTTAAAGAGAGCGGGATTACCCATTGGGCGATGGTCGTCTCGCCGGAGGCCCCGGGACCGCCATCGTGATGGCGCCGCTGACGTTGCGTTCACTTCCTGCGCCGCGGGCGACGTTTTCGCCCTGCAAACGCTACCGCTACCTTTTGGCGTGGCCCACTGGGCTCGACAACGACCGGTATGTGCTGTTCATATTGGCCAACCCGTCGACGGCGACTGCGGAGCAAACCGACGCAACCGTCGCGCGGTGCATCGCATACGCCAAGCGGTGGGGCTATGGCTGGTGCCGAGTCGTGAACGTGCGCGCCTGGCGCGAGACGAACCCGAAGCTCGTGCCCGCGGATCCGCTGGCGATCAGCGAACCGGGCGAGCCCGCTCTGAATGACGACACGATTCAGGTGCAGGCCATGAGGGCCGCTCTCGTGGTCGCCGGGTGGGGAAAGTTGGGGGGTGCGCGCGGCCCGCAGGTGCTCGCGTACCTGCGCGCGGCCGGCGTTACGCCGCACGCGCTGAAGCTGAACAAAGACGGTGCCCCAGCCCATCCTCTTTATCTGCGCGGCGACGCCCGGCCGGTTCCGATGTTGCGGGAGGGCGCGTGAGTCGCGCACGGCCGCCATGCCGCATGAGCGCCCCGGACTGCAAGCGCTGTGGCGAGCCGGTAACGGAGTACTGCTGGCGCGATCCGACCCGCTGCCTGGAGTGCTACCTCGACATGAAGCGAGGGGCCGTGATCGTCTGCACGGAGGGAGATGTCCGGATGCTCGACAACGTGCGCGGCGGCTACGCTACGCGTAAGAGCGCCCCCAGAGTACTCACCCGGAAGAAGCCCCCTTGACTGCCGCCGGCAGCGCCGGTAGCACTGGCGTCATGTCACCAGAGTTCGACCACCAGCCCACCGCCACGAAGGAGAATATCGAGCAGTCGCAGTTCTGGGCGGGTGAGATCGGATGGGCCCTCATCCACGACCCTGCCGACCGCAACATGGACCTCGTTCCCGACCGGTTCAAGATCGACTTCGGCTGCCCCGTGTGCGGGGCGGCGTGGGGCGAACTCCTGGCGGCCGGCTACACGAGCAGCCGCGTTTCTGGCGGCCGAGCCCGCTGGGACGGTGTCGGTATGGTGATTGAAAGCGGCCCGACCGCGCCGCTTGATTTTCGCGCGGCCAGGATCACCTGCGTTTCTGGACATACCTTCAATTACGACTCGTACACGAGAAGGATCCAGAGGTACGCACACCCGAGCTGGGCCAGCGCGGCTCTGCTCGGCGGCGTCGCTGTAATGGCGATGGCCGGCTACCTGCTCTCGGGAGTGTTTCGGAAAGGAAAGCTCTAGCCCCATGCCGATTGAAGGAGTGAACGCGTTCCCGCTCTGCTGGCCGCAGGGATGGCCCAGGACGATGAACCGTCGAGACTCGCCGTACGCGGTGGTCGAGTTCGGTCGCAATCGAGACCTGGTGCTCGCCGCGCTCTCCAAGATGGCGGCGCGTCGCGATATTGTGGTCTCCACGAATATGCCGCTTCGCGGCGACGGACTGCCTTACGCGAACGGGGCTAAGCCGCAGGATCCTGGCGTGGCGGTCTACTGGATGCGCGGGGGGCAACCGCAGGTGATCGCGTGCGACCGCTGGTACAAGGTCGGCGAGAACGCCCGTGCGATCTGGTACGCGCTCGAAGCGCTGCGCCAACTCGAACGCTGCGGCGCTTCCCAGGTCATCGAGCGAGCCTACTCCGGCTTCGCTGCGCTACCCGCCGCAAACCGCAAGAAGCCTTGGCGTGAAGTGCTCGGCTTCCCCGACGGGCCGGCGTATTCCGACGATGTAGACTCCCGGTATCGCGAGCTGTCGAAGCTGCACCACCCAGACGTCGGCGGCGATGCGGTCCGGATGGTAGAGATCAACGACGCCTACAGTGAGGCGCTCAAGGAGCGATGATGGACGTTCCAGTAAGCCCGATCTGGATTCATGACCCGAGCGACGAGGCGCGCTACGGCGCCGCCGTGGACGGCCGGTGCCCCGCCGACGGGTCGCTGCTGTCCGCCAACGCCGGTGCCACCAGAATCTGTCACTGCGCAACGTGCCTGCGTGTGTTCTACGGCGAGGACGGGCGGCGAATCGCCCAGACATGGTGGAGCGCACAGGCGGGGCCTCCAGACCCGTCGAAGGACGAGCTACGGCACATGCTGGTCGCCATGCTGCGAGCCGCGAGACCGCATCCGGTCGAGCATCCCACGATGTGGCGCGTGTGGAGTGAGGTCTGCGTGCAACTCGGTCTCAACCCGAACGACTATCGAATCCCAACGAGTGATGAGGAACTGAAGAAGCGCCTCATGCTGGGCGACTAAATGGCCACGCCCGTCACCCCTCGCCGTCGCGGACTACAGGTGATCGTGTTGATCCTCAGCGCGTTCGTCGCCTCCGTCCTTGGTTGGACGCTGCTGCTGGCGGCACTTACCGGGAATTGGTGGGCGGCGGCGGGCTGGGCGTTCGCCATCACGAACTCTGTAGCGGCCGGCTCGTTTCTCGCGGTCTTTGCCGAGCCGGATACGAAAGGCCCGTGAGGAGGAAGAATGGATGATCTGACGAGGCTTCACTGCGACTTTAGACTGGGTGAAGTGCCGGGCGAGAAGCCGTGCAACGAGCCGGTCGTCTACGAATGTTCGTGCGAGCGCTGCCAAGAAGATCCATTCCGGTCCTGCGCGGCGCACGCCGGAGACGTCCGGCTCTCCCACGCTCGGGTGTTCCCGGCGCACCCAGTGCGGTGGGTCCAAGTAGCCGCGGCGCCACAGGTGCACCCGATGGGCGCTCCGACGCCCACTTACGGCTCGTGCCTCACGTGCGGCGGCGCCGTCGTATTCGTCGGAGGGGCGCGGGGCGCTCCTTTCGATGACAACTTCCCGCGCCTGTTCGATGCGCGCGACCACCTGATAATGCGCCACACGCCGTTCGACCTACGGTGCCTTGGCTGGTCCGTTGCTGTGCACAACGACTACAAGTTGAACGGCGCGCGCTTTACGTTCTGGCTGCTCACGAAGGGCGACCGATGCGTGAAGGGTGAGGGCCAGACCGACCTGCAAGCGCTGGACACGATCCGCGCTCAACTCAGGAGACAGGAATCGGGGACGTGAACCGCGCGTTCGTGATGTCGCCGCCCTCGATCGAGACCGACATGCCGTGCTGCGAGCAGTGCGGCGAATACCTGGCGAACCACTGGCGGCAGCGACCATGCCTTGCTCCCGACGCGACGACGACATGCTTCCGATGCGGGGAAGACACTATGATTGAAGTCGGCGCCGGCTACGGCTGCCTGAGCTGCCTCTTCGTCGGGATTTATACGGAACCGTGACGGACCTCTGGAAGCTCTCCATCTTCGCTCTTGCGGTCGCCGTGGGCTACCTCGCCCGTCGGATCATCGAACGCTACCTGGAGCACCAGCGAGAGCGCGCCCTGATCGGCCTTTCCAGTCGGCCGCTGAAACGACGGAGCCGTAAGAGCATCACCGAGAAGCGCGCGACATGGCTTTTCGGCGCAATGACCGGGTGGTGCCTCGCAGACTACATGCAAACCCGCCACTGGGAGCTAGGGGCCTGGGCGTTGCTCGGAATGTACGGGCTGCTCGACATTGCTGCGCTCAACGCGACCGTCGCGCGGCGCGTGACGCGCCGTAGGATTCGACGGCGGCGGCGGTGACGTTGGGCGACTACGCGCTCAAGCGCGGCCCGTGGAAGCGCAAGGGCGGGCCGTGTCCCGAGTGCAGCTCCGAGCGGTGCCGCTCGGTAACTACTTTCGCCTGCTGGGCACGCGCATACCGACTCGCGATGCGTGAGCACGAATACATGCGCTCCGGCGAGCACACCCGCACGCTTCGCGCCGCTGGGTTTACAATCCTGGTCGCTCCGCAGGCCGCCCGGAACGAAGTCGTCTACGCGCCGACTTGGGCTGTTGTCCTCCTGGCTACGCTCCGTCAGGAGGCCAGGGAGAACAACCGAGGACTCAGCACAGTGACGGTGCGCGAACGGCTACTCCTGGATCCTCGCTTTGGGCCGCCCTCCCCCGCTCTGCTCGCTCGAATCGACGAGCTGCGCGCCTTTGCGGTCCTTCGGGGCTGGTCCTGCTCCCGCGGCATGTGGGAGCGGTAGGGCCCGCGATTCCGTGGTACCGATCGGCCCGTGCTCAAAGCCTCTCGTATCGCCCAGGGCATCTACCAGGGGCCGTGCCCCGACTCGACGGAGCAGGTGCGCCAAAGCGGCTTTCACGTGCTCGTCTTTTGTGCTCGGGAGATCCAGCCGTACATTGGGCCGGACCAGCTCCGAGGGCTCCGCGTGCTCTACGTGCCCATGAACGACAGCATGGCCGAGCCGATGACGGATGACGAATGGAAGGCCGCTCAGAGCGCCGGGCAGGAGGTCGCCCGGCTCACCGCCGGAGGCGCTCGCGCGCTGACGACGTGCGCGATGGGGCTGAATCGTTCGGGCGTCGTGAACGCCGTCGCACTGCACTACCGGTTCGGTGTCTCGGGCCGCGACGCCATCGCTCGGGTCCGCACGATGCGCGGCGCGAATGCGCTGTACAATCCGAGCTTCGTGCGCCGACTCATGGGGCTTCGAGCGCGCGCACCCGTCGCCTGACCTCACTTTTTCGTGGGTCGGGGCGGCGACTGGCGGGGCGGCGACTGAGGCAACGGGAGCGGCGGTCGGACGGCTGGCATATTCGGGGCCGACCGACGGCGAAGCAGCTCACCCTCAAGCTTCCGTGAGGCCGCGGCTGCGGTGGCCGCGCCCTCATGGAGCTTATCGAGCACTCGCTGGAGTACCTCCGTCGCGGCGCGCTCGGTCTCCTCCCTCTTCACGAGCGATTCCGGCGACGGCTCTGTCGGAGTGCTGGATCGCCTCTTCGCTTCGACCATCGCGCGCCCATCCTACCTGTCGTGGATCGATCCAGGTCGGCGCGCCAACGGCTTCTGCGCACGCTCCTTCTCCGGGATCATGTCCTCGACGAGGTCGCTCATCTTGTTGATAGCATCCGCCACTTTTTCGACCATGTCGATGGTGCTCGCCGCGTGAGCCTTATTGTCCTCCAGGCGAGCGTCGGCTGACGCCTGGGCCGTAACGGACGCCTTCTCGACGATCTCCTTGAGGGAGGCGGCGTAACGCTCCGCGTCGGTTCTCCGGCCGCTCGTCTCGCTGAGGAACTTCGCCCACAGAGCGATGATTGTCCCCGCGAGCGCGGCGACGACGATCGCGACGAGTGCGAACGGGACTGGTGCCACTAGACTCCCCTCGCGGCGTTCTTCCTGGCGTTCCTCCGGGCCTCAAGACGCATGAGGCGCTTGTCGTGATCGGAGAGCGCGCCTTTCAGGGCGGTGATGTCGTGTGAGTGAGCGGTGAGATCCTTCGCGTGCTCCTGGAGCAGCGCCTGAACCGCATCGATGGACCGCATGAAGTGGTCGAGCCGCTCGTGAACGCGCTTGAACGCGTCGGTGACGTTCGTCTTGAGTTCCAGGACGGCAAGCGTGATGACCTTCCGATCCGACTGCCCGACCTTGTGGAGGCCGTCGATGCGGTTCAGTACATCCTCGATCGTCGCGGGCCTGCTGTGGTGGTTCTGCCCCTGCTGAGCCGGCACGGGGTCTGGCTGGTCGAGTGACGGATCGAGCGCCTTTTTGCGTGTCATCGGTTCTCCGTAGCGGCCTTTAGGGCAATTCTTACCATAGGTTTCCAGAACAACCGGTCAGGTGTCCTGCAACATTTGGCTGCGGTGCCTTGGGCCGCCAGGCGTCGTCCAGGAGGTGTGCGAGAGGTACGACATTCTCCTTCACAGTCGCTCCGCCAGCGCGAGCTTGAAGTTCGCGCTGCGCCACACCGGCCGCCCCGTGCGCTGATCACGGATCTCGTACTGCGAATCCGGCTCGCTCGCCGCGTCAGCCTCCAACTCGCTCTTGATCTCCGCAAGGTTCCCCCCGTACGTCCAGACGCTCGTGCTCGTGCCGAAATACGCCACGTAGCGATTGCGTGGCTCGAACTCACGTGTCTTTTCCTGGCGCCGTTCCCTTAGCCGCGAGTCTTCCAGCTCCGGTAGCGCAGTCGACACGCCACGCTTCTCTGCCACCGGCAGCGTGAAGTCGCCCCGCCACACGGCCGCACCATTTTGATCGCGGTCGCGGATCTCCTTCTCCGAGCTGTACCGTGCCTCCGCCGTTTCTTTCAGCGCCTCCAGATCCAGATCCGAGTCCTCACGCCAGTGGTCGGTGCCGATGAATAGCGAGTAGCGGTTCATGCCGCGCTCGGCGGCGTCCCGACGGCGCTGTTCGAGGTCCGCGTCCGCGAGCGGCGGCAGGCCAGCCGGCTTCCGCTCGCGTTTCGGCGCCCCTTCCCGCCGCGGCCCACGCGCGAGCACCGCCTTGCGGATTGCGCGGATCTGACGTTCCTTGCCGGCGATCTTCGCGACGTTCCGGGTGAACGCAGCAGCGAACGATTCGTCGTGCTCATCGAACCCGTCCGCCATGTGCGTGCACTCGTGGATCGCCGCGGCATAGAGCCATGCAAGATCGTCGTCGTCGCTCGCGTTGTAGAGTTCGTCCTTCCCCGGCTTGGCGCTGTAGCCGAAACTCCGCGGGCGCTTGAGCGGGTTGAGCAGAAGCCAGTGCTCATCCTTGTCCGGCAGTTTCTGATACGCCGCGCCGGTGCGCTCGGCGAAGATCCAGCCGACCCCGAACCGTTCCTTGCTCCCGAGCTGAATGAGGACGAACCGGCACAGCTCGGCCCAGAGCTTCGCGAGCTTGCGAAGCGCAGCGGTCATCGTCTTCGGGTAGAACATTTTCTGGGGCTCGAAGCCGTCCACCTTGTTCGACATGAAGAAGTCCGGCTCCCACGAGAGCTGACGGATGGCCGCCTCGACCGCGTCGGTTCCGCCCATCGGGATGCCGTCGAGCAGCGCGCTCGCGATCTCCGGAGTGGTCCGGAGGTTCATCGCCGTCCCTTCCGTCTCCTCATCCACCGTTTCGCCGCCCGACATGCTCCGCAAAATGGCGGTCAGCACGCCTATCTGATCCGCCGACAGGGTGCCGATGCGACCTCCGGGCTGCTTCTTGGGTACGACCTCCTCCAGATGAGACAGCATCGTCGCCTGGATCTGCTCCTCCGGAGCGCCCTCGAATTTGCCGCTGCCCTCGAAACGCATGTCGAAGTGGTTCTTCTTCTTTTCGAGCGCGCTCTCGATGTCCACCGACACCTGGCGCACGAACTGGTCCACGGCATGCGCGAGTTCCTCGTCGCGGAATCCATCGCGATTGGCGGTGAGCAGATCCTTGCTCCGTCCGACCAGCTCCAGGGTCAACGAGCCCTCCAGCCCAGAAGGCAGCCACGCGAAGGCGAACATGTAGAGCCCCTTCGTGCGCACCAGCGCCTTCCAGCGCTTCGTCGCGGACTTGTCGTGAAACAGGACCGCCTTGCCGTAAAAGTCACGAATCTCCTCGCCAGCGCCCAGGGCCGCTCGGTACTCCTGTCCGTTCACCGTGAATCGGACGGACGGCAGCGTACACTTGCCGATGAATTCGATTGCGGCATCGCTCGTCGTAGCATTATCGGCAGGCATCACCACGCGAAGCTCAGTCCCGGCGCGGTGGGGCGCTTCCTCCATGACGCCTTCGTCTCCCGACCCGTAGAACCTCGCGTCGCGTGAGTGCATGCTCCAGGCGATCCACGGGAGGATCAGCAGCTCCTTCGCCTTGCCGAAGCCACCGGCCTCACCGCCCGCTCCGGTCTTCGTCGTCTCGCCGCCGACGAGAAACTTGTTCTCGATCGTGTCCGCGTCCATGCCGCGCCCGTTGTCCGAGCACGAAACGGCGACGCCTTCCGGCACCAGTTCCACGCGGCAGTCGATCTCGGTCGCCCCGGCGTCGACCGCGTTCTGGATCGCCTCGCGCCACCACTTCTCTTTCCAATCGCGATAGTCGTCTAGCGCGGAACTGAAGAAGGCTTTGCCGATCCGGTACCGGACCGCGCGCTGGTTCGCCGTGAGCGCTGCGCCCGGGATTTCGACGGCGATGAGCTTCGTGCCGTCGATGTCGTACCGTTCGCCAAGGAGCTGCGCTCCGCCGTCTACGGTCAGGGCTTTGAGCCAGCCGTACGCGGGCGTCGTCGCCGCCGCGATGTAGACGCCCGGCTCAGGCGTCTCCAGCGGGCTCTCGATGATCGCGCCCTCCACCGCGGCCATTTGGCTCAGTCCTCCCCGACGTAGCTCACGTACGACTCGTCGTTCGGGCCGTTCGCGAGGCGCCCGATCGCCGCGGCCACGATCGCTTGCTCACGCTTTCGGCCGTCGGTCATGATGAGTACGTCGCCGAGCGATACTCCGGCGTCTCCGGAGTACGTGCCTCGGTGCCGACCGGAAGACAGCAGGTGCTCCAGGTCCGTGCGTACTTCCTGTTTCGACACCTCCTCTCCTTCGGGTTGATCTGCGCCCGTTGCGGCCGCGATGTCGGTCCACTCCGTCGCGTCCACATCGCCGTTATTCACCTCGACCCGGATCCCCCCTTCGGGGTCCTTCTTTTCCGGGCCGAACGCCTCGTACTCGAAGTCGAGGATGCTCTTGTCTTCCTCGTAGGAGGCGAGCGCGACCTCCAGAAGCTCAGCCTTGTCATGCACCTCATCGAAGGCCCACTCGTGGCTCACGAGGTACTGGCCGTGCTTCAGCGTCGTGTGCCCGATCTGCGTCAGATCGGCCTCCGCGGCCTGGACGACGTGTGCGAACGCCGGATCGTCCCAGTCGGGCCAGGTCGGCTCCCACCGGATGTTCTCATCCGCGGCCGCTGCCCTGAGATCCTTCTCAGTAAGGTTCGTGAGATGGCCAGGAGCGTTCTCGTCGAGCCACTCCACGGCTTCCTCGAAGGCGCTCTCCTCGCTGTCGTTCCAGACGTAAAGGTAGGTGTCACCGGCGGCTCCGAACTGGAACAGCCAGAGCCTCTTGCTGTTCGTCAGCTCGCTCGGATTCGCGATCGGCACCTCGGAATCGTTCCTGCGCCTGGCGACCATCAGCTCGCCCTCCGCTTCCGGCGGGTGAAGTACACGAGGGCCACCAGCGCCGCGGCCCCCAGCACCCAAGGCGTCGGACTGACGAACGGCACGAGCAAATCGGCGCCGAGGGACCGGCGTGGCAGCGACGGTACATACATGGTCCCGGAAGGGTACCGGCCCGGGCCGCCCTACCGCTACTTTCCTGCAGCCGAGGACGAGAAATGGCGATACCCGGCGAGAGCCACCGCCCCCGCGTCGGCTGCGTGCTCGTCGAGCTTGCCCTCCCAGCCGAGCCGAGCCCGAACCGCCCGCTGTACCTGCGCCTTGGGCGCCGTGGAGCGGAGGCCGAGGCACGCCCGCCAGGTCGCCGGCTCCACCTCGACGAGGGCCGTGCCGTGCTGCCACGCCAACGCCCGTAGGAGCCCGGTTACCTCCCGGACGGCCAGAGCGTTGTCCGACGACAGGCCGCGCTCCCTGTAGCCGGCCTGGGCCCGCGCCTGGGCCTCCACCGCAATCACCGCCGGCTTCGGGTCGGACATCATGATGATCTCGCCCACGCGCCGCCACACGGCGTAGAGCCGCTCCGCAAGCGGCTGCCCCGCCTTGGTCCGAATCGTCTCCAGCACGAGCGCTCGCCACTGCTGCGCCCCGCCATCGAGCAGTGCGACGCCGCAGGCCGCGTATCCCGGGTCGGCGCCAAGGACTCGGCCTCTCATGGTACACCTTCGAGGGTGTTCCGCCGTCATCCAGCCGTCCATTGGATTCTGTTCCAGCCCGTGCCCGGCGGCGTCGCGCTTCGATGCGAGGTCTGCCACGCCACCGCGACGCTCCCGCCCTCGCAGGCCGACGTATTCAGCCGACAGCACGCTGCGCACCAGAGCGCTTCACCGGCGCACCTCGGCCTCGGCGACGTGGTCGCCAAGGTCGCTCAGCCCGTCGCGCGGGCTCTCGGTAAACCCGAGCGATGCCTGCCCTGTGAGAGCCGGAGGCACGCCCTGAACGCTGTCTTCCCGCGGCTCTGGCGTCGCTGACCCGAAGAGGGCCATCCCGCTCGCGGTGCGAAGCTGCGCTTCGAGCATTGCTCTCATCTCCTCTAGTGTCATAGGCCCGGGCGACACGCCGACACCTCCGGCGAGCGCCTTCACCGCGACTTCGCGTTCCGCCTGTGCGACGCAATACGTGAACCACTCGTCCGCGAGTGCGATCACTTGCCGGGTTGCATCCGCCAGCGACTGACCGGACCAGTCCGCGAGGACTCGGTGCCTTTCAGCCGGCCAGGCCACCATGCGGACGAGCTTGTGCCACTCACAATCGACCCAACCCACATTCGACGCCGGCACCATGAACGCGGTTACCTTGGCCTCGGCGCCCGGCAACGAGCGTTGCTCGCACCAAATGAGCTGCGCCTGGGTGCGCGCGTCCGCCTCGTCCGATGCTGTCCCGAGCCACGGGTTCACAGGGCTTGCCCTCTGAGGCTCAGAGCCCGTCGATCCATTCGATGATGGCGCGATTGAAGCTCATCTGCTTCCCCTGCTGATTCGCGCGCCGGGTGCAGTGGGTGAGGAGCTTCGCCTTGTGTTGACGATCGATGCGGAGTGTGATCACCTCGTAGTCCTTCGCGACGTGACCATTGCCGTTGGTCTTGGCGCTGACCTTTTTCACGCGCTTAGTGGGCCTAGAGCGTGCTGAAACCTGTTTGACTGCCATGGCGCCACCGTAGCCGGTGGCAGCATCGGCGTCAACCGACTTGGCACGGCGGGCCGGACTGGACTACGCTTCCTTCCACTGGCCGGGCCGATGACCTACGAGTACGAGTGCACGGACCCGGCCTGCCGCCACCAGTGGGAGGCGGAACAGCGGATCACGGAGGCCCCCGTCAAGGTATGCCCGGCGTGCGGTAAGCAGACCGCCAAACGGCTTATTTCGCAGGGTAACTTCGTCCTGAACGGCCCGGGGTGGTTCAAGACGGGGGGCTACTAGGGCCGTGGCACCCAGAAAGCTCCGGTGCCCGTGGTGCGGCAGCGTCATCTGGACGGACCAGGCCACGCTGCGCATCGCCCACCAGGAGCCCGAATGCGCCTCATTCGCCCAGGCCGTCCGTCAAATGGGCGGCAGCGACGGGCAGCGTCTACTACTCGACGAGTCCAGCGGCGAGGAGACCCAGAAGGTCAAAGCATGAAGCTCCGCCTCGCCTCCGACTTGCACTACGAGTTCCACGCCGACCAGGGCGAGGGGCTCACTGCGGAGCTTGTGGCTGGGGCGTTCGACGTGCTTGTGATCGCGGGCGACCTATCCGATTGCCAGGGGCTCGCCGCCGCGCTTCGGCGTGTCGCCCTGGCAGCGGCGCCCCATCCCGTCGTCTACATCCTCGGTAACCACGAGTACTACGGCGGGGACCGGGAGACGGTGAGACGGACGGTTCGCCTCGCCGTCGCCGAGCACTCGAACCTCCACTGGCTCGAAGGCGCCGATGGTGCTGACCGCGGCGTGGTCACTCTCGAAGGCCGCCGCTTTGTCGGCACCACACTGTGGTTCGTCCGCGATCCAACCGCTCCCGAGTGGGCGATGAGCGATTTCACCGAGATCCGTGGTTTCACGGCATGGATTTACGAGGCGAACCGAAACGCTCAGCACTTTCTGCGTGAGACCGTGCAGCCGGGCGACGTGATCGTCACGCACCACCTGCCGGCATTGGGCAGCATTGCTCCGCAGTTCCGCGGCAGCGCGCTCAATGCCTTCTTTCTCTGTTCGCAGGAGCCGCTGATGCTCGCCGGTAAGCCCGCCCTCTGGTGCCACGGGCACACGCACGCGAGCGCGGACTACTGCATCGGCGAGACGCGCGTCCTCTGTAACCCGTTTGGGTATCCGGGTGAGAGAGTCGCCTGGGCACCGCTCGACATCGACGTCTAGGGCTTCTCGACGTACCAGCCGGATAAAACCAGGGTGGTGGGCCAAGGCGAACCCCCGACCTTAAAGATGTAGCGCCGGCCCTTCCAGTGACGGATCGCGCCATCGGTTCCGGGTGGCCATGTGCTCGGCTCTCCGAGCAGCGCATCGAACGCCTGACTCCTGGTCGGGAGGCGGGCGCGACTCCGCTCTCGTCGCCGCTCAAGCTTCGTGGATGGCTTGCTCCGTCGTAACCGCACGGCAGCAACGGTAGCAGGCACTGCAAGCCCATGGTATTCCGGACAGCACGATGCTGGCGCGCGATCTTTTGGTCCCAAGGATGTCGCGCGTCACCACCGCCGGTTCCAGCGCACGACGTGCTGAACGTCGGGAATGGCGGCAACGGATGCTTGCGCTCAGCAGGGGGTGGTGGGAATTGGGGGACCCCCTCTCCGATTACGCCCTATCTTACGACTGGGAGGAGGACCGAGACTTAAACGCTCTGCGCGGCCGCGTAGAGCCCGGAGTCACGTGGCGCATGACGAGCGAGCCGTTCCGGATTGTGCCGACCTGGGTCCGCGACGGCGCAGAGGCCGCCTACGAACAGGAGGGGCTCCTCTGGGCGCTAGCGGGCGAAACGTCGATCTGCTCGGTCTGGGGCGTTCCGGTTTCGCTTTGTCGCGCGTTTGATGATCTGGTCAACTCGCTGATCAGCGTGCAGCTCGACGGCTTCGCGACGCCATCGTTCTTCGTGACGCAATCGTACCTCTGCCGCTGCGACCACGTCGGCTGCTAACCCATCTGCAAGCTGCTGCCCTTCCAGAACTGGGCGCAAAGCTTGGCAAACTCAGTGGCGATGGCGTTCGTGATCCAGTCGCCGTGTCGAGTGATGACATCGATGTGGTCGTCGCCCATGTAGACCTCGAACCACCGTTCGTTCTTGCGTTCTTCTGCGGCCAGTTGCCGAATCGCGGCCGAGTCCGTCACGCGCGCTGCCGGATTGGAGCCCATTCCAGGAAGCTTCACGAGGAAGCGGTTGCCCCGCTCATCCCACTCGACGAAGTCCGCCAGATCGCGGACGTAGTCCTCTAGGGCGAGCTGGATTTGCTCGCGGGTCGGACGCTTGTCCTCTTTCCAGTGGACGAATCGATCGCAGGACATCCTTACTCGCTCTCGCTTTTCAGCACGTAGGTTGCCATGTCCGTTGGCGCATCTGCGCTGCAATCGCAGGCCGGCCGCGACCGGTGCAGATGGCCCGGCGTGGCCACGCTCAACGGCGTGGAGCAGCGGCGGCAGTACGCGAGCTGGATCTCCTGCGGCGCAGCGCTTGACTCCGCCAGCTTTCGCTCCCACTCATCGATACAGCAGAGCGCTCTGTCGGCCGTGTCCGTGTCCAAGCTGTAGGAACGCCGCCGATTCATCCCGCGCGTCCCGATGCTGACGTGCAGGTCGACCGTGCCGTCGGCCCGTAGCTGCCGATAGATTTGAATGTCCGACTCGGCTGGGTACCGGCCGCGCAGCTCCGCCATGAGCGCCACGACCTCCGGGTCCGCCTCGGACCTCGGGATGCGACGGGGCGGATCCTCGCAACTCACGCGAGCACCCCGTCCACGTCCGGGATGGACCGCACGTACCGCTCCAGCCCCGGCAAGGACAGATGCACGAACAGTCCGAGAACCTCCTCGGCCGCGGGGACCTCCCAATCGTGCACGCAGAGCGCGCGATCGTCGTCGATGTCGTAGAGCGACCGGGCGTGCCCGAGTGAAAGCCCGTGCTTCGAGTGCCGCGAGGTCAAGAGGTACCGGTGCCCCGTGTCCACTCCGACGGCGACGAACTGCTGCCGGCGCTCGAAGTCGGCAACCTGCTGCGGGCTGAGAAACGCCCGGAGCACGCGCGTCGCGCGGATGTCGACGTCGTCGAACTCCGGCGCGGGGCACCCGAGCACCGGCTGGGCCACGGTCACTGCGGCCTTGGGCTTCTTTTCCGCCTTCGGCTTCGGCTTATCCGCCGGGTCCGCGGGGGAAGACGCTGAAGGTGAGGCTTCCCGGCCCGAATCGATCGTCTGGAGCGTCGCTTCGGTCACCTGCTCCACCCGGCCGTTCGTGAACAGCACCGCCGACACCTGCTTCCGATGCGGCTTCAGGCTCTTCTGGAGGAACTCCTGGACCTTGGAGATCGACGCCGCCAGCGTGACCACCTGCTCCTTGGGCGAGTCCAGGTCGAGGGCCGACAGCAAGGATTGGCTCGACCATGGCTTCTGCAGCGGGCCGGGCTTCGCGGCCTTCTTCGCGAGCGCGCGGATCGCGTCCTTCTCCGTCGGGGAAAGGCCGTTCACCACCAGCCGCGTCGAATCCGACGAGACCCGTTCCAGCCTGATGTCGCCGTACATCGACGGCAGGTACCAATTGAAGTCCATCTTCGTTTCCTTCTTTCTCGGGTTCTTCATTCATCGCCATGAGGATCGTGTCGATTCGGTTTTGAATCGGCAGCCTGTCCGGCCCCGCCAACTCTTGGCTGGCTTGTAGCAACTCGTTCAGCTCGCGCGCCATCGACTCTTTCCGGCGCGCATCGTTCTGGGTCTTTACCCCGCCCACTACTGGACCGAGCATGGCGAGCATTTCTCGGATCTGTTGGTGCTGATCGCCGCCGCCGTCCCCCGCGATGATGTGATGCCTCCTCCGCGGCATCACCATGCCGTACTCGCCGCCGTCGATGTCCTCGTCGCCGTCCAGGGCGACGTCTGCCGCCGCCAGGCTGTTCGTCAGCAGCAGCTTCTGCGCGATGACGGAGAGTCGCTTCACCGACGCGAACCGCTGTCGGTCCCCGCTTTGCAGCTCGCTCAGGATCAACTCTGTCACGGCGTCCATCGCCGCCTGATGCTTCGTTTCGTTCACGGTTCTTTCCTCCGCACCGAGAGACCTGTCTTCATCGTGATGCTTTCTTTGCAACGGTCACAAACCGAGAAATCGCCAGCGGGCCCTACCGGCTCGTCCGTGCTCCGGTTGTAGCAGCCAAAGCAGACCAGGATCGGCATGGTCGGCGAGAGCAGGTGCAGGAACGACCGGACGAACGATCCGATCGGCGTCTGGTGGGGCCGCTTGTTCTTCTTCTTCACGTTCATCGTCCGCTCTCAGTTACTGCCGTGGCATTTCTTGAACTTACGCCCGCTGCCGCACGAGCACGGGTCGTTACGACCCGGCGACGCATCTGCCGCACGCAACGGCGGCTGCGTATCCGCAAGCTCTGCCGGCATCGGGAGCACGTACGTGCGGTGCCACATGGGCTTACTACCTGGGGCCCCCTCGTACTCATTCCGAAGCATCTTGAGTCCGTCGAGGCCGCCTTCGGGCCGGACGCAAGTCGCGAACAGTGTGACGAGACCGAGCGCGTCTGTCTCCGCGGGCTCTTCGCCGTTGAGCCAAGACAGGACGAGCAGGAATCCTTTGACCGAATGCCAGCGGACGTTGCACCGCACTTCCGGGCCGCTCACTCCGAGCACACTGAACGCGGCACGCCCGTCCCGGCGCGCTGCGGTCAAGCACTGGCGAATGTCGGTGATGAGGCGAAGCTGCACGAGAGCGCCCACCCTGCCGTATGGCAGCGGCGGCGTCAATGCCGTCGCTCTACGCGGCCTGTTTTGGCTTCCGAAGCGTGAGGGGCAGCGAGGAGACGAGTCGGTGGCCGCTCGGCCCTAGCGCGAGGGCGGTCATGGCGTTGCCCATGTCGGGCTCGGAGAATGTGCAGAGCGGTACCCCTGCGATTGCGGCGCGGGCCGCCAGGCGCACGAGCGAGTCTTCGTCCTCCGCTTCGAGCAGCACCACGTTGTTCGACGTGTCGTGCCACTCCCGCACCAACACGGGATGCGCGAGTGTGAACACGATGGCGCCGTGCACCGACTGAGCGGCGCGGTCGCCAGGGGGCAAGTCTGCGCGGGTGACAAAGAAGAGCTTGTCGTTCATGTGAGGTTCCCTTTTTTCTTCGGCGCGCGAGGATGGAATCGAACCACCTTTTCCGAGGTCATTACTCCCGGCGTTCTACCGTTGAACCACTCACGCAATGGCAGGGAGGGGTGGCGATGAACCACCGACCTCCGAAGCTTTCGCCTCGGCGCTCTACACTGAGCTACCTCCCTATGGTGGGAAAGGACGGGTTCGAGCCGTCGCCCTCCGGGGTCATTACTCCCGGCGCTCTTCTCTGAGCTACTCTCCCGAAGCTCCGGGGGATCGAGTTGAACGACCTCCCTCCCGCGAGGCCCCAAGGGACCACGCGAGTGCTCTACCGTTGAGCTACCCCGGAAAAACGAACAAGGGCCCGCAGCCTTTCGACTACGAGCCCTGACCAGGCCACCGAAGCAGCGCCGGGTGGTGCAGACGCACCGAGCCCTGACCGGAGAGCCCTCACGGGGCTGACTGTCAATGGCCCGAGTACGTCACGGCGCCCAGGATGCGGCCGCCGCCCGGAGCTGTCAAGGCCCCCTCAGCTCAGCCACTGCCACAAGGCCCCCGCCCAGCCTGCGTAGCCCGCGACCGTCGGCTGCATCCCATCGGGGCCCCTTGGCAGCTTCAGGGCGGTCGCCGTGGGGAAGTATCGTTGTGAGGGCTCACGGGGCCCTTTGCCGCCCGCGGGGGCCGTGGGCGGGCCGACCCACACCACCTCGATGCCCGGGCCCGTGACGGAGGGGAGCAGCGCTTTCAGCGCCTCGGCCTGCTTGGCCTTGCCGGCAGCATCGGATGCCACGACGTCGAGCGCTACGGCCACGAGAGTCGGCCGGAACGAGGCGACCTTGCCCGCAACCTCCGAACGGCGCGCCCACTGCTCGGTCCGCAACGGCTGCCCGTTGCCGTTCGGGGGCAGCACCGTCTCGAAGGCCACCTTCTGATCCCGCGCCAGCGCACCGAGCGGGGGCGAGAGCCCCTGAGCGAACACGCCACCGACCAAGAGCAGGCGCGTCTCGCCCGGCACGATCTTCGGACCACGGCGCACCAGTCGGGTCAGGCCCACGCCAGCCACGACCGCGAGTCCTCCGTACAGCCAGCGGCGATCCATGTCCGCCGACCAGGCTAGCGCGAGTTACTCAGCGTCAGCAACTTCTGCGCGTCGAGTCCCAGTAGGCTTCGCGAGCGCGCCCACATGTACGCAGAGCGTAGAACTACAGGTACAATTCCGTAATTCGTAACAGCCGCCTGCTCCGTCGTCCTGGTACCCCACCAGCAGTAACGTCTTCCACTCCGACGGAGGAATCGCCTTGCCGCACGCACACTTCTTCATTGGGGCCTGCCCTCCGTAGCTGACTCGATTGCGCCAAGCAACAATTCTGCGCGCACAGGGTCGTCCTTGACCGCGTCGTACAGCACCAGCGCAGCGTTGGACGCCTCATGGGAGCGGACCGCGCTTCCAATGCCGTCGCGCTCGACGAGTATGCGCGAGCCGTTGCCCGGATCGAGCCAGCATTCGTGGCCACCGAAGGAGAGGAGCCGCACTTCGATGGGCATGGGCTTAGAGAGCCCTTCACTGGCGTCGTCGTAGTTCCAGAGCGCCTCTCGAATCAGCCACAGGAGCGGAAGCTGACCAAGCGCGGCCCCCGCGAGCACCGCAACGGCCGCCCGTCGGTCGAGTGCAGCCTGCGCCTCAGCGACTGTCACTTCCTGCACTCCCGCGCGAGCACGCCGATGATGGCATACGGATCCGAACGCAAGCTGCGGATCCGGTTTGCGAGATACACCGCGGCCATCTCGACTGAGCCGCTTCCTAGAATTGGGTGGCCGTATGCGGCGCCTCGCGGATCTGCCCAGACGTCGAAGTCGAGCAGCACCGCCGGGCGCTTCTGTCGCTCGCGGCTGTCGAGCTGTCGGCAGTAATCGCAGTAGGCTTGCAGCGCGCCCGTCAGGCTTTGCTCCCAGCCCCCGAGCGCGGCGAACGCCACCTCTCTCTCCACGTCGAAGCTGTCGACCGACTCGCTCACGGTCCCGCCATCGGCGCCACCCGCCGCACTTCGGCAGCGACCTCTGGGGGCACCAGGAAGAATCCGAGCGCTCCCTTGCACGGCACGGGCTCAGGCAGCGCGACAATGTTCTCCAACGTCAGCGCGCCTGGGCCGACGAACCACGGGGACTCGTGCTGCTCCACCCATCCGCTGACCGTCATAGCTCCGACGATCGCGCCCAGCGGCAACTCGCTCAGCGGGGGCACTTCCAGGGCCGAGATCGATCGAATGAACGCCACGGCTTCCGCATACTCGCGCTTGCCGCAGCCCTTTGAGGCGTGCAGCAGCACGCGGCCGCGGAACTTACGGGCTGGGTTATTCGTTGCCCAATCGCGATTCTCCACCGTCTTCTGGCCGTGCAGGATCGCCCATGCCCACGGATTCCTGACGCTCAGGGCTCTCATCGACTCCGCTCCGCCGCTCGCCGCAGCTCCCACTGTCCCTTGGAGCGGAGCTTTCGCGCAAGGCGAATCCCACGTAGCGCCGCGAGAAGCTTGCGCGCGTCGTCGCTGCCGTCCACTGCCGTCGACAGCGCGCCGTGACGCACCAGAAACGCCATCCGGAAGCAGCCTTCGCCCTCGGTCGGCGTCGCACCGGAGAGCACCGCCATCGCGCGCTGTCGGTCCGCCTCGGCGAACGCATCGGGATGGGCGTGAAATGCGAGGTGCCCGTCCTCGTCCATCTCGACGACGTGCATCGCGTCGCCGCAACGGATGCGGTAGCGGCGACTCACGGCGCTGGGCCTTTCTCGATCAGGTAGATGACGCCACGAGGGTGGGCAGCGATGCTTACGATACGCTCGTGATCGAGCAGCGAGGGAGAGCGCGGCTCGCTGACGGTCACCATGCGGTACCGGTCTGTCTCCCATGCGATGTGGTCGTTACCCGCGCGGTCTATCGGCGGCTCGTCCGGGTCGCGACGATCGGATCCGGGCGGGTGGTCCAGGTCACGTCGATCGGATCCCGGCTTGTTCTTCACGCCGCCCTCGCTTTCGGATCCCGGATCCTGAGCACGCGCTTCGCGTAGGGCGGCGGCGGATACGACTGCTCCCACGGCGAGTCCGGATTCAGGACGCCAATCACGAGCTGGCAGCCCCGAGGCGGCTCCTCCGGCCACGGCGTGAAGCCGTCGGTGAGCACGATGAGGACGCTGCACCGGAGCTTCTGAGCTGCCTCGATGCCGACCCCCATGTCCGTGCCGCCTCCACCGGCAAGCTCCACGTTGAAGGCATTTGACACGCGCTGCACTCCGCCGTGCACGCTCGCATCGCAGCAGAGCACCGGCACCTTCCGCTGGCCGACCGCACGCAGGATGCCCTTGATCTCGATCAAGGCCCGAGCGAGCATGTCACTGCCCATCGACCCGGACGTGTCGATGACAACCGCCGCCTCGGGGTTCGGACGAAGCATCGCTGGCATGAGCACCGGGCCGTAGAACTCGCTGCGGCGCGAAATCTGCGCGTAGGAGTAGTCGTACATGCCAGCCGCCATCGTGACGGCGTTCTTCACGAGCGCCGACAGCTCCCGTTCCCAAGGCACCACGGGTGGTTCGAGCAGCGCTTCGGCCCAGCGCTTCCAGCCCGCCGGCACGTTGCCGCGAGCCGCAGCGGCTTGGATCTCGCGCGCCACCTGCTGACGCAGCAGATCGCCCTCGGCCTCGCCGATCCCCGAAGCCTTGTCCTTGCCACCGGGAGCCGGAAGCTCGTAGTCGCGGGGCTGCCCGTGTGCACCGCTTCCGCAGTCGCACTTGCGGGGCATCGAGCCCGAGCCCGTCGGTGCCTTTCCGCCTTTGCCCCCGCTTGCCTTCCCGCCGCCGCCCACGCCGGATGGTGGCGGCGGGTTCTTCAGCAACATCTGGTAGTACTCTTCCCACAGTCGGCCCTCGGGGTAGCCGTACTTGTGCGGCATCGGCGGGTCGCCCGGAAGCGGAAGCCCCTCGTTTTTCAGGTCGTCGTTGATCTCGCAATCTTGCGCCACGTTGCTCAGCATCGCGACCGCCTCGCGTTTCTCGATCGGCGCCGCGAGCACCAGCGGTTCGGCGCGCTCGTGGTGCTTTCGGAGCCAGTGCCCCAGCTCGTGCACGAGCACGCTCGCCGCTTCCTCGACCGACCAGGCGCCCTTCGGCGGATTCGGGCCGACGTGGATCAGCGTCGGATTCATGTAGACGCGCCCGTACTTGTCCACGGCCATCGTCAACGGGTCGAACCCGCCGAGTCCGTCCTGGACCACGGCGTTCGGCGCTGACACTAGGTGCATCGCGAACAATGCCGTCGCGAAGTACGGCCGCTTGTGGGCCGCCAGGAACCGTACGGTCGCGAGTTTTGTTTTGTCGTCCATGCTCGTTCTCTTCCTCGTTCTACGTCAGAGCCAGCGCGTCGCTTCCTCGCACAGTTCGTAGAGCCGGCGCCGCGCTCGCTCGATGCCGAGCACGATGCGGAGGGCCACCTCGACGTCGGTGCCGGCGCGCTCCGCCAGCTCGTGCGCCGCGGACCCTGCATCCATATGAATGCGATCAGCGCCGCGCGCGGGACCAATCGTCACGAGCGCGACCGCCTTGGAGTCGAAGGTTCCGTCTCGGTAATAGCTTCTCGGCGCCAGATGAATACGTACTGTCGCGTCTCGCCGGAGCGCAACTCGAACGTAGTCGCGCCCCGCCTTGCTCGTCCGCATGTCGCGCACTGCCTCGGCGAGTCCGTTGGCAATGAGCGACCGACGCACATCCCGGTAGTTGTCCAGGCCCTTCTTGAGCAGCGCTTCCACCGGTTCCGTGCCGGTGCCGCCGCCGAGGGCGGCGACCGCTACTTCTCGACGGAGGTTCGCTTTCATTCGGGCTCCGGCCGGTCCCTTTCCAACGTCAGCTCCTGCGTATCGACCGTGTCGAGCAACGGCTCGCCATCGAGATGCACGACGGCCATCACTCTGCCCTGGCCGGAAGGGTCGTGGATCAGGCCCAGAAAGGTGCCGCGTAATGGCTCTGCTCCCTCTCGTTCCTGGATCCACACGCATCGCGTGAACGCGCCATCTCCCCTTGTAAACATTTCTTCGTATTTGGTCAGTCTCGCCATGGATGCCTCCATCATCAGATGATTCCCGCCGCCTTCAGAATCGGCACGAACGCCGACACTTCCTTCGGCAACTTGGTGTCGCCGGGGCGATTCTGCGCGAGGAGGCGCGCGCTCGACGCCGCGATGTCCGGACGCTGCTGCGTGGTCGCCTTGGCGAGCACCGCCCAGGCCGCGTTCCAGCGCTTCGGCGTATTGTTGGCGAGCACGACGGAGACCACCGCCGTGAGCACGGCGAATGCTCGGTCGCCGCGTTCGGGGAGCTTGAGCGAGTCCGGATTCCCGAGCACCGCCTCGGGATCCGGCAGATCCAGCTCGCCGATGTAGGTCACGAACTCCAGTCCCGCGCCGGGACCGACGCAGCCGGCCACGCACATCACTAGGACGTCGTGAGGGAGCGCGCCCTTCGTGTCACCGATGCCGTAACCCAGCGCCTTGCATCCGGTGAGGAGGCGCTCCGCCATCGTCCACGATCGAAACGTCGGAAACGGCTTCGAGCGCAGCGCGGCCTCCGCGGGCATCTTGACGATCGCGCCAGGTCGAGCGTTCGCGAACGCGGCCACGAGCGTGCGCGCCCACGGGAGGTGCTTCTCCCAGTCCTTCGGCAGCGCCTCGCCCCCGTTGGGCGCCGGGAATCCGGCGATGTGCTGCTCGTTCCAGTATTGGACGTCCATGTCCCAGCCCAAGTGACAGAACCGATTCGAGAGCGGCGCCGACAGTTCGTAGCCCGACTCCGCGATCTCCGGCGGGTTCATTGCCACCACCGTCGAGAGGTTTTTGATCTCGACCTCTCCCCACACTCCATCGGTCACGCCTCGCATCGTCGCCGAGCGCGTGGCAGGAGCGCCGTTCGAGAACTCGTCGAGGAACAGGCCGGGGTGCTTTGCCTTCGAGAGGCGACGGAGCCACCGGAGCGGCACCATGTCGACGACCGGCTCCTCGATGACGTGCGGGTCGCGCACCGGGAAGCCCCCGTACTCGGTCGGCTGGTTCAGCGCCACGATTGAAAGCCCGTAGTCGTCGCACCACTTTCGAAACATGGCCTGCACGATCGCCGTCTTCGCCTCACCCACGCCGCCTTCCAGTAGCGCCGGCACTCCGGTCTGGATGCAGAGTGACAGCGCCTTGATCTTTGACTCGAAGTTCATCGTTCTCGGTTCCTTTCGTCGTCAGCCGGCAGCAGTGCTGCCATGAGTATCGCCGCCCAGCAAGCGGATCGCAAGCTCCAACACATCGGCCCCAGGATCCCCGAGCACCCGCCACACCGCCGACGCCAGGGGCTCCACTGGCGGCCGCGACCAGTCGCGGATGTCCGCCGCCGCCTCGGCCAGTTCCCTCGCGGACAGGCCGTGCCGCCCGGCCACCGCCGCGATGCGCTCCGCGTCCTCCCGGGGCTCGGTGCCGAGGTCGCCCTTTCGAAGCGCGCGCTCGATTGCTGCCAGTGCTGCCATTGTGGTCATCCCGTGCTACGCCGCCAGCCGACCGAACCTTCCCCGGATGGAGCCGCCGGCCCGCGCACGGGTTAGACGGACCTACCGGGTCGTTGATTCAGTGGCGCCACCGGTAGCAGTGCTGCCGGCCGCACGCAAGCGGGGGTCACGACTTGGTTGGCCCGGTGGCAACGACACCAAGAGCGGGAAGCCCAGTGCGGCGGCGTTTGAGGGCATCCGGGGCGTCGCGAGCACGAAACTGGACGGCTGCGGCCCAGGCGCCGTACCGTCTTGGGCATGCGCTACGCTCCGCCCCCGCCCCCGCGCCGCCGTCCTCCTCCCTCGGGCACCGAGCCGCTCCGCCGGCTCATCCAGACATCGGAGGCTCGTCGCGACGCCGAAGAGAAACCGTTTGACCCGGGGGCGCCGCGCGAGGTCTACGCGCAGCCGCACCACTTCTCCGTGAACGCGCGCGCCGCCGCCGCCGATGCACACGCAGCGACCGAACTGGTCATGTTCATCGAGAACGAGGCCGACCTGTCGCCCGACGGTCCAAGCGGGCAAGGCCACAGCGTGCTCCTCAATGCTCTCCGCAAGTGGCGCAAGGGTGCCTACGACCCGGTCCTCGGGGTGCGGCTGTTCGAGTACCTCACCGAGACTGGCGCGAAGCGCTACGCGCGTGAATTCGACCACCGGACTCGATGGGCCGAGATGTTCAACCCGGCGACGCGCCGCGAGGCTGCTCGACAACTGGAGGAGTCTTTCCGAGCATCTGTCGAGCGAGGCGAATACGACGGCGTCGACACTCGCGTCGGGCGGTGAGCTGCGCTCACTTCCGCTGATAGATGTAATCGAGGATAGTTCCGGTCCGCGCACCCGGTGGCGCCGCCATGGACCGAGCGTGCGGACGCATCGAGAACCCGGATGCATCGGACGGAGAGAGCACCGTGTACCGCACTCCCGTCAGTCGGCACGAGTAGTCGAAGCTTAGTTGGTCGCGTCGACTGCCGCGCTCGATCTCGTCCCACCACGCTATGGTTTGATGTATCACGTGGTCCGAATGTCTCCGCAGAAGTATCCCCGCCTCCGCCAGCCCGTTCCGCCTCGGGTACTGGGCTCTTCGGTAGCGCTCCATCTGTGCCCGCACGACGTCCGGGTCATCCAGGCGGAGCCGCAACACTTCGTCCGCTTCGCTGTAGGCGCAGTCGCGGCCAGGGTGGCGACGCGTTACGAGGTCCGATGTCGCCAGACAGCGCGCCGCAAGCGCCTCAAGGTCCACGTGTGCACCGCAAACCACGGATCCGTCCAGCCAGAGCGAGCAGTCCGTATCAGCCGGCAGCACTTCCCATGGCAGGACTTTGTAACGTTTTGCCCGTCGGACCGGGTCCGGAGCCTCACCGCTGAGAGGCCGTAGCTCCCAGCCGTTCGGGTCCACGCTGAGATCCTCGACGAACGCGAGACACCGCACGCCTTGCGGCGCTCTGGCCAAGTGGTCGTAGCCACGAGTGACTGCGGTGTAGACCGTGAGCATTCAGCGTCCGTAGATGTAGTCGTGGATCGACCGCTTCTTTGGCGGTGCCCAGGCGGGAGTCCGTAGCCCCCACCCGGCCGGCGGTGAACCGCCGAAAGGTTCCGTGAATCCTTCCGCGCCCGGCGTCCCGCCCCACTTCGCGCGGTAGTAGAGCGCGCTCGCTTCGCTGCTGATGTTGCGGGCTACCGCGATCGTCGCCGAGCCCACGTGCGTCGCGCCGACAGCGATCTCCTTTCTGGGCATACGGCAGAGGCGCGCCCGATAGGAGTAGTCCTGGTCCTCGTAGTACGCCAGGAAGCCCTCGTCGTACCAGCCTACCTCCCGCGTGCACTCCGGCGACTGCGCGAACAGCGACCAGCCGAGCGCCGTCACCAACGGATGCTTCGTCGCCGCAGCCGCAATCCGCCCGAAGTCGCTTGAGCCCAGCGCGACGTCATCGTTGCTGATCACGATAGGCTCGTTGACCGCGGCTTCGAGCAGCACGTTCCAGCTCGCCGCGACCCCGAGGTTCCTGCCGGGCTCGATCAGCTCGGTGTTAGGCGGAAGCTTCAGTCGCGCTCGCGCCTCGCCGCCGTTGTCCACGATGACGTACCCGCTCGGCTTGAGCGTGCCACGCTCGGCAAGATCGAGTAGCTGCTGAAGCAAGTCGTACCGGCAGAGCGTGGGCACACCGAGCTTCACGCGCGCTTCCAGTCCGGCTTGTAGGCGCCCGCTGCCGTCGAGCAACTCTTGTGATTGTGAGCCAGCGTGCTCACGACGCCGCTGATCCGGTGGTCCGCCACGCACGGGTCGTGGAGATAGTTCCCTTTTCCTTTGTCGTGGACCGCGGCGCTGATGGCAAAGTCCATGGCGTTCCCGCCATGGATCGCGAACCAACGCTCGCATCCAGCGAGGATCCAATCCATGTCGCGCCGCCAGAACATGACCGCAGCACAAATGGGGATCAGCCGCCGCCGCGACGGATTGCGTACGCGCTTGCGGTAGATCCAGTCGAGTACACTGAGCGGCGGGCTCATGGCCCAGCCCGCGCCGAAGTCCGGCCGATGGATCGCGGGCCAAGTCGTGAGGTTGTGCCGCACGTGGCGGTTCACGACGGCGTCATCCTCCAGCCGGAGCACGAGTTCTGTGTCCGCATCCCGCATCGCCCGCAGCACGTCGAGGAAGTGCTCCACGACGGTTCGGGCCGGCGGGTGCATCATCACCAGATAGTCCGTCCCGATGTCCGACGCCTCCAGCGAGGCACGCAACTCCTTCAGAACCGGATCCCTGCCGGCGTGGCTCTGCACGAACACGCCAAGGCTGAGCGGCATCGGGACATGCTCGCACGTCCCGCTGGCTTCGGCAACGGCATTGCTGCCAGTCACGCTGCGCGGCTGCGAGCGACCAGCCAGCGGCCCACGTAGAACCCGCCGACGGCGGCCAGCGCATCCGCTGCGTGGTTCGCGAGTGAGCTTGCAGGGACCGTCCTATCGAACGCGGCGCGTCGCGGGCCCTCCGTCGCCGCAAGATACACAAACTCCAGCCCGATCGAGGCCAGGACCGCCGACGTGAGGCCGACGCCTACGATCCCGGCGATGAGTCCGACGCTGGCGTGCATCGGAGTGTCCCGATCGAAGACTGCGGAGTGCTGCTCGGCGGCGTTCCGTGCGATCAGCATCAAAGCAGCCGCTCTCCGCTGCCCGCCTCGTAACGACGAACGATGCGGAAGCCAGCGGCTTGGGGATCCATACCGAGCGACACGGCCCGATCGTGCGCGCCCTCTGTGGCGCCGATCCGCGCGAACGTCTTGCCGCCCTCCAGATCGTACGGCCCGAACGGTCCCTCCATGGGCTCGTCCGAGCCGCGCGCGAGCACCCACACGTAGTAGGCCGCGCCGTTTGCAGCGTAGCGTCGGGCGATCCGGTCTGCGGCTCGCTCCGCGGACGCTGCGGCGCGGCGATGAATGGCTGCCTGCGCGGCGTACCCCTCGTCCTCCAGTGCCATCGCCTCCGTCATCTCGGCGTCGTACCTATCGAGCAGGCGCATGTACTCCGCGTTGTCCTCGGGCGACCAGAATCCGTGGTTCCCATTTCGCTCAAATGGCTTTCCACGCAGTATCGCCAAGTCGCGTGGCTCCGCGTAGCCCTCCAGCGAGTCACCTCGCTTCCAGCTCGCGGGCACGTGCGCTTCCAGCGTGTGCACGCCGAGGGAACGATCCGGGTGCTCCCGAAGCAGCTCCTTGACTGCCGCCCGTGCGGGCTCGCGACGCGCGAACACCTCGCTCAGGTATTCACCCGTTCGAGTGTCGATGGCTGCGAAGCCGAGGTTGACTTTTTTGCTGCGCTCGTTTGCGCGCTGGCTCCCGGGCGCTAACACGAACCGTACCGCACGACCGGGCGCGAAGTGCGCTCGAATGCGATGCTTTGCGTCCTCCATCGTTTCGGCCCCGATGTAGAGTGGCGTCCCATCGCTCAGATAGCCGCGGAACGCCGAGCCGGTGCGGCTCCAGTTGCCGACGTCCTCCTCGCGCAGCATGACCTCGATTGTTTTCACGCTGCCATCGCCTCCTGTGCCCACTGGAGCACGACATCCTTCGGGTAGCTCGGACCGCAGTCAGTGTGCCCGTGTCCCTCTTTCGGATACGCGACCGTCACATCCCTATGCTCGCACAGCCCCCGCTTGCCGGCGACGAGGTCCGCCGGGGTGAGCCACACGAGCGGCACGTCGTACTGTCTGCACTTCGCCGCCACGAGCTTCGAGACGAGGCGGAGCATCCGCTGCCCATACGGATCGAGCCACTCGTCACGAGTCTGCTTCGCGTATCCGGCCTGCTCGATGCCGAGCGAGCGCGTGTTCACGCCGGGCGCGTGGAACGCGATGTGGGCTTCCTTCACGCATTGCACGATGCTGTCATCGTCCACCACGAAATGCGCGCTCGCCGGTTTCGGCGGCCCCAATTTGAAGTAGGCCGCGACTGCCTCGGCGCTCGAATGAAACTCGCCCGTCTCGGCGGAATGCAGCGTGATGACATCGATCGTGGTGCGCTCGGCCCAGCCGTAGTCGCGCGCCTGCACGAAGGTGATCAGCGGCAGAGCGCCGTCGCCGAGGGGGGGCGCGGGGGTGGCGAACAGTGTCGGGTCCACCACGGCCCGCGTGAGCGCGTCCACTACCCCCGTCGCCTGGAGGCCGCGGCGAGCCTGGTACGCCTTCGTTGCCGCGGCGGTGAGCGGCCCGAACTGGCCGTCTGCCGTGATTGGCCAGCGCCCCTGCCAGCCGTAGGGGGGCCTCTCGTACCGGAGCACCGACTGCCACGCCAGGACGTCGTGGCCCGCCATGCCGACCTTCAGGTCGCGCCAGTCCGCTGGGGAGGGCTTCAGCACCCCCGTAGGTTACGGGGCGACCGAGAGGCGCCGCAACTTTTAGGCGGCGGCTGCGCCGATCAGGCCAGTAGGAAGCCGCCTTGCTCGAACACCCAGTCGCTGCCGTCGAACCGGGCAAGCACGAACCCTTGTGAGAGGGTCGGAATCGTAGCGATGGTGACGGCGGCGTTGTTCTTGACGGCGTACGCTTGTGCGGCGAAATCCGGTTTCGTGATGAGGATCGTGTCTCCCGGCTTTTCCCCGCCGCCCGTCTGAAGGACCACGGCTCCGCCTCCAAAGCTGAGCCCGACGATCTTGTAGTGGTTGCCGGAATTCTCTCCGGAGTATCCGACGCTCGCCCCGGTGCCGTTGAGGGAGACCCCGGTGGTGCTCCCGTCCGCTAGCAGGTTCGCGCCATTGCCCCCGCCGCCACTGTACCCGCCCTCGACCAGAACGGCGGTACCGACGGCGCGCGTGCCCCCGTTGCCTAAGAAGCTGATCCACGATGAACCGTCGAATGTTGCTCCGCCCGGTGCGGTGAGAGTGACTGGAGCCCCGAAGGCGCAGTCGTGAAAGAACGCGGATGCAAATACAGTAATTGCGCTGCCGAAAAATTCGGCGTCGAGCGCGTCTAGTGATTGTGCAGTGACGGCGCCTGAACACAGGCTGTTGAATAGAAGCACGACTGCTCTATCGGTCGTCGCTCCTGCGTCGATGCCGCCGACTACGGCGTTCGTGAACACCACGTTCGTCAGATTTGTCGTCGTATTCGAGACGAACCCTCCGGCGAGAGACACATCGACATCTCCGAATTCATCTCCGCCGAAAATCACCCTTGACGTGGGTGCGCCTACGTCGTCGGTCACTGTGAAGCTCCCAGACACGGAAATGTTGTGTACGGTAGCCACGGGGGAGTTCCCAGCATTGGCCCCCGCCCTGTTGACCCATGTCAAATTGCCTGTGATCGACGTGCCGCTGCTCGAATCGGAATACGAGTCCGCCCGAAGCTCTGTCGAGACGTACGCCGGGAAAGCGACGGTGGCCTCTACATAGCCCGCGAGCGATGGCATGACCCAGCCGACGTACGCTGCCGTCGCGTCCGGCACAGACGCATCGGCGCGCGACGCCATGAACTGAGCGATCGTCTTGAATGGGTCGGCGATCGATCCATCGAGTCCAGTTTGCGTCGTGTCGCCGTCGATGAACTTCTGGCGAGAGAGCGGCGCTCCGGTGCCCGCGGCGATCGGCAGCCTCTTGAACCACCGTCCGGGACCGGTGAGCGGCGCGAGCACGTCGACTCCGTCCGGAACCGTCGTATTGTCCTGCTTGTCGAGCTGGTACTCGAACCGATTCGCCAGACAGTAGACGAACGACCCGTCCGACAGCGGAGTCGTGTTGAGCCCTACGACGCTCGCCGAGGGGTTGCCGGCCACCGTGAGCCGAGGCGACAGGATGAGCAGCGAGGGAGGGAAACCCTGGTACGACATACACGGGAGGCTAGGGTCTGGAGGAGGCTCCCAGCAAGTTTCTGGTAACGCGTCTTGGGGTTGTGCTCGCAGGCGGAATGCTGGGGCGGACGCGAACTCTGTGTCGCAAAAAGGCGCGAGATCGGGCAGTTGCACGGGCCCGATCGCCGCCGTGTCGTCCGTATAGGCGTCGGGGTGCGGATCCTTCGGCGGCAGACCTTCCTCTCCGAGGAACGGGTACAGGGTCGGCACAAGAGCCGGGAGAATCAACGGATCCTCTGCGCCGAAGGCGCGGGCTACTCGCGGTCTCGGGAGTTCAATCTCGACACCGAAATACGACACCAATTCGTACTCATCGAGCGACCTGCCCGGATCGGCGTCTTCCGGATGCGTCGTTTTTCGCGTGACCGGGATTACGGCGTCCTCGCCGAGGAACGGCGCAAGCACGCGGGTCTCCGGGAAGGTGTCGAAGGCCCGGCCTCCAGTCCGCCAGACGCTGGCCACCGCCCGCTCGTCGGCGAGGAACGGGGCGAGCACGCGCGATTCCGGGAACGTGTCGGCGGCGCGCGCTGGGCGCCAAGGCCCCTTGAACGGCCCCTCGTCGGCGAGGTGCGGGCTGAGCACAGGCTTTTCCGGGAAGGTGTCCAGCCCGAGACGCGCCGGGCGCCAGGGCCCTCGCGCTGCCCCGTCGACGTCCAGGAACGGAGCGAGCAGACGGGTCTCCGGGAAGGCGTCGGCTGCCCTGCCGATGCTCCGTGGAGCCTTCGGCGGAAGCTCGTCATCGAGAAACGAAACGACATCGTTCTGGTCGAGCGCCGTGACCGGTGCGGCGTCGTCCGGACGGGCCGCCGGCCGCGCGAGGCGGAGTACGCCGGCTTCATCGAGAAACGGCGCAAGCAACCGCTTCTCGGGGAACGTGTCGAGGGCGGAGCGACCAGTCCGCCAGACGCTTGCCACCGCCCGTTCGTCGGCGAGGAACGGGGCGAGCACGCGCGATTCCGGGAACGTGTCAGTGGATCTGGCGACCTGTCTTGGCGGCGGCGCCAGATGCTCGTCACTTAGGAAGGAGGCAACGTCGTTCTGGTCGAGCGGGCCGATAGGCCCAGCGTCGTCCGCCTGGGCTGCCCGTTGGACGACGCGGATCGTTCGCGTCTCGTCCAGGAACGGCGCCAGGATCTTCTTCTCTGGGAAGGTGTCCGTTGCCCTGGCGATGCTCCGCGGAGCCTTCGGCGTGCGCTCGTCATCGAGAAACGAAACGACGTCGTTCTGGTCGAGCGCCGCGACGGGCCCGACGTCTTCCAGTCGGGCCGCCTGCCTTGCGACGCGGACTACGCCGGCTTCATCCAGGAACGGCGCGAGCAACCGCTTCTCGGGGAACGTGTCGAGGGCGGAGCGGCCATTCCGCCAGACGCTTGCCACCGCCCGCTCCTCGCCGAGGAACGGCGCGAGCACGCGCGATTCCGGGAACGTGTCGGCGGCGCGCGCTGAGCGCCATGGCCCTCTGAACGGCCCCTCGTCGGCAAGCTGCGGACCAAGCGCACGCTTTTCCGGGAAGGTGTCCAGCCCGAGACGCGCTGGGCGCCAGGGCCCTCGCGCTGCCCCGTCGACGTCCAGGAACGGAGCGAGCAGACGGGTCTCCGGAAAGGCGTCCGCCGACCGTACGGTGCGCCACAGTTGACGGGCTGCGCGCTCCTCTTCCGAGAGGAACGTCGCGATTGCGGGCTGGTTGGGTTTCTCGGGAAACGTGTCGGAGAAGCGGGAGGGAGCGGCCGGGGCGCGACGTGGCCGTTCTTCGTCGATGAAGGGCGCGAGCGCCGCGGCCACCGTAGCGTCGAGCGGCCCCGCGTCTTCGATCACCCTTGCGCGCAACGAGGGCGCGCGAGGGGAAAGCTCATCCGTCAGATTCCCGACAGACGAGAGCAGCAGCACCGCGAGCGGCAGTGCATCTTCAATGAAGGATCGGGATCTCTGGGCGCGCGGCGGCGGCTCTTCCGCCGGAAGCGCAGACGGTTGTTCGAGCCCTAGAAGATCGAGAAGCACATCACTGGCCTGTCCCTAATTAGCCAAGCGTGATTTGGCGCTCGTGCCAGCCCACGAACCCCTGGAACGTCGATCCGACCACGTCCGCGATCACGTGCATCGCCAAGTAGCGACCGGGCGGCACGATGAGGCGACCATCGACCTGAGCAAAGAGACCATCGCCAGGGGTTGCTGCGGTGCCAGGCGCGCCCACGGCGGGGCCCCACGGGATCCAGTTGGCCGCGAGGCCGGTCACAGCATCAAGCGCCGTGCCGCCGACAATTGTGATGGCCTTCGTGTCTGACGTTCCGCCGCCGAGGCCGTTTGCTTTCTTGATCGCTAGGGCCGCGCTGGTCGGAGCGGCAGCGCGAGTTTGGCCGAGGTTGACGAGGAGCTGCGCCTGACCAGCGACAGCCGTCTTGGCCACGCCGGAGGCGGCGAGCCAGTCGATGATGAGCGACCGCCCACCGTCGACATCGTTGTTGTAGAGCGCCATCATGACGGCGGTGGTCGGGATGGCCACGACGGCCGCAACCGCGGTTGTTGTGCCCGTATAGAATGCGCGACCCACCCGGGTAATTTCGCCGTACGGCGACGCGCCGGTCGCGGTCAGCAGTTCGAGCTGTTGGGTCAGCACCAGTCCCTCGTCGTTGCCTTGCCCTTCGGCATCGACGGCTTCGAGCACTTTGCGTACGCGCCCAAGCACTTGCGTGATCAAACCTGACATTTGCTGTTTCCTTCTAGCCGGTCAACGCTGCCAGAATCAGTTCCAGTAGCTCGTTGGTTCGGGTTTGGAGTTGTACTACCTGCTGCCAATCGTCAAAGCGGAGGATTTTCCCCTGATCGTCCGCTAGGCAGACGACCTCCATCTGCGTGTCCGGCGTCGTGCCGTCCGGCTGCATGACGGTGAGCTGGACGTTCCGCATGTACTTCCCGGTCGAGTCGACTGGGACGCGGACGTAGGACGGAACGGCGGGGTCTCCTTCGGCCATAGTACCTTCAGAGGTTCAGTCGCCTCGGGTCGTCTGGGACGAACACCGATCGAAGTAGCGCTTGACGTTTTTCGTACGCGTCGAGCTTCTTCAGGAAGGGCGTGCACTTGCCTGTCTGTGCGCACGCGGGGCAAATCATCGCGTAGCACTGGTAGCAGATCCCGCCGACCTGATCAGGAGCCGCCTTGTACGGGACCGCCACAGGTCGGTTGCAGTGGGTGCACGTGAAGGTCTCGCATTCGACACGCCCGTCCGGCGTATCTTCGAGGACGAAGCCTCTCGATCGCTGAAGACGTTCTGCTGACATTCCTACTCGCGCCAGGTGAGATCGGCGAGGAAGTTCCCGGCCGCTCCGCCGGCCGTAACGCACTGAATGCCCATGCCGTTGGCCGCGGTCGCCGGCACGATCAACTCGGCGCTGGGGTCGTACGCCACCCACTGATGGGTCGCTCGGGGGTTGAAGGAACGGTTGATCATGTCGACACCGGCGTACGTCGGCTCGACGCTCGCGTTCACTCCGACTGTTGCGACGGCCGCGAGCAAGTCTGTCGGGTTGGGCACTTGTGCAGTCGCGGTGCCGGCTGCCGTCGACCGGGCGAGACGGAAGCGCACGCCTTGGTCCGACGTCGGAGTGCCGTCGGTCGACACGCAGTAGGCGGTGACCCTCGGGCGCACCGTCGTGCCGCCGGTCAGAATGATGGGGGTTTTGGTCGCCGCGACGGCAATGAAGCCGGGAGTGCTGTATATCATGGCCCGCCGACCCTACGGCCCCTCCAATCAGCTCGCAACTTTTCGGTCCCAGGCGCACGGCCGGGCCTAAAACACCGTGCAATGGCCTCGCTTTCCTACTGCTGCTACCCGTAGGGTAAGACAGAGGCCATGGGTTTTCGGTTCCACCTGCTCGGGCTGCCTCACACATGGACCGGGCGCGCGCACTGGAGCGCCTGCGCGTACACGGCGAAGGTTTGGAAGTTCATCGACATGATGGCCCCTCGCGGTCACGAGTGCGTGCACTACGGCAATGAAGGCAGCGAGGTCGGGTGCGAACACGTGCCTATTCTCTCGGAGCCGGAGCGGCAAGAGTTCTTCGGCCCGTACGAACGCAACCAGCAGGCGCCGTCGCTCTTGTGGGAGGCGGACCGGGCGCACTGGTCGCTTTTCAACTTGCGAGCGATCGGGGAGCTTCAAAAGCGCGTGCGCCCCCGCGACTTCATCCTCACCCTGACCGGCACCTGCTCGCAGCCTGTGGCCCGGGCATTCCCGAACCACATGGCCGTCGAGTACGGCATCGGCTACTACGGCACGTTCTCGCTCTATCGTTGCTACGAGAGCCACTCGCATCGCGAGTGGTGCCACGGCGCCAAGGGGAACAAGGGGGAGGACTACCACGACGCCGTCATCCCGAACTATTTCGACATGCGCGAGTTCCCGGAGCCACAGCCGAACGAGGCCGACCCGTATTATCTCTTCGTCGGCAGGGTGAACGAGGACAAAGGCTGGGGCACCGCGGCCGCGGCTACCCGGCAGCTCGGCGTCAAGCTCGTCATCGCCGGGCAGGGCAGTCCCACAACCCTACCGAAGCACTGCCAGTACGTCGGCCCGGTGACGATCGCGGAGCGCGGGAAGCTCATGTCGGAAGCGATTGCTACGTTCGCTCCGACTCGGTACAGGGAGCCATTTGGTGGGGTTGCCGTCGAGGCCCAGCTCTGCGGCACGCCTTGCATTACGACCGATCACGGGGCCTTCGTCGAGACGGTGCCCGACCGGTGGCGCTGCTCGAACCTGCGCGAGTTCATCGCTGCCGCCGAGCACGCGCGGACCCTTACGCTACAAGATCGTAGTGAGCTGCGCGCCCGAGCGCAGGCGCGCTACAGCCTGGAGGCAGTCGCCCCGCTCTACGAGCGCTACTTCGACCGCATCTACGACTTGTGGGGCAACGGTTGGTACGAGCGTAGCCCGCTCAGGCTTCGCGCCGACGTAGAGGTCGACCCAGCCGGCTTGTCCTTGGCTGCGCGGCTCTGGCGTCCCTAGGCGACCGCGAGAACCCCTGGCCTTGGGGGGGCGCTCGTCACGTACCAGCCCTTGTTGTTGTCGTTCGCGGCCGTCGAATGCTGTCCGGCAAACCAGAGCGCGCCGCCGGTGACGCAGAGCCCTCCTGCGAGAGCCAGGTAATCCATTTCTGACATGACGCCCGATGCCTTGGAAAGGAAGGCAGAGCCTCCGAGGATCGAGCCGAGTGTGATGATGTTGCCCGCCGTACCCTGCGCGACGAACCGGCTCGTGATCGTCTGCGTGTCGCCGTCGTTGAACAGACACCGTTGCGCGCCGGTGCCGGTGATTGCGAGCTTATGGAAGGTATTCGATCCCTTCACCGAGTAGCTTCCGCTCGTAATCGGCCCGACGGCGGTGAGTGTCAGGTCATTGTAGACGAGCCCGCCACCAACGAATTGCGCCGTTGCACCAGTGGTGAGGCCGGTGAGTTGAATCTCCGAATTGGTCGTCGAGAGCGACAGGTTAGTCGAAATTGTCAGATCCCAAGCGATCGAGGATGGCCTCGTGACGATTACGGTCGAGTTATCGATCGTGATCGACCGCACGTTCGTGTTGGTCGACGAGAATTTAAAGCACGTGAGTGCTTTCCCGTTGGTCGTTAACGTCCCGGCGGTAACTGTTACGGTCCCCGTAGTAGAGAGAGCGTCGGCGAGAGAGCATGTGGCCCCAGCGTTGTTGATGGTTGGACTCATGGCGCCAAACGCGACCCCGTTCGACGTGATCGTTTGAGTCCCGCTCGTTCCGTTGAACGTGATCGTGCCGCTGCAAGTAATCGCGGCCATCGTTGCGCCGAGCGTGAAATTTCGGCTGCAACCCCCGACGCGCGTTGCGCTCCAGACGCCGGTGTAGCCAGTGAAATCCCAATCGCGAGCGTTCACGATCCCGCTAGCAATAGAGAATCCTGCGCCGCCCGTGTTGGCCACAAAGATGTCACGGAAGGTTGGCGGTGTTGAATCGTTGCCGATTATTGCCAATGTGCCCGTACCGGCGCCGGTAAAGCTCAGATCCCCCAACGTGATGGCGATCGTGACCTGTACTGTTTTCGCCGACGCGCTCGCGTTGTTCGCTGTAAACGCGCCGCCGACCATCGAGAACGTAAGCCCAGTCCCCTGAATGTTGACGACTGTGCCTGTGCCTGTGCACGTGTAGGCCGTCGAATCTAGCGTGATGTTTCTGGTATTGGACGCGGTCGAGATGAACGTCGTCGACGACATCGTATTGCTGTTCGACGTGAACGTGCCGGCCGTGACAGTGAAGACCGAGGAACAGAGGAATGCGCCGACCAGCGAAGCCGTTGCGCCGGGGTTATTGATTGTGACGGCCCCCGCGAACGTTTTGCCGTTGGAGGTGATCGCTTGCGTGCCGCTCGATCCGGCGAATGTGAGAGTCCCGTTCCAGGTCGGGGTGCCGTTCGTGGTGTCATACTTCCAGTTTCCCGTGCAGGTGACCGACGATGCGCCGGAGAGCACCCCGGCCCACCCGGTGGCGTCGAAGTCCCTGAGAGTGAGCGTTCCGCTGATTACGACACCGCCGCTGTTCGAGTTCGTGATCGTGAGATCCCGAATGACCGTGCCGGCGCCTGTGAAGGTGAGTGAGCCCGAGCCCGCCCCAGTGAAGATGACGTCGTTCCACGTCTTCCCGCCGCCCGCGAACGTTTTGCCGGTCGACGTCGCATTGTTGATCGTGATCGAATCGGGTGGCGATGTCACCGTGAGCGTCGAGACCGTGTTGATTACCGACGCTGTTCCGGTGAGCGTCCATGCCGAGCCGGCTCCGATTAGGGCACGGGTAGAGGCCCCCGCGCTGCTGTACGTCGTGCACTTGAAGGTCTTGCCGTTACAGTCGAACGTACCGAGCGTGTGGGTGACAGTGGATGTCGACGAGAACGCGTCGCCGAGTTGCCAGGTGCCTCCGGCGCCGTTGAATGTGACGGTGCCGCCGAAAATCAACCCCGCGCTCGTGATAATGCCAGTGCCCGTCGTGCCATTGAACGTGAGCGCGCCGGTATAAGTGAGGAAGCCGCCCGCCGTGAGTGTGAAAGTCGTCGCTACGGCCAGCGCAGCGGAGCCTGCGAGCGTGCCGGTCCAGTTGGCGTTGGCCACCAGAGTTCCGCACGCGCTCGACACGTTGACGGTGCAGATGCCGGAACCGGTGCCGAATTTGACGTCATCGCCGGCCACCGGAAAGCTCGCGCCGGTTCCGCCGTTCTCCGTGGTGCTCCACCCGGCGGTGTCGTTCCAATTATGGTTGCCGATTTGCCAGCGCGTGGCCATCGACTACCCCTTGGTGAAGAGGAACAGGACGCCGACGAGCCGCGCCGTGGCCGCCAGGGTGTCGAGCCCGGTGCCAACGCGCGAGGCTCTGAAGATGATCATCTTTCTCTTCGCGGCAACGCCGGCCAGTGTGATCGCTCCCGAGAGAGCCCCGTTATTCATTTGCTTCGAGCCCGTGTTCGTATCGACGACGTTCACCGCCGTACCGAAGACCGAATCCATCGGGTCGCCATCAGAATAGAAGAGTCCGTCGAATGCCCACTCGACGTCGTTGAGCGAGGCCGAGTCCGTTGTCCAGAACGGGATCGCGTTGAAGGTGCCGGCATTGTAGTCTTCGAGCGCGAACTGCCATGAGAAGCTCGTCTGTGCCCCCGCTGCGAAGTCGACGACGAAGTAATTGACCTTGTTCGTGGTCGTTTCTATCTGAGCGACGTCGACCGCGCCGTTGGTGAGCGCCATGGCGCCGCCCACCAGAAGGAACAGAGCGCCGGTCGCCGACCCTGGTCCCGACGCGCCGGTTGCGCCGGTGGCACCCGTTGCGCCTGTGCCCCCAGGAAAACCGCCAGCACCCGTCGCGCCCGTTGCTCCGGCGGCGCCCGTTGCGCCAGCACCCGTCGCGCCTGTTGCGCCCTGACTACCGCCAGCACCCGTCGCGCCTGTCGCGCCGGTGGCGCCCGTTGCGCCAGCACCTGTCGCACCCGTCGCGCCCGTTGCTCCGGTGGCCCCGCCGCCAGTGCTTACCGGATCGACAAATGGTGTACCGACGTGGTCCCTGGGGAGCGACACGGAGCTAATCGACCACCGGGGTATATGTATCTTCGATGAGTGCCATTGGGGGGGTCCTATTCTCCTTCGGAGGGGTCCCGGCTTTTCGGCTCCGGGAAAGCCGATTCAACTCAGCCCTACGCGAACCGCACGCTGACCGGCAGCAGCGAAAACCCGGCCGGCTCCGGCAGGCTCATGCCGCACCGTGCGACGTCCTGGGGAACCACTAGCGTTCGGCCCCCCTGACACCACTGCATCCCTGGGACGAGGCGCGTGGCTGGGCTCAGCCCGCGAGCGGCGAGCCAGCTCGTCGGCTCGATCGGCTTGAGCGCCAAGGAGCCGTCCGCGAGGCGCGTGATCGCCGAAACGGCGATGCCGATGCTCGCCGCTTGGCCCAGCACCTCGCCCACGCGCACGCGCTGGCCGGGGGCCACCTGCACTCCGGCCGCGTTCAGGACCATCGGGCCCACATAGCTCACGACGACCGGCTCGCGCTCGCTCACTACCTCGACGATTTTGCCCGGCACGACCCGCGACACGACGCCGGTCACCAGCGCGTAGACCGAAGCCCCGCCCGGTGAGCTACGGATGGTGAGCACCGGATCGCAGCCCTGAGCGGCGGGGCAGCCGGCGATTTCTCCGGCATCAAACACTGCACGCACGGGGCGCACGAGCGCGCGATACGCCGAGAGGGCGGCCACGCCGGTCCAGACAATCGCTCGGAGAGACATGCTTGCCTCGCAGGCTACAAGCCTCGCTGAACCCAGCGCAAAAGTTTGGTATTCAGCGCATTCCGAGACGCGAAAACAGCCGGATTACCCCGGGATGCAGGGGCGTCGCCTCGGGCAGCGTCTGCACGGAAAACCAGCCGGAGTCGGTGTGCTCCTCGTTCAGGCGCACGCGAAACTCCCGCGGCACGTGCCCACCGAACGTCCAAAAGATGAGGCCCGACGGGCTTCGAGTCACATCGAGCGACGCGCGCTCCATGTTCACGATGCCCGTGTACCCGGTTTCCTCTGCAAGCTCGCGCAGCGCTGCGTACGGCGGCCCCGCGTCAGTGGGCTCGACGTGCCCACCGGGGAGGGCCCATGTCCCGTCGTCACTTCGACGCAGCAGCAGGACGCGCCCCGTTGGGGCGACAAGCAGAATACCGGCGGCGGTGGGCATGGCTTCCACCGCGAGACTATCACGTCACATCAATCGCCGTCTCCGCCGTCCTCGCCGGTCTCCGGCTCGCCGTCGTCTTCTTCTCCTTGAGGCCCCGTCTCCTGCATGAGGCGTTCGAGAACCGCAAGCTCGTCCGTCACCGGCGACCGCTTCGTGATGATGTACGTGTCCGCGCCCTGAAACTCGCGCACACAGATCCGGTATTCGACATCCGGCTCCATGCACTCCATGGCCTCGGCAATGTCGGACGGGGGCTCGTCACAACCGATTAGCAGCGGGGCGCCGTCGGGCCCGCCCAGGGACTGTTCCAGCTTCATCAACCTAGCCGTTGCGTCGTCAGACATGGCGGCGATGCTACCATTGCCGTCGCCCGCGCCGCAAGGGGCCGCTTACGGCCGTAATATCTTGAGCCATGCCTTCATGGCCACTTCGGCCGCACATCGCGCGCACATTGCCTTTTGGTGCGGCCACTGCCCGTGTGGGCACGCCGCCTTGCCGCTGAGCGCATCCACTGCCGCCTCAGTCTCATCGTACGGCTTCGGCGTGAACAGCTCCGCTATCGCCCCGAGCGTTACGCCGCGCCGCGCCGCCTGTGACCTGGCGCGGCGCCTCGGCCGTACCGACCGCGCACGCCTCTTCTTCACCGAAGCCCCTGGGGCCGCGCCTTACCCCTGTCGAACGATTGCAGCTTGCACGGCCCCGTGTAGCCGATGCGACGTCCAGTCACTCGCTCCGCGATTGCGTCGGCGACGAACTCCACCACGTCGTCATCGCGCTTCTCCCAGTCCTTGAGCCACGTGATCCACCGGTCGTCGTTTTCGAGTCCGTTGCGCTGGCGCCGTACCGCTGCGCGCTCGGGGCCGAGTACGAACTCGCCTGGATAGAGGAAGTCCGTCGCATGACCGAACTCGTGGGCCATGATCGCCGCCACGGTGTTCTCGGGCAGCTCGACCATCTCGGGCGCGAGCATGATCACGGTCCCATCGTCCCGCGTCCCCGCGAAGTGTCGCGCCGAGTCGTGCATCGAGGGCGCCACGTATAGCTTCACCCGCTTGGCCTCGGTGAGCCCGGAGTCCACGAATACCTCCTGCATCACGGTGAAGTATGGCTCCAGAATCAGGAGCGCCTCGCCCGGCGTAACCGTCGTGCTCGTCTCGGCGCACTCGCTCATGAGGGGCGCTGGGAGGCTACCGACCGTACTGTCCCGCGCGCTGCCGAAGCTGCTGGATCGCGGTGCCGACGTACTGCGCGGGCACGTGCCCGGCTTGAGTCCCGGCACGGAGATGCCGCTGCGCCTCATCGGGCGTGAGCATCACGAGCGTATCGCGACGCTGACACTGGCAGCACGGTACGTTCGGGTGCAGTGCCCCGTGGCGTGCCGAGTACGCCCACGGCGAGCTTTGCGGCGTCCCAGGCGGCGGCTGACCCTGCGACACGAAGATGCACTCGTCCCACGACACGAGCACGTACTGGCGCTGCCCGCACGTGTCGCAGCAAATCTCGAAGCGCACTCCGTCGGGCTGGTAGCTCGACCGGGATGCGTAGTGATCGTCCGCGCCCGCTCCGCTGAGCGCGCCCGTTCCGAACTGGGACAGGTCGATGTCGCTGAAGTCGTCCGCCATGATCAGGGTCCTTTCGTCGTCCGGTTGCGGAGAATAGCTCAGGCCGAGGGCGGCTCGCTACTATTCAGCAGAAAGGCCCGAATTGGCTCGCCTGACAGCAAACCTGCGTCAGGGTCAGGTCGGGTTCGAGCCCGTGAACATGTAGATCCCGAGGTCGGGGAACGGCTTGTGGCTCGTGGTGCCGGACGGAGGAAAAGCGTTCGTCCCGTAGAGATTCGAGAACTGGAAGTCGGGACCATGAAAATCCCACTGAAGAGCGCTCTCGAAATTGTTGCCTCGCGACACTGCGATGATCAGCTCGTCGCCCTTCGCGACAGTGAAATAGGGACGGAACAGCCACGACGGCGCCAGGTCGGAATTCCTCGGATCGATGACGCCTTGCTCGTAGGCGCCGAGCGGGATCGTGTTCGTCCCTCCGCCCGTAGACGGGAATCCGTTCGCGAATGGCGGCGCCGCGTTGGGCGGCAGAAACGGAAGACCGACTCCCGGAAGTATCTCGGTGAGATCGCTCGCTACCTCGATCTTCTCGGTTCGCAGTGCCCCGACACCGACCCCGGGAGCAACGGTGACCGGTGAGCCCGCTACGGGCTCCGGCTGCTGGTAGACGACGGTCTCCGAGGCCGCCGGCAACACGAACTCCCGGTACGGAGCACTCGCGCTGCCAGCGAGCAATGTATCCGATGCGCCGAACGACTCCTTCGACAAGTGGTAAGGACGCTGCCGACGTTGAAAGTCGCCGACATTCCGGAGCCGCCAGATGAGCAGGTAGCTGTAATCAAAGACCGGCCCGCCCTCTGAGGCTCCGACCACCGCCGGGATCCAGAGCTGCACTTTCGCTCCCATGGGGACGGGGGTGCCTCGCAGCAGGTAGGGCGAGAACCCGGGGTTTCCTGCATCCTCGTCGAGCGTTCCCGGGAACACGATCGGGGTGAAGATCGATTGGGCCTGATAGACAAACTCGAATCCTTCGAAGGGCCGAAGGACCGTGGCGACGGTGAACTGTGCATCGGCAAGGACGTTCTGACTCACGATTCTTCTCCCGTTCGTTTCGCGTAGACCCGATAGCCGAGGTAGCCGCCGAGCAGCGCGCCGAATAGGGCGAGGGCGGCGCTCGTGCCGGCCTCTTGGCGGATGAGGGGATCGGGGTTCCGCCAGTCCCGCGTCGCGCGCAGGGTATTGCGGGCCGCGCCGATGAGCAAGAGCCCGGCTCCCGCTCCGAGCGGACCGCCAAGCCACAGGCCCGCGCCCGTGCCGGCCGTCGCCAGGATTAGCCCTGTGCCCGCACCGCGCCGTGCTGCTCGGTACTGGTCGGCATCGGCCGGAGGCATCGCCACGTCCGCCGCCATCGGCAGCATGGTCGGCGCATCGACCATCGCGGACGGGACCCGGCCTCCCGGCGAGAACGGACCCGAGGGGGCCTCCACGGGGAGCATCGTCGGCGCGTCCATCATCGAGGACGGCGCATGCGAGGGCGCGTATCCGAATGGCGATAGCTGCATTGCTGCTCAGCTCCGAGCATATCGAAGGCCACGACCACTTGGAAAGTTTCGTGTAGCTCAGGCAATCGGGACCGACGGGTCCCGTGGCGTCGCCGGCTCCAGGACAGCCTGAATTACCGGCGCAGGCTGCGTCGTGAGGCCCGGCAACGGGATGTCCTTGCCGTCACGGAGGGCTTCCACAATCGTGCCGTGCCCAGCGATAGCGAGCGAGCCGGAAACCAATCCGCCGAGGAGGGCGTCGCGCCACGGTATACCCGTTGCCACCGCCTGCAATGATCCGCTCAGGGCGCCGAGGGCGAGGGCGAGCACAGGACGCCAGCGCGCCGGAACCGCGAACGGCGGGAACCTCGTGTCCTCCTTCAGGAGCCTCACGATGAACCCCACGACGATCGATGAGATCAAAACCCATTGATGCTTGGCGGCGAGATCGAGGATGACGGACTGATCCATCCTACGCACTGTAGCGGCCGCGCTAGGCTCCGTCCAACGTTTCGGATTCATGCTCGGCGCAGAGCGTGGCAAGCCAGCCATCACGGCGACGGAGTTCAGCGGCCGATTGGCCGCAGCGCTCGCACGTGCGAGCGGAACGCACCTCGTACTCACGCGCAAGCGCAACGGCTTGCTGGCTCGCGTCCTCGTTGAGATAGAAGCGCAGCGCAGCGAACTTGCGCTTGCACTGGACGCAGTGCGCCGTGGGGTGCTCCGCGGCGAGGCGCGAGCACAGCTCCATGACGAGCGCTTCCCAGCCCGGTGGGCAGTCGTGCCAGCAGCCGGAGTCCGGCGAGAACACAGACGGGTACGCGGCGGCAATCCGACGCACGACCGCGTCCATGTGCCCGTCGCTCATGGCGGCGGCACCTTGTCCATATCGCTCGGCTTCGCCGGACGCATTGCGCAGAATGCGCACGCCTGATCGTCGCATTCCGATTCCAACCATCGGTCGCACTCCGTGCACGCGTACGCGTCGTAGCGCTCGATCAGCATCCCCGGGCCGTGCTCCGGACACACGGGGTGCCTCTTGTTGTGCTTGTTGACCACGGCAACTTTACTCGGCCCGCGCGACGGACATCCTGTCCATGAACTGGCGCCAATCGAACGCGCGCTTGATCGACTGACTTGTGAGGTGAATGCAGAACTGTGACGGCAAATGGTACTCCCCATAGATCACGGCGACCGCGTATTGCTTGTCGCCCGTCTCGATGTGCTGCTTCAGTTGCCTTCGGCACCTCCATGCTTGCCAGGCGAGCGCCTTCACCCCGGCGCGCACGCATCGCTGCGTCGCATCCTCGTCCACTCCGGTCAGCGCCTTGTGCTCCGACAACTCGAAGGGACGGAACTTTGGATCGGGAACCGATGCGGCGCTGCGCTGAAGTTGGAACAAGCAGGACGCGCGACCGTGATCACCCTTCGGTGCGGGCCGTCCAGGCCACGGCTCTCCGGCGTGCGCCTCCCACGCGAGCGAGGACTCTTCGTACGCCAGGTTCGCCGCTATCGCCACGAACTCCCTCCGCCGCCAGCCGGTCTTCGGTAGAAACCGCGTGTCCTTGTTGAGCGCGACGATCTTCGTCTTCGGTCTCGGGCGTTCCCTGCAGCGGATCGAACCACGGCGCGGGCATCTTCCGGTATACGGCAGCCGCCTGCTGTCCCGGAGTCGGAGTGGAGGCGGGAGCGAGGCACAGGGCCCCCAGGCATAGAATTCCGGCCGCCCACACCATACGCATGTATGTGACCATGGGCGTGACCCTACCGAAGTCAGTGCAGCCACGTCAACTTTTCAACCAGTGTGGAGATCCGCTCACTCTGGAACGCCTCACCCCACGTCGGGGTTGGCCCAATCGAACATTGCGTCTTCCAGATCGATCTCCGGGTTCGCCTGCATGCCCTCCGTTAACTGCGAGAACATATCGCGCACGACGCGGTCCTGCGCGGCGTCTTCATCGAGATTCGTACCGTCGAGCACTTGCCCTGCGGTCTCCGCTTTCTCTGCAAGCAGCGCAGCGAGCTTGTCGTCGATCGAGCCGGCGGCATCGAGGTACGTGATGACGACTTTGTTCTCCTGTCCGTACCTGTGAATGCGGTCCTCCGCCTGCACCAGATCGAACGGCCGCCACACGCGCTCGAAGATGATCATGTCCTGCGCGCGTGTCAGCGTGAGCCCCACTCCAGCGGCCGTGATCGAGCAGACGAGCACGTCGAGGTACTTTCGCTTCTCGGGCGGCTTGTTCGCCGGAAGGCCCGACTGGAATTCGTCCACTGCGCGCTGCCGCGCCTTCCCTGTGACTTTGCCGGTGATCATGCCTACCCGGAAGCCGAGCGTACTGAGCGCAGCCTCGATTGAGTCGAGAGCCTCCTCGTGGTGACCCATGATGATCAGTGGCCGACCGGTGTCGCGAAGGTGCCGCTCAGCGCGCTCGATCGTCACGGGCACCTTGCCGATGCCCGCGAGACGGCGGAGCGCGGTGAGCCGCGCGATCACTTCGGCGCGCGCGGCGCGCATTGCCGCTTCCGGGCCACCATGTCGCCGCACCCATGCGAGGAACTCTCTTGCCGCCGCTCGGTACTCCTGCCCTACGTCCTCACTCATGCCGACGGAAATGTACTCGCGCTGCTTGTCCGGAAGCCCCAGGACTTCCTTCGTGCACCGCCACAGGTAGTGGCCCATGATCCGCTCGCGCAGCTCGGGGAGATTGTCGCGGCCGTTGTAATTCAGGCGCGTGTCCCCGCCAGGGATGTGAACCTCCTGCGGGTCGCAGTATCGGTACCAGTATTCATTCTGGTCCGGCCAGTCGCTTGGCGCCGAGAGATGCAGCAACGGCCACAGCTCGTACGGACGCCCGTTGACCATCGGTGTACCGGTGAGGAAGAACCGATGCGGGATGGTCTGCGACAAACGATAGACAGACGCGGCGCGCTTCGGAGACTGCGCGGGATACGACGCCCCGTCCTTGCCGGTGTACACGAGCAGCTCCTTGAGCGCGTGCGCCTCGTCCACGATCAGCGTCTTGAATCTGCGCTCCGAGAGCGCATACAGCACGTCGTCGTCGCTGAGTCCGTCGTAGCCGATGATGACGCACGTCGCTCGGAGCGCCTCCGGCGTCGCTTCCGCGGCTTTCTCGATCTTCGCGACAACTAAATCCGGTCGCCACTTCATCGTCTCGCGCTTCCAGTTCTCTCGCAGCGATGCCGGCACGACGATCAGCGCGGGCGCCACGAGCGCCGCGAGCGCCGTCATCGTCTTCCCGGTTCCCTGTTCCATCGCCAGGACCCCGCTGCGCTTCTGGCCAAGCCAGAGCGCCCCCTCGCGCTGCCACGCGAGGAGCCCCTCAGGCAGGTCGCGCGCCGCAACGGCCGCCGAGATCCGCTCGCCGCTTTCCTCCTCGACTGCTCGCTGCTCCGCCGCCGTCGGAGCCTTCGCTTTCACATCAGCGGCACCGACAAAGCAGCCCTCCCCTGCTTTCATGTACTTCGAGAAGTGCAGGTAGCCGAACTTGTTCATGCTCTGCTTGGCGGCCTTCTCGGTCATCAGTCCGACCCACGGCCCCTTCGAGCTAACGCCAGTGCGGGCGACGATCATGAGCCGGCCGTCGTGCAGCTCCACGCGGTCGCCTTCATTCACCTCCGGCGACTTTGGAGGCAGCGGTATGTCCACCTGATCGGGCGCGCCGGAGGCGCCGCCCTCGGGCGCCGGCACCGGCACCGGCTCGTGCGGTACCGTGAATGTCTCGCCGTTTGGGAGCACGCCCAGGGTGCCGCCGAGCGTATCGACCATCGCGTTCAGGACCAGCAGCCACTGGCGGTCGTTTTCGGGGAACACGTCGTGCCATCCGTCCGAGTCGCTGAACGTGATGACGCCTGCCGATTTCAGTGCCGCCTTCGTTGGCCTCCAGACCGTTTTTGACAGCCACGGAAGCATGAGCTCCCACCCGGGTTCATCGGCGCGCGTCGGGGGCGCTTGCTTCACGACGATTCCTCTGGGCTTCCCCTGCTCGATGGGATTGCCGTGCTCATCAAACTTCCAGCCTTCGATGAACACGCGTTGAAGCGCACGCGCGGTGCCCGCGTAGCCGAGTGCAGTCGCCAACTCCATGGCGCTGCCGATGTAGTGCGTCGCGTCCGACTGGTGCCGCTCCCATGCGGCGCCAGCGGCGTGGATTGCGGCGCTCAGCGCCGCGCGACGATCGGCGATCCCCCCGCGGCTCTCGACGGACTCGCGCATGAGCGGGGGCGCCGTGTCGAGTGCGGCCTGGTACGCCGCGGCGTCGGGCGCCCCCGTATCGGTGAACATGGCGTGCTTCTGCGCGCAGTACGGACCGACACCGCGTTCGATGCTCTCCGGGTCGCGAAGGGGGCATCACGGTGCCCGCCTCTTGCTCGTAGCCGTTCCGCCACATCGGGGGCCCGTCGTGCTCGTCTTCGTATGACTGATCGTGCATGGCTTTTACTTCGCCTTCGTGGGTCTCGCCTCAGACCGCTCGTACCCCGTGCTGCCACTGCTGTCAATCATGGCCCGTTCCCGCATGCACCACCGGGCGAGCGTCGGGTTTTTCTGGTCCAGGCCCTCTTGGTGCATCCTCGCCAACTCGCGCACGTACCCGGCCCGGAACTCCGGGTTTGCCATCTGCGCTTCGAGCCAGGTCTGAGCTTGCGTGGACACGACGAGCGGAGCGTACCGCTACGTCTGGGAGCGCCGCCACTTTTCAGTTATCAGAGTATCCTCGACGCGCGACGCAAATCCGGCGAGCGCGAGCACGGCTCGTTCGGCTTCGGCGTCTTCCAGCGTCGCGACCCAGTACCGAGCCTCCCGATGAAAGGCCATTAACCACGGGCGAGCGACGGCGAGCCTGACGCGGGTGAGCGCTGCTTCGTCGTGCACAGGCACGACCACGTAGCACGGTGCGTTCATCGGCTTCTCCGAAGGCCCGCAAGCACGCGGCTCTCCTCGGGCGTCTGCGCGCACGTGCTACACACCCAGCGCAGCTCATTGGCAATCCACAGCGGGCGCCACCCCGCTTTCAAGAGAGCGGCTACCATGCCCTCTTTGTAGACGCTTACGAGGTCCGGCGAACGCTCCTCGCACGCCGCGCACACGTACCAGCACACGTCCCAGGATGCGTCCATTATTGCCGAAGCCCCGCCAGCACGCGACTCTCGTCTGGTGTTTGTGCGCACCGGGGGCAGACCCAGCATGCCTTCCCGGCGATCGACAGAGGGCGCCATCCGGCTTCCCAGAACTCGGCGTCCCCGATCGTGCTGGAGACACTTACTAGGCTCGGTGAACTCTCACCGCACGCCGCGCACATGATCTGGACTGATCCGAGGATGGCCATTATCGCCGGAGCCCCGCGAGCACGCGACTCTCTTCCGGCGTCTGTGCGCACATGTGGCACAGCCAGTTGTTGAGCTGAGGCAGCGGCAGAGCGACACGATGCCAGCCACTCGCGACGAGGAACACTGCAACCGCCTCGCGCGTCTGGATGTCCACCAGGTTCGGTGAACTAGCGCCGCACGCCGCACACACGACCCACAGACTGGTGATCTTAGCCATGCGGCTCCCTCAGCGCGACGATGACCGTGCTTTCCTCTGGTGTGGCTGCGCACGCGGGACACAACCAGTAGCCGCCGGCGCTGCTCTCGACCCTCCGCCATCCGGCGGCGGATAGACAGTCATGCTGTTCCTTGTAACGGGGTCTCTCGCGCCCGCGGCTAGGCGGGCCGCAGGCCGCACACATGAAGCGGCCTCCTATGACCTTAGCCATCCGTCGTCTTCGCGGCCTTCGCGCCGCGGCGCTTCTTCCCGGTGCCCGCCAGCTCCTCGATCAGCAGCTTGCATCGCTGACATGCGATGAGCGCCTTGCCGTCCTTCGCTGTCGTGACCTTCAGCTCCACGAGGATTGGGTTGTCCGCCTCGTAGTGCTCGGCGTGTTCGAGCGGTATCCTATCGGTCGCGGCGAGCTGCCAGAAGCTCGGGTACTTCGTCTTCCGGACGATCGCGCAGCCGTTCGGAGCGCCGCACGGCCGCTTCTTCGCTTCCCCGGTCCAGGCGTGGGTGAACCCGCACTCTCCGGCGCACTGACACCGCCCTCGGTCCTCGACGGTTATCGGCTCGTCCATCAGTGCAGCCTCGGAGGCTCGTCGGACAACTCAATGCCACGAGCACGCGCCGCCGCATACAGTGCCTCAATCACTACCTCCTGGCTCTCGATCGCTTTGTCCCGAAGTCGGAGCCTCTTGTTAGCTCGTCGCAGACTACGCAAGGCGTTCCGGTGGAGCAGATACAGGTACAGGGTGGGGCCGAACATCACGACGCCGTCAATTCGCTGCCACAGGTCTGCCGCCTCGGCCCACGTCACGGTTGCGACTCCTGCGACAGCGTGAAGCGCAGGTCGGGCCACTCGCGTGACGCTCGTGCGTTCCAGTGATTGACCTTCCCGTATGCCTCCTCGAACGTGTCGGCGTAATCGAACTCCCACCGGTCCGTGCCGTCGATCGCGATGATCGCGATGCGCTGAGGATCGGCGTCGGCCTTCATCGTTTCTCTCGTCGGGAACTCGGAGGATTCTGACACGTGCACGGGTCGCACGCGTGGCACACGTCGAAGCCGTGCTTGCACTCGATTGGAATCGCGCACTCGCGCGCTACGCGGAAGCGGCAGTAGCGCGCGTGGCTCCAGAACGCCGAACGCAAATGCCTCCGGTCGCCCGAGTCGAGCGGCTGTCGCTTTGCATGGTCTTCGCGCGACTGCCTATCCATGCCGATCCTCTCGCGCGCACGTCTCGACGTGGAACACGGCATCATCGAACGTGGGGTCCTCGCCATCCGCGGGCGCATCGCGGCCCGCGACCTTACCGAGAAGCGCGCAGTCGACTGCCGAGAAGTTTGGCTTCGAACCGACCGCCGCCACCCAGTGGACGCCACCGACGGGCTGGTTCAGCGGCGACCGGGCGATCTCTTCGAGCAGATCCAGAAGCTGGCGCTGCTGGTCCTGGGTCATGAAGACCGGGATCGCAAACTCCACTTCGATCTTCTGCAACTCGCAGGCGTCGTCCGGTGGATCCGGATCTACGCGCAGCTTCGGATCGTACGTCATGGCTCCGCGTCCTCGCGCTGCTCGGCCGTGAGCGCGTCGGCCGCATCGGCCGTCTCGGTGCACCGTTGCTCCCACTCGGGACTGCGCGTGAACCTGCCAGGTGTACCCGCGCTCGCCGCCTGCGTGATCGCCGCCCGCACGACGGGCGCCCACGCGCGCTGGAGCACGATCAGCTCGTACTCCGATTCCTTGAGCGCATGGAGTTCTCGGTGCAGCATGTCGATCGCCCCGATCAGACGCTCGCCCAGCGACGGGCATTCCGGGGGCAGCACGAGCGGCTCATGCAGCATCGCCGCCAGGCGCTCCACCGCCGACTGCTCCGCGCGGGTCTTCTCCGTATGCTCGTTGAGGAGCCGCGCGATCAGCTCGCGTAGCGCCTCCCCGCCCCAGTCGAACCCGGCGGTCTTGACCGTTAGCTTGTTGAGGCCGTGCTGCCGCGAACAGCGGCCTTGCATGAGCGCCCAGCCGTCGCCGTGCGTCACCCAGTTCCACTCCGCCTGGTCTTCCTTCGCGAAACTCGACAACACGCTCTTCAGTTTCTCGTCGCTCATCGTCGCTTTGTCTTTCCGCTGCCCTTGCAGTTGTCGCACGGCATGTACCGCTTGCCTTGCACGGTGATCTTACCCGCGCCGAAGCACGTTCGGCAATCGTCCGCATCGAGAGACAGGATCTCGCAGCGCGGGCTGACGTGCTCGTTGTGGACCAGCGCTCCGCACGCTGCATTCTGCTCGAACAGCGCCAGAGCACGCTCGCTGCCGGCGGTGTGGACGACCAGCGAGTCGTACGCGTGCAACTCGTCCCTACGAAACCACTGGAACACGTACGTGCGCGCGTACGTCACTGGCTCCGCTTCGCCTCTCAGCACCGGAGTGAGCGGCAGGCTATCGGTGAGCAGGCCGTCGCCCTCCAGGTCTTCCGCCATGACGAGCTGCTCGCGGTAGTGCTCTTTTGTCTCGGGCTCTGCGATGGCGTCGATGAGCGTCTCCAGTTCTTTGCGTTGTTCAGGCGTCATGGCTTCTCCTCGTGCTGCGTTCTCACGACATCGGCCAAGTCCGCCACGAGTGTCGCGAGGCTCTGCATGTCGTGGTCGTGTCGGTTCAGTGACCGATCGAGCCGCTGCCGGATCTCGCGCGCCTCGCGTGCGATGCGCTTGAGCGCGTGCTCCACTGGCTCGGGGTCCCTCGAATCCGGGTAGCCGTCGTTGCTGGCGTTCCCTGGCGTCATCAGTCCGGGACCTTCCGGTGGTTCGCCACCTGCCACTCTTCCATCTGG
>WNFL01391307.1_pt1 | contig 55662 bp, 91 predicted proteins | sample 5400361 | NCBI WGS metagenome assembly WNFL01 (sample SAMN13153351, study PRJNA577476) | soil metagenome | isolation source: 40 cm soil on Douglas fir-dominated hillslope | place: USA:California | collected 2013-09-17 | reverse complement strand
TCGAGTGAGATAAACTCGGCCAAAACCTTTCCAGATGTATTTAGTAAAAGGCCAACATTCATCCGGGCCGCGTTTTTCTGTGAAGCGCCAGAATTTCTCATCAGCTAGCCTCCCCATCTCCACCTCCTTTCTCGTCAGTGCGTCATCGGCCATCGGGGCGGGCTTTCAGTTGGCGACGTGGAGATTCGTGATTTCGTTCATACGACGGGTAGTAGACCCATCGCCAGTCCTCTCCGAGTTCTTCGCGCGCCATGTTGATTTCGCTTTCAGCAAGATGCGCCTCGCAGATCGGAACCCAATACCAGCCAGTCCCAATCTTTGGATGCTCATTCTCTTGATGAACTTTGAATTCGCGCGTAGCCTGACTGTTGCATTTCCGCGAAGTCCAAGCACCCTTGCGCCGGTAGTTGATGATGCAAGCGCATTCTAGCTTTCCGTCGCTTCTCATTTCCTCCCCTTCTCCCTCTTGGCCTTAGCTGCGGCGTGGGCTAGCAGCAGAAGATCGTCCCTAATTCCCCGCAGCCCGACTACAAGTTCTCGCAGCGAATAATCTGGATGACCAACTTGGTCAATCATGCCACCGAGGCGATCATGGAGCTCCCGCAGCGTGCTCCGGTTCTTGCGGAGAGAGGTCATCTCGGCTCCTTCGCGTCAGGCTGGGTCCAGTCTTGCAATGGTGTGTCGTATCCGAGCATTAGTGGATGCTTTGGATCGCCGGTTTGCGTCAGTCCGAAGATGCGAATGGGCTTACCCGAGTTACGCATCAGCGCCAACAACTCGGCGAAGCGGTGTCTTAGGCGCGGAGGGACTTTGTGCGTGTTCCCCCAGCATGGAACCAACACGTCAGCCTCGGCGATGACTTCGCGAATATAGCGCGGGTTGTCCGGCCCAACAGGATCGGCAACGCCAGCTAATTCTTGAACAGAGGTGGCACGATAAGCGTAAGGGTTGATGGCGATATAGCGGCTGCCGCCGTTGCGAACAGTGAAACCGCGCCATTTCAGCGTAGTCTGATCCTCAACAACTGGCCCAGCTTTGGAAGGATTCACACCCGCATAGGCGAACACAATGCCGGGCTGCAGCATGGCGCGGTCAAGACGGTAGCGGTATAAGCCGCACGCTGAAATTACAGCGCTCATCTCATCTCCTCCCTGTGCGCTTGCGCTTGAGAGTGGCGGCGTGTTCTGCAATCATCGGCATTCCGCAGCTGGTGCAGCATGGGTGATCGCCGGGGGCTATCTCGTTCGGCCCGATCTCGCGCGTCATGCCGCAGCCGATGCACCGTGCCATGACTACCGCGGTCCACTCCAACTCCAGCAAGGTCTTGGCGGAGGCGGTCATTGTTTCTCTTTGCCGATCAGATAGCCTAACCACGCCGGTATGGAGACAACCGCGAACATCATCAGCGGGAGCCACCACGGAAATGGATGCTGCAGCTCGGTCAATTTCCCGACTGAGCTCGCGGCAATTCCGACCATGAACCCAATATATCCACCGAGCATGAGCTTATCAATCACGGTTCACCATCCTCCGTCGCCGGCTGGACGAGCTTGGTCATGAATACTTCCCTTCCATTCTGTTCATTTGATTATGCTTCGTAGCTTTTAGGAGGTTCCCTCATACTGCGGATCACTCCAGGCTACTTTGTGATTCGCTCCGAAGGCCATCATAAGTTCTAGTAATTCGCTCATCTGAGCTTTGGTCATGCGTGAAGTGTGCTCGCCAAGTACCACAAACCCTCCGTCAATTCCCGGTACGACGTCCTGTTTCTTGAGAGCTGCGGTAAATATATCCTTCCAAGCCCACGGACTGAGTTTCCTACCATACCAATCGACTTGCCGTGATACGTCGCTAAGCATGGCCCAGAGCTTGGAATTCTGATCCAATGTCCGCAGTTCGGATTGGTATCCGCAGTTAGGGCACGCATTCACGGCAGATCGTTTTTCATCGCGATCAGTCCTTTCGTTCCCTTCTTGCTCTCCTGTAGTTTCTTGATCGCAGTCCGGTAGTGACTCGGAAGGAGACTCCAACACGCGATCTTCGCCTCTGCTGGTAACATAGCTGCCTCAAGCCACGTAAGGGCTTCATCAGTCTTTCCCCCAGCCATCAGGACTTTGACCTCCTCGGCTGTGTCGGTCACTACTATCTGCATATCCGTATTCAGGGACTCCATAGCCCCGTCTGAGGGCTTGTGGACGCCTTGCTTTTGAATAGCCTGTGCTACCTCATCGGCACTCGCAAACTCTGTCCCAGCCATTCCTAGAGCCGCCAGAGCCCTACCAATGGCACTAGTCTCTGCGTTCTCCAAAGCTGAGGTCTTGTTGATAGTTGATGAATTCCTGACTTCTTCGGCATGGCCGGTAGCCCTGATCTTGCCTTCTGAATCCCAAATACTCGCTTTCATGACTACTACTTCGGAGTCCCGGAATAGAACTTCCGTAGTGATAGCCCAAGTACAGTCATGAATTTCATGGAACTTGGCTACCCTACTGGCAACGGTCGTGTATTCCTTGCCGTGGATCAAGACTTTGCCGCTATCGGGTTTCATTTTTCTATAATCCTTACATAAACAGCCTTTGCCTCTGGCGTGGGTTTTTCTTTCCCGAGGAGGATTGGTTTGTATGGTTCAACCCAGTGACATAGTGCCCATCCACCTTTACGGTCCTTGATCTTCCATGCCCACCCATTTCCGGGTGTTGCTTTAACCTTCTTCATGTCGGTTCCCGTAATAACTACACAGTGCTACAAGGTAGGCGTCTAGAGCTTCGTCCTGTTCTTCTTGTTCTTGTCTCCATTGTTGGTATTCTTGGTGGAATTGAAGTTCTGAATCCATGTTCATTTGATCTGACTCTGTAAATTCCATGGTGTCCTCCCTAAAGACCTTGCGCTTCGAGCCAGTCGGCGATGGCGCTGGGAGAAGAACGTGATATGCACATACATTCAGCCTCCCTTGCTGCCTCATAGGGAACGCCGAGGGCAGTTGCGGCGATTTCAACGAAATAAAGGGGCTGCGTCGAGTTCCCGCTCCTGCCAAACTCGATTCCGTCTTTATGCAAATTTCTGCCAGTGACTCGGGTATACGCTCGCCCAAGCACGCACTCCGTATATTCCATCGCGTTGCCGTAGCCGCACTCCCGGATAATGTCACTCAGCCTTCCCACCTTCTGCTGCACTTCGCCTGCTGGACGCTCTTGAGTGTCAATGAACATATCGGTTCCCCTCTCAGCCTGTAATGTGATCTAATTCCGCCCGAAGATTCTTCATTGCTTCGTCCACCTTTGAATTTAGTTTCTCTTCGTACACACTTTCAAGTCTTGCTTGAATAGCTGCGGTCAACTCCCAGGCAGTTATATAGTCGAAGCCGGGAATCTCCATGATTGCCTTTTCAATATCTATCTGCCTCTTGGAGGTCTGGGGAGCAGCAACCGCAGCCGCTACTTCCGGGGCGCTACCCTGATCCCGGCGACTGCTGTTAGCGTCAGCAGGCGACTGCGGCGCTGCATTCTGTTTAACAGCTTTGAACACCATGTCCATTGCTGCGTTCATGGCTCTCATTTCTGGGGGTAATTCTGTGGTCATTTGGTTTCGCTCCGATGGTTGATTTTTCCGAGGGCTCTCCACAGCGTGCTTTCGTGGACCCCGAACTTTCCGGCTGCCTTGCGAACCCAATAAGGCATATCCATAGCCTTACCGATATAGCGTGTTGAAATCCATTTAAGGGCCATGGTCACTTCATATGATTGTTTGGCAGGCATGAACTGATTATGCATAACGCTTGACAGGTTGTCAAGTCCCATGTTATCTTTTTTCCATGCCCTGCCCGAGGTCCCCAGCAGCCGACCCCACTAAATCTACCGGCAGCTATACTAACGGGCGGGGCTCAATCTTAGATGTTCATCTGAACGTGCCCCTCTTGACCACTAGTTCGATCTTTGATATCGTTAGAGCGCCGTTAGACACGGTAGGATGAAGAACCCTTTGATTAGGGCGTGCCGGCTCAGGCCGGACAGGAACCACCCTCCTGTGTCTACGCGCCCTATTCCGAGGGTTTTTGCTTTTGGGGCGCTCGAAACTGCGATTAGCGGCGACAGCCAAGTGGGGGCCATAACTCAGCCCCGGTGTCGATGACAGGAACAGGCACCGATGAACGGAGGGCCAAAGCTCAGGAGCTTAGTAGGCCAGATCGACAAACCACGACCTGTGTATAACTCTGATGGAGGAGTGAGATGTTGCTATTAGAGATATTTCCTAAAAGCGAAGATCAACTGCGTTGGCAAGAACTATGCTCATAGGTTCTTACGTAGGGAAGGTCGAACCGAAGGACGAAGGCGATAGAGCCTTGCTGGTAGCCGTAGGACAGATTTCATCCTTTGCGGAGCGCATTTCAGAATCTTTCAAAGGGCAGGATGGTGAAATAGCCCTCCTGTCTTTTTCCCGTATTCTTCGTACTACCAGCGTGAAGACTTGGGCCAAATGAAAATCGTTCCGATTACGGAGAGTAACGGACAACTTGCAGGATTCAATCTATTTTGGTCTGTATATCCTCGAAAAGAAGCAAAACTCGACGCTATGAGAGCTTGGGAGGCCACGAAAAGGATTCATCCCCCAATCGAGGAGATGGTGGCGGCTGTGAATAAGTATTCGAGGTTATGCACAGACCGGGAATTTACTGCTCTGCCAGCAACTTGGTTGAGAGCCGGACGCTGGATGGATGAGTGAGACACGATCCTAACCCCTGGCCCAAGGTCAACCATTGAATAGGGACGAATATGTCGAGAGAATTCATGGTTTACCGTGTGTCGTCTGCTATCTCCAAACGGGCGCTAAGACGTATGGGGTTGAGGGGCACCACTTGGAAAGTGTACGAGATTCGCTCTCGGACTGGCTTGAGGTTCCGCTTTGCATGGAACACCATCGGGGGCCAAATGGTATCCACGGTCTCTCGCGTCGTGAGTTTTATACCCGTTACAACCTCGATGATCTCTCCTTAATCGCGGCCACAATCAAGCTGGCAGCTCAGAAGGACTTCAAATGAGATGGACCGAGCAAGATTTAGAAGCCTTGAAGGCTAAATCAGCCGTCAGGAGTCATTCCTGTACTGACGAAGGCCCGACAGTAATTAGCAAACAGGCGGAGGGTGTCGATCCCGTCAGGAAGGTGCTCAGGACCGTCAGGAAGCGTCGTGTAGCGACTTTCGAGCATCAGTTGCTATGCAGACAACTAACACAGGCCAAAATCGCCTACAAAGAGGAATTCAGGTTCAATCCTAAAAGGCGATGGTGCTTTGACTTCCTTGTGGATAATTTTGGGGTTGAGATTGTAGGAGGGCTTTGGATGCCAAGGGGAGGACATTCACAGGGTAAGGCTCAATTGGACGACATGGAGAAATTCAATCATGCGGCCTTACTTGGCTATCGGGTGCTTCAGTTCAGTCCAGACCAGGTGAAGTCAGGGGAAGCTATAGGTTTCATCGGGCGGGTTCTATCACCAACATTTTGAGAGAAGGGTCGAGGGATGAGAGCTAATCCCCGGCGTGAGCGTTCGAAGCGTTAGTGAAGAAAAGCTAGTTAGAAGCGTACCATCGGTTTTTGAGGTTCGCAGAAATATATTTTTCCAGGGCTAGCGGCAATTCTCTATCAACGGCTTGCGGAGGTCGGCGCACTTGACAAGGTTTTCTTGACCTTGTGTGGTTTTCCCAGCTTGAAGAGAGACACAGACAGATCAAGAAGTGGAAGAGGGAGGAAATAGAAGGATTGATAGCCGACTACAAAGCGAAGCTTGAGGAGTTGCCGTCTTAGGCTTTCTCTCGCTCTGCGAGCATGGCATCGGCGTAGCGATAAGCATCTGCTACAACTACATCATCACCGTGCAACGCGCCAATTTTAGCGGTCTCAAATTGTCCTAATATGCAGACTGGCAACGCCGCAGCCGCGAAGTAATCGCGAACGGTCATACCAAGATGCTGTCGCAGACGTTCATTTCCATCTTCATGAGGGACAATTTCTTGACTCGGGAACACTGGTCCGCCATCTTTCATATTGGTTCTCCTGTTAGCTACGAAGCAAGCTCAAATGAACAAGACTTACAAGAATTCAGAGTTTTTAGTCTCTACCGTCTGTCATGCACCAATGAACACTAATACTTGATTTTCCGCATCGGCATAGGGGTATAGATTCTTTTTCCGTGAGTTCCTCACGAAAGAACTCTTTAATTGCCTTGATGATAAGTGAAATCATGTGTTCTCTAGAATTGGCCGAGTGTTTAGCGCCCATGTTTGGCGAGGAGGGCGGAAGCTCTCCGCGAGCCGAACAGCATGCTGCCTTCAGCTATTTCTTTCAATGCCTCAAACAGTTCTTCGTTCTGCTTCCGAAGAAAATCGCGCTCGACTACAATTTTGGCAACTTCTACTTCCCGCTCTTCCCATTCGCGGAGATTAAAATAAACTTGCCGCGTCCCAGACGTCCCGCATGCCCCGGGAATAACTCCAGGTGGCTGGTACGGCTTCACGGCCGGACCTTCGCCAGCAGGGCGCGGGCTATTGGCAACCATTTGGTGCGGAGTTCGCGCTCATAGCCCTGGGTGGTTGAGTCCTCAACTGCGATCATCCCGGCAAGCGCCTCGACCAGCTCCCTCTTCTGCGCGGCGAGGGCGTCACGAGAAGCTTCGATTCTACGAACAACCTCTGAGCGCACAGCCCAGCAAGGAGCGTCATTCCACAGCATAGAAACTTCTTCGGCATCTGTCTCGGGCGTATGCTCTCCCGCGCGGGGTTTTGCGTTAGGGGCGGTCATGGCGTTGGCTCCAATAGACGTTTCGTGCGTAAGCGCAGAATATCGGAAGCTTGCCAATGGAGAAGGATATCCGTTAGGAGTGCTTTAAAGAGCTCGCGCTCATCGCACACCTTTTTAAATTGAATAAGAAGCTGATGACTGGCTGGATATGGTGGAGCACCTAGAGCAACTTCTGCCTGCTTCAACTTCTCCAGCAAATCTGCATAACTCGGGCCATGCGCTGGTTCGCTCATGGCCGCTTGTTCCAGTAGTCGATAGCTGTATAGCTTTTGTCAGACCAAGGGCCTTGCGCGGAGCAATTCATACAACGAACGAAACGCCTCCCGCCATTGGTCCCCGGGACAACCATATCCCGCGCGCGATAGCTTCCACAAAACGGGCATGGCAGACCTGGCTTGACTAATGGCAAAATGCTGTCAGCATCAGTCAAGGTCGTATAAGTTTGGCCGCGCGCGAGGTCGGAAAGATCGTCTGGTCCACCTCGTTGAGGGCCGCGTGTCACGTGGCCGCCTTGGCGACGATCTTGCGAGCTTCCCGAATCCCGCAGGCATGCAGGGTGTAGGCGATATAACGCGCCACGCCTTCAAGGTCCCCGCGATGCATCCTGATCCATCCTTGGATCATATATTTACCCATCGGGTCAAGCTCCACCACCGCTTGAGACCGCGCCTGCATGAACTGTTCCATCATCCCTCCCGTTTGCCTTGGAAATCATCCCCGGTGGAGCGACCGGTGGCGCTATAGCCATTGCTGACGTGTCCTGATTCTGGAAATCTGCGATCGTGAGACTCCAAACTCTGCGGCGATGCTCACCTGCGGTTGGGTCGAAGCTCTGATGGCAGTGACTTGCTCCAGCGAGAGCTTGGCGTTGTAATTGGCCGTTCCAGCCTGGATGCGTCCATGCGATCCGGCTGGATTGCCCCTGCCGCGACCCTTGCGGTGCATATCGCGGTTGTTGTCGGTACGAGTCCCGAGGAACAGGTGGGCTGGATTTACGCAATACCTCACGTCGCAAGAATGGCACACGCACAGAGCGTTTGGAATCCGGCCGCGATAGAGCGCATAAGCCATTCGATGAGCGTACTGATTAAACCATTTCGCGTAGCCCTTCTCGCTGAGCTTGCGCGTCCAAATCCAGCATCCCGAGAAGGGAATACGCTCGACGGTAGCTTCAAATTGTTCGAGGTTCATCAGAATTACCTTCGTTGGACTGCTCACCCTGAAGGATAGACCCTTGCAAGTAGCTTGTCAAGAGGAGATTGAAAATAGGTCAAAAAGGGTCTAGAATGCTGATATGGAAGATATGATCCCGCGAAGTGTTTTCGTTGAGTCTGGGCGTAAAGGAGGACTTGCGAATAAGCACCAGGATCGCGGCGGGAAAGCAAGGGCCAGGAAGCTTACTGCAAAGCGCCGTAAAGAAATCGCAAGCCAAGGCGGTAAAGCCCGATGGTCCGGGAGTTCAAACTGTCAACTCGCTGAAAACAGCTAAACACGTGGAAATGCACAAACAGCCTCTAAACCCCTTCTACAAAACCTCTAAGTCTTGCCAGGATCATCCAGGTTCAACGATCTCAATAGACTTGATACCTACCCATCACCCAATCTAAATGGCCGCTATCGCTATCCTCGGGAAGGTTGAAAATCAAACTCCGGTAGAGGGTAGGTGGCTTAAGTCTTCTTCGATCTATCTGTGGTCTGGAGAAGGTCCGTTCTTTAAGTATCGGTCTCTGAAGAAACGAAGACCCAGGAATTCCTATGCCAAGCGGTTTATGAGGTTGGGGTTGGGTCGGTGATTGTTAAGACTGTTTCCAGATTTGTCCGGCTGACCCATTCCGGTTTGGAGTATCGGGGTGAGTGCCCTAGTTGTAAGGGCTTGCTCGTAGTCTCGCCGGCAAGAAAGAAAGACCCTATGCAATGTCGGATAGGTCCAAAAACTGAGAGCTGGTTCTGTCTGAGTTGTGGAAGTCAGGAGGTCTTTGGAAATGATGAAAATGGCTTTCTTCGATTCACGGCGGGAATGCCCTCAAACCCCTCCAAGCCGTTCCCAGAGCCCACACCACCCAAAAAACTCAGGGTTGCTATCCCCGCAGGCTCAGTACCTGACTTTTCACCGAGATGGTTGGGAACACCCTCTGAAGTCAAAACCGAGTACGACAATGGAGTTGTCATAGGTTACCTAGCGACCTATCATTGTGGGGCCATGAGGTGGAGATATGTCAAGCTTTCAGGAACTTATGGACAGTGGAAGGTCGCAAGGCTTCCCATGAGGGAAAGACTCACAGTTCAGTTCCCGGAGATACCTGAATTAGTCGCCAAGATGCTGAATGATCGTAATCGAATTACCATGCACGAAATCCTCCGAGAGCTCGACAGACCCTGGAAAGCCCACCTCACTCAAGCTATAGGCAGGTCTATTCGTGCTGTTGGTTGGTATCGCCATCAAGCTAGCACTGGACAGCGATTCTATTCCCCACAACCCCTCTCCTGAAAAGTACATGATTGTTAAAACAAGAAAAAACAGGTTAGCCAGATTAGCATCTCTGCTAGATCGTCCTGACATCTTGGAAGAACTAGCTCAGCGGGTAACAGATGGAGCTGGATTAGTCGAAATCTGTGATGCTTGGAAAGTCCCTTATGGGCGATTTGCCGAATGGTTGGGGGCTGATCCAAAAAGGATGCAAGTCTATGAAAACGCTCTGAAGATTAGAGCTGATGCTTTAATCTCCGAAGCTGTTAAGGTCTCTCATGAAACCCAGCTTGGTATAAGTACGAAGACAGGACCAGACGGGAAAGTCATTACGGAAGAAGATATGTTAGGTCATCGTAAGCTGTTGATAGATACTCATTTTAAGGCTGCTGCTCGATGGGATCGTGAAAGGTTTGGAGACTCTGAACGAGTAGAACTAACAGCCAGGATGATCAAGCCGGATGAAGTTACGCTCTTAGAGGGGGCAAGGCGTATAGCCTTTGCTATGGCCAGGGGGGCACACCTTGCCGAGCAGAAGAGAAGGGAACCCAGGCTTCTAGAAGGCAAAGTCATTAAGGAGGACTTGTAATTAAGAATCACGCGTGATTAAATATCACAATGCCATGCAAGGCATGCGGATTTGAACATGAGTCTTTGGTGAGGTGTGAAGTAGCCAAGGCTAGGAATGCTGCCACCCAGGAACTCCCTGGGCTTCCTCTTCGCCGGAAACCCTCCGGTCCTCTTAGCTCACAGCAACCTGTGGTGGCAGCTTCAATCAAGCAAGCCCAAGAGTTCATCCGTAAGGTCGGAAGGCCAAGACTAGATCGCTCTCCAGAGGAAAGACGCAAGCTCCGAGCCGCTTACATGAGACGTAAGCGCTCCCTGAAGTAATCTCCCTACTTTTTTCGACTTCGCGACCCCCGCACCCCGAGATTTCGGAAGTCGAGTTGACTGCTCCACCCTCCTCTCCCACCCTGCCTAAAAATTTCAAATCAGTTTTACCTTGACTTTAACGTTTAACGTAGTTAAGGTGCGCGGGTGGTTAATTCTGTGCTCATCACTGGCGGCTCTGGTTTCTTCGGCAGAGCGTTCGCGCGCCGGATGCTGGCAGATCATGCCGAGCGGGTTTGCGTGTATTCGCGCGGCGAGCATGCGCAGGCACTGATGCGGGAGGAACTGAAGGATGACAGGTTGCGGTTTCTGATCGGCGACGTGCGCGACGTAGGGCGGCTGAGATTGGCGATGGAGGGCGTCGACACGGTGGTGCATGCGGCGGCGCTGAAGCGGATCGAGGTGGGGCACTATGATCCGGTCGAAATGGTTAAAACGAATATTGGGGGGACGATAAACGTGATTGATGCGGCGCATTCGTCCGGGGTGGAGCGGTGCGTGCTGGTGTCCTCGGACAAGGCGTGGCAGCCGATCTCGCCGTATGGGCAGACGAAGGCGCTGGCGGAGACGTTGTTCCTGAACGCGAACAATGTATTTGGGTGGCGCGGGCCGAGGTTTGCGGTGTGCCGGTACGGGAACGTGGCGGGGTCGACCGGGTCGGTGATACCGGCATGGCGCCGGGCGCTCCAGGCGGGCGACACGGTTCCGGTGAGCGACCCGGACTGCACGCGCTTTTGGATGACAATTGACGAAGCGGTTGAGTTCGTGGCGCAGGCTGCGAACGATGTCTACTGCGAGCGGGAGGAAGTGCGGATACCGGAGTTGCCCGCGTTCAGGTTGGGTGATCTGGCCGAGGCGATGGGAGCGAGGATGGACGTTACCATGCTTCCAGCGTGGGAGAAGAAGCACGAGGGAATGAGGGACGGGATGACGAGCGACGTGGCGCGACGGATGAGCGTGGAGGAGTTGAGGGAGGCGTTGGAAAATGTCTGAAGAACGGCGGTTCAAAACGTTTGAGGAATTCTTCGCGAGTCGCGGGTATTACGACGTGGGATTGATCTTCTACGAGTCCACTGGTGGCATCACCGTTGAGGAAATGTTTCAACACTTCCGCGAACGTATCATGGCAGAAGTTCGGGACGCCTATGGCGGTTGACCCCTTCCGCGTTGTTCGCGACTTCGAGTCCGCGTTGTGCGAGTACACCGGCGCTTCGTTCGCGGTGACGACCACGAGTTGCACGATGGCGCTGCTACTCGCGGTGGCATGGCATTTGAGAGAACCAAGAATACGAAAAGCCCACGCTGGAGATTTTGGTCGTAGTCAATTCGTAGACATTGACCATGTTCTAGACACTCGATCGCAACGGATTGAAATTCCACGCCACACCTACGTTTCCGTGCCCATGAGCATCATCCACGCTGGCGGGCGTCCGACGTTCCGCGACGAGGACTGGCGGGGCGCGTATCGGTTGATGCCACTACCAGTTCATGACTGCGCCCGGAGGTTCACTGGCGGAATGTACTTGGGCGACGTAGCTCCTTGCTACGATTTCTCCGGGCACATGCAGTGCGTCTCCTTTCACCATTCCAAGATTCTCGGCGACTCTCAGGGCGGTGCGATCCTGCATGACGACCCAGAAGCCGATAAGTGGCTACGCCGCGCCCGCTTCGATGGCCGCACCGAGGGTGTTGATCCGAAGGACGACGAGATCATGCTCGGCTACCATTGTTATCTTAGTCCGGATGTCGCTGCTAGACTTCTTTGGAGACTATCAAAATTACCAGCGCATAATGAAGACTTGGAGAACGATCAGTATCCCGATCTTTCTCAAATGGAAATTTTCAAATGAGAAAGCGACCCAATGGCGCAGGCGCAATTACCGCAGCTGGGTACGTTTCAATTCAGAAAAATCGCACCTTCAAATACGAACACATTCTTCTGGCTGAGAAAGCCATCGGCAAGAAACTGCCAAAGGGCGCTCAAGTGCATCACATAGACGAAAATCCAGCGAATAATCGCGGCAGCAACCTAGTCGTTTGCCCAGATCAGGCGTATCACTTTCTTCTTCACAGACGCGCAGATGCGCTCAACGCCTGCGGAAACCCCAGCTTCATCATTTGTCGGCATTGCCGTAAATATGACGATCCCGCCAATCTGATTATTGATGGAAGCCGGTCGAGATCACACAGGGATTGCCGCAACGCCTACCGGCGCAGAATTTATTTGGAACGCGGCGTGGCATGACCGCCGAACTCCTCGAATCCCACGGCACGCGCACGGTCCAGTTGTCCGACCGGGATGGGCTCGTGTTCATGCACTTCGAGAAGCTGGTGCGGTGGGTGGCGCTTGATCCCGCGACTGCAGGCGCTCTGGCCGAGTCGATGGCCCAAGCTGCATACAAAGTCTACTCGGGCGACGTTCCAGCCGAAGGCACGAAGCAGCTTACCGAGCGCCTGCGAATCAAGTGCAAGAACCGGGTGGAGCTGATGCTGCGCTCGATGGCGGCGGAGGTGCCGGCGCCTGAGTATGGGATACAGGCGACAAAGGTGGTTGATGCAATTTTCAAAGAGGTTGGTTAATTTAACTTGGGAGATAAAATGAAACGAGTTTTGGGAGTCATACTTTTCGGGATGTCGTCGCTGGCATTCGGGCAAGGCTATGTCGGCGGCGGCCTTGGATCGACTTCAGTGTCGATGGCGGACTGCGGCATCCAGGGGTTTTCCTGCGGTAGCGACGACAAATCGACCGGGTTCAAACTGTTTGCAGGGCGTGAGTTTGCCAAGCACTTCGCAGTCGAGGGCGGATACGTAAATCTAGGGCAGTTCACCCAGACCGCGAACGGCTCGATAAACGGAACGCAAGTCACGGCGCGGGGGACGATAGACGCCAGCGGGGTCTTTGCTGACGCTCTTTTTATTGCACCCATTAGTTCGACTGTCAGCGTCTTCGGGCGCTTGGGATTGATGGTTTGGAACGTGAGCGCGAAGGCCCAAGCGAGCGGTGGTGGTCGCAGCGTAAGCGACTCACAGAGCGCGTCTGGCGTCAGTCCTGACTACGGAGTTGGTATTCAGATTGCGGTGACGCCGAAGATTCAGTTGCGCGGAGAAGCGCAGCGATTCGCAAAAGTCGGCGATAACGCGACGACCGGACAGTCTGATGTGGATTTAATCTCCGCTTCGGTGCTGTATCGCTTCTGATGTCAGCCGTTGCCATTATCCCCGCGAAGGGAACGAGCCGCAGGGTGCCGGGAAAAAATCGCAAGATGTTCCATGGGCATCCGATCATCAATTACTCGATCAAGGCGGCGAAGAACAGCGGACTTTTCGGGCGAATTATTGTATCCACCGACGACGATTGGATCGGGCGTTACTCAGAGGGATGCGGCGCATATTGGTATGCGCGCAAGGAAGAACTCGCTTTGGACAACGTGGGGACGCAGGTGGTTGCCGCAGATGTTCTGCGATGGCTGCACACCGATGGCGACGATCCTTACCAGTTCGCGTGCGTAATATATCCGACGGCACCAATGCTCTTACCGCAGGATTTGATGGAAGGATTTTCTAAATTGCTCGGGACTCCGCACGAATACCACTTCATTCCTGGCTGGTTCTACTGGGGAACATCACGCGCGTTCATGGATGATGTGCCGCTCGGCAGTACATGGTCGCCATCTTCCTACCATCGTCTCGTTGGACGCTATATCGACATCAATACCGAAGAGGACTTCGAGATGGCAGAAAAAATGTACGCGGAGCGATTCGCATGAACGAGCAGGAACAATTCTGGAGCGGCAGTTTCGGCGACAAATATACGAAACGCAACCGCGTTGACTGGCGCGCCCGCATCCCCTTCTGGCACGACATCATGAAGTTCACTGGCGCGAGGAGCGTGTACGAGGTTGGGTGCGGGGCGGGATTCAATCTGAGCGCGATACTGGAGGCAGCCGATCATCGTGTCATGGTGGAGGGGAATGATGTCAATGATCTCGCGCGTAGCCAAGCAATCGTCGCTGGCGTGGAGGCGCGCCAGCATCCAGTTTGGGACAGGATGAATGTCGCCAACTGCTACGAACTCGTCTTTACCGCCGGTTGCCTGATTCATGCTGCGCCTGACAATCTTCCGAGTCTCATGAATCATATCGTCTCCGCAAGTTCCCGCTACGTCCTCGCAATCGAGTACGCCGCAGACGCCGAAGAAATGGTCGAGTATCGCGGCGTCAAGGATCGGCTGTGGAAGCGACCCTACGGCAAACTGTACGAGGCCCTCGGCTGCAAGATTCTGCACGAGGGCGAGGCGGTAGGGTGGGAGAACACGCAGTATTGGCTGATGGAGAAGCCCTGATGCCTTGCTACGATCCGAGAGATAGGTGGGCCAGCGAGCATAACAATGTTGCGGCAGAGTTGCTGTGCGCATTGCTTAAAGAAATAGAACCGACGCTCGTTCCCTGGAATCCTGAACTTCGCCAATGGTGGGAAGATCATCAGCACCGAGATGCCTATTACGACAGGAAATCGCGGGAGACTGCATGATCCGCTGCCGCCTTTGCGTCATGCCCGACACGCGCCCGGATACGCAATTCACCGACGGCGTCTGCTCGGCCTGTATCTCATACGCGAAGCGCAAGGAAATTGACTGGCCTGCGCGCGAGAAGCGCTTGCTCGAAATCCTCGATGCCGCGCATGGTGAGTGCATTGTCGCATCGAGCGGCGGCAAGGACAGTCACTGGCAAACGCTCAAACTCCTGGAACTCGGCGCGCACGTAACATGCGTTACGGCAACCACTTGCCATCTCACCGACATCGGAAGGAAAAATCTTGACAACCTTGCCCGGTACGCTACGACTATCGAAGTCTCACCGAACAAAACGACGCGCGCTAAGCTCAACCGTCTTGGTCTCACGCTTGTTGGCGACATCAGTTGGCCTGAGCACACCTCCATTTTTACTACGCCGTTCCGTGTTGCGTCGGATGTTGGGTGCAATCTCATCTTCTACGGTGAGAACCCGCAAGAAGCCTACGGCGGCCCGACGGGCTCGGACGCGGCGTTCGAGTTGACACCACGTTGGCGCTCTGAGTTCGGCGGATTTCTCGGACTGCGCCCGAGTGACATGGTCGGCAAGGAGGGTATCACTGGCAGGGACATGATCGACTACACGCTGCCATTCAATGAGCACAACGAGGTGAAGGCGTATTTCCTCGGCCAGTTCTATGAATGGGATTCGCTGAAAAATGCCGAGGCCGCTATCACGGCTGGCCTGACGCGCACAACGCCTGCGGTTGCGAATCTATGGCAAGCGGAAAATCTGGACAACGCGCAGACAGGTATTCACGATTACATGATGTACCGCAAGTACGGGTACGGTCGTGGCTGCGCTCAGATAAGCGTGAACATTCGTGCTAGTGGATGGCATCGTGACCCAGCTTTGGAATGGGTGCGTATCCACGACGGACTTTTCCCCTATCACTACATGGGCGTTGACTACGGTCAAATCCTCGCGCGCATAGGCATGACGGACGGAGAATTTTGGAGGACAGCAGAGAGATTCACGAATTGGGACCTATTCGTGACGCCGACAATGCCGCAAAGCGCACGGCCCATTCTCAAGGAATTCGCGTGCTCGCAACCCGCATAGTGCCAGTCCTGCTTAAGCGCGGTTCCGCTCTCGTCAAGGGTGAGCGCTTCGATGCTTGGCGCAATGTCGGTGTCGCATTGCAAGCGGCCAAGATTCACGCTGCTCGTCACGTAGATGAATTGTGCATCCTTGACATCGGCGCTACACCCGAAAGTCGTGGCCCGGACTTCGACGCAATCAAGGAACTGACGCGCGACTGCTTCTGCCCGCTGACGGTCGGCGGCGGCGTGCGGAGCGTGGATGATGTGCGGAAGCTGCTCGCTGCAGGCGCTGACAAAATTGCCATCGGTGCTGCAAGCGTGAGTACGCCGAAGCTCATCCTGGAAGCTTCGCAACGATTCGGAAAGCAAGCTATTGTGGCCATCGTTGACTACGACAGGATCGGCAACGTTACGCGGCGCACCAATGTCGTGAGTTGGTGCATGGAGATGCAATACTGGGGTGCTGGAGAGATTTTGCTGCAGTCGATTGATCGCGACGGTAGGATGTGCGGTTACGACATTATAACAATCGGTGATGTATCCAGAGCCGTGAACATTCCCGTCGTGGCCTGCGGTGGATGCTCTGGAGCGCCTGACATGCTCGCCGCTGTTCGCGCCGGAGCATCGGCCTGTGCCGCTGGGGCTCTCTTTCAGTTCTCAGACACGACCCCCCTGCAATGCGCCCAGTATCTTTTGCAGAACGATGTTGAAGCGAGGATACCTGCATGATCAAACTCACTGGAACTCCGCATCCTGATTACGGGAATGTGTCGAAACCGCTCTACGTTGATCCAGCACGCGTGATCTACATCGAGCGTAGTTTTACTTCGTGGACAAAAGAAGGCGCGCACGAGGAGCACAGGCAGGCTCTTCAGCAATTGGGAGAGGAGGTAGAGCGCATCGTTGCAGAGCTTACTAAGCTAGGCTTCAACGTGGATACTGAAGAACAGATGCAAACTTCCGTGCGTATGCGCGATAGTTCTGCTGCGCTTAGTGCGGCGGCTAATCTCGTGACTCGCGCCAGCAGTCAGCGGTTCTATCATCCGCGCATCGAATGCACAACGCTTGGCCTCGCCTATGGTGATGGTGGTGGCAACATGCTAGCTCGTGTTCACGTAATGGAATCGCCAGAGGAAGTTGCTGCAGCATTGCTGGCACCGGTCGTGGTTCCATGAACCTCATTGACGTATATTCCGTTGACGATGGCCCACTAGTCCTGTGGGAACTACTGAAAGAACGCACGCCAGAGCAGGCTATTTCTCACGAAGAGATGCCAAGCTGGGACGAGCATGTTGCGTACATCGCCAAGCGCCCGGTGAAGCATTGGTATCTGATCTGCAACGACGATTCGTGGGTAGGTTCGATCTACCTGTCGCGTCGGCGCGAGATCGGGATATGGATATTTCGCATCCATCAGCGGCAGGGCTACGGTACAGCTGCCGTCAATGAACTGATGCGGCTGCATCCCGGAGAATTCTACGCAAATATAGCGCCGATGAATTTCGATTCGCATGCATTCTTCAATCGCATGGAATTCAAGATGATCCAGTCGACTTACAAACGCGGAGGCTGAATGGGCAGGCACAAAGGCTACAAGCACTCCGAAGCAACCAAGAGGAAAATTGCCATGAGAACGAAGGAGGCGTTGTCTGGTGGCGTTGCTGTCGCAGAGCTTCCTGAAAGATCAACCGCGCCGCAGACTGACCCGAGTCCTTCCCCACCCCCTCCGGGACTTGCTTTGCCTGCGGCTGCGGTTGTTCCGAAAGACGCGCTCGACGCGCTCACCTTAGGCCCAGCTAAGGACATCATCGCTCTCATGCTCTGGAAAAATCGCCACAACGAACCAGAGTTGAACGTGCAGTTGACCGAGCGCGATCTGAACGGATTTCGCGCGTGCTGCGAGTATCTGCACGTCACGCCAGAAGTCCGCATCGTGCGACCGCAGGGAATGCCCGGACACGGTGGCATCCCAGCTACGCGCACTCGGAGTGCCATTCCACCGCAGGAGCCGACGCCGCCGAAGCCGTATGTGACTGTCTGTCTCGTCGAACGTGGCACGGAGAACGCGATCAGACCCGTTGAGAATAACGAGCAGGATTGGCAGGCTGCGGAGGAGGCGAAGAATTTCAATCGTGCCCGCGATCAGGCACTGCAGCTCGCTGGAGAGTTACAGCGCGCGGCGGCTACTGGCGATTATTCGTCGTCGGTCCTCAATGATGCGGCGCAATGTCTAGCGGCGTTGGCGAGATGAGCGCTTGGGTGCTCGTGATAGTTTTCAACTCGTCTGTCGGTTTGGCGATTGACATGCCGGATCGTCAGTCCTGTTATCTTGCACTCAACAAAGCAATGCAACAGGGCGGGGTCGCTAATGCGTTCTGCCTGACGCGTGTTGCTGGTCTTGACAAACCATAAAATACTTGAGATGAACTCTCCAATCATCGTCGCGGAAATTTCAGGAAATCATCTCGGTTCGTTTGAGCGCGCTATGGGGCTCGTCAATGTTGCCTTTCATGCAGGCGCTGATGCTATCAAACTGCAAACGTTCACACCGGAACAGATGGTTGACACTGGCACGACGATAATGTCTGGTCCGTGGATGGGCCGCAATGCGTTTGAACTCTACTGTGAGTGCCACACACCAAGAGCGTGGCATAAAGCGATATTCGATCACGCCAAGGAACTTGGTCTCATAGCGTTCAGTAGTGTATTCCACCAGGACGACATTGACTTCCTTGAGACACTTGATTGCCAGATGTACAAAGTCAGTAGTTTCGAGATTCTTGACATTCCGCTCATTCGTCGCGCAGCGAAGACTGGAAAGCCGCTCATCATCAGCACTGGAATGGCAACATGGCAGGAAATCACAGAGGCCACTCTTGCGGGAGGAATGAGCCTTACGCTTTTGAAATGTACGAGCGCATATCCATCGAAAGCTTCTGATGCAAATCTTCTCGCTGGAGAGGCGATGGCGAATTCAATGGTGTATCCTCCACCGAAGTGGGGCGTGTCTGATCACACTCTTGGGCTTTCCGTCGCAGTCGCGGCAACCGCCAGAGGTGCCACGATGATCGAAAAACACCTTACGCTCTCCCGCTCCGACGGCGGCCCGGACGCAGGCTTCAGTAGCGAACCACACGAATTCGCCGCGATGGTCGTAGCCTGTCGCGAAGCCGCCGCAGCCATCGGCGAAGTCCGCTACGGCCCGACAGAGTCGGAGATGTCCAGCCTTCCGTTGCGCCGCAAGCCGGGCGGAAAGCGCGGAGGTTAAAAGGTTAATCTGAAATAATCGTTTGACGCAACGCAACTTGTAGCGCACCATCGCGCGCAAGGAGCGTTCCATGCCCGCAGGCTCGGCAGCAGCTAAAGTCGAATCGAAGCTCAAGAAAGAATATCCGGGCAACAAACACGCCATCTATGGCACGCTCAACAAGGCGGGCCTCATGCACGGCAACAAAGTAACGGCGAAGGGCAAGAAACCCGCTCGCCGCCTGAACTTCAAGAAATCTGCAACACCTTCGATTGCGATGGGCTGATGGCCAAACACTGGATCACTGGGGCCATCAAGCACAAAGGCGCCCTCCGCGCCAAAGCTAAGCGCATGGGGATGAAAGGCGCCAGTCCGATCCCAGCTACGATCATGGGCAAGCTGGAGCACTCTAGTAATCCTACGACGCGCAGGCAGGCGAATCTGGCCAAGACGCTCAAGGGGATGCACTAATGGTCAAGACCAAGAGCGGTAAGTTACGCGGCGGCACGAGAGGGAAAACGAAATGACTATTCGCACGTTCGGCACACTGCATCCCGTCGACGCCGGTCCGCTTCCTCCAGATATCGTCCAAACCCTGCTGCTCGCTGCCGGCTCAGCCCAAAGCCTTGACTGGTTCAGCTCCGCTGGCGTAGCAGCAGCCACCGCTGGCGCCGCTGGCGTCGGAGTCGTCGCCTTCACGGGGCAGACTACCGCGAACCTGCCGCTAAACTTCTCCCTGAATCTTTATTCTGCTGGCGTCATCAGTCCGACATCGGGCACAAGCGTGAACACGACCGGCAGTAGCGGCGTAAGCCATCCAGTCAACGGTTCCGCATTTTTCCAAGTTCCGGCCGCTTCAACAGGTTGGAGCGCTATCGCACTCACTTCCGGCTACGTGATGTGCGAGCAGTGGCACAAGTAGCCGACCTCCGCAGCAGCCAATCGGCGAGAAATTTATAAAGGAGCGATACCATGTCTTACAACCAAGCAGCTGGAGCAATGCTCCCGTCCCTCTACGGTCGTCGCATCGGATTGATGCCGATGACCAGCGCGCAGACGGGAACTGGCAGGACCGGACTCGGAGCAGTCGATTTTCTGGTCGGCCCGGAAGATTTGCGTCGCGGCGTGACCACGAACGAAACCACGGGCGTCAACGTCCCAGCGTGGGGCGTTTCGTTCCTGAACGGAACCTCTGTCGGCTCATCGAGCGTCTACGTTCTCGACCCGCCGATTCCTGGCGTCAGGAAGACCATCGTGTTTTCGTCCGCGAACACGCCGCAGTACCTGAGAACGGCAAACGCGGAAACCTTCCGCACCAGCGCTGACAGCACGATCGCGACGGTTATTGAATCGACGCTCACCGGAGCGGTAGTCGAGATGATCGGCATCACGACCGCGATATGGGGACTGCTCACGAACGGGACCACGGTCATCAGCCGCGCGGCCACCACATGAGGATTGCTATCCTCGGATCAGCTGGGAGTTTGCCGAAAGCGCCCTTCAAGAACTCAGAACTTGAGAAATGGTCGCAGGGCAAAGCCACACCTCCGGGAATCCAGCACGCTCAAGTTGATGGAGACTGGGACATCTGGGGATGCTCTCCGGGCTGCTGGTCAGTCTCGCCTCGTTTCACGCGCTTCTTCGAGCTTCACCGCTGGGAACCTGGAGCGCCGTGGCTAAGCCCTGAATACTGTCAGTTTCTGCGGGACTTCAGGGGTCCAGTGTACGTTGGCGGGCCGGTGCCAGAAATCAAAAATGCGGCGCTTTACCCGATCGACCGCATCGAAGAAAAGTTCTCAAGCTATTTCCTCACCTCCAGTCTAGCCCTCATGATTGCGCTCGCGATCGACGAGATCGAGGAATCGCGGAAGCAACCTGGATACGATGCGTCCGACGACGTGATCGGCCTCTGGGGCGTCGACATGGCCGCTAACGAAGAATGGGCATATCAAAAACCCGGCTGCCAGTTCTTTGTACTCGAAGCGCTGCGACGCGGCATCGGCGTGTACTTACCTCCTGAATCCGATGTGATGCGACCGATGCCGGTCTATGGCATCAGCGAGTGGGATCACAACTACATCAAGCTCACCTCAAGGGCGAAGGAAATGAACACGTCGCTTCAGGAAAAGGCGAAGATGAAGTTGGAAAACGAGATGAACGCCGCTGCTGTGCAGGGCGAACTCCACGCGCTCGACTATTTCGTGAAGACGTGGGTCAGTCCTTACGGTTTGCCTGCGGGTATCATATTGCGTCACGACGCCGGCACTGGGCTCGGTAGCGGAGTGACATCATTGGACACCCGTCCGACGGAAAGCAAAGTCTTGGTATCCGATATCCCGAAAAAAGTGAAACGCAAGGGCAACGGCGCGGCGGTCGCGGAACCGTCGCCACCGGCGTAATGAGTCAACTTGACGACTATCTTGAACTTCTCAATGCGATGCCGGAGGCTGATCGTCAAGCAGCCATCGCGGATGCTTTAGAATCGACCAAGAACGAAGCCTGGGTACCGAATCCAGGCCCGCAGACCGAAGCTTACTTCTCGAAGGCCGACGTTCTCCTGTACGGTGGCGAGCCAGGAGGCGGCAAGACCCAGCTTTTGCTGGGGCTCGCTTTCAGTTGCCATCAGCGCTCTCTCGTCATGCGCCGCCAGTACGGCGACCTCGACCGCATCATCGAGGACGTGCTGCGCCTGAACGGAGGGCGCGACGGTTTTAACGGTTCTCCGCCCCCGAAGCTTCGGCGTCCAGATGGGCGCATCATCAACTTCGGCGCGGCTCAGCGTGTTGGAGATGAGCAGCACCGCATGGGGCAGGGTGTTGACGCGCTCCTGATAGACGAGGCCACGCACTTTGCCGAGAATCAAATCCGCTTCCTGATGGGATGGGTGCGGACTGAAGACCCCGAGCAACGGACGCGGACGGTGCTTGCGACTAACCCGCCCCTGACAGCAGAGGGCTTGTGGGTGAATCAGATGTTCGCTCCGTGGCTGGATGAGACCTATCACAACCCAGCCAAGCCGGGCGAATTGCGCTGGGTCGTGACCGACGAAGAAGGCAAGGACCGCTGGGTCGATGGACCTGGACCGGTGATGGTCGGCGCTAAAAATGTCAAGCCGAAATCGCGCACCTATATTCCCGCGTCCGTCAAGGACAACCCGTACTACGCCAATACAGACTACGAGCGCGAACTGGATGCGATGCCTGAACCGTATCGCTCCATCCTGCTAGGCAAGTTCAAGACCACTTTCCACGACGCACCGAATCAGGTCATCCCGACCGCGTGGATCAGGTTCGCTCAGGAGCGCTGGACATCGAAGCAGCCGCACGGAATTCCGATGTGCGCGATTGGCGTGGACTGCTCCGGCGGAGGGAAGGACCCGATGATCCTTGCCCCGCGTTATGACGGTTGGTATGCGCCGCTGATTTCGGTCCCCGGCAAGGACATCCCTGTCGACCGGATCGGCAGCTATTCGACTGGCGTAATCGTCTCGCATCGCCGCGACCGGGCTCTAGTCGTCGTCGACATGGGCGGCGGCTACGGGCAGTCGACTTACGAGCATTGCAAGGTCAATGACATTGAATGCTTCTCGTACAAGGGTTCAGAGCACACCGACCGTCGCAGTCGTGACCGACGCATGCGTTTTACTAACACTCGCGGCGCAGCATTGTGGGCGCTGCGTGAGGCTCTTGACCCAGATCAGCCCGGCGGGTCGCCGATTGCTTTGCCGAGCGATGCACAACTGATGGCAGACCTTGCAGCTCCGACATTTGAGCCTACGACCAACGGCATCAAGGCGGAGAGCAAAGAGGATGTCTGCGCGCGCCTCGGGAGGTCAACGGACAAGGGCGACGCCGTAATGATGGCGTGGTGGGCGGGGCCGAAGGAAATCACGAACGCCTTGGAGTGGGCGGAGCAGAAGGAACTGGCGAAAATACGTCGTCCTCTCGGCCGTCTGCCCAAGGCGATCATGGGACCGCGTTCTCCGCTTACCGGGCCAAGAGCATGAACACTCTTGAAGAATTCAGAGAATGGTGGATGGACACGAGACCGTTCGTCGTGCCGTTTGCATCTCCGGTGATGACAGACGGAAACATATGGGGCGCCGTACTTTATCGTCGCCCTCCGTGGCAGGTACAGTTATTCGTGCTGAAACCGGACAGCGTGGTTCCACCGCACAGGCATCCGAACGTAGATTCATTCGAGGTGTACCTGTCAGGAGACATTGAGTTTTCCTTGAACGGCGATATTGTCACTCCTATGGAATTCAGTGCGGAACCTGGATTCACTGGGGCGCACTGTTCCTTCGGAGAAGTAATCAGGGTTTTGCCGCATTCTCCACATGGAGCAAAGATAGGCAAAAAGGGCGGCTGCTTCCTCTCTATACAGAGATGGCTAAATGGTGTCGAGCCCACAAACGTCGGTGACGACTGGGAGCATTTGGACGGTGAGACCCGCAGGAATTTTCAAGTGGAGGTCACATGAGTGGCGCCGCACAATCATTTAGCCAATTTAGTCGTGGTCTGACTAATTTTAATAACAAATGGCCGAGCCTCTCAATTCCCGGAGGCCAAAAACTCGGGAGCCTTGGTCCATTCGGATTCAGCGGCCCGAGAACGCGGGCGAGACAGGAACTGGATAAAACATTCGGCGTACCTCCGTCGGAAGGCGATCCAGGCTACACTCCTCCTCCTGGTCCGCCAGCGATCACGCCAGTTACTCCCATGCCCATCCCTGGACAGGATGACTTGGCGAACATAACCGCTCGCAGGAAATCTATTGAAGAACAGCTTTTCAGGCGCGGACGTATGTCGACTGTTCTGAGCAATCCGCAGAACGAGCCGCTCGGAGGGTAAGTGGAAGTAAAGAAGCTCTACGAGGTTGCGGCTAACACGTTCGGAAAACGTGAATCTCTCCTGTCGTTGTGGCAGGAAATGGCGATGAACTTTTACCCGGAGCGCGCTGATTTCACCTATCAGCGCACGCTCGGCACAGACTTCGCTGCCAATTTGATGACGAGCTATCCCGTGATCGTCAGGCGTGACTTGGGCAATCAGATCGGCAGCATGCTACGCCCGACCGAGAAGCAGTGGAACTACATGGTCTGCAATGACGAGCGCGTCATGCAGGACAACGATTCGCGTGCTTGGCTTGAATGGGCAACTATCGTTCAGCGTCGCGCCATGTACGACCGCATTACCCAGTTCACCAAGGCGACGAAACAGGGTGATCACGACTACGCCACGTTCGGCCAGTGCTGCATCTCGATCGAACTCAACCGGCACGCTACTGCGCTCCTGTATCGCTGCTGGCATCTCAGAGACATGGCGTGGCTGGAGAACTCCGAGGGCAAGATTTGCCCGATCTTCAGGAAGTGGAAACCTACCGCTAGGGAACTGGTAGAGCTTTTCCCGAAGACGGTTCATCAGTCGGTCAAGCAACTCGCTGACAAGACGCCGTTCACAGAAGTCGAGTGCATGCACATGGTGTTCGAGGCCGATATGGTCGACGGTAAGTGGAATGGTAAGCCGTATGTCTCCATTTACTACGACGTGCAAAACCAGACTGAGCTTGAGATGGTCGGCATCGTGGATACGATCTACGTGATTCCGCGCTGGCAGACGGTCTCAGGTTCTCAGTATGCCTTCAGCCCGGCCACGGTAGCTGCTCTACCTGATGCGCGTCTCGTGCAGGCGATGACATATACCCTGCTAGAAGCTGGAGAGAAGGCAACTAATCCTCCACTGATCGCAGATCAAAACATCTTCCGTACGGACGTTGCTCTCTACGCAGGCGGCCTGACGTGGGCTGACCTTGAAGGAGACGGCAAGCTCTCCGATTATCTTCATGTTCTGACAAACGACAAGTCAGGTATGCCGCTCGGCATCGAGATGCAGAAGGACTGCCGTTCCATGCTGGCTGACGCCTTCTACATGAATGTGCTGAAGCCGTTCAATCCGTCGACCGATCCGACGATGACGGCATTCCAAGCGGGGCAGATCGTGCAGGACTATATCCGCAAGGCGCTGCCACTCTTTGAGCCGATGGAGATGGACTACAACGGCGCCGTTTGCGAAGCGACCTTCGGCCTTCTGTTCCGCTCGGGCACGTTCGGTCCGATACAGAATATGCCACCGATGCTGAGCGGGAAAGAAATTCAGTTCCGCTTCAAATCGCCCCTGCACGATGCCATCGACCAGATGAAGGGGCAAGTATTCCTGCAGGCGAAGCAGCTTATCGCGGAGGCCGTAGCGATGGACCCGACAGCGGCGATGATCATGGACGCCAAGGTCGCCCTGCGTGATGCTCTCTCCGGTATCCCGACGCCAGCCAAGTGGATGCACAGCGAAGCCGAGGTTCAAGCCGTCGAGCAACAGCAACAGGACGCTCAGCAGACCCAGGCATTCCTTGCTGCAGCGCAAGGCGGGGCGAACGTGGCGAAGACGATAAGCGAGTCGCAGGCGAACCTTGCCAAGGCCCAGCCCGCGCCTAATGCTGGCGTACCGGCAGCCGTATGAGCGAGCAGCCGAAACAGTTAAAATCATCCTCCAAGGTTAAAGCGCCGTCAGCTTGGGATCCAGCCCCTTGGGAGGACCATCACGTCTTCGCGCTCCAAGGATTGCAGGCTGGGACCGCCAGCCCAGACCAGCAAAAGGCAGCGCTGAAATGGATCATCGAAGGGGCCTGCGGGCATAACGACTGGGCCTACCGGCCAGCGTCAGAACGCGACACAGCGATGTTTCTAGGGCGTCAATTTGTTGCAAAGCAACTAATTAAACTATTGAATCTGAACCCATCTATGCTAAAAAGGAACTGATAATGGCTGACACCTCCGTAAAGGACGCAGCGACCACCACTACAGCAACAGACAAGACCGCAGCGACTACTACAACCACAACCGCACAGACCGCCCAGACTGGAACTGACCAAATTCAGACATCGGCGCTGGATCAAACTAAAGCTGTCGATAAGACGACAACCGCCGCAGCTACGGACAAGCAGCCAGTCCAGACTTGGCCCGAAGACTGGCGCGATCAGCTTGTCGGCAACGATGAAAAGCTCCTCAAACGCATGCAGCGGTATGCGTCACCTCGTGACGTGGCGAACGCCCTTATTGCAGCGCAAAACCGCATCAGTTCTGGCGAACTCAGGTCTGCGCTGAAAGCCAATGCGACACCAGAAGAAGCCGCAGCGTGGCGGGCCGAGAACGGCATCCCTGAAGCGCCGGAGAAGTACGACCTCAAAATGCCCAACGGCATCGTCTTCGGTGAGGAGGACAAACCCTTCGTCGACAGCTTCCTCAAGTCGGCACACGCGGCGAACTTCCATCCTGATCAGGTTAAAGCGGCTCTCGCTTGGTATCACCAAGACCGGGAGACGCAGATCGAAGCGATGGCGGCGAAGGACTCCCAACAACGCGATGCGACGCGCGACGAACTCGTCGCCGAGTGGGGCGTGAACGACTTCAAGCGCAACTCGAACCAGATCATGTCGCTGCTGGATACAGCTCCGAGCGGCGTCAAGGAAATTCTGATGGCTGCGCGCGGACCTGACGAAGGTGCACTATTCAACAACCCGAACGTGCTGCGCTTTTTCGACAGCCTCGCTCGGCAGATCAACCCAGTTGCCACTGTCGTCCCAGGAGTGACCGGGAACATCGGCACAGCAATCGGAGATGAAATCCAGAAGTACGAAAAAATGATGGGCAACAAGAACTCGGAATACTGGAAAGGCACGAACGCTGAAAAGAATCAGGCACGCTACCGCGAACTCGTCAGCGCACGCGAGCGCATGGGCCAGAGAGCGGCTTAGAAATTATATAGTTGCAGCACACCAACTAAAGGAGTAGGGTTCGCAGCAAGGCGTATTCCCGCGAAAGCGCACGCCCGCAGTTAGCACCAGGTAGCGAGGCCCCGTGAGGGCCGCACGCCAGTTCCTGAAAGGGATACCCTGGCAGACGGTCATGGACGGTCACCCCGAGCGACGGTTCGTACAACGCGACTTAGGAGACTGAAATGGCTGATACAGCCTTCCAGACCCAATACCGCCAAGAGTTCATCGCGGCCTTCGAGGCTGGGGCGACGCTCTTGCGCGCGACCGTCACTACGGAGGCCGTCATCAAGGGACAGACGGCAGTATTTCTCGTAGCCGGTTCAGGAGGCGCAGCGGCAGTCACGCGCGGCGTCAATGGCCTTATCCCGGCCCGTGGCGACGACCTCACGCAAAACTCGGCTGTTCTGGCAGAGTGGCACGACCTAGTTCGGAAGACCGGCTTCAACGTCTTCGCTTCGCAGGGCGACCAACGCCGCATCATGCAGGCGACTTCGATGAAGGTGATCAACCGGAAGATCGACGACACCATCATCCAGGAACTGAACAACGGAACCATCGCCATCGGCGCGGCGAGCACGATCCCGAACATCAGCTTGTTCCAGAATGCAAGGGTGAAGCTCTCCAACGCGAGCGTGCCGTGGGACTCGAATATCACGTTCCTGTGCCAGCCTTCAATGCTCGCTTTTCTTGAGCAGGCGCCTGAATTCGCCAACGCTCAGTACGTGGATATCCGGCCTTACGCTGGTGACGCCCCGGACTGGCGCGACGCGCCGATGGCCTATCGCTGGAGGAACGCGCTCATCATCGAGCATCCGAACCTTCCGGGAAAGGCAACCGCGAGCGAGAAGTCGTTCCTCTTTCACAAGAACGCCATCGGGCACGCGGCGAACACGGGAGAAGTGGAAACCGACGTGGGCTACAACGGCGAGCAGAATTACTCATATGCTCGGGCCTCCATCTTCATGGCAGCCAAGCTCCTTCAGAACGCCGGCGTGGTAGTGATCACGAGCGATGGCGTTACGTACGGGTGATATGATACATCCGTGAAGCTGCTGACCATCATGGAAGCGAAGGCACTCGGGCGCACCCGGTATTTCACTGGGGAAGCGTGCCCGCACGGTCATATCGCGGAACGGATGGTCAGTTGCTATGGATGCGTGTCGTGTTTGGGCATGCATCGCAAAGTGTGGGCAAGGCTCAATCCAGAAAAGGTGCGGAAACAGAGACGACGCGCATGGGAATTAAATCCTGAGCGTGAGAAAGTTTGGAAGAGTGAGTCGCAAAAGCGCAATCGTGCTGGAGCGAACGCACGTAATCGTCGCTGGTACTTAGCCAACAGAGATCGGGTAAAGGCAGTAGCTGCTGCATGGCAGAAGGCTCATCCAGAAAAAGGCGCTGCAAAAACGGCAAGGTATCTCGCCGCCAAGCGCAAACAAGTTCCTATCTGGGCCGATCATTCTGCTATCGACTTGATCTACCGCGCCGCAGAAGTGATTCGCACCACGGGTTTCGACGTGCATGTAGATCACGATATTCCTCTGCAAGGTAGGACGGTATCTGGCCTTCACGTTCACACGAACCTTCAGATCATCTCGGCGAAAGCCAATCGCTCGAAATCGAATCATCTTCTGCAAAGGATTTAGCCATGGCCTATCTCGGAACTACGCAACTCTCAAGCGTCAGCAACCCTCCGATCCGTGTTTGGGGCGGCATGGGGGCAGGCGCCGACGTTCGTATCACTGGCGGCACGACGATGTACGTCAGTGGTGCTGGCAAGGGTCTCAACTTTGGACAGCAAGGATGGGTGTATCACACAACGGACATCACTTCGGCGCCGCTCGCTTCCGGTTATTTCACGGATGCGAAGATTCTGGGCGTCCGTCCGGGTGACATCTTTTTCTTCGTCCAGGAAGCGACCTCTGTGCCGACGAGCCAGATGCTGCGCCTCAACGTCGTTGCTCAGGTCACGAGCGACGGGGCGGCATTCTCGACGGCGTCGAACATCCAGGGAACGTCGTAATCCCTGGAGCAACAGGTGGCGCGGGGCCTTGAAAGGGGCCTCGCGTCTTCGCACGTTTGATTTTTGGAGATGACATGGACGAAGACAGCAAGCCCGCAGCAACCCCACAACCACCGTCCCTCGCCGAAGCTCAAGTATCCCGTGGTATCAACAGGCAACCGCCAGCGCCATTAGCGACCGCGACGGCACAGGAAAGACCCATCTACATCCTCGGCCCTGAACGCCTGAAGGGTGCCGAATTTGAGCGCCTGATCTATGTCGCGAATCCTGGCGAAGGCGTGACGATGGAAGACCTTCTCAAGCCGGAGTGCTGGGCATCGGTGACGAATCTACTGCGTCCGTGGTCGCATATTGAGGTTCGCGCAGAAGACGGAAGCTACTACGCCGAGCTACTCGTCACAGGCGTCGATCGAGCATGGGCGAAGGTCGAGGTGCTGAACTTCAAGGAATTGACGACGAAGGACGTGGCATTGACTTCTGCAACGCGCGAGAGCAGATACGAGATCAAGCACACACCCGGACTGCAATGGCACGTCATCCGAAAATCAGATCGGCATATCGTGAAGGACAGCATGCAACTCCGCACGCAGGCCGAAGAGGCGCTTCGTGAGCACCTGAAGACCGTCCCGGCGTGACTACCAAGCTCCAAATCTACAACGGCGCCCTGAGCCTTATCGGCGATCGGCTACTCGCGAGCCTCACGGAGGAACGCGAGAGCCGCAGGTTGCTTGACCTCGTCTACGACGATGATGGCATCAAGGCGTGTCTGGAAGCGGGCCAATGGTACTTCGCCATGCGCTCGCAGAAGATTACCTACGACCCGTCGATCACGCCGACTTGGGGACTGAGGCGGGTCTTCGATGTTCCCTCCGATCACGTCAGGACGTGCGCTCTGTGCAGCGATGAGCAGTTCGAGATGCCGCTCCTCAACTATCGGGAAGAGGCGAATTTCTGGTATGCGGATGTCGACATCATCTATGTCAGGTTTGTCTCGCAATCCACGAACTACGGGCTAGACCTGTCACTTTGGCCGCAGTCGTTCGTGGAATTCGTGAAGGCGCACTTCGCCTCGAAAATTTCACCTACAGTTACCGCAAGCGATGGGACGAAGAAAGACTCCTTCGCTTACCGAAATATGATGCTCAAGCACGCTAAGTCGCTCGCGGCAATGGCAGACGGAAGCACGTTTCCTGCACGCGGGGCGTGGGCGAATGCAAGGGCTGGGAACAGCAGGGGATGGAGAGATCGGGGTAACACCGGCTCGTTGATCGGCTGACATGTCGGTCCAAAATGCCGCGCTCCAGGCATTCAACCGTGGACTCGTCTCAAAACTCGCCCTAGCTCGAACTGACCTCAAACGGACGGCTCTGTCCGCAGAAGTGATGACCAACTGGATGCCGCGTGTCCTCGGCTCCATGATGCTGCGTCCCGGACTCGGCTTCCTCGGCGATACCCGTTCAGACCTGAAGGCGAAGATGATCGAATTCATCTTCAGTCTCAGCGACAAGGCTCTCGTAGAACTCACCGATCTGAATATGCGTGTCTGGATAAGCGACGCTCTGGTCACGCGTGTTTCAGTTGCAACGACGGTTACGAATGGAACCTTTGTCGTCGATCTCAGCAACTGGACGAATAACGACGAGGCTGGAGCCACATCATCTTGGACCGCTCCCAATTACATGACGCTATCCGGTAATGGCACGGCAGCTGCCATCCGCGACCAGCAGATCGTCGTCGCCGGAGGAGATATCAGCAAGGAACACGCCTTGCGTATCGTGGTTGTCAGAGGGCCAGTTACGCTACGTGTCGGGAACGCCTTAGCCGACGATACCTACATCAGAGAGACCAGCCTTGCGACTGGCACGCATTCCCTGGCCTTCACGCCCACGGGAAATTTCTGGATAAGGTTCTTCACGCGCCGCATCCCGGTAGCTTACGTTTCCAACTGCACCGTCGAAGCGTCTGGCGTCATGACACTGCCTACGCCTTGGGTTGAAGCAGACATGAAGCTGACGCGCATCGATCAGTCTGGAGATATTCTTTTTATCGCTGCGAGCGGGTATCAACAGCGCACGATAGAGAGGCGCGGGACGCATTCGTGGTCTGTCGTTCTATACGTCACGGAAGATGGGCCGTTTCTTGTCGAGAATGTAGGGCCGATCACCATCACGCCGAGCGCCATTACGGGCGATATAACGTTGACGGCTTCCAAAGCTCTTTTCAGAAGCACTCACGTCGGGGCGTTGTTCCAGCTTGTTTCAGTCGGTCAGGACGTAGTGAAATCTGCAACAGCCCTCAACGATGTGACCGACAGCATCAAGGTAACTGGTGTCGGAACTACACGCGCATTCACGATCATACTTTCAGGGTTTTTCGACGGCGTGCGTACACTAATCCTGGAGCGTTCTTTTGACAACTTGACTGGCTGGACAGCCGTCCCAGGGGAGACATGGGTTGCCGCTGTGACCACCAGTTTCAATGACGGTCTGGATAACCAGATCGTCTACTACCGGCTCAAGCTATCGGTGCTTGGCGGAGCAGGAACGACGACGTTGGAACTGAAGATAGGCACTGGCAGCATCACTGGGATCGTTCGAGTCACGGCCTTTACCAGCACAACAGTTATCAGCGCACAGGTATTGAAATCTCTCGGCGGAACGTCCGCGACCGTAATCTGGGCGGAGGGCGCATGGTCAGACTTTCGCGGTTACCCAAGTGCTGTCGTCTTTCACCAAGGGCGTCTCTGGTGGATGGGTAAAGGGAATGAGTGGGGATCGGTCTCCGACGGCTTCTATAGTTTCGACCAGACTGTGATTGGAGACTCAGGCCCGATCATCCGCTCCATCGGTTCAGGCCCAGTGGACAATATTAACTGGGGCGTTGCCATGCAGCGCCTGCTGATGGGCGGAGACATGGCAGAGTTTCAGGTCGTCACGTCATCTCTCGATGAACCATTGACGCCGACTAATTTCCAGATCAGACCACCGTCCACGCAAGGTTCAGCGGCGGTGCAGGCAGTAAAGCTCGATGCCAAGGCCATTTTCGTGCGTCGCGCAGGGACGCGCGTGTTCGAGCTTGGCATAGACCCGTACATTGGGGATTACGTTCCGACAGACCTGACCGCCATAGTTCCCGATCTGTTCGAGAATCCAGAGGACGCTACGGTGGATCGCAGCATCATCGATATAGCGATCCAGAGGCTTCCTGACACGCGCTTGCATTGCGTGCGTGCCGATGGTTCCGTCGCCATCCTGATCTTCGATCTCGTTGAGCAGGTTACCTGTTGGGTACTCCTGACGACGGACGGAACGATAGAGGATGTTTCCGTTCTTCCTGGGACGATTGAAGATCAGGTCTACTACACGGTAAAGCGGACGATCAACGGCGTGACGAAGCGATATCTGGAGCGCTGGGCGCTGGAGGCCGAGGGGCGCGGCTCGACACTGACAAAATTGGCTGATTCGTTCATCGTTTATAACGGTGCGCCCGCGACCGTCATAACCGGGTTGACCAGTCTGGAGGGCAAGACGGTGGCCGTCTGGGCCGACGGGAAAGACATCGGTCACACGATCGCATCCGGCGGAACGCATACCTATACGAACGTCGTCGCTGGAGGTCAGATCACGCTTGCTGTGGCTGCCAGCGTGGTCATCGTCGGCATTCCGTATCTAGGAAAGTGGCAGAGCGCGAAGCTTGCTTACGCGGCCCAACTCGGGACTGCGCTAACACAGAAGAAGAACGTTTCCGGCGTGGGCTGCGTTCTGGTGGACACGCACGCGCAAGGGTTACAGTATGGGCCTGATTTCTCGACCATGGATAACCTTCCGCTCATGGAAGATGGCGCCGTAGTCGACCCGAACAAAATCTGGTCAGAGTATGACAAATCGTCGTTCGTATTCCCTGGTCAGTGGGACACTGATTCACGCGTTTGTCTGCAGGCGGCTTCCCCCCGTCCCTGCACGGCATCGGCTCTCGTCGTAACGGTGGAGACGAATGAAAAGACCTGACATCGTCCCAGCCAACAAGGGGCATTTCGATGACCTTGGCGAGACGCTGAAGCGCGGAGGGCGTGCGATTGCGGCGGTGCTGGACGGAAAGACGATAGGCGTTGGCGGGTACTATCTAGACAATGGACGTGTCGTTGTGTTCTCAACCATCACGCCTGAATTGCGACCGTTCAAGCGCACTATTGTCAGGGGCGCGAGCATCGTCATGGGCATGACGTTGAATATTGGCGCTCCCGCGCATGCGTTGTCTGAGCCGGACACGGAAGGATCAGAAACTCTGCTGTTACATTACGGATTCGAGCGCATCAGCGGAGATATCTTTGGGAGAGCGCCTTGGCGCAGGCAGGTTCACTGATAGGGATTGCTGGACTCGCCTTGCAAGCTGGTGGCGGGATCGCGTCCGAGAACGCAGCAAAGAAGGCTGCTGCTGCACGCAAGGCGGCTGCAGAGTTCGAGGCCCAGCAACTTGAGCAGAATGCTGGTCAGGCCATGTCTGCGGCGCAGCGGACGGCATTCGAGACTGGCAGAGCCGGCGAGTACACGCAGTCTCGCGCGCTAGCCGTAGCGGCGGCAAGTGGTGGTGGCGCATCTGATCCTAGCGTCATGAACACAATCGCTAATCTTGCCGGTGAAACGGCTTACAGAAAGTCCATCGACCTGTATCAAGGTGAGGAGCGTGCGCGTCAGTTGAAGCTGTCGGCTGCCGCCACACGCTACAGCGGCCAGATCGGCGCTGACGTGATCCTAGATCAAGGAAAGGCTGCTGAGACGCAGGCCTTGTCAGGAATCGCTTCTGGGGCGACTAAGATGTACCAGCCGACTAGCGCAACTCCGCTGGCGTCTAGCGACAGTATGTATCGTCGGTACGGATATTCGAGCACGCCAAGTCCTGAGGACTATAGATCAGGCGCTGCTGGAGGATACGGCTAATGCCGAGGATTCCTGATTTTTCTTCTCTCGGACAAACGCCTGCGCCACAGACGCCGTTAAGTGTAGCGCGTGTCGAAACACAACCGCTTGAGTTTAATGTCAGACAGGGACCGGGCGAGGCTGCGATACGCGGCGGCGCGGAGATCACACATGCTGGCATCCAGATGCAGGACCGCATTGATACCCTGCACGCCGAGGATGCCTACAACAAATTGCTCCAGACGCGCACCGAACTTGAGTCAAGTCCTGATAGCGGGTTTGTGAACGTCAAAGGATCGGCGGCGATAGATCAGAAATTCCGTGACGATTATACCAAGCGATTCGCTGATGCCACTACTGGCATCGCTGGAACTTTGCCAACAGGGCAGTCCAAGCAACTATTCATGAACCGCGCTCAGGTTGCCAGCGCGCAATATCAAAGCGCCCTCCTGTCGCATATGTCGCAGCAGACCTCGGCGTTTGCTGACAACACTGAAAAGACGAGCGTTAAGCTAGAAGTGGCGAACGCCTCAAACGCTCCGAACGATGCTGCGTTCGATACCTCACTTTCGCGCATCAGGGGAATTCTGGATGCGCGCGGATCACGGTTGCATCAGCCTCCAGCCGAAACAGAATTAGACAAACTCCATGCCGTGGACTCTGCATGGACCGAGCGCATTCACGTCCTATCGAACAATGATCCGCTGGCAGCACAGAAGATGTACGAGGCGAACAAGGACAAAATAGGACCGGATAACAAGGTCGTTCTTGAGCATCAATTGCACCAATTGGTTCTACCAGTTCAGGCGAAGAACCTAGCGATGTCAATTATCTCGGGAGCGAAGCCAGAGGAAGTCGTCAAGGCTGTTACCGTAGGTGGTGACAATGTCCTGAATGGGATCATCACGGCTCAGGACAGGATTGGAGAGGGGTTGCCGCGCACGAAGACAGATACCAAAGCTAATCTATACCAGTGGATCGCGGACGCAGATGAGGCAGCGCAGAGGATAAAGCCGAATGACCCCGTCTTTCGCGATCTCGTCGTTCAACAAGTGAAGGGCTACGTCGGCACGCTTGTAGCGGCGCAGGACGGCGTATCCAGAGCGGCGCATGGGTTACTCACCTCCGCAGCGATGGGCGACGGAACAACAAAGCCTATGACGCTGGATGACCTTCTGACGACACCGGATTTGCATGCTGCGTGGGCGGTAACTACTCCAGAAGCGCAGCGCGGCATCTTAGCGATGCTGGATCACAACACGCGCGGGACGCCGATCAAGGCGGACGCTAGGACTGTTGAGATGCTGTTCAGCCGCATCCATTTGCCAGCTGGCGATCCAAATCGCATCACATCGCCGACGCAGGTTACACCTTATTTCGCGAAAGGCGTGAACGAGGCTTACTACAAATTCCTGAAGGACGAAATAGCGCAGCAGCAAACAGACGAAGGCCGCAATCTGACCACGACGCGCGAGAATTACTTGCACGGCATCAAAGGTCAGTTCAGTACTAGCAGCATGATGAACGTGGATGCTCAAGGGGATGAGCGGTTCAATAACTTCCGCACCTTCGTGTTGAGCGAGGAGGCGAAGGCTGTCAAAGAGGGTCATCCGTTCGACCTATACAATTACAAGAGTCCGAACTACATCAGCAACAAGATTCCTTCCTTCCAGGCATCACTTGATGAGCAGATCAGACACCTGAGCGACAGGCTGCGGCAGACAGCGCCTCCAGCGAAGGGTGCCGCTGCGACTGCGCCATATCCAACCGTGCCGCAGATGACTGCTACCAATCCTGCGACTAACGAGAAACTAATCTCCACCGATGGCGGGAAAACATGGCAGAAGCCCTGACCTCGCTGCCCGCAGGATTTCAGGTCGACAGCCTGCCACAAGGCTTCGTGCTGGATGGTCCGCGCGGCGGTCCAGATCCAGATCACGCCAAGGCGAACGAAAGTCTTGCGAAGAATCTCGTCGATTTCTCGAAACGTACCGCTCAGACCGCCGCCGATGTTGGTTCAGTTTATCCAGCGGTTGAGACTGCGCTGAATGTCGGCAGCGGTATTGCGCTCGGCTTTCCCATGTACTTGGGCGCCGGTGTCGGAACATTGATGGCGCGCGGCATGGGATTGAGCGAGGAAGACCCGCAGGAAGTTGCGAAGAAATATAGTGCCGCCGTCACTTACCAGCCGATGACTGAGGCTGGGAAGCGATTGACCGAGACCGCTCTGCTGCCTCTCAACGCTCTGATGGAGGCTGCCACTCCTACCGGACATAAGGTCACAGATGTTACTGGAAGCCCTGCTGCTGGCGCTCTCACCGAAGCTACGATTCAAATGCTGCCAGCTGTCCTGCTTGGCACGCTCGGGCGCAGATTATCAGGCAATACCCCCACGCGCGAGAGCGCGGTTACTACGGCAGAGGCGATAGGAGGTACGGCTGATCCTGCTGCGGCGGGACCACTCGCCAACAAACTTACGACCATCTACGAAAAGACCGGCATTGATCCACAGGCCGTGTTCAAGGCCGCACAGAGCGATCCGACGGTTCTGCAGGACTTGGCATCGAGCAATGTTGAGGTGCCGAAGGCGATTGCGGATGCCGCTGGTTTACCGATGGAGAAGCCTGTCGGCTATTGGGAAGGGCCAGGTGGCGTTACGGATGTTGAGGCTACGACAGAGGTTCCGAGTGTTGCAGAACGCGCTTCTGAACTTGCTTTCAACGACCGCCGTTGGTACGCGAGCGACACGGAGTCTGCCAAGGATATCCTCGCTAAAGGACAAACGGCAGTAGAGGCTGGCAAGATGCCAGAAGCTGCTCTGGGCGAGGCGATGCCACCACCTCCACCGGAGAAGCCGCCAGTATCGTTTGCAGACGAGGGGCGATCGGATGCCGAGAAGACGATACTTTCCAAGATCAGGACTGATGAGCCGGCAGCGGAAAAGTGGACGTTCGACAAACTCTACACGGAATTGGTTGACCGCTTCAATCCTATCAAGACAGTAGAAAAACAGGCTGGTGGTGGTGAATTGCTACCGACTGGAAAATCACCCTACGAGCTTCAGCGCTTGACAGCTGGTGTATTCGGCAAGGGCGACCAGTTCCTTAATTACAGCACGCGCGATTTCAACACGTACAAGGTGAACGGGCCATCGTATCGCGAGGCGCTGTCCAGCGTCCGCGACGACATGGATGGATTCCGCGCCTACATGGCATCCAGACGGGCGATTGAACTGGATGCGCGTGGCATCGAGAGCGGCTTCGATTTGGAGGCGGCGAAACAAGTGGTCGCAGACGGCAAAGCCAAGTTCGAGGAAGCATTCCAGCAGCGCCTCAAGTACCGCAAAGCGCTTGTAGATTACGTCGTTGAAGCGGGGCTGGTGAGTAATGACGCAGCTGTGGCGATGCAAGAAGCGAACAAAGCCTATGTACCGTTTTATCGTTTCTTCGAGGGCGAAACTCGTCCATCATCAGGTAACCAACCGCGCAGTCCGATCAAGCGCATCACTGGTAGCGAGCGCGAGATTCTGGACCCTATCGTCTCTGACATTAAGGACACATTCCTGTTCCTGTCTCTCGCGGAGAAGAACGCCGCACGTCAGGCGTTTGCGAATATGGGACAGGATTTCGCAAAACCAGTCAAGGCACCAATGCGACCTATCACCATCGGTGAAGACGAAATGGCACGAGCTTTGAAGACGCAGGGGATAGAAGGCGACGCAGAGGGCTTCACCGCGTTCCGGCCGCAGTCCTACAACGTCGCCAACGATCAGATTGCGGTCTTCGAGAACGGTAAGCGCAAGGTCTACGAGGTTGATCCAGAAGTCGCACGAGCATTCAATGCCGCAGACGCAGGCTCGGCCAGCGTTATGGCATCAATGCTACGTGGTGCCGCAAGTTGGTTGCGTGCTGGCGTCACGCTCTCTCCAGATTTCATCATGCGCAACCCGTTGCGTGACGCGCTCTCAGCATTCGTCTATGCAGGTTCGCATCCGATCAAGACCCTGAAAGGTGCGATATCGCTATGGGGCAAGGACGAAGCTTTCCAGCGCTGGCAGATGGGTGGTGGTGCGAATGCAGCAATGGTATCGATGGACCGCGCCTACATCCACGAGAACCTGTTCGACCTGAACGAGAAGACCGGTTTCATGAGCGCTGCGTGGAACGTTGCGAAGTCACCACTTGAGACTCTGCGCATCGCCAGCGAGATCATGGAGAACATCACACGCATTGGTGCAGTGCGCGACGAGATATTACAGGCGAAGGGTAAGGCACAGATACAGGCTCTCTCTCTAATAGCTCGCGAGGCAACGGTAGATTTTGCGCGGCATGGTGCTGACCCATTCTTCCAACAGTGGCAGCGTGCGACTGCATTCATGAACCCCGCCATTCAGGGTATTGACCTGATGTTTCGCGCAATGAAGGAGAACCCGCAAGGAACGTTCGCTAAAGCGTTCGGCGCAATCACGTTGCCATCGCTGTACCTCTGGTGGACAAACCACGACGATCCGCGCTGGAAGGACATCCCGAACTGGGAGCGCGACCTGTTTTGGATCGTGTTCACGAAGGATACGACCTACCGCGTGCCAAAGCCATTTGAACTCGGCGTGCTGTTCGGCAGCGTTCCGGAGCGAATGCTGGACTCATACGTGGACGAGAAGCCAGAGGCGTTCAAGCACTTCGGCTCAACCATGCTCAACGTCTTCGGCTTTAACGTCATCCCGACTGTCGGCATTCCGCCGCTTGAGCATATGACGAATTACAGCATGTTCACGAATAAGCCTATCATCCCGCACACGATGGAGAAGATTCTGCCTGAGTACCAATTCACGCCGTACACCACGCAGGCTACAAGGGCGCTGGGGCATCTCATCGGCCAGTTGCCCAACATGCACGACAGTTCATTTGCCTCGCCGGCCATCATCGACAACTACATCAGAGGGTGGACTGGGACGCTAGGCCAGTATGCCACACAGATTGCTGACATCGCTTTGCGTAGCGCTGGTGCGCTGCCTGACCCAATCAGGCCAGCAAAGACGCTCGCCGACATTCCTGGCGTGCGGGCCTTCATCGTGCGCTATCCTTCAGCGCAAGCGCAGTCCATTCAAGATTTCTACGACAACTATACAAAGACCGAGAAGGTTATTGCCACCGTTAGGTCATTGGCTTTGCAAGGCAACGCTGAGGCTGCCATCCGTGAGGCGCAACTGGGTTCTGACATGATGATGAAACTGGATGGCATCCACAAAGGTCTTTCTAATGCTCAGAACGTAATCCAGATGATTGACAAAAATCAAGGCATCTCTCCTGACGAGAAGCGCCAGCTGATTGATGCGACCTATGTGCAGATGATCCATATGGCCGCAGTAGGGAATGAAGCGACTCAGCTGGTTCAGAAATCTCTCAAAGCTCGTCCAGTGATGATGCGTACTTCCGAGACGGTGCATTGATGGCCGCGCGTGAACTCAGCAAGTTTGAGCAGGACACGCTGATCGAAGCGTTGACGCAGATTGACGGTGCCAACAAGGCGAAAAAACTGGCGGAATATGCGGCAGCGATAGAGCAGGAGAAGGCTGGGCGCATAGCAGCTGAAGCCAAAATCGGGGAACTGACCGCAGAGCTTGCGAAACGACAGCAAGGATACCAAGCGGCTCTTGCAGAATTGGAAACGCGTAGCTTGCAAGACCGCGAGGCGCGCGCAACCGCTGAACTGCTCGCCGCTCAGGCCAGCGCCGAGCTTGAGGGAGAACGCGCAACGCAAGCCATGCTAAGGCAGATTACCGAGCAGATCAACGCCATTGAGATACCCGAACAATCCGAACCTGCAATCGCTCCTGCCGCTGCGCCAGTATCCTACCGCGTCAACGTGGTGGGCAGGGATGCCGCAGGAGACCTGAGAACGTTGGAACTTGTACCCGTTGAGAGGAAATAACCATGGCTGGTAAGAGCGACGCATACGAATACAACTTCCTGCAGATGACGTTCGCAGGTAAGCCGATCACGAACATCTCTGCGACTGGCGGCACAACGCTGATATGGGCCGGCCTGCACACGGCGGACCCTGGAGATGCAGGCTCGACCGCAGCCGAAGGTGGATACACGGCCTATACGCGCATTTCGGTCGACCGCTCTACCGCAGGATGGGTCGTCACGAGTGGCACAGGAGCGGCGGTAGCTACATGCAGCCCGGTCGCAACGATCACCTTCCCGCAGGTGGCTGATACGAGCACGGGGACATTCACTTTCATGAGCGTGTACCCAAGCTCGAATTCGGTTGGATCGGCTGCGCTCTACTCGGGGACGGTAACTCCCAATATTAATTGGAGTCAGAACGTTACTCCGCAAATCACTACTGGTTCTTCCGTAACAGAAGACTGAAATGAATATCCTTTACCACGACCGCAAGCACCTGCTCTCAAGAGAGCGGCAGAGAAGATATCGATTCGCGCACCCAAAGCCGATCGTGCGCAAATTTCTCACGCCAGAAGAGCGCGTCCAATACACAAGAATGAACGCGAGGCGTTGGCAGGAAGCGAATCCAGATAGGAAAAAATCCATAGAAGAAAAATGGAGAAAAAATAACCCAGAACGTTTGCGCGTACTAACAGCAAGAGCAAGCAAACGTTGGCGCGACAAGCATCCTGACGCAATGGCAGAAATATGGGCTCGTAGACGAGCAGCGAAACGCAAGCCTGATGGGATTCCGGTCGCAGTGCGTCTTGTCTATACGAAAGCAAGGGAATATGGCTTCGAGGTTGATCATATTGTCCCGCTCATTCATCCATTGGTTTGCGGCCTTCATGTCTGGGCCAACTTGCAGCTTCTTGACCGTAATCTAAACCGTGCTAAAAGAAATAAAGAATGGCCCGACATGCCATGAGCACTCCCTACACCCTGCGATTCCTAAGAGGCGGAGCGAGAACAGTCGCTGCCGTTTCTGCGAGCGTCTTTAGCACTAGTTTCCTCGCCCCGGACGAGAATCCCCTGAGCGAGGGAGGTGTTTGGAAAGAAAACAACACTAGTCGCGCCAAAGTTCAGAAGATCGGCGGTCACGCTTTCGGACTCGGTACGAACAATGACGGTTATGCCTATCTCTCAGGCTGGGGCGATTCGATCATAGAGACGACGGTATTCCGTGATGCCACGCTCGGAGATGCCGACCCGAACTCCTACGAGGTGGAGCATCTACACCGCCTGACAGATGGAGCGAGCTTCACGAATTGCTATGAACTGGACTTCGCCTACACCAATGGGTTCAACATCGTTCGATGGTCTGGTGCGACGAGTTTCGCCGTGCTGACGGGGTTAGTCACGGACACGAATTTCTGGCCGGACGGCGCTGGCGGACAACTGCGCGACGGCCACAAGATCAAGAGCGAACTGATCGCAGCAACATCGACTATCAATATCTATGCCGATGTCGGTAGCGGCTATGTCAAGTATTTTCACTACGTGTTGGGGACTGATGCAACTAATGACGCAACACCACTGACGAGCGGAGACCCTGCGATCTCGTTCTTCACCACGCTCGGCAACTCTAATCTGTTCGGCATGAAGTTCGCTAGGCTCACGAAGCTATCATGACTACCTACTTCGGCCTCTGCGATTCTGCCGGTAACCCAACCGGTTCCGCTACGGACAGCAGTGGCGGAGGCGCGGCGACTCTGTGGAACAACACAGCAGTCGATGTTTTTACCTGTCCGGGCTCAGGCTCTCAGACGGTGAATGAAATCACCGCCGATCTGAATATCTCCGGTGCGGGCGCCAACATGCGATGCGGCATCTATGACTCGACCGCGACGACGCTCATTGCGCAGGGCACGGCGGCGGTTGCCATTGCTGGGGCGGCGGATAGCTGGCAGGGGCATATCGGGCAGGCGAATATCACGCCTAATCCGGCGACGCTGACGGGTGGAACGTCTTACGTTCTTGTAGTGACCGTAAGTGCCGGATCGGGCGGGACGACGCACGGAGATGCAACGACGAACTCGGCAAAGTTCGATACCGTGGACAGGACAGGCGGGTATTCCGGTGCGCTACCTGCGGGAACAATTAGTCAGCCTGCATGGCCTGTTCGTGTGGGCGTCGTTGCTGCGACGGTTATTGGAGTGCCACCGTCGCCTAGCCCACCATCGCGCAGAATGGTCTCATGGACAAGGAGAGCAGCATGAGGGATATGAATTTCGAGCCGTATATGGCACCGCAAGGACCGCAGCGGCATATCACAGAGAGCTATGTTTCGTCACCGCCAGCGCTCATCATCGTTGACGAGGCAGGCATCATCTGGACGCTCGGGCTTCAGTTCGGTTTCGAGCAAGGAGGAACAGACCCTCATGGCGAATTCTGCTTTGAGGTGCTGGCAAACGGCAATAAGACTGGCGAGTTCGCCAGCAGGATAGAACGCCGGTCTGGAAGAATCCGCATCTTCACTCATACCGGGTGGAAGCGGTGGGTCAGAAATACCTTTGTATAGGAGCACCACATGGCACGAGAGTTCGTAGTCTCAATCAGCAATTCCACGGTCATCAGTACGACCACCCTTGCGCTGATCCTTCCGGCGAGTGCACCCAATCCCAGCCTCGATTTCCTGAGATTCTGGGTAGGGCAGAACGCCAATGCGACCAGCGCTCAGCAACGCATCAACATTCGCACCCAGATCAGTTCCTGGCCGACATGCGCTGCGTTCACGCCGAAGAAACTGAAGCAGGGTGAACCGAACGCTTCGGTCATCACCGGCTTCGTTTCTAACACCTTGGCTGGTGCTGGCATCAACGCTACCGTCGAGGGCGCAGGAACCACGGCGCTTATCTGGGAGGATGCGTTCAACGTCCTCAATGGCTGGCTGCTGGTTCCGACCCCGCCTGAAGTCATCAACATGCCAGCGAATCCGACAGTGGCGACAGCGACTGCGGCTGGGATCGAGATGCAATTTCCGTCTACGCCAGCGACACTGACTGGCTGGGCTTGGGGCCTAGTGTTCCGCGAGGTGTAGAAGTGCCTCAAAGTTGGGCAAGACTCGGCTCTGTCAAGGTCGAGAACATGGCTGCTGATCGCGACACTGCGAGGGCGAATATCGTCCACGCGATGACGCTCGGTTTGCCAGAGATCGACCAGTTGCCAGAATGGGAGAAGTACAAGTGTGGCGAGCCTATTGCCATCGTCGCCGCTGGCCCATCCCTGCGTTACACACTGTCAGAACTTGGCGCGTTCAGGACCATCATGGTGGCGGGGTCTGCTCACGACTTCGTAATCTCGCGCGGCATCAAGCCAAGTTACGCTGTCATAGTTGATCCAACACCGGATGTCGTTGTGAGTTACCTGCAGCGTCGAAGCCCTACCTGCAACTATCTCGTGTCGTCCATGTGCGACCAGGGCGTGTTCGAGCATCTGAAGGCGTATCCGGTGACGATGTGGCACACGGGCGGCGAACTCAACGGAGAGGACATCTTGAAGGGCGTCGTGCCCCCTGATAAGACGACTCTCTGCGGGGGTGGGTGTACCGTTGGCTTGCGTTGCATTGATGTTGCCAACCGGTTCGGGTATTACGAGCAACATCTATTCGGCTTCGACTCGTGCCTCGATCCGAACTCGGGGCAGACGCATGCGTTTCCGTTGAACGATCCGAGCAAGGAATTTGTACTCGGTACGGGTTCGCATGTGATAGACCTCAAGATCGGCATGGACAAGGAACGAGCAAGATCATTCCGCGTTCCGAACTATCTTGCCGTGCAGGCATGGGAGTTCGAGAAACTGCTGAAGACTTCGGAGGGAGCAGTCAAATTCACAGTTCACGGTGATGGCGTTTTCGCCGAGATGCTTAGGTTGTATAACGACGCCAAAGGAGAGCAACAGGTGAGGAAAGTTTCATGATAACTATAAAACGATCAAGGAGTAATTATCATGCCATGGGCAACGCAAGGAATATTGCAGTCGCCGACTGCAGGGACACTCCTCGCTGACACAGGAGCGCTATTAGCTGCAACGTTTTCTTTAACGATACTTGTTACAACGCAGTACTCAGCCAGAGTAACCATCGCGCGCAGGAACGCTTTGAATGATACTGATCTTTCAACCCATCTTGTGAAGACTGTTTCGGACGCACCAACAATGCTAAATGGCATGGGAAGCATCGCTTTGTTGCTCAACGAACGAATTGTCGTGCGCGCGGAGAGTGCCATGATAGGCGAAGTCCAAGCCAGCATTCTCTGGTGAGGTAGATGGCTAACCCTCCTTTCAGTAATCAGCAGCGGAGTCCCACTTCCCAGCAGACTGCGCCTACCCCAGTAGCGCCAAGTCCGTTCATAGGCGGTTGGCAACCGCTAGCGCCAAGAAAGTTTCCGCCGAGTCTTCTCTCGGTTGATTCTCCGCCAGCGTATTTGCCCGAACTCGTCGTCCTCGAAGCGGAGGACATGGCGGCTTACTTCCGCGCACAGAGATGGCCGCGGCAGAAGATCATCGTATCAGTCGACAATCCTCCGTTCGGCCACTACGCGCGGCGGGTCGGGTTGCAAGCCAGCGTTCTAAAGGCGTGGGAACCGCTCCCGCCTCTGCCGCAGCAACCTAACTACAAGCAGCAGCCGATCTCGACGACCCAGACGGGCGCCCTCTTATCGGCTGGGGTAGGGCTTGCAACTTGGATTGGTTCGTCAGTTCAGCAGTTCGTTCCCAAGAATGCCTTCCAAAGGCACATCCTGAACGCATGGGAAACGCCTGTCGTCATCACGATAACCGTGCCGCAACTTGCTGCGGGGTTATCGCAAGGGGCGTTCAGTAGTGTAGGCACTGGGACGAGTACATGGGTAGGTAGCTCAGTACCGAACACGGCCCCAAGGACGTTCCTCCAGAGCCACATCATCAGGGCGTGGGACATATCGGCGACGATCCAGCAACGCCGAGCGCAAGTTCCACAAGTCGCATCGTCCACTGCAAGCGGCGCATTTAATAGCGTCGGTACAGGCACAGACGTATGGGTTGGAACTTCGCTGGCTTCCGGCGCGGCAAGCAGCGCCGGCGTTGGCACAGATATATGGGTTGGCAGCCTATCTCAGAACAGTGCCCCACGCGTGGTCACGCAGGCTCAGATTATCGCAGCGTGGGCGCCGCAACAGCTCATAGCTCAGCCGCGTCGCTTCGTGCCGCAGATAGCTGCGAGCAGCACGACGGGCAACTTCTTCTCGCTCGGGCTTGGCTTGGCTACGTGGACTGGGGCAGAGACTGCCATTGCCACGTTCAGCAGCATCGGGCGTGGTACGGCTGCCTTTGTCGGCCAAACCAAGAGCGCCAAAGCCACACGCTTTGACGGATGGAAACCGCTACGTGAGATCGAGCGCAAGCGCAAGGACGAAGACGAAATCATGGCCATTCTGGCCGCAGTGCTACCAGTGATACAACGTGGTACAGTGTCGAGCTCAACGCGCCTGAGCGTAACGCGTACCGTAAGGAGCGTCCATTGACCTCCACTTACGAAGACCGCACTTTGCTGGCGACAGACGTGGCGATCAAGGCGCCATGCCGAGCTGCCACTACCGCGAACATCACCCTCAGCGGGCTTCAGACGATTGACGGAATCGTCTTGGTCGCCAATGATCGCGTGCTGGTCAAGAACCAAACTAGCGGAACGGACAATGGCATCTATCTAGCCTCTACTGGCTCCTGGACTCGGACCTCCGACTTCGATGGGAACCGCGACGCCGTAGATGGAACGCTGGTATTGGTGAGACTTGGGACGGCCAGCGCGCTTGCCCTATACGAGCTTTCCTGCGCGACGAGTCCTGCGAACATTGGCACGACTTCGCTGACGTTCAGTCTGGTATCAGTAGTCGTAGGAAACGCTGGTAGCTTCACGACGCTCACAGCGTCTGGGCAGATTACAAGTTCACTAGCAACTGGCACAGCTCCGCTCGTCATTACCTCCACGACGATGGTTGAGAACCTCAATGCAGACCTACTGGAGGGGGCTGACTGGGGATCGCCGAACGCGATAGGTGGAGTGACTCCTGGGCCAGCAACGTTCACTACAGTCACCACAACTGGCGCTATCGTTGGAGGAGCAACAGGGAAAGTCGCTACGACATTAGGAGTGGGGAATGCGACGCCAGCAGCGTCAGGTTCCGGCGTCTCTTTCCCAGCTACGCAAAACGCGTCAACAGATCCTAATACCATTGATGACTACGAGGAAGGAACTTGGACACCGAGCCTCGGAGGTAGCGCGACCTACACTGTGCAGCAGGGAACATACACGAAGATCGGCAGACTGATTTTCGTAACGGGAGAGATAACTGTCAATGCCATAGGGACTGGCAGCGCCACGACAATCTCCGGGCTGCCTTTCGCTGCGGCGTCGACCTTTACTCATACGCTCTCTGTTAGCAGCAGCGCCGCTTGCGCTACGGCGGTCGTTTCGATCACGGCTGGCATAAATGCCAGCGGCTCCTCAATCATTCTGGGGTCCAGGACGGCAGCATCAGTCGCAGATGGAAGCAATGCCATTTTTCAGAACGCCACCGTTATCAAGGTGTCGGGCTGTTATCAAACTACCTAGTCATGGCCGCCACTCACGAAGACCGCAACGCGCAACTAAGCCCTGGCGTCGCCATCAAGGCGCCGTGCAGGGCCGCTAGCATAGCCGCGCTCACGTTGTCTGGCGAGCAGACCGTTGACGGAGTCGCTTGCGTCACTGGCGATCGCGTGCTGGTCAAAGACCAAATCGATCAGACGACGAACGGCATTTACCTAGTCAGCACTGGCTCATGGACTCGCGAGCCTGACTTCGACGGCAATCGCGATGTGGTCAAGGGCACATTCGTCTTCATCACGAACGGGGCGACAAACGCTGGCGCGTTCTATGAATGCACGGCGGCAAATCCTGTCGTGTTCGGCAGCAGCGCTCTCACCTTCGCGCAAGGCGCATTAGGACCAATCGTCATACCGATCTCCGCAACGAACGTCACCTTCACCCCCGCAGGCGCAGGCGCAGTCGCGCGCTCGGTGCAGGATGATTTGCGTGAACTCGGCGTAAGCGTCAAGCGCTTCGGCTGCAAGGGTGATGGCGTAACGGATGATTCGGCCGCTTTTGCGCTTGCTTTTGCGTGGGCTGAAGCGCAGGCGTTTGCGGGAATTGCTCCTTCGAGCGTGCCGATCATCACCGGAGCATTGTATGTTCCGCCAGGAGACTATATTTTCGACGGTCCAGCGCTCAGCTTCTCCACGAACTCAGCAATCTATTTTCGCGGTGCCGGTCGCCAGCAGACGCGCATCAATAACGTTGCTGGTGTCTATTTCGTCAACACCGACAAGCTAATCTACTCCGCTCATGTCTCAGGAATCCACTTCACTGGCGGCAAGGGTGCGTTCAGATACTCTGCCGCAGGAGTCAATGTGCAAGGCACGCACGTATATGAGGATTGCTACTTCGGCAACTACACTGAGTGCGCAATAGGAAATGACGGTAGCGATTTCCCGTACTGGAAGATTCTCCGCAATATATTCCTCGGCACGATCACGTCGAAGGGGGTTTCTCTTAATGGTCTAACGGACGCAAGCACCATCGAGGAAAACTCATTCCAGTACAACCTGATCCATGTTCAGATCGGGACTAACGGCACAACCGCGATGGTCAGGAACAATGACTTCTTCCGGAATTTTGCCTATGCCGGTACAGCCAGGACGGATATTTGGCTGGTCCCAGGTACGCAGAACGTAGGTCTTGTAGGAACTCAGGTCATCAATAACCGCCTCGGGAACGAGAATCTCGATGCGACAGACTATCGCATCCTGATAGCTGACGAGGATACCGCCACCGGGACCGACCATATCACCTACAAGCCGAAGCTCTCGTCTAGCACGCAATTCGCCTCTGCTCTCAAGATCAAGGACAACCGCGTCGGAGGCGTGGCGGGGAGTAGAGAGCTAATTACTTCATGGACCGTGCAGCTTTCAGGCCTCGAAGTCAGAAACGATTTTTACGGCACGCCGATTGCAACGCTGCGCTTTGGCGCTGGGGTCAATGTGCCTGGCGGTACGCAAGCCGCTCTTATCAACAGTTTTGAGGCGTCTCAGATAGCGGGCGACCCGACAGGGCAACTCCTGCCTGAGCCTGTTACCCCTTGGGCCGGGGTGTTCGACGATCCGAACGCACTCTATCAGGGCTATTCGAGCGTTCATTCATATCATCATAGCGGCTACGATTCTTCGTTTCTAGATTTGACAACGACGGATATTGGTTCTTTCAGCGTAGCGACCGGATCGGGCGCAAGTGTTGCAGACGCCACTGGAGCGACTTTGGCCGTCGAATATACTGCGACTGGCGCAAGCTTTCAGGCGTTTGGTACTTTCACAGCCGCGACGGTAAATCGCATTGCTTTCATCGAATTCGATCTCAAGCAGGGATCGAGTCTGCCACTGCCGACGCTTGACTTCAGGATTTCTAACAATGCGAACCTTGGCGATGTTGCTGTGCGGCGCTTGATCTCAATCCCAGCTTACTGGAGGCGCATCCGCATTCCGTTCTCGCTCCCGTCGCTTGCCGCGACGTACAACCTCGCCTCGTTTCAGATCGTAGGATACTCGGCAGGCATAGCGACGAAGTTCCAAGTCGCTCGGATGCGTATCTATCATGCCCATGAGCCGGTCAATCTCATAACGATGGGCGGTACGCTCAACACGAACGCGCCGGTTACGGTCACAGGGGCGACATACACGGTGCTTTTCACCGACTCGCATATCATTGCTAACAAGGCCGGGACGATCACGCTTACGTTCCCATCTGCGATCCTCAACTTGGGCCGAGAGATTACGATACGGACCATTCAAGCGCAGACCGTTGTGTCGGCATCCTCAAACGTTGTGCCGCTAGTAGGCGGTGCGGCGGGTACTGCTATACTCGCTGCGACGGCGGGGAAGTGGGCGCTGGCGAAAAGTGATGGCACGAACTGGCAGCTCATGGCCGGGAACTGATGGGAGTAACCACGGAGCTAACATGAATGAACGAATACATTCCGATAGCGAACTTGGTGCTGAACGTTTTGCTGGTCCCGCTGCTCATGATGCAATGGCGCACGCGGGTGGAACTTGCTACTGCGAATGCCACGATTACCGCGCTGTCGGCCAAGCTCGATGTGGCTGACGGAGAGATCAAGCAGCTACGACAACGTATGCACGACGCCCTGAACTACATTTCGGAGATCAAGGCTATTCTTAACATGAGAAAGAAGGAGCGGACATGATGATCCTCGTTCAGATTATCGGCGTTGGATTGCTGGTGTCTTGCATAATGGTTATAGGATTTTACTTGCTCATGAAACGGCTGGGACTTTGGCCTGCTGAAGTTGTTGACAGTATCAGCACTGAAACGAAACATACCGGAACCACTATTATTTAGGAGCGGACATGACCCACGACGAACTGGTAGCAGAATTGGAAGCATTGAAGAAGCGCGTAGCGGAACTAGAGAGAAAGCTCGGCCTGCCTCCAGCTCCCCAGCCCTTCTCTGGCCCGGGCGAGGAACGATAAGGCCAAGTGAGATGGCTGAGTTCCCTTCTCCTTGTCAGCGTGTTCGTGCGTTTTTCAGGCGCACTGACCCTCTCGAAGCTCAGTAGCTATTCATGGCAAGCATGGTTCTACATCCTCGGTGGTTACTGGGAAGCCATGCTCTGCGGGTTGTTACTGATGTTCCTGAGGGATTACTTCGCCAGAGCAGCACTTTGGATCGCCATAACAGAAGCGACCAAGAATTCAACCTGTCGTCTGCTGGTTACGGACATCATGCTGGTGCCGAAGGACCAAGACTTGTGCGATTACGTGCTTGGCTTCCAAACCGCAGCCCCGATAACCGCCCTATACCTCGGCATCGTCTGCTGGGCGATAGGGAAGGAGTGGAGGCGCGATGTTCGGTCTAGGAATTAGGGCGCTCCGTCGTGGTTATGGCAAGGGTCATACTGCCGCAGATTTTCGCGCGGACTGTTGGTACAAGGTTCCCTATCCAACGAGTGGCAATATGCGTGCAGTTAAAGAAGCTCTCATCGGCCCAATCAAGTTTCGCGGCAGGCTCAGGAAATGCTTGATAGGCTCGGGAGCGAGCCTTCGCAAGAGGACTCGTGTTCCTGGGCTTGCCGCCATCATTTGGCGCAGATATGACTGGCGCTGAAACCGCCCTCGGCCTCACGCTCATGATCCTAGTCATCATAGCTGGGCAGGAGATCGCGCATCTAGTCCATCCGGCGGCAGCCCTTACGGTGACATTACTGGCACCTCTTAGTGTAGTGTTGGCGGCGAGAGCGGCGTGACCCTTGGATACGTCCAACGGGCAATGCGGCTCCTTGAGGCCAGAATAGAAGGTCTTGAGGAGCACAAGAATCATGGCAGCGATAGAAGCAGTGGTGACGATGGATCAGCCTTTACCGACGAGCAAACCGAACGGATCAAGGCCCTCTTTGACGAGCGGGCGGAAGTCCATGCGGGGCGCGCGTTCCTACGATTATTGGTTTGGACTGCTTGCTCGGCGGCTGCTGGGGCGGGAGGCGTCATATTGGCTTACGTTAAACTCAAGGGGTAGAAAATCATGAAACTCACCATATTGCTACTCGCCTTCGTCGCTCTCTCAGCCTTCGCCGACGACGCCAAGCACGCCAAGGACCGCAAGGAGTGTGCGGCGGCTGGCAATGCCGCTGTAGCCAAGACTCCCGTCAAGTCGCCCATTGAGGTCGTGAAGATCAAGAATGACGAGATCGCAAAGTGTATGCGGCTTCGTGGATACGCAACTGGGCCTATCCGTGCGAAATGAGGTGGGGCGATGGGAATCGCGGCGTTGAGTACCGCTCGCTCACGCCGACTGAGATTGGCACCTTGAGGGCGCTAGCCGAGGGCATGACGCCAGTGCAAATCGCGGCTGAAACTAAGATCAAGAGTGCTCGGACCGTATGGCAAAGGCTCCATAGGCTACGGCTGAAGCTCGGGGCGTATACGAACTATGAGATGATGTACAAAGTTGGAAGGGAGCGGATCATCGAGTGAACCTGAGCAACAACTTCACCCTTGAGCAGCTCACCGCTTCCGGCGTCGCACTGAGGAAAGGAATCCCCAATGTTCCTTCAGCAGACAATATCGAGAATCTCAAGGTTCTCGCGCAAACTCTCGAACGAGTACTGGAACTCCTGGGAGTGCCGATCCACATTGACTCCGCATACCGCAGCATCCGCGTCAACCTCGCGGTCGGAGGGTCAGCTCACAGCGCCCACATTGACGGATATGCGTGCGATTTTACAGCCCCCTCCTTCGGCAGTCCTGTCGATGTCTGCAAAGCTATTGCGGGCTCGGATATTTCTTTCGACCAGCTCATACAGGAAGGAACATGGACGCACCTGTCGGTTGATCCGCGCATGAGGGGCGAAGTCCTGACGGCGCACTTTCTCAACGGCAAAGTAGCCTACACTGAAGGATTGGAGGTCGTATGATAAAACTCGTTGACGACGTTAAATCGGCTTGGCGATGGTTCTCAACATGGCTGATCGCTGTATCAGGATCACTCATTATCGCCTACGAGAATTTCCCGCAGCTCAAAGAGTATGTCCCGGACAAATGGTTCCACACCATTATGGGGATCATGCTCGCGCTGATCTTCCTCGGGCGCGTCATCAAGCAGGCTCCGGTTGCCGCACCCATATCGCCGCCTACGATATGAGCTACTTTCTCGGCACCATCATATTTCTGTGGCTCCTGTTCTACTTGGCATACAACGCCGCAGATCGTCCAGGAGATGATTTCGGCGCAGCCTTCCCGGCTCTGGTTCTTGGAGTGGTCGGAGCGTTATCCTCCATCGTCTATATCGGTATGGCCTTCTGGCTACACCGTTTCCTATAGTGCAACCATGATCTCGAAACTCTACGGCTACATCGCCGGTCTAGGCGCGCTCGTCATAGCCGTGCTGGCTGCACTGGGACTGGCGAAGCGCGCGGGCAAGAAAGAGGAACAGGCTGCGGAAACGGCAAAATCACTTGAACAGGCGAAACAATCAAATGCGATTGATACTGAAGTGCACAATCTTAGCCAGTCTGATCTTGACGACCGGCTGCGCTTGGCTCGACGCCCTCCGCCAAACTGAGTGTAGCTGGGTGAAGCCGATCAGCGTGTCGGCTGACGACAAGTTCACGCGGCTTACGGAGGAAGATATCGTAGCCCATAATGCCAAGTTCGCAAAATTCTGTAAGTGAGCAAACCAGGCCCGCGCCGCTCAGGACTCGGCCCATGCGCTCATTGTGCAGATTGGATGCCGCCAGCCTGCTGGATCGAAAGGATGCCCCATGCGCTTAACGAGCTTGTTTGCCCTCGCTGCTATGCTCGGCATCTCGACCGCGCACGCGCAGAGTTATCCGAACGTCTACTCGCCTTGGGCTCCGTGGGACCCGCGCCTTGTCTACACCTGGTCGGTTTCACTCCTAGACGCGAACGGAGTGGAGGTAAATAGGAACGCAACGACTTTAAGGTCGCTGATGAGCTACAACCCCATTACGATCAATTTCCAGCCGCAGGTCGCAGCGGCGACGGTGATGAAGGTGAAGGTCGGGTTCACGGCGATTGGTACGACTGGTGCGGTCCAGGACCTGAACGTTTCGTGGTCGGCTGTCTATACCTTACCTCAGCCCTACGCGATCCCCGCCGGTGCGACTCCGACGCTGATCTACACTTCGCTGTCGTTCAGCCCGACACTGGTGGCTTCGTCATCGGTGCCTGTGGTGGTGCCACCGCCTCCGCTACCGACACCGCCGCCTCCGACTACTGGCGAATCCCCTGACCTATCGAGCATCCCTCCCCTGACGCAGATCGTCAACTCCATCGGCGAGATATGGACCAAGCAGGGGACTCATGCGTTCATCAACGGCAACGACACTGGCGGGAGCGGCTTCGACACGATCCTCTATAAGGCCAAGGTCATCTATGCACACCAGAGTAGCGGGACATGGTGGCAGTGGCGAGGGTCGTGGGCGGCTATTGCGGGGGTGCCTTAGCCATTTTCATCTTCGCCACGCACTCCACGATGGCGCGGTTGAGATCATTAGCGTCCGCCTCTTCGCAGAGCGCTCCAGTTTTACCAGTGTGCCATCCACGAACGCGCCAGCCATCCAAGCGGGCTTCAGTCCACACGACTGTCAGTCTGAATTCCTTCACTAGTGCCATCGCCTGCGCGTCGTTGAAAAGAGGCGCATATCCTTGACGATACGGCGCATATCCCATCGCTTCCGCGCACGCCTTCGTCATCTCAAGGTCCGTCACACCTTCCTCCCATAAACAATCCTCGGCACCCTCACGCAGTCAGTCATCTTCCACTGCCGCTTGGTGATGATGCCGAAGCGGTCGCGCGTGTCAAACCGCTGTGCAAGCACGAAGCCAGTAGTACAGAGTGGATGCGACAGCGTGAATGGAGCTGCGACCGTAGGCTTGGAACTGGCCTGTGATGAGGCATCGATACCGTCACCAGCATTAACGTGGGCCTGCGGCGCAGCATTGACATTCTCGCACATCAGAAATAGAAGTGAGAGCAGAAGCTTGGTCATTTGCGTTTGCGGTTTTCCTCGAATTGCTTGGTTATCAAAACGCGTCCGACCTTGACGAGCTTGTAAATTGCCACTGGCTGCACGCGGTCAAGATCGAAAACGCCGCCCATATTCACAACAAGAAATGGGTCATCCCTATCAGGGGTCTCTTGCGTAACGTGAATCAACTTCGGAAATTTCATAAATCCTCCTTGGTTAAACTACGAAGCATAATCAAATGAACAGACTGTAGTATTTCTCGCACATCAGCGCGAGGGGGAGGAGAATTATCCCCATTGCTCCGCCATCGCATTAGCGATACCTGGAAGCGTGCGCGAACGCTCCTTCCAACGATCAGGCCCAGGGCTTGCATGGTGGACTCGCGGAATGCGTCCATCGACAATCTTGGTAGGCCGGAGTGGCGGCAATCCTTTCAGCCAGAGACAAGTCGCCTTCGTTTCACCGTGCCCGAACTGCCACGGCTGGATGATCTGATCGGGCTTTCTATAGACTGTGGACATAATGCCCACCGGATTCTCAATGGCGATCTTGGGAATGCCGGTTTCGGCCAGCATCAGGAAGAATTCAATGGCCTCCTTCTGTTCCTCTCGTCGGCCTTTGAACCAACGCGCCCCACTGACGGCCAAGTGAGTACACGGCGGGAAAGCAATCATCAGATCAAAACTATCAGCGTCCACGAGAGCGATTGACCCTATGTTGCATTGGAGATGCGGCCCAGGGAGTTCGCTGGGCAGAAGATCGCATGAAACGGCGGAATGACCACGCACCAGAAAGGCGTCGCGGACAACGCCGGAGAACTCGCAGGCAACCAAAACTCTCACGTCATCATCAACCCAAGAATACACGCCGCCGCAATGCACAGCGCGAGCCGAGTTTGCCAGCGCGTAGAGGAGAGCCGAGCTAGGCGTTCTCGCGCGGAAATGGCGTCGGTCATGGGCGGGACTTGAGGGCTTCGCGTAAATGCTTGCGCCACCAGAATATAGGCTGTCCTTCTGGACATTCGCCAAACCAAAATCCCAAGAACGCCTCTTCCCCGAGGAGAAACTTAGCGACCTTCTCAAGTTCAGCGACGCGGGCCTGCGACTGGACGAGGCGGCGTTCGAGGGAGCGGGCGTGCTCTGATAAACGCTTGTAATCGTTCTCTGTGTACCAGTCGCGTCTATTGGGGACATCGTCAAGCGGCCCGTGCAGGAAATCATCCGTCTCTGGCGTATCCGACTCTGTCAAGGCGGTAGATTCGGGTGCTGATGGGAGAAACCCATGGTCAATTACTCGCGCCGCTACGAAGTCAGCAGAGTAGTTTCTGATACGATCTGCATCCAGCTTGCGGGCGAAACGGACGGCATGGAAGGCGTCATTTGTCCATTGGGGGGACTTGGATACGAAGTCGTGATCGTCATCGTTCCATCCAGCAAACCATTCATGGCGCTCATTCATGAAACGCTCGATCAACCAACCTGATTCCATGGCCATACCCTCCGCCACCCTAGCGGGTTCTGGCGGATAGTCAACAGGCTTGAAACGCAATGAACCAGACACATTAGTCACCGGACCAACTTTCGTTTCGCCCGACGCGGGCGCGTGCTGGAGGGCGCGGATAGCATAGGCGCATGTATCAGCAAGATCGTAAGGGCGATTCGATTTTGCGTGACACACCTTCGCCGCCTCCTCTAAAGCCTCCTCGCGCACGGATTCGAGGGCTATCTTCGGCGTTTCAGGCTTCACGAAATCGTTAATGCTTTTCTGACAGTCCAGCCGCTGCGAATCCTGGAGCTTATCGTTTGGGGCTTGATTCCGCTTTCCTTGGCCCAGTCTGCGATGCATAGAGTTCTGCCTCCAAAAGTTAGCAACCGAGTTCTCCTGGTATTTCTGCTCTGTTCTGCTCGTGTTGCCCAGCGACAATTATCTGGAGAATACGGCCCGTCATTGTTGACTCTCTCGATTGACAACCCGGGTTCAGGTTCGCCCATGTCAGCGAGGAAACGTGGGAAATTGCTCCTCCATTCTTCGCAGACGTAAATCCCTCGACCTCCATAATTCTTGTAATTGGGATCGGTTTTGCAATAACAGCGATCATTCATCGAGCGCCATACGTAATAAACTTTCGACTTCCGCGAGCCGTGTCCTTTGACAATTATTAAATGAGCTGGATTGACACAACGCAAATTTCCGCATAGATGGGAAACTGGCTTGCCCAATGCCGGACCTTTGTGCAATTCCCATGAAAATGTCTGGGCAGGAACGCTTTTCGTTCGAGTGAGATAAACTCGGCCAAAACCTTTCCAGATGTATTTAGTAAAAGGCCAACATTCATCCGGGCCGCGTTTTTCTGTGAAGCGC